>Ga0209382_10000140_pt1 | contig 109441 bp, 137 predicted proteins | sample SoiMetdeltSBSDD5_FD_187599 | JGI IMG/M metagenome (GOLD analysis project Ga0209382, IMG submission 187599) | Bulk soil microbial communities from a Populus tree surrounding site in Tennessee, USA - Soil MetaG P. deltoides SBSDD5 (SPAdes) (version 2) | ecosystem: Environmental > Terrestrial >...
CGGCCGCCTGCTCGATGGTCAATGGCGCCGACCCCTCGATCAGCTCACCGACGCCCAGGTGGATCCGCTCGGGTGCGTGGTAGCCCGACCGGACGACGTCGACGGTGACTCGCGGCGCGTCAAGCGTGAGCATGTCACGCGAGTGGCGCAGGCCGCGCAACTGCTCGCACTGGTCATGGCGCTCGAGGTCGCACCACTCGGGACAGACAAGCATCGGGTCGGTGGTGGAATGATGTGTGTCCACGGTCGCCTCCTAGTTAGGCGGTCGAGGCTCGGCCGGTCGCTAGGCGGCTCCCGGCCGGGCCGCTGAATTGGAGGCTGCGATGCGGTACGACTCGCCGGATAACCTGACCACCTTCGCTCCGTGCTGACCCGCGTAAAGGCAGGTCAGCATGCCGCTCTAGCGTCAGGCACCCCGAAGATGCCCGGTGAGCCGCCGCGAGTGCAGCCGTCCCGGATCAACATGGCCAACTGGGAAGACGCGGCCGAATAGGGGCTGTGCACAAGAGCAGCCCGCCCGCTCCGAATCGGGAGAGGGCGGGCTGTCTTGGATGCCCGAGATCAGCAAGCGTCATCCGCTGACCACGTCGTAGAGGTTCTGACCCGGTCCGACGCCGTTGTCGAACGCCGCGACAGTCCGCGTCTGAGGCTGCGAGCGGCCCAGCAGCTGTGGTGACTCGGGAACCTGGTTCATCAGGGCTCGCCAATCGGCCGGACGGGTCGCCGTCGGTGTCTGGGTCGTCTCGGGAACCTGGTTCATCAGGGCTCGCCAGTCGGCGGGACGGTTCGCCGTCGGTGTCGTGGTTTCGTAAGAAACCCTGACGAAGACGTGCCCCGTCTTGCGTTGGACGTACCAGTCGTCACCGGCGGGGAGGCCGGCCTTGGTGGTGGAGAAGGGCTGCTGCGACCAGCACTGGTCGTACCAGCCCTGCATGGCGTCCGCCGTGTGTGGCAGTGACGCCTGGTCGAACGAGCACACGGCATCGTCTGCCGAGTGGCTCGCGCCGGCCGCAGGGTTGGCTGCCGCGAGGACCGCGACAGCAGCAGCTGCGAGCGATCCAGCGGCCAGCCGGCGGGATGTGCGTGAGTTCGTAGTCATTTCTGTCTCCCTGGAACATGTCGGGGACCGGGTGTCCCACACCCATGTCGGGACGCACATCGCGGCGTAGATACATCGGAATCGGTCGCGCCAGGGAATCGATCAGGTCTACGCTCAGGGTGAGACGGGAGCCGGGAATCTGACGGCGGATAGATGCGAACGCGCGGGCGTGCTGCTCTGCAGCCCTGAGGAGTCACATGCGCGTCCGCTCGTAGCGGTATCTCCTCGAGGGGTCATCACACGTCTAGGTGTGTACCCCGGCACCTGAGGAAGGTGAAGGAGAGATGACCGAAAACGAGGACCACCTCACCCCGCACATCGGCCTGGAAAAGGTCCACGGCGTGCCGCTCGCCTACCAGCGATCCGTTCTGCGCACTGATCCGGACCGGCTTGCGGACACGCTGAAGGAGATCGAGGACATCCAGCAAGCCCCCGAGTCAACGGTGAAGGGCCTGACGGTCAAGCGCCATTCCCAGATGGAGCCCGGATACCTCGAACTGACCGGCTCCGATGTGGACGCAAAGGACGTCCTCGACCAGCTACGCACCGCGCTGGCTACCAAGGGTCTAAGCGCGCCGCTCGAGCTGGAGCCCGTATGCCTCGCCGACGATCCGGATCCACTCGTGGGTATGCCGGTGAAGCACGGCCATGGCACCACGCGCGAGGGGATCTATCTCACCGGCTTCGAACCACCTGCCCGGTCGGTATCCGATCCCGCGGCGGGGCGGCGACCGGTCGTGGCGGTGCTCGACACCCAGGTCCGCGAGCATCCATGGCTCGGTGATGGTGAAGCGGACGACCCGTTCTGGCAGGACGCACGCAACGCTCCTGATGCCTGGGTCCCCGATTTCGACGTTCCCGACGAGAGTGGTGACGGGCAGCTCACTCACGCCGGCCACGGCACATTCATCGCCGGGATCGTGCGGCTGCTCGCGCCTGACGCCCGCGTTCTCTCGGTTCCCGTCATGCACGGCAACGGCGCCGTGGAGGAGGGCCACGTGATCAAGGCGCTCCGCTGGCTCCACGACCGAGTGACGAGCGAGTTCGATGACCGGCCCGACCAGTTCGTCGACGTCGTCAACCTGTCCTTCGGTCGCTATCTCCTCGACGAGTACCCAATCGACACCGCGGAGCTGAGCACGGTTCTCACCGACCTCGCTGAGATCGGCGTCCAAGTGGTGGCGTCGGCGGGGAACCAACCAGTGGAGACAGAGGTGTTCCCAGCCGTCCTGAGCAAGGAGACCGCCGCCCCGGGCCAGCCCGGCCTGGTCAGCGTGGGCGCCCGCGATCCCGATGGCACCCCCGCGGACTACACGAGCACCGGCGACTGGGTCACCGTCATGGCGCCAGGTACGGCTGTGGTGAGCACGCTTCCCAAGTTCTTCCACGCCGTGTGGCCGCCGCCCGATGACGGTGACGGGCTCGAAAAGATACTTCCCGACCCCAACTTCCAGGCCAGCCGCATCGGCCAATGGAGTGGCACCTCCTTCGCGGCTGCGTGGGTGTCGGCGTCGATCGCGGCGAAGCTGCTCGAGCAGGCCGCGCCGGGCAGCCTCGTCGACAACAGTCCGACTGCCGCCGGCGCTCGCGCGAGTTCCGCGCTGGACGCGGTAATGGCCGACCTCGAAGTCTGGACCACGAGCCATGGCGTCGTCGACTGATCCGGCCACGACAACAAGGTCCGAACGGCTCGCGGACTACCTCGAGCGCGCCCAGGCGGGCGAAGCCGGCGCGATCGACGCCATCGTGCGAGAGCTCAATCCGCTGCTCTGGCACGTGGCGCGCTCGCAGGGCGTTCCCTTGTCGGACGTATCCGACGTCGTCCAGAACACCTGGCTGGAGTTGGTCGCGCGCCTCGCGGAGATTCGCAGCCCACAGGCGTTGACCTCCTGGCTGGTGGTGACCACCAAGCGTGAGGCCTGGCGGACCAATCGGCGACGGCAGACCACCGAGCCCGACGACACCTTGGCCGACGTCGCCGACGAGGCACCCGAGGCCGCGACGGATCTGATCACCGATGAGCGGGACCGGGTGCTGTGGCGCACCTTTCACCAGCTTTCCGAACGCTGTCGCGAGCTGTTGCGCATCGTGGCCATGGTCGACCGCCCCGACTACGGCGTGGTGGGGGAGGCCCTGGGAATGCCGCATGGCAGCATCGGCCCGACCCGCGGCCGGTGCCTGGCCAAGCTCCGGGCCCTGCTCGTGGCCGACCCGCTGTGGGAGCCATCGTGAGCAGGCCCGGCGGTAGGCACGACCATGACGACCTTGAGGTGCCCGGAGAGCGGGAGGGTATCGACGAGCTCGACGTCGAGATCCTGGATCGGATCGCCGGTTTGCACGGCCAGGTCGATGGCCCCCCGGACGACTTCGATGACGAGATGGTCTTCGCCGTCGCCGCCGCTGAGCTCGGCGCTGAGCTGGCCCGCCTCGAGGAGCAGGAACTGGTGGCTGCCCGGGGCGGTGAGGAGAGCATTCAGGCGATGAGCTTCGTCGCATCCAGCCTGACGATCCTGCTGACCATCACCAACCTTGGCGGCGAACGGGTCCGGATCGACGGCTGGCTGGCGCCCGGCGCCCGCTATGACGTTCAGTTGCGCAGTCGCCGTGCGAGTGCCGCCGACCGGCGCACGGTCGCCGACGAGGCGGGCCGCTTCGTCATCGACCGGGTACGCCGCGGGCTGCTGCAGGTAGTGATCCGCCCAAGCAGTGGACGGTCGGTCGTGACACCCACGTTCGAGCTGTGACCGCCACTCATGTCCGCGAACGCGCCGCGGCTCTGCACGCCCGGGGCATCGACGCCAATGCAGAGATGCGGCCACGCGTCGCGGTCCGGCGGTTGGGCAAAGCGCTGGAGATCCTCGGCCCTGCTGACTCGGACGACATCGCGACGAGCACGTTGCGTGGGCGAATCGTGGTCAGCCTCGCTCTGGCTGAGTCCGAGCAGGGACACGTCCAGGTGGGTCTGGACCTGCTGGCTGAAGCCGAGACATTGCTCCCGGCGGCCGAGCGAGGCGCGCTGTACGGGCAGCGTGGCATCCTTCTGCGTCGTACCGGCAGGGATCGGCTCGCGGCCGAGGCGTACGGCACCGCGCTCTCGTTGCTGGATCCGGAGCGTCAGGCCGAAGACGTCGCGGCGGTTCGGCTGAACCGCGCCGTGATGCATCTGGCCGCGGTCCATCTCGGCTCCGCTCAAGATGACCTCCGAGCCTGCTTGTCCCTCGCCGAGGCTCATGGGCTCTTGCTGCTTGCGGCCAAGGCACGGCACAACCTTGCCTACCTCGACTTCCTGGCTGGCGACCTGCCATCTGCATTGCGGGCGTACAGCATCGTCGCCGGGGAGTACGCCGAGCTGGCGCCGGGCACGTTGCCCCTGCTGTCGTTGGACCGGGCCCGCGCCCTGCTGGCCGCCGGGCTGTTCAGCGACGCGGACCGCGAGCTGCAGCGCGTGGTGCGCCAGCTCGGCGGGCAGCACTTAAGCCAGGACCTCGCCGAGGCCCACCTCGCCCGGGCCGAAGCCGCGTTGCTCGCCGACCGGCCGACCGCCGCTGGCCGGCATGCTGCCCGGGCTCGGGCCAGGTTCGAGCGACGCGACAACCCGCGCTGGGCAGCTCGGGCCGAGCTTCTCGGGCTGCGAGCCGAACATCTCGCCGGCACGCGGGCCGCCGGTGTGAAGAAAGAAGCCGATCTGGCCTGCGAGCGCTTCGAATCCCTCGGTCTCGCCGAGGACGCCAGAGTCGCAGCCATTGTCGCGGCCCGCGCGACCCTCGCGGACAGAGGAGCGGACGTTGTCGACGAGGCGGCAACCCGCCTGCGCAGAGCAAAACCCCGCCGACCCGACCGGCTGGACACCCGCCTGCTGTGGCGGCTCGCGTCGGCCGAAGTGGCTGTGTCCCGCGGCGATGATGCCGCCGCCCGGCGTCACCTGTCCCAGGGGCTGGCGGCCCTGCAGGCTCAGCGGTCCAGGGTCGGTTCGGTCGACCTGCGGACCGGGACGACCGCGCACGGGCGAGCGTTGGCCGCCGCGGGTCTCGAGGCAGCGATCCGATCCGGGCGCGTCGCGGAGATCTTCGCCTGGAGCGAGCGAGCGCGAGCGCAGGCGCTGCTGCTGCCGCCAGTCCGTCCTCCAGCGGACCCCGAGGCTGCCGCCTGGGTGGCCGAGCTGCGCGGCGTGCAAAGCGCGCTGACAGAGCGTGAGATGGACGGACGTCCAGCGTCCGGCCTACGCGCCCGCCGCGACAAGCTGGAGCGCTCGTTGCGCGAGCACGCTTGGTTCACCGCCGGGGCGGCGATGCCTGCGGAGCGGGTCGGGCTCGGCCAGGTCCGTTCCGAGCTCGGCGATGCGGCGATGGTGGTCCAGCTGAACGTGGGGCGCCGGCTCACTGCGCTTGTACTCGCCGGAGGTCGCGCGTCCGTGCTCGACCTCGGCGCCGTGGCGCCGATCCTGGCAGCGGTCGGGCGGCTGCGTGCGGACCTCGACGTCTCCGCCGGGCGACGGCTGCCGGCCCCGATCGCAGCGACCGTCGCCGAGACGACCCGTGGAGACGCTGACGCGGTCGCGCGCCGTCTGCTGGATCCGGTGCGCACGCTGGTGGGTGACCGCGACCTGGTCATCGTTCCGACCGGTGCCTTGGTCACGGTCCCGTGGCCGGTGCTGCCCCCGACTCGGAGTCGCCCATTGACTGTGGCGCTGTCGGCGACCACCTGGAGCCGGGCGCGGTCGCGGGTTCTGGCGGGGATCGATGCCGGCACCCGAGCGCTCCTGGTGGCCGGCCCGAGGATCGCGAACGGTCCCCAGGAGGTGGCTGCCCTCAAGCGACGCTTGCCCGGGGGTAGCGCGCTGACCGGCAGTGAAGCGACTGTCGACGCCACCCTTGTCGGGCTCCCCAGAGGCGACATCGCCCACCTGGCGGCGCATGGTCACCATGCCGCCGACAACGCCCTGTTCAGCGGGCTCGAGCTGAGCGACGGACTGCTGATGGGCTACGACGTCCACGCCGTCGACCGGGCCCCGGCGCTGGTCGTACTGTCGGCCTGTGACGTGGGCCGACATGACGTACGGCCCGGCGACGAGTCCCTCGGCATGGCCACGGCGTTCCTGGGCGCAGGTGCCGGCACCGTGGTGGCCGCGGTCTGCCGAGTCGCCGACGATGCGGCGCCCGATGTGATGGAGTCGATGTACGCCGCGCTGCTTGCGGGCGAGGCGCCTGCCTCCGCGTTGGCCACTGCAGACGACAACCCGGGCTTCGTATGCTTCGGCGCTGGTTGAGAGCCGAACCCAGTTGCGACGTCGGTATCTTGGCCGGATGACCGCGCGGCCCAGCGGCGACTCGCCACGGACGAGCGCGTTCGCATGGCTGTCTGGCACCCGTCCAGATGGTCCCTGGATGATCCGGAGCGGGGCACGATGACACGGAGATGGCCGGTGTACGCCGTGCTGGTCGCGTGCGCGCTGCTCATCCTGGCCGGCGGACTCCAGATGGCCAACGGCGAGGATCGGCACGGGCTCGGCTCGTACTCGCGAGTGGTCGTCGTGGGAGTGCCGGCTCTGGACTGGCGTGATGTCACCCCGGCGACCGCGCCGCGGCTGTACGGGCTGGCCAAGGCGTCCGACGTCGGTCTGCTCACCGCTCGCGGGGCGTCGTCGACGGCCTGTCCCCGGGACGGCTGGGTGACCCTGGGCGCCGGTAATCGCGCCGTCTACCGAACCACCGACAGCTGCCCGGACCAGCTTCAACCGCCCCCGATGTCCGACAGCGCGCAGGTCCTCGCCGCGAACGACGACTATGCCTTCGGCGCGGTGCCGGGTCTGCTCGCGCATCAGGTCGATTGCGTCCGGACGTACGGAGCCGAGGCGGAGCTGGCCACCATCGGTGGCGACGACGTCCGTTCGACCCGCGTCGGCCTGCCGCGGACGCCCAAGCAGTGGCGAGCCTCCTGGGCGGACTGCCCGCTGGCGCTGGTGGCCGGGCGGAGCCTGCGCGGCGACACCCGCGAGGTCACGCTCCGACACGTCGACCGTCTCGTCGGATCAGTGGCCAAGGCGGTCGCTCGAGACGACGACACGCTCCTCCTGGTGGTCGGCGTGTCCGATCTGATGGCCCGGCCGACCCTGCACGTCGCCATGGCATCGCCGGGCGTGGACGGCAAGGGCACACCGCCCGAGACCGGAGTCCTGTCCTCGCCGAGCACCGGCCGAGCTCCGTACGTCCAGCTCATCGACGTCGCACCGACCGCGCTGGCCGCGCTGGGCATCGACATCCCGAGCGAGATGTCCGGGCGACCCTTCGAGGTCACGCCGACCGGCAACGATGTCTCGGACACCACGGCGCAGCTGGTGGACGAGGCACGCGCCGCCTCGGTCCGCTACACGGCCGGGGCCTGGCTGGTGTGGCCGTGGGTGGTGCTGACCGCCCTCTACCTGCTCGTCGGAGGCTGGCTGGCGGCGAGCGACCGACGACAACTCTGGCAGCGGCCGCTGACCGTGGCTGGAGTCGGCGTGGCGTCGATCCCGGCCGCCAGCGGGCTGGCGAACCTGATCCCGTGGTGGGAGTCGGAGTATCACCGCCTGGCGTGGGGGCTGATGATCGCCGGCTGGGTGCTGGTGCTGTCCGCGGTCGCGCTGGCCGGTCCGTGGCGACGCCGCCGGTACGGGCCGGCCGTAGTGGTTGCGGCCGCCAGCTTCGGCGTGTTCGCGGTAGACGTGGTCACGGGGTCCCACCTGCAACTCAACGGGCTGCTCGGCTACTCGCCCATCGTCGCCAGCCGGTTCACCGGCTTCGGCAACATGCCGTTCGCGGTGTACGCGGCCGGCGGGCTGGTCTGTCTGGCCGCGGCGATGCACGGCCGGGATCCGCGAACGGCTCGCTGGCTGGCCGTTGCCGGCGGCGCCACGCTGGTCCTGCTGGACGGTACGCCGGGGATCGGGTCGGACTTCGGCGGCGTGCTGGCCCTGGTGCCGGCCGTCGTCCTGCTCGCCATGGTCGCGACCGGCGTCCGGGTGTCGGCGCCGCGAGTGATCGCTGCGCTGGCCGCGGGAGTCATGGTGGTCACGGCGTTGGCCGTCGCCGATTATCTGCGGCCCACCGCCGACCAGACCCACTTGGGCCGGTTCGTCGGGCAGGTGCTGGATGGCAATGCGGTTGAGGTCGTGACCAGGAAGGCGGAGGCCAACCTGAACGCGCTGCTCTACAGCCCGGTCGTGCTGGTGCCGGCCCTGCTGCTGGCGCTCTACTGGCTGTTCCGCGGTTCGGAGTCGCCGGGCCGTCGGCTGCTCGCGAGCGCAAGTTCCGGACGATCGCTGCGTGCGGCACTTGTGGGCGTCGGTGTCATGGCCGTCGTCGGCAGCCTGCTCAACGACTCGGGGATCGCCGTCCTGGCGGCCGCGGGCGCGAGCACGGTCCCGCTGCTGATCGCCGTGGCGGCGTCGCTGCCGGCCCCCCAGCCGACGCCTCCGACGCCGGTGGCAGACCCGCAGCTGGCGGCTCCGGCCCGCCGCCACCGGAGCGCCGGAACGGCGCCACGTGGGGACCCGCCCGTGACTTAGGAAGCGGCGCCAGGCACAGTTACATCTGCGACCTGCCAATCGGCTCAGGCGGGCCATGACGACGGCGAGCCCAGCAAAGGGGACGAACCATGGGGAGAGTGGACCTCTCCCGAGCCAGTGTCGGAGCCGGTGCGGTACGACCTCAGCGACGCGACTTGGAGCTGCCTAGGCGTCGCCAGCCGGGCGGCGGGCTGCCGACCCGCGGCGACCGGGACCGGCGGATTCTGGCGCTTGTCGCGCATCCGGTTCCGGCGGCCCTCATCACGGCCACCGTCCTGCATGTGCTCTGGCTGGTCTTCCTGGCGAACAACGGCGGAGACCTCGCGGCGCAGGACGCGTGGGCCGCCTTCGCTCGCGAGCACCCGGACAGCGCGTACAACCTCGCCTGGTACGGCGGGCTGCACCCGGTCTCGTACAGCGTCCTCGCCCCCTATCTCATGGCCGTTCTGGGCGTGCGTACGACGCTGGTCGTCTCCGGAATCGCCTCGGCAGGCCTGCTGGCACTGCTGCTCGTCCGGAGCAACCGCCTGCGTCGACCCCTGGTGCCGGCGCTGTACGGAGCATTCGCACTGACCGGGAACGCCGTCTCCGGCCGGACGACCTACGGGCTCGGCATGATGCTCGGCCTGGCCGCCCTCGCTGTGATCTTCGCCTGGCCGGACCGCTGGCGCTCGAGTGCGGCGCGGCACAAGACGACCAGGGGCGTCATCGCCGGAGTGCTGTCAGGGCTCGCTGCCGCTTCGAGCCCGGTCGCCGGACTGTTCCTCGGCATCGCGGCTGCGGCGATGTGGCTCACCGGTCGGCGGGTGGCGGCCTACACCCTCGGGATCCCGCCCCTCACCGTCGTCCTGCTCTCGGCGTGGCTGTTCCCGTTCTCCGGCGAGCAACCGATGGACTCCCTCCAGCTGATCCTGCCGTGCCTGGCCGGCCTGTTCGGGGCTCTGCTCGTGCCACGGTCCTGGCGGCTGGTCCGGATCGGCTCGGTGGTCTACATCGTGGCGCTCTTGCTGGTCTGGCTGATTCCGTCGCCGATCGGTACCAACATGACCCGCCTCGGCCTGCTGTTCGGTGGCGTGGTCCTGATCGCTGCCGCCTGCCGGAAACCGAGGCAGGGGCCTCCGATGCTGGCGGAGTTCGTGGGTGCGTGGCAGGCCAAGACGCTCCTCGTCCTGGCGATCGCCACCATGTCGATCTGGCAGGTCGCCTTCGCCGTCAACGACGCCGTGCACTCCCAGCCGGCCGCGGCATGGACCGCGCCGCTCGAGCCCCTCGTCCATCAGCTCGAGTCGAGGAACGCCGAGCTCGGCCGGGTCGAGGTGGTTCCGGCGCGCAGCCACGCGGAGGCCTCGGCCCTGGCGCCGTACGTCAATCTGGCCCGTGGCTGGAACCGGCAGGCCGATGCCGAGCGGAATCCGATCTTCTACGAGGACGACGACCTGCTCACCAGGTCCACCTACCGGGCCTGGCTGGACCGCTGGGCTGTCCAGTACGTCGTGCTGCCCACCGGCCCACCGGACTATGCCGCCGATGAGGAGGCCGCGCTGGTGGGGTCGGGTCTGCCCTACCTTCGCGAGGTGTGGTCGGATCCCTATTGGCGGCTCTACGAGGTCGACCACCCGGCGCCGCTGGCCGATCCACCGGCCCAGGTGATCGACTTCGACTCGACCGAGGTCGTGCTCAAGGTCTCGTCACCGGGCACGGTGCTCGTACGCATTCTGTACTCCCCGTGGCTGAGTCTGGTCGACGCCCAAGGAGACGCTGTCGACGGGCCGGACACCGAGTCGCCCGGCTTCTCGCCGGTCGTCGCCAACGGGTGCCTCAGCGAGCAGGAGCAGCCGCCCGCCACCGGGTTGCCCGACGACGACTGGACGCTGCTGCACGCACCGGCGGCGGGCATCTATCGGATCGCCGCGCCCTACAAGTTGCCGCGCGGAACCGCCTGTCCGTCCGACGGCAGCGACTGACCAGGCAGCGACTGAACCCCGACGTCGAGCGTCAGGCGCCGGCCTCGAAGAGTTGGCGCAGCTTCACGAAGCTGTCGGTCCAGCCGTCGGTGTGAAGCGTCAGCCGAGCCTGCGTCGCGAAGTCGCCCTGCGAGAGCGAAACGCGCGTGCCGTCGTCGCTGGCGTGGAGTGACAGACGTACGACGGTCTCCTGGTCATCAGGGTCGGGCTCTTCCCAGCGGAACGTGTAGACCAGCAGGCTCGGCGGATCTATCTCGATGAATTCACCGGCGAGATGGAACAGCTCACCTTCGGGCGGCTGCATGCCGAAGCGATAACGGCCGCCGACCTGGAGATCGAGCTCGATCTCGGGCGTCGTGAATCCCGACGGCCCCCACCAGGTCGCCAAGGTCGTCGGCTCGGTCAGGGCCTGGAAGACCTGTTCGCATGGGGCATCCAGATCGCAGGCCAGCTCGAGCACCAATCGCCGTTCGCCGTTCACCGCTCCACTGTCGCACCGGGCTAGTTGCCTAGGGAAGAGCCCTTTCTGACAACGCGAAACCGCCCGACCTGGGCTTTCTTCGTTGCGGTCTCAGCTGTCGGAATCCGATCGGAATTCGGGTCTATTCACTCGGTCGCGGCCTGGCTAAGGTTCCTGCGACTACTGAATAAAGGGAGCCGTTGTGATCAATGCCCGCAAGATCATCGGTGGCGCAACAGCCACTCTCGCCGCGCTCGCCGGCCTGACCCTCGTCGGAGGATCTCTGGCCGTGCCGAGCGCGGTCGGGGCCGACTTCGTCGTAGGTGCACCGGGGGCAGGCGACGCCTACTTTCCCAACGCCGGCAACGGCGGATACGACGTCAAGAACTACGACCTGAAGCTCAACTACACCCCGCCCGCTCCGGCTCCGGCGCCGATCGAGGGACAGCTCGACGCCACCGCCACCATCGACATGGTCGCGACCCAGGGCCTGGACCGGTTCAACCTCGACCTGCGGGGCTGGACGTCCAGTCGGTCACCGTCAATGGCGTGTCAGCGACCGAGGTGCCGGCTCCTGCTCCCGGTGAGGTGGTGGACGGCGCGGCCTACTGGCAGGTGCAGGACGACGCCGCTCGCGTCTGGGAGCTCACGATCCAGCCCCGTCCCAAGATCCCGCAGGGCCAATCCGTTCAGGTCGTGGTGAACTACGGCGGGACGACGACCCGGCCTCGTGACATCGAGAACGCCCTCTACGGCTGGGTCACCACCCGAGACGGCGCCATGGTGGCGAACGAGCCCGATGGTGCGATGACGTGGTTCCCGGTGAACGACCACCAGACCGACAAGGCGACCTACACCTACTCGATCACCGTCCCGGAGGGCAAGACCGCGGTGGCGAACGGCCTGCAGTCCAAGCCTCCGAACACCCGCAAGGGCAAGACGACCTGGTTCTGGACCGCGCCCGACCCGCAGGCCAGCTACCTGGCATTCGCGTCGGTCGGCGACTTCCAGATTCGTCCGACGTACTACTCGAGCAGCGGTGTGCCGATCGTCGACGCGGTCGACTCCAAGCTGAGTGCGAGCGCGCTCGCCACCACCAACGCGAGCTTGGCGCGACAGGCCGCCATGATCGACTTCTACGAGAGCAAGTTCGGCCCGTACCCGTTCAACTCGTTCGGGGCGCTCGTCGACAACGACAGCGTCGGCTATGCGCTGGAGAACCAGACCCGGCCGGTCTACTCCAGCCGGGCGAGCGAGGGGACCGTGGCCCACGAGCTGGCCCACATGTGGTTCGGCGACGCGGTCAGCCCGCGCCGGTGGCAGGACATCTGGCTGAACGAGGGCTGGGCGACCTACGCCACCTGGCTGTGGAACGAGGAGCGTGACCTCGGAACGGCGCAGGATGCATACAACGAGTGGTACAACGCCGAGCCCGCGGACAGCGACTATTGGTCGGTCCCGATCGCTGACCCCGGTCCGGATGGGATCTTCCTCGACCAGATCTACGACCGTGGCGCCGCGACGCTGCATGCGTTGCGACTCGAGGTGGGCGACCAGGCGTTCTTCGCCGGTGCCCGGCTGTGGATGCAGCGCTACGACAACTCGGCTGCGACGTCGGAGGACTTCCAGGCCGTGTTCGAGGAGGTCTCCGGGCAGGATCTGGACGGCTTCTTCGACACCTGGCTGCACGAGCCGGCCAAGCCGCCGGCCACCTGGACGACCTGATCCGAAAGGCCAGTGCCCGGCGACCGGTAGTCGGTCGCCGGGTGCGGCCTGCGGTCGTCCTACCATCGGTGTCACGGCCCGCGGTCGGCCCACCGCCAGCCCCGAACGAGAGGACGAGTCGTGACGACCAAGAGTGACTTCCCCGAGGACGAGTGGACCCGGATCGTACGGGCGCCGTTCGTCGCGGGCCTGGCGATCTCGCTGGCCGACCCGGGCGGCCCCATCGAGGCCGCGAAGGAGACGATGGCGACACTCAAGTCCGCCACGAACCCGCCCAGCCGGGAACAGCTGGTGACCGAGATCGCTCTCGACATCCAGGCCCAGGTCCAGCAGAAGCAGAACCCGCTCAAGGGCTACCGCCCGACCACCGAGGGAGAGGCGCCGAGCGGTGAGCAGGTGCTGACCGAGCTGAAGGCCGTCCATGGGATGGTCGCGGCCAAGGCGACGGCAGAGGAGACGGCGGCCTTCGGCCAGTGGATCGTGGCGACGGCGCAAGCGGCCGCGAACGCCGCCAAGGAGGGCGGCTTCCTCGGGTTCCATGCCGAGCGGGTCAGCAAGGGCGAGCAGGCGATGCTCGACCAGGTGCAAGAGGTCGTGTCACCCGCCTGACGGGTCGTCCGGTCCGCCGAGGGACCACATCCGCTCGTTCGACCACGCACCTGTGATCACGACATCTGGGTCCTGACCGCGGGCATCGGCGAGTCTCGATGCCAGGGCCTGCAGCCGTACGGTCAGGGGGAGTTGGACGAGTACGGGATCGAGCTCCGCGTCGATCGACAGCTCATGCACCGTGATGCCCTCTGCTGTGGCGGCCTCGCCGATAGCGCCGACCAGGCCGTCGTCGTCCGCCGAGGGCTGGAGCAGAATCAGCTCGTCGTCTGACCCGAAGGGTACGGCCGAGCCGTGCAGCAGGTACTCCGCCTCGTAGCCCACGGCATGTACTCGGGCCGCCTCTCGCAGCTTCAACGCCCCCTCGCGGGCGGTGATCGCGCTCGGTCCGGCGCCGGTCACCACGACCTCGCCCTGGCCGGACACGCTCGGCAGTTGTGTCGTGGCCGCGTCCGCCACCGCATCGATCGCGCGCGCAAGCGCGTCGTCGGTGAACTCCGGTGCGCCCAGCCGACCGGCGATCCTGGCGAGCACCAGCAGGACCGCGGTGTAGCTCGCCGTATAGGTCTCCGACTTCTCCCGAGGCGCCACCTGGAGCGCCTCCGGCCAGCCGGCCGTGGGCCCGGTCAGCGTGATCAGCCGCGCCGGGTCCGATCGCAGCACCTGATCGCGTACCGTCCGGGCGAACGCGGTCTCTCCGGTGTGCGAGATCACGACGACCGCGTCGTCGTCCCGCCTATCGGCGGCCCGGGCCGCGGTGGCCGATGACCACCAGCTGGCGTCGATTCCGCAGCGACGTAGCATCCAGACGCCCAGCTCGGCCGCATGCTGGCTGGTGCCGGTGCCGACCAACTGGACCCGCCGACGTCCGCGCAGCGTCTCGATCGCTTCGTCGATGTCGAGCCTGAGGGTGTCGCGTAGTACGGCGGATTCCTGCTGGATGGTGTCCTCGAGATGCGTCACAGCAGCATCCTCCTATGCGGAGTCCGCGAAACCGCGCATCTGATCAGCTGCGACCGCACCGAATCAGGCGCGACGCTTCTGATTAGAGAGCGAGGATTCTCCGGAGGATCTGCTCGACCCGCATAAGGGTGATGCCGCCGATCGTCCCGACCGGCCGAATCAGACGTTGGGACGAGATGGTCCGGATCTGTTCACACTGAACGTAACTGGTAACGGGCAGCGCGTCCTCAAGCTCAACGTGCGTGGGGTAGCCCCGTCTAGTGCGAGTAATAGGGAGAACAATGGGCAGGCCGTGGCCGGCCATCTCGTCATGGGAGACCACGAGCGCCGGGCGCCGGAATCCCTGCTCATGACCGATCGGATCGCCGAAGTCGCACAAGTAGATGTCGCCGCGCCTCACAGGATGTCGGTCCAGTCCTCGTCGGGGTCGAGTCCATCGGTCAGCGTCGCGGCGAGCTGTTCGGCGTCGTTCGTCATTGCGGCCTGTGTCTCGACTCCACTCATAGTTGTGCGGACGTCCTCCCAGAAAGCGGCGGTCTCAGCTCGGTCGAGGGATCGTGCGATTGCGCCGGCGAGCGTGGTGTGTTCGCGTTTGGCGAGCTCGGCGATGCGATCACGCAGCTCGACCGGGACCTTGATCGTCGTGGACGTCATACCTCTAGTATACCGGTAGGTATCCCAGGGAGGCTACTAGCCGGACGTCGGATCCGGGGTCAGAGCACCGGGCCCTCGGACTGCTCCTCGAACGTCTCGTGCTCCAGCAGGTGGAGGATCGGCACCTTGAGCTTGCGGCGCGCCCGCGAGGTCCAGTCGACGTGGAAGAACTCCTTCACGACGTGCGGCTCGGTCAGGATGATCGCCTCGGACGCCTGGTGCTCCTTGACCATGGCCGCCAGCGTCTCGATCGGGTCGCGGTTGGTACAGCGGCCGTCGGCGTGGTGTCCGGTGGCCTCGAGCAGCTCGATCGTCGCCGCCATGCCGCGTCGGGCCGAGTCCTCGCACTCGTTCTGCAGGCGTACCAGCTCCTCGCCCGACATCGGTGCGGTCGGTGGTACGAACTCGGGGCCGAGCAGGGAGCCCATCGAGCTCTCCATCCGCGCGGCGGCCTCCTCGACGGGTAGGACCACGTGATAGCCCACGGTGTCCTCGATTTCCTCGTGCAGGCTGGACACCTGCTGCGCATCAAGCTCTGTGAGCTGGCGCTCGATCAGTAGGACCACGTCATACATGAGCATCACGCTCCTGCCTCAAGCGTACGAACGGCGCCGATCGGTGACAATGGCGCCATGCGTCTTCCGGTCATGCCGCCAGTGCCTCCGATGCTGGCGAAGGCAGTCAAGCAGATTCCCGACGGCAACTTGAGCTTTGAACCCAAGTGGGACGGATTTCGATCGATCATTTTCCGCGACGGCGACGATGTCGAGATCGGCAGTCGCAACGAGCGGCCGATGACGCGCTACTTCCCGGAGCTGGTCGAGGCGGTACGCGAGAACCTCCCGGAGCGGTGCGCGGTCGATGGCGAGATCATCGTCGTCGGCGAGTCGGGCGACCGGCTGGAGTTCGAGGTCCTGCAGATGCGGATCCATCCCGCCGCGAGCCGGGTGAAGATGCTCTCGGAGCAGACGCCGGCCAGCTTCGTCGCCTTCGATCTGCTCGCCCTCGGCGACACCGACTACACCCAGGTGCCGTTCGCCGAGCGGCGGGCAGCGTTGGTCGACGCGCTGGCGCCGGCGCAGCCGCCGATCCATGTCACGGCGGCGACGACGGATCGCGAACTGGCGCAGCAGTGGTTCCACCAGTTCGAGGGCGCCGGTCTCGACGGGCTGATCGCCAAGCCGCTGGACGGTCTCTACCTGCCCGACAAGCGCTCGATGTTCAAGATCAAGCACGAGCGCACCGCCGACTGCGTCGTCGCCGGCTACCGGGTCCACAAGAGTGGGCCGGACCGGATCGGGTCGCTGTTGCTCGGCCTCTACAACGCCGATGGCGAACTGGCCAGCGTCGGCGTGATCGGGGCGTTCCCGATGGCCCGGCGCAAGGAGCTGTTCGAGGAGATGCAGCCGCTGGTCACGTCGTTCGACGAGCACCCGTGGGCGTGGGCGCGTCAGGAGGAGGGCGCCCGAACGCCGCGTGCGGGTGAGACCAGCCGGTGGAACACCGGCAAGGACCTGTCGTTCGTGCCGCTGCGGCCCGAGCGCGTCGTCGAGGTGCGCTACGACCACATGGAGGGCATCCGGTTCCGGCACACCGCGCAGTTCGTACGGTGGCGGCCCGATCGGGAGCCGGAGTCGTGCACGTACGAGCAGCTCGAGGAGCCGGTCAAGTACGACCTCGCCGACGTGCTCAGCACGGAGTCCTGACCGCTCCCTGAAGGTTCAGGATGGGTTCAGTGTCGAGCTGGGACGTTCGAGTTCCAGACGATTGGAGAACCCATCATGCGCAGCAAGTCGATGGCAGCGGTCGGTCTCTCCGCGGTCCTTGCGGTAGGGATCGTGGCGGCGGCCAACGCGTCGAAATCGAGTCAAGACCAAAGCGGCGCCGGCACGAACAGCCGCGCGCAAGCACATCAGCCGGACATCCGGAACGCGAACTTCAGCCATCCGGTGCGCAACCCGTACTTCCCGTTGCGGCCGGGCCTGGTGTTCCGGCTGCGCGGCACCGACGGGGGCCAGCACTTCCGCGAGGTCGTGCACGTGACGCACCAGAAGAAGCTGATCCAGGGGATCCGAGCGACGGTGGTCAAGGACATCCTCCGGCGGGCCAACGGGACGCTCGCCGAGAAGACCGACGACTGGTACGCCGCCGACGGCCACGGCAACATCTGGTACCTCGGCGAGAACACCGCGACCTACGACCGGCACGGCAACGTCCAGAGCCGCGAGGGATCGTGGCAGGCCGGCCGGAAGGGTGCGGTCGCCGGGATCATCATGCCGGCGCGGCCGCGGCCGACGCAGGCGTTCCGCCAGGAGTTCTGGCGCGGTCACGCGGAGGATCAGGCCTGGCTGGTGCAGCGCGGCTTCAAGACCAAGGTGCCCTACGGCACGGTCAAGCGGTCGCTGCGCAGCCTCGAATGGAGCCGGCTGGAGCCGGGCGTCGTGTCGTTGAAGGTGTACGGCCCGGGCCTCGGCATCGTGCGCGAGAAGGACCTGTCCGGCGGCAGCGAAGTGTTCCACCTGGTCTCGGTGCACCGGCCCTGACGCCGACGCAGGCTCACAATGTGCGGAGTCCGTCCTGGGCTCGACTCAGCCACCAGTCGAGCTCGGGGCCGGCTCCGCCGAGCGCCTTCTCCCAGCCGAACTGCACCATCGCCCCGAGCAGCGCGAGCCGGATCGTGTCGTCCCACCAGCCCGCCGTGTCGATGCCGCGATGCTCGAGCGCCGAGCGGTAGGCATCGATGGCGTCCGCTTTCGACTCGGGCAGCCTGGCCGTGTTCAAGGAGACGTACCAGGCCAGGTCCGACAGCGGGCTGGCCCGGCCGCAGAACGACCAGTCGATCAGGATCGTGGCGCCGTCCGGCCGGCTGCCGAGGTTGCCCATCTTCCAGTCGCCGTGCACCAGGCCTTGCGGACTGCGATCGAGCGCCTCCAGCAGTGGTGCGGGGTCGGCCGCTAGGGCGAGCAGGTCGGCGGCGACTGATGGCGACAGCGCTCGGAGCCGATCCCAGCCCTGCCGGGTCAGGACGGCGACCGGATGCGACTCCTCGGCCAGGACGCCGCGGCTGAACATCATGTACCGATGGGCCGTCGGGAGCAGCCCGACGTCGTCGTCCCAGTCCCAGTACGCCGCGTGTAGCGCCGCCATGTGGTCGAGGAACCGCCGGTGTTGGGCCAGCGACACTGCACCGTCGCCCTCCGGCACGAGGAACTCGCCGACGTCACGCATCAGCAAGGCGGCGCCCCAGCCGTTGCGACCCAGTCCCTCGGACACGCCGACCAGCGTGTCGTCGAGACAGCTCGGCAGGTGGTCGAGCACGCCGGCGCTCCAGACCCGGGACGGCCAGCAGCTGATGTCGCCGCAGGCCCGCATCTGCCAGTTGTCGTCGACATGGAGGTGTTTGAGCACGTAGGGCTCGCCGTTGATGACGACTCGCTCGAGCAGTGCTCCGGACTTCGAGTCAGTCTGGGTCAGCACTCGGCGCTCGGTGGCGCCGGCGATCAGTTCCTCGATCGATGCCGCTCGCGGCGGATCGGCACTCGTCGTCATGCCCGGATCCTCGGTCCCGTCGTCTGCACGGTGCCGACCGCGGGCCCGTCGACACCGTGATCGTACGACCGGTCACCGGCTCGATGCAGCCATGCCGCTCCCGACGGTCGAGAGCGCTGCCAGATCCGTGCCGATCAGGTCGATCGCGTGGTGCGCGGCCGACAGCACGCCGGGGAAGTTGAGGAAGGCATGCATCGTGTCGGCGTACTCCACGTGGTCGGCCTCGACACCGTCGCCCCGGAGCCGCTTGGTGTACTCCCGGGCGTCGTCGCGCAACGGGTCGCGTCCGGCGGCGACGACGAGGGCCTGCGGCAGGCCGGCCAGACGCTCGGCGCGCAGCGGTGCCGCGTACGGCGTGACCGGATGCCCGGCGAGATACTGCTCGCGCATCCAGGCGTCGCCGCTCGCGGTGAGGAAGACCCCGTCGAACCGGCGGTGCGACTCGGAGTCGTTGTCGAAGTCGAGCGAGGGGTAACACAGGATCTGCCGCATGGGCAGCGGGTGCCCGCGATCGCGTGCCAGCAGGCAGGCGCCGGCCACCAGAGCCGCCCCGGCGCTCTGGCCACCGGCGGCGACCTCGCCGTTGCCCCGGATCTCCTCACCGTTCGCGAGCAGCCACTGCAACGCGTCGTAGGCGTCGTGCAGGCCGGCGGGGTACGGATGCTCCGGCGCCAGTCGGTAGTCGAGCGACACCACGGTCGCCTCGGCGCGGACCGCGATGCCGGCGCACACCGCGGCGATGTCGGGGATCGCGCCGCCGACGAAGCCGCCTCCGTGCAGCCACAGGATGAGCGGCTGCCGGTCCTGGTCGCCGCCGCGATAGAGCCGGACCCGTCGGGGGCCGCCGCGCAGTGGCAGGTACAGGTCGGTCTGACGGGCTCGCGGATCGGGCACCCCGGCGTACTCGGGATCCGGTGGGCTGACCCGGCTGGCGACCAGCTCGTCGTACGGGATGCCGCCGTCCTGGTCGCCGATCTGCGCGAGCAGCGCATCGGTCTCGGCCGCGAAGCCGGGCTCGTCCACTAGGCGGGTGTCCGGCGGCATCATGCGGTCAGCCAGCCGAGCTCATCGAGGTGGATGGCCGCGTGGACGTACGCGGGCTTGCCCGGAACGGTCATCGCATACTGCGCGAGCGAGCCGACGCCGGACTCGGCGGCCTCCCATTGAGCGTCGGCGTAGCTCTGCACCTCGGTCAGCAGCGCGTCGCGGGTGCTCAGGAGCCGATGCATCAGCAGAGACGCCGGCAGCTCGCGGCCGGCCATCACACCGGCGCGATTGAGCATCCGGCCGACCTCGGGGGTCTCCCAGCGGGAGTCGAGACTCCAATGCTCACGCCCGGCCCGAGCCTCGGTGAGCACGGCCAGGCCGATCTCGTCCCACATCAGCACGTGCGCCAGCAGGTCGTGCAGCGACTCGCAGAAGTCGCCGAGCGGTCCGGACTCGAGCCGGTACTCCGCGGCGAGCTCGTCCGGCGACCGGCCCTCGAGGCGATCCAGCAGGAGGTCGTGATCGGTCTTGATCCGACGGGCAGCCTCGCTCATCGGCAATGTCAGGGTCGTCGTCATGGTCCCAGCGTCGGGGCCGCATCCGGCCTGGACCACCGGATTGACGATTCCGGTCAACCGTCGGTCAGCGCAGCAGGAGCAGCATCACCTCGTCGCCGAGGCCGCGCACCGCGTCGTGGTCGAGTTCGTACTGGACGAACCGGCCGCGCCGGGTGGTCCGGGCCAACCCCGCCGCGGCCAGAGCGCGCAGGTGCCGATTGACCAGGGTCGCGTCCATGCGCCACAGGGCGGCGATCTCGCCGGCGGTCCGCGGCTCGGTCGCGATCGCCCGCGCCACCTCGAGCCGGCCGTGATGGGCCAAGGTGGTGAGTCGCGTCATCACCTCGGGCACGCTGTCGACTTCGCCCGGCCGCATGTGTCGCTCGGCCGGGCAGATCAGCAGCAGCGGCTGACCCGGCACGTTCGCGACGTAGACGTGCGGCCAGACGAACTGACTCAGCGCCACGGCCAGCCCGCGCCTCGCGACGTCATGCCGTGCGCTTTGGACCTTCGCGATCACGACGCCGTTGTCGTTGGCCGTGGCGGTGATCGCCGGATCGAGGGTCGCCAGGGCCTTCGCGACGCTGCCGGTGGTGGTCAGCTGGCGGCTGAATCGGCGGGTGGCGGCTCGTATGATCGGCTCGACGCGTGTCCACTCGGCATCGAACCAGGTCGACCAGCTGTCGGCGAGGAATTCGAGGAACTCCGACACACCATCCGCCGGCCGGTCGATCAGCAGGTCGACCCGCTCGGTCACCGCAGCGTCCCGCGACCGCGACCACCGGCGGGCAAGGTCCAGGTCGCCGGCTCTCGTGATCGGCCGGAGCAGCTGGGCGGCGAGCCGATGCGGTGGCAGTGCGCGAAGCTCTGCCAGCGCGGTGTCGAAGTCGGCGGTGTCGGGCGAGAGGAACGGCGCCGCCCGGATCGCCTGACTGGTCCAGGCCCATGCGGCCGTGCGCCGGGCCAGGGCGGGACTGAGGCGGGATCGCACCTCGTCGGCCCAGCGGTCGGCCTGGTGATGTGCGGGGTCGGACAGAGCGTGCAGGGCGGAGCCCATCTCGACCAGCGGCGAGACGACGGTGACCGGCCGGCCGGTCGACAAGACCCGCAGTCCGGCGACGGTGATCGGCATGCCTGCGGCCTCGTTTCGTCTCGTGACGGACCCCGGAGCATTGTCCTGCGCGGGCCTCGTACGCCGTCGGCGGCAGGCCGTCAGATTGGTAACGGAGTCGTTATCTAAGGGTGAGAACCGGCATTCTCATCCTCGTCGGCGTCTCGCACGATCGAACGAGGATCGAACCGAGGAGGCCCGCGGTGAAGGCAGTTCGAGTCCATGAGTACAACAAGCCGCCGAGCCTCGACGACATCCCCGAGCCCAGCATCGAGGGCCCACTCGACGTCCTCGTCCATGTCGACGCGGCCGGGGTCTGCCGCACCGACCTCCACATCATCGAGGGCCAGTGGGCCGAGAAGAGCGGCGTCGAGCTGCCGTACGTCATCGGTCACGAGAACGCCGGCACGGTCGTCGCGACCGGGGCGGCGGTACGAGGCGTGACCGAAGGCGATCGGGTCATCCTGCATCCGCTGGTCACCTGCGGACTGTGCCGGGCCTGCCGGTCCGGTGACGACGTCCACTGCTCCGACTCCGAGTTCCCCGGGATCAACCGCGACGGCGGCATGGCAGAACTGCTGCGGACGTCGATACGCTCGGTCGTCAAGCTCGACGAGGGGCTGGCCCCGGCCGACGTCGCCGCCCTCGCCGATGCCGGTCTGACCGCCTACCACACGGTCCGCAAGGCGGCGCCGCAACTGCATCCGGGCGACCACGTCGTCCAGATCGGCGCCGGCGGCCTCGGCCACATCGGCCTCCAGTGCCTGCTCGCGATGACGGCGGCCCGGGTCACCGTCGTCGACCAGTCGCCCGACGCGTTGGAGAAGGCCAAGACGCTCGGCGCCCACTCGACGGTGCTGAGCGACGGCGGCCACGTCGACGCCGTCATGGAGCAGACCAAGGGAGCCGGCGCCGAGATCGTGCTCGACTACGTCGGCGAGCACGGCACGGAGGCCGAAGGCGTCGCGATGACGAAGAACGCCGGCTCGTACTTCGTGATTGGCTACGGCGGCCACGTCGACGTCCCGACGATCGACATGATCTCCCGCGAGATCAGCGTCGTCGGCAACCTGGTCGGGTCCTACAACGACCTGGTCGATCTGATGCGGCTGGCCGCGACCGGCGACGTCAGGCTCTCGACCCAGCAGTACGAACTCGACGACGCGTTACGCGCGCTGGACGACCTGGATGAGGGGCGGGTTCCGGGCGGTCGCGCGATCCTCACCAACTGATCGCCCTACGGAGGGAGCCGCCATGTACACCAAGAACGGTGAGAGCTACTACATCGTCGACGGGCACGTCCACGCGTGGGACGCGACACCGGCCAACCAGGCCAACCGCTACGGCGAGGGATTCATCAACTGCTTCTACGACTACCACCGCAACCTCAGTCCGGAGGACCAGGTGTGGTCCAAGGAGGACTTCTTCACCCAGTCCGAGGAGAAGATCCTCAAGGACCTGTTCGAGGACGGGTACGTCGACAAAGCGATCTTCCAGCCGACCTACCTGACCGACTTCTACGTCAACGGGTTCAACACGACCGAGCAGAACGGCGCGATCGCGGAGAAGCATCCCGACAAGTTCATCGCCAACGGGTCATGGGATCCGCGCGACGGCGAGGCCGGACTCGCGGCGCTGGCCGAGCTCGCCGAGCGGTGGCAGCTGCGGGGCGTCAAGCTCTACACGGCGGAGTGGAAGGGCGACTCCAAGGGCTGGAAGCTCACCGACCCCTGGTCCTACCGCTACCTGGAGAAGTGCCAGGACCTCGGCATTACCAACATCCACATCCACAAGGGCCCGACGATCTACCCGCTCAACCGGGACGCCTTCGACGTCGCGGACGTGGACGACGTCGCGTCAGCCTTCCCCGAGCTCAACTTCATCGTCGAGCACGTCGGGCTGCCCAGGCTCGAGGACTTCTGCTGGATCGCGACCCAGGAGCCGAACGTGTACGGCGGCCTTGCCGTCGCGATGCCGTTCATCCACTCCCGGCCGCGCTACTTCGCGCAGATCGTCGGGGAGCTCCTGTACTGGATCGGCGAGGACCGGATCAGCTTCGCCAGCGACTACGCGATCTGGACCCCGGCCTGGCTGATCGAGCGGTTCGTCGACTTCTCCATCCCTGAGGACATGACGGAGTACCCGGCGCTCACGACTGACGTCAAGAAGAAGATCCTCGGCCTCAACATGGCCCGGCTCTACGACATCGACGTGCCCGAGCAACTCCGGCTCCCGGAGTCGGAGACCGGAGCCGTCGGCGCCGAACCGGAGCCGGTGGCCTGATGGCAGTCGGTGTCGCGTCCGACCAGGTGCTCGCGGTGCGTCGGGCGCTGGATACGGTGCGCGACCCCGAGCTTGACGAGTCGATCGTGCGCCTCGACTTCGTCGCTTCGGTGCAGGTCGACGGTGAGAGGGTGACCGTCGAACTTCGGCTGCCAACGTACTTCTGCGCGCCCAACTTCGCCTATCTCATGGTGGCCGACGCCTACGACGCGGTGGTCGGGGTGCCCGGTGTGGAGCGGGCCGTGATCCGGCTGATCGACCATTTCGCGTCCGACGAGATCAACGCTGGGGTCGCTGACGGACGCGGGTTCGCCGGCTCGTTCCCCGGCCTCGCCGACGACGAGCTCGCCGAGCTCCGCCTGACCTTCCGGCGCAAGGCGCATCGGGCCGGGCAGGAGCGCTGTGCGTCCGGCCTGGTCGCGTCGGGGTGGAGCGTGTCCGATCTCGCGGCCGGCACGCTCGGCAACGTGCCGCCGGGGCTGGATCTCGACCGGCTCCGCCGGCGTCGGCACGAGTTGGGCCTGCCGGCGTCCGACGACGCGCCGTTGCTGGTCGACGACGACGGTGAGCCGATCACCGAGATCGACCTTCCGGCCCAGCTGCGGTTCGCCCGGACCACTCGGATCAGCATCGAGGGCAATGCGGCGCTGTGCCGGGGGCTGCTCCAGGTGCGCTACGGGCGTGACGAGGCGGTCGCGGGGTGACCTCGTCGACGACCGGACGCTCGACCGGGGTGGGGCTCAACGGCCGTCTGAGAGAATCGGTCCTTGTGACACCCCATACCGAGCCGACGCAGACGCAGCCGCCGGTTGCCGGGACGATCCAGTCGGTGTCGAGGGCGTTGCGGGCGATCGAGTTCGTCGCCGCCAGCCCGGAGGGTGTGACGGCCAAGCAGATCGGCGCCCATCTCGATCTGGCCGTGCCGTCGACGTACCACCTGCTGGCCACTCTGATCGAGTCCGGCTACGTGATCCATCTGGCCCATCTGCACCGGTATGCCCTGGGTTATCGCGTCCGGCTGCTGGAGCAGGGGCTCGAACGGCAGTTGCAGGTGCCGATCCAGATCGCCGACGCCATCCGCCGGCTGCACATCGAGGCCGACGCGGCGGCGTACTACGCGGTCTACCGCGAGATCGACGTGGTGATCGCGCATGTCGTCGACTCCGAGCGACGGCCGAGGGTGCGGGTGCTCGACGTGGGCTTCCACGAGGCGACGCATGCCACCGCCTTCGGCAAGGTGATGCTGGCCGCGATGACGTCCGAGGACCGCGACAACTACCTGGCGCGAGTCGGCCTGCGGCGGTGCACCGACAACACGATCGTCGATCGCAACGTGCTCGAGGTGCATCTGGAGCAGGTACGCAAGTCGGGCGTGGCCCTGGAGGTCGGCGAGTTCCAGAAGGGGCTGTCGTGCCTCGCGGCCCCGGTGCTGTCGCCCGCCGGAGCGGTCGTCGCCTCGGTCGCGATCTCACTGCCCTCGCCGGACTTTGCGGTCCGCCGGTGGGAGCTGGAGCGGGCCGTCCGGCACGGGGCGCTGGTCGCCACCAGGGCGGTCAGCCGTGGCGGACCGTCGCCGTCCGACCGCCGCTGATCCCTGACAAGTCCGGGGTCACCGATGAGTTTCGGCGCTGTCGGCGGTCCATAGACATGACGGCGCTGTGCGGGCGTCGGGATCGAGGAGCAGCACGGTGAACACCGCGACGGGCAAGTCCGAGCCGGCCATCAAACGCACCACGGGACGCGACCGCGAGGGGTGGTTCGAGGCCCTTGACGGCTGGGGTGCCGTCGGCCGCCCGTACCGGGAGATCTTCGAGTGGCTCACGACCGAGCACGGTCTCAGCGACTGGTGGGCCCAGAAGATCATCGTCGAGTACGAGCAGGCGCGTGGCGTCCGCGACCCGGGCAGCCGAGGCGACGGGACGTACACGGTGACCGCCAGCAAGTCGATCGCCGCCCCGGCTGAGCGGGTCTTCGAGGCGGTCGTCGACCCGGACGTACGGGCGCGCTGGCTGCCCGACCTGGCGCTTCGCGAGCGTACGTCGCGACCCAGCCGCTCGGCCCGGTTCGACTGCGGCGACGACGGCGAGCGGGTCAACGTCACGATCGACGCGGCGGGGGAGTTCCGGTGTCAGATCGGGGTCGAGCACGCCCGCCTCGTGTCCAACGGCGCCGCCGACACGGCCAAAGCCGCCTGGCGAGACCGTCTCGCCGCCCTCAAGACGCTGCTCGAGACCTAGCCGCCCCGCTGAGCGTGACATTTCTGCGGACAATCCGGGCATCGCGTGGCAGATACGTCACGCTCACGGGTGGCCGAGGGCGTGGGTGAGCGCAGGTGCGAGATCGCCCTGGCCGCCGACCACCACGTCGTCGAGCTCGAGCCAGCGGGCCATCAGCCGCAACTCGGCGGCCAGCTCCGCTGCGACCTCGTCATGGGGCACGTCGCCCTCGGCGTTGACGGTGGGGACCAGCAGGGCCGACGCAGCGCGATCGGACTTGAGATCGACGCGCGCGACCAGCCGATCGCCGAGCAGGAACGGCAGCACGTAGTAGCCGTGCATCCGCTCGGCCGCCGGGGTGTAGATGCTGATCCGGTAGTGGAAGCCGAACAGATGCTCGGTCCGGTCCCGGTTCCAGATCAGCGAGTCGAACGGCGACAGCAGCGCGCGGGCCGGCACCCGATGCGCCTCGCGGGCATCCGACCACAGGTAGCTCTGCTGGGAGACACCCTCGACCTGGACCGGCACCAGGTTGCCTGCCTCGACCAGTTCGGCGATCCGCGGCCGCATGACGGTCTTGGGGAGCGTGATGTAGCCGCCGGACACACCGCAGAGCTCTCGCGCCGTCGCCACTCCCGATGCGCGGGCGGCGATCCGGATCAGCTCCCGCTGGGCTTCCTCCGCGGTCGGCTCCGGCTTGGCGAGTACGTCGCCGGGCAGCACCCGCTCGGCGAGGTCGTACAGCCGCTCGAAGTTGCGGCGCCCTGCGATCGCCACCTGGCCCGTGCTGAACAGGTACTCGATCGCGATCTTCGCGTCCTGCCAGTTCCACATCCGGCCGGTGGTCGGATCCGGATGGGGCTCGCTCGCCGCGCGTCGCTGACCGTCCGGACTCGCCCCGGACGCCGTCACCGGTCCTCGCTCGGCGACGACGGCGCGCACTTGGTCGACCAGCTCGGGCCGCTCCTCGGTCAGCCGGCGCATCCCGGCGATCACGGCCCACGGCGCTTCCAGATCGGGGTCCAGTTCGCCGTCCCAGTCCTGCCCGGCGACCGCCCGCATCCGCCAGCGCATGAGCGGGTACGTCGACATCGGGATCAGCGCGGCCTTGTGGCCCCAGAAGTACTCGAACAGCTCCCGCCGGCCGTCGCCCCACGACATCCGGTCCAGCGTCGCGCGCGAGTACGGACCGAGCCGCGCAAAGACCGGCAGGTAGTGCGACCGACAGAGGACGTTGACCGAGTCGAGCTGGAGGACGCCGATCCGGTCGAGCACCCGACGCAGCCGTCGTACGTCCACCCGCCCGGTCGGACGCGGGTCGGCAAACCCCTGGGCCACGAGCGCGATCCGGCGCGCCGTGGCGGTCGACATCGCCTCACCCTCGAGGCGTCGCGTGGCTGCCATGGACCGACGCTAGCGGAGCGAGGTGACGCCGACGCGAGACTTGCACTTGCGGCCGCGATGGCGACCACAAACGCAAGTCTCGCGTCGCGCTGCCGCAGTCAGGCCGGGATCGGCACCAGCTCGACGGCGCCGACGGCGTAGCGGGCCAGGATGGTCCGGGCGATCACCGGGTCGGCGCCGAGCGGATCCGAAACCGCGACCGCGCCGGCCTCCAGCGCCAGCTCCTCGGCGCGCTGGGACAGGAATCCCGGCGCGATGAAGAACGAGCCCACCGCGATGTGCCGCCGCCCGTCCCGCCGGAAGTCGCGGATCGCCTCGGCCGTGGTGGGTGGCGAGGTGGAGGCGAAGGCCGCCAGCGCCGGGAGCTTGTGCCGACTGCCCCACGTGCGGGCCAGTCGGCCGATCGACGCGTTGGCCATCGGGTTCGACGACCCGGCCGAGGCCAGGACGAGCGCGTCGAGCTCGCGTACCCGGCGCTCCGACAGGGCGGCTCGCAGCCGGCGGTCCAGGATGTCGAGGAACGCGGACTCCAGCCCGAGGACTGGGGTGGCCCGGACCAGCAGGCCCCGGTGCCGGCGCATCGCCTGCTCGGCCGCGGCCGGCACGTCGACCTTCGCGTGGTACGCCCCGGTCAGCAGCAGCGGCACGAGCACGATCTCGTCGTATCCCTCGGCCACCAGCCGGTCGATCACGTCAGAGTGCAGGGGCGCCGACAGCTCGAGGAAGGCCGGCTCGACCCGGAGGTCGGGGCGCATGGCCGCCACGATGTCGGTCAGTGCGGTGACGGTCTGGACGGAGCGCGGATCGCGGCTGCCGTGGGCCAGCGCCACCAGGGCGGGTGCTGTCATGAGGCGGACCTCCCAACGTCGGTGTGAATGCCACATTCGGTCTTTGCAAAGCCACTCCATCGGCCGCTTCGCGGGTCGTCGCCCGGCGCGACTCGGCGGGTGCACGGCCAGCAGCCGATCGACGGGTAGCCGTCGTACTGCAGGGGATTGACGAGGACGTCGTGCTCGGTGATGTAGCGGTCGACGTCGTCCTGGGTCCAGCGCGCCAGCGGTGACACCTTGACCTTCTGCTTCTGGTCGTCCCAGCCGACCACCGGGGCGATGACCCGGCTGCGGGTCTCCTCGCGACGCAGTCCGGTCGCCCAGGCGTCGTACTCCGCAAGGCCCCGGATCAGCGGCTCGACCTTGCGCACGAAGCAGCATCGGTCGGGATCGCTGCTGAACAGGTCCTTGCCGTGGAAGGTGTCCTGCTCGTCGACCGAGAGCCGCGGCTGGACCGTGATCACGTTCACCGGCAGGGTCGCCGCGATCGCGTCGCGGGTGCCGATCGTCTCGGCGAAGTGGTAGCCGGTGTCGAGGAAGAGGACGTCGATGCCCGGCGCAACGCGCGAGGCCATGTGCGCGAGTACGCCATCGGCCATCGACGACGTGAGGCAGAACCGCTCCCCGAAGGTCGTCACGGCCCATTCGATGATGGCCTCGGCGGGGGCCAGCTCCAGCTCGGGTCCGTGGATGGCGGCCAGTTCGCGAAGCTCACTGGCGTCGCGCCGTACGCCCTCACGCTGCTGGAGCGGGGCGCCGGTGTCGGCAGTGGCAGTCATCGTGAGTCCGTTCCGATCGACGGGAGGTCGGCGTCGGCCTGTGGGCTGAGCAGGCCGAGGAAGTGCAGGCTGAAGGCGCGCAGACAAGCTCGGCACTCCCAGTCGCCGTGCCGCCCGCTGTGGGGGTGGAGGTCCTCGTCTCCGCAGTACGGGCAGTGGAACGGGACCGATCGGGTGCTCATCGCAGCTCGCCTTCGTCGGCGCGGGCGACCCAGTCGGCGAACGACTCGCCGCCGGACCGCTCATCGAGGTAGTTGCGGACCACCCGCTCGACGTAGTCGGCGAGGCCGGTGGCCGTGACCTTGTGGGTACGCAGCTTGCGACCGAACTTGGCGTCGAGCCCGAGCCCGCCGCCGAGATGCACTTGGAAGCCCTCAACCTGGCGGCGCCGGTCGTCCATCACCAGCTGGCCCTTGAGGCCGATGTCGGCCACCTGGATCCGGGCGCAGGAGTTGGGGCAGCCGTTGACGTTGACCGTGATCGGCACGTCGAGCTCGGGGATGCGCCGTTCGAGCTCCTCGATCAGCCAGGTCGCCCGGTCCTTGGTCTCGATGATGGCGAGCTTGCAGAACTCGATGCCGGTGCAGGCCATCGTGTTGCGCCGCCACTGCGACGGATTGGCCTGCAGACCGAGGTCGGCGAGGTCGGCGACCAGGTCCTCGATGGCGTCGCGCTCGACGTCGAGCACCAGCAGCTTCTGCTGCGGCGTCGTACGGACGCGGGTGCTGCCGTGCGCCTCGACGACATCGGCCAGCTTGGACAGCAGCGATCCGGTGATCCGTCCGACGGTCGGCGCCACGCCGATGTAGTAGCGGCCGTCGATCTGCTCGTGGATGCCGATGTGGTCGCCGGGCGCGTCGGGTACGGCCGGCGCCGGACCGTCGAGCAGCTTGCGGCCGAGGTACTCGTCCTCGACGACCTGGCGGAACCGCTCGGTGCCCCAGTCGGCGAGGAGGTACTTCAGGCGAGCTCGCGAACGCAGCCGGCGGTAGCCGTAGTCGCGGAAGGCGCCGGTCACCGCGGCCCAGACCTCGGGCACCTCGGCGAGCGGCACCCAGGCGCCGAGTCGCTGGGCGAGCTTCGGGTTGGTGGCCAGTCCGCCGCCGACCCAGAGGTCGAACCCGGGGCCGTACTCGGAGTGCTCGACACCGACGAACGCGATGTCGTTGATCTCCGGCTCGACGTCGAGGCTCGGGTGGCCGGTGATCGCGGTCTTGTACTTCCGCGGCAGGTTCGAGAACGCCGGGTCGCCGATGAAGCGGGACTTGATCTCCTCGACCGCCCAGGTGCCGTCGATGATCTCGTCGCAAGCGATGCCGGCGACCGGGCTGCCCAGGACCACGCGCGGGCAGTCGCCGCAGGCCTCCTGGGTCGACAGGCCGACCGCTTCGAGCCGATCCCAGATTGCCGGCACGTCCTCGATCCGGACCCAGTGCAGCTGGATGTTCTGCCGGTCGGTGAGGTCGGCGGAGTCGCGGGCGTACGTGCTCGACACCTCGGCGATCGCGCGCAGCTGGGCCAGGTCGAGCTGACCGCCGTCGACGCGTACCCGCAGCATGAAGTACGCGTCCTCGAGCTCGTCAGGCTCGAGCGTGGCGGTCTTGCCGCCGTCCACGCCGGGCTTGCGCTGGGTGTAGAGGCCCCACCAGCGGAACCGATTGCGCAGGTCGGCGCGGTCGATCGCGTCGAACCCGGCGTGGGCGTAGATGTTCTCGATCCGGTCCCGGACGTTCAGCGCGTCGTCGTCCTTCTTCACCTGCTCGTTGGCGTTGAGCGGCTCGAGGTAGCCCAGCGCCCACTGACCCTCGCCGCGCTTGCGACGGGGTCCGGCCGCCGCCCGAGACGCGGGTGCGTCGGACGGTGCCGTTTCGGTGGGGGAGGTGACGATCATCGGTGTCCTCGGGGTCAGCGAGGTGCGAGCACTGGCGTCGAATGCCGAAGATTCGGGCTCGATGGCCGGGGAGGTGCCGCACGCTCAGCGGAAGGCGGGCAGGCTTCAGGCCGAGTGACACATCATGCTGCGGACGCGACCGAAGTCCACGTGGCGTCGGGCCACGAGGTGGGTCGTCACTGCAGCAGTCATGGCCGCAAGTCTTCGGTGCATCGCGCCCGCTGCCAAGGTCCTAGACCACTATGTGGACTCCCGTACCAGATGATGAGACGCAGCCCGCTGCGGAGTGACGTATTGACGACTGTCAGGCCGTCCGTTCAGCAGAAGCGTCACGCTCAGCGGGTGGGGGTCAGCGGCCGGCGGTCGACGGTTCGAGGATCGGGGAGGTGAGGGCACCGATGACGGCTCCGCCGAAGGCGGCGATGGAGACGAAGAACACGTACTCCCACTCGGCGATGCCGGCGACTCCGAGGGCGAACAGCGCGGCCGGGTTGGCCGCCGCCGCGAAGGGCGGTGGCAGCGCGGCCGCTCCGCCGAGGGCCGGCAGCCCAGCGGCTGCCGCCGGCGCCCGACCGCCATCGACGGCGACGACCACCCAACTGCCCACCAGCGCGATGAGCGCCACGACGACCGCGGCCGGTGCGAGGTCGGGCTGGTCGATGACCGACCACTGCCGCAGGTCGTCGACCACCCAGCGCGCCAGCGCCCCGAAGACCAACGCCCCGACGGCCTGCGCCGCCCACAGCGGCAGCAGGTCCGCGACACCGAGCCGCCCTCGCAGCAGCAGCGCCAGGGTCCAGGCCGGATCGAGTACACCGAGGCCGAACCGGCCGTTGGCGGTCAGGATCGCCAGGAGTCCGATCGCGGCGGCCAGTCCGACGCCCGCCAGGGCCGGATCCTGGGCTCGCACCGACAGCACCGCGACGGCGGCGATGACTCCGGCTCCGATCGCAGCGGTCAGATAGGCGGTCAGCTGCCGCGACATCGCGTCCTCGCCCTCAGACCGCCGGTGTCGTACGCCGGACGATCGCCTCGACGTCGACTCCCGCGGGCAGCGTGCCGAAAGTGCCGGCCCAGTCGCCACCCAGCCGGGAGGCGCAGAAGGCGTCGGCCACCGCGGGATCGCCGTGGCGCAGGAGCAGCGCGGCCTGCAGACAGGTCGCCATGCGCGCCGCCAGCCGCCGCGCTCGCTGCTCCATGCCGTCGAGATCGGACAGCATCGTCAGCACGTCGGTGACAGCCGTGTCGAGCCGGGGATCCTCGCCGCGGACGGCCCCGACCTCCAGCAGCCAGGCGTCGAGGACAGCCGGTTCGCGGCGAAGTGCACGCAGCACGTCGAGGGCGTTGACGTTGCCGCTGCCCTCCCAGATCGAGTTGAGCGGCGACTCGCGGAACAGCAGCGGCAGGCCGGACTCCTCGACGTATCCGTTACCACCAAGGCATTCCAGCGCCTCCGCGACCTGGAACGGAGTCCGCTTGCAGACCCAGAACTTCGCCAGTGGCAGGCCGATCCGCCGCAGCGCCCGCTCGTGCTCGTCGTCGGGTCGATCCACGGCAACCGCCAGGCGCAGACCGAGCCGTATCGCGGCTTCGGCCTCGACGGCGAGATCGGCGAGCACGTTGGTCATGGCGGGCTGCTCGGCGAGCCTACGGCCGAAGGCCTGTCGATGCCGCGCGTGCCAAGCCGCTTCGGCAGTCGCGCGGCGCATCAGGCCGGCCGATCCGAGCACGCAGTCGAGCCGGGTCGCGGCGACCATCTCGATGATGGTCCGCACCCCACGTCCTTCGTCGCCCAGCCGACGGGCGAGGGTGCCGTCGAGCTCGATCTCGGCCGAGGCGTTGGACCGGTTGCCCAGCTTGTCCTTGAGCCGCACGATCGTGAACGGATTACGACTGCCGTCGGGCAGCACCCGTGGCACGACGAAGCAGCTGAGTCCCTCGGGCGCCTGCGCCAGCATCAAGAACACGTCGTTCATCGGCGCGGAGCAGAACCACTTGTGGCCGCGTAGGACGTACTCTCCGTCGGTCCCGGTCGGAGTCGCCTCGGTGACGTTGGCCCGTACGTCGGATCCTCCCTGCTTCTCGGTCATGCCCATCCCCGCAAGGAGTCCCGCCTTCGACTCCGCAGGCGCCAGGCCGAACTCGTACGTCGTCGATCCGAGGCCCGGCACCCACTCCTTCGCGATCACCTCGTCGACGCGCAGTGCCGGGACGGCGGCGTAGGTCATCGACAAGGGACAGCCGTTGCCCGACTCGACATGCGCCCAGGCATAGAACCCGGCGGCGCGACGCAGATGGGGGAGCGACTCCGGCGAGGTCCAGGGCGCCGCCTGCAGACCGGAGCGGACTCCCTGGTCGAGCAGCCAGTGCCAGGACGGGTGGAATCGGACCTCGTCGACACGGTTTCCCCAGCGGTCTACGGCGACCAGCTCCGGGGTGTGTCGATTGGCCAGCAGGGCGTGTTCGCGGGCCGCTTCGGAGCCCGCAAGCGATCCCAGGGTCCCCAGCGAGGCGGTCACCCCGGCCGATTCTGGACCGGCTACGGCATCGATAGCCTCGGTCAGCGCCTGGTCGGTCGCGATGACATCGTGCCCGGTCAGCGGCGGCGTCTGGTTCGTCGCTGTGCGCTGGAAGGGGTCCATATCGTTACGGTAGAGGCATGACTGGGGAAACGGTGAGTGGCGCCGTACCTCAGCCCGAACCTCGGGTGTCGGTGCGACGCTCAGCGTGGCAACTCCTCACGACGACGGTCAGCACCTGCTTCCGCTATCGGGTGACCGGCCTCGCCGGCGAGGCTGCGTTCTTCGCGATCCTGTCGCTGCCGCCGCTGATCTTCGGTCTGGCCGGGACCATCGGCTACATCGCGGACCGCTACAACACCATCAAGATCCAGGAGCTGAAGAACGACATTCTCTCCCGTGCCTCCGACATCCTGACCGCGGACACGGTCGACCAGGTGATCCGGCCGACGCTGAACGACGTGCTGCAGGGCCGGATCGAGTTCGCGTTGCTGGGCTTCCTGATCGCGTTGTGGTCCGGCTCCCGGGCGTTGCACGTCTTCATCGACACCATCACCCTCATGTACGGCCTGGGCGGTCGCCGCGGCATCGTACGGACGCGGGCGTTGTCGTTCGTGCTCTACGTCGTGGCGCTGTTCATCGGCGTCGTCGTGGTGCCGCTCGTACTCCTCGGTCCCGACATCGTCAACCAGGAGCTGTCCGGACGGCTCGGCTGGGTCGAGGCGCTCTACTGGCCCCTCGTGCTCGTCTTGTCGATCGCGTTCCTGACGTCGCTCTACCACCTGTCGGTTCCGGTGCGGACGCCGTGGCGCTACGACCTCCCGGGTGCGGTCTTCACGTTGCTGGCCTGGATCCTGCTGAGCTACCTGCTGCGCTGGGTGCTGGAGAACAGCGTCAACACCTCGTCGATCTACGGGCCGCTCTCGGCACCGATCGCGGTGCTGATCTGGCTCTACATCCTGTCCATCGTCGTGCTCATCGGCGCTGCCCTCAACGCCGCCTTCGACCGGGTCTATCCGGGCCGGGAGACGGCTCGGGCGCGGATCGAGATCGCCCGCCGGCTCCGCGAGCGGGTGGCGCAGGCCAGACTGCGTGACGCGGGGCTGGACGAGGAGCTCGACGCCAAGGACCTGGACAGCGCGCTGATGGACGACGAGATCGCCGAACGGACCAAGCGAGTCCTCGAGGACGCCCGGCAGCAGGAGGAGCGCGGCCGAAAACCCGGTGCGCGGCGTCCCTGAACCGGCTTAACGTTCCGCTCAGTGAACGTTGCCGGCAGCCGGACGGGTGCCGACGACACCGTGGAACGGATGGAGTCAACACCGGATGAACGCAGATCCGACGGGGGCCTTGGCGGCCCTGGGCTGGGACGACGCCTGGGCTGCTCAGGCCCGCGAGCACCGCGCAGACGCGGTCGGCCGGGTGTCGCGGGTCGATCGTGGCGTGTGCACGGTCATCGCCGAAGCCGGACCGATCCGGGCCAGCTTCGGGGGTGACCTGCTGGACGCGATGGCCCAGGACAGCACCGCCGCGCCGTGTACGGGCGACTGGGTGACGGTTCGGCAATGGCCCGACGACCGTACGACGGCCGAAGCCGTGCTGACCCGGCGCAGCAGCATCGTCCGCGCCGATCCGGCTCCGGACTCGAAGGGTCAGGTGCTCGCCAGCAATCTCACCCACGCCGGCATCGTCACCGGACTCGACCAGATGCCGTCCATGACCAAGCTCGAGCGGATGCTGGCGGTGGCCTGGCAGAGCGGTGCCGCGCCGGTCGTGCTGCTCACCAAGGCCGACCTCGCGACCGACGCGGCCGAGGTCGCCAGTGACGTCGCAGCGGCGGCTCCGGGAGTCGAGGTCCTGACCTGTAGTTCGGTGACCGGGGACGGCCTCGACGACCTACGCGACCTGCTCGGGCCGGGCACCACGCTGGCCCTGCTGGGCTCGTCCGGCGCCGGCAAGTCGTCCCTGGTCAATGCCCTGGTCGGCGCCGAGGTCCTGACCACCAAGCAGATCCGCACTGACGGACGCGGCCGGCACACCTCAGTGCGGCGAGAGCTCGTCGTGGTGCCGGACGGCGGAGCCATCATCGACACCCCTGGCCTGCGGGGCATCGGCCTGTTCGACTCCGAGGAGGGATTGGCCGCCACCTTCTCCGACATCGAGGAGCTGTCACAGCAGTGCCGGTTCGCTGACTGCCAGCACGAGACTGAGCCGGACTGCGCCGTTCTCGCGGCTGTCGAGGACGGCACGCTGCCGGAGCGGCGCCTGGAGAGCTGGCGGAAGCTGCAGCGCGAGCAGGCCTGGATGGCGGCCCGCAAGGATGCCCGGCTGCGGTCCGAGCAGGTCAAGGTCTGGAAGCAGCGGACCAAGGCCGCGCGAAACTCAGCCAAGCGTCGCTGACCAGTCGAGGCGGTTGCGCGTACTGTAGGCCCGTGCAGGCCCAGGATCGCCTCGACACGTTGGACCCGACGCGGGGTCTCGTACGCATCGTGCGCGGCGCCGGAGTCGGAGCCGCGGCCGTCGTGGTCGCGCTGACCGGCCACCTCGCCGGTCAGGGCCAGATCCCGACGCCGGCCACCCTGGTCGCGACGCTCGCAGGGGCGGCGCTGGTCGCCTGGGCGCTCAGCTTCTCGCGATGGACCCTGGCCTCGCTCACCGGTGTCCTGATCGCCGCGCAGTCGGTGCTTCACCTGTCGTTCGCGGCCGGCTCCGGATCGGCCGTCCATCATCAGACCGGGCCGATGCTGATCGGCCACGCCGCGGCCACCGTGGTCATGGTGGCGCTGCTCTACCGGGGCGAGGAGCTCCTGTGGGCGGTCGTGGAGAGTCTGGCGCTGCGGGTCTGGCGATCGCTTCGCCACGTCGTGTCGCCGACCCGGGGGATTCCGCCCCTTCCGGTGGTCGACCTCCGCTCGGCGATGCCACGCAGCTGGCTCGGCAGCGAGCCGCCGCGGCGCGGTCCGCCGAGCCGGTCGAGATTCCTGCCCGTTCCCGCCTGACCGGGGTCGGCGCGCGGCCGTCTGACACCACGCGCTCGTGGTGCGTGCGCACCGTGCATGGCGTCGACACCAAGCGAAGTGCCGCCTCACTACGAATACCTCGTGTTCGTGGGGACGGCGACGCGCGGACCGGTCCGGCCGTACAACTCGACCCGAGAGGCACCCGTATTCCATGAGTACGCACAAACGCCGCATCCTGCTGGCCAGCGGGGCCGCGGCAATGACGCTCGCCGCCGCGACCGGTCCGGCCAGCGCCCATGTGACCGTGAGCAGTACCGATGCGACGCCCGGCGGCTACGGCAAGGTCGTGGTCCGCGTCCCCAGCGAGTCGGAGTCGGCGAGCACGACCAAGGTCGCGGTCACGATGCCCGCGGACACCCCGTTCGCCAGCGTCCGAGCCAAACCGCATCCGGGCTGGGCGGTCAAGGTCGACGAGCAGAAGCTGCCCGAGCCGGTGAAGGTCGGCGATCTGACCCTGACCGACGCGGTCCGGACCGTGACCTGGACCGCGCAATCGGGCCACGGCATCGCGCCGAACATGTTCGACGAGTTCGAGCTGTCGATCGGCCCGTTCCCCGAGCAGCCGACGACCCTGACATTCCCGGCGGTCCAGACCTACAGCGACGGTGAGGTGGTCCGGTGGACCCAGCCCACCCCGCCGGGCGGCGAGGAGCCGGAGCATCCGGCGCCGGTGCTCGAGCTGACCACCGCTGGCACCGTGTCGGGACACGACGACAGCAGCGCCGAGGACGTCGCTGTGACGGTGTCGGACGAGGCGCCCGACACCGCGGCATCCGACGACGACAGCGACGCACTCGCCCGCGGGATCGCGATCGGCGGCCTGGCCGTCGGCGTGCTCGCGTTGGGTGCCTCGATGCGGCGACGGCTTCGAGAGGGAGGAGACTGAGCGCAATGACATCGGTACGGAGGGGCGCAGCCCGGGTCGCGGCATGGGCCGTCTTGGGGATCGCCGCACTGATCATGCTGCCGGCCGCACCGGCTTCGGCACACGCCGAGTTGATCGGCTCGAACCCGAAGGACGGTGGGACGGTCAACACGCTGCCCGCCCAGGTGAAGCTTGAGTTCAGCGAGGAGATCGGCTCTCCCGCCTTCGTCGAGGTGAAGGCCCCCGACGGCACCGACATGACCGCCGGGGATCCGGAGGTGCTCGGCGCCATCGTGACGGTGCCGCTCAACCCGTCCGGCCCGGCCGGTTCGTACACGATCGACTACCGCGTCGTCTCCGCCGACGGCCACCCGGTGTCGGACGAGCTGACCTTCGACGTCACGACCGGATCGGGGTCCGGGCCGACCGCGGCGGCGACATCGCCCGCGAGCGCATCGACCAGCAGCGGCGACGACGAGGGGTTCTTCAGCGCCCACAAGACCCACTTCGCGGTCGCCGCGATCGGTCTGATCGCCGGCGGCCTACTGGTCGGAATGGGGTTGCGTGCCCGACGTTGATCCGGTGACGACGCGCGAATCGTCGTCGACTCCCGAGGCGGCCGAACCGCATTGGCCGCCTCGGGACAGCGTCATCATGGGCGCGATCGGGATCGTGCTCATGGCTGGCGTGGCCGTCTGGCTGGCCCTCGACCTGGGTCATGGCGTGCCGCCGCCGTCGAGCATCGCCGACCCCGGCCGCCTGACCGTCTGGGCGGTACCGGTCCTCCGGCTGCTCGCCGATGTCAGTGGGGTCCTGACCGTCGGCCTGCTGCTCACCGCGACCCTGCTCCTGCCGGCGCCGGGCGGTGAGCTCGCCGGGCTGGCGTTGCGGGCGAGCCGATCGGCGTCGTGGTGCGCCCTGGCGTGGGCCGTCGTCGCGTTCGGCTACGGCATCTTCTCCGCCTCCGACGTCCTCGGTGTGCCGGTCTCGGACCTGACGATCAACGAGCTGACCAGCTTCCTGTTCGACACTGATCTGGGGAAGGCCACGCTCTGGCAGACCGGGCTGGCCCTGGCGACCGCGATCGGAGCCCGATGGGCGCTGCGCAGCACCGAGGCGCTCTGGGTGCTGCTGCTCGCGATCGTGGCAGTGGCGCCGCCGGCCCTGACCGGGCACTCGGCGTCGGCCGGCTCGCACAACCTCGCCATCGTCAGCCTGCTGGTGCATCTGGTCGCCGCCAGCCTCTGGGTCGGCGGCCTGGCCGGACTCACCTGGATCGCGATCCGGGGGAGCCGGCGGCTCGGCATGGCGGTCACCCGGTTCTCGACGCTGGCCCTGTGGTGCATCGTCCTGCTGGGTACGTCCGGGGTGATCAACGCCGGAGTACGGGTCGGCTGGGGCGACCTCTTCACGTCGTCGTACGGCGGACTCGTCGTCGCCAAGGCCACCGCGATCCTGGCGCTCGGCTGCATCGGCTACCTGCATCGCCGTAACACGGTCCCGCGGCTCGAAGCAGCCGCCGCGGACGGTGGTCAGCAACTGTCCATCCGGCGGCCTTTCCTCTCCCTGGCGGTCGTCGAGCTGGCCATCATGGCTTCGACGATCGCGATCGCTGTCGCGCTGGCCCGGACCCCGCTACCGGCGACCAGCGCCGGCCCGCCGGACGAGGCAGCCGCCCTGCTCGGCCAGGCGATGCCGCCGGCGCCGGCACCCTGGCGATTCGTCACCGGCTACAGCGCGGACGCCGTCGGCATGCTGATCGTTGGCCTGGCCGGCGCGCTCTATCTGGCCGGGGTCCTGGCACTGAGACGGCGTGGTGACTCCTGGCCGATCGGCCGAATCCTGCTGTTCGGCGCCGGCCTCCTCGTACTCGGGTGGAGCACCTTCGGCGGCCTCGGCGCCTACTCCCACGTGCTGTTCAGCGCCCACATGGTGGCGCACATGATGCTGACGATGGTCGCCCCGATCCTGCTGGTCCTCGGGGCGCCGATCACGCTCGCGCTGCGCGCCCTCCCGGGTCCGCGGGTGCCCGGCGAGGTCGGGCCGCGGCAGGTGCTGCTCGCCATCCTGCACTCACGGGTCGTACGGTTCCTCACCCATCCGGTCGTCGCGGGCATCATCTTCATCGGCAGCCTGTACGGGGTCTACTTCACCGGCATGTTCAACTGGCTGATGCAGAACCATCTCGGCCATGCCTGGATGGAGATCCACTTCCTGCTGGCCGGCCTGTTGTTCTTCTGGGTCCTCGTCGGCGTCGATCCGGCGCCTCGCAAACTCGCGCCGCTCTGGCGCTTCGGCCTGCTGCTGATCGTCATGCCGTTCCACGCCTTCTTCTCGATCGCACTCATGTCGTCGGAGACCGTGGTCGGGCTCGACTACTGGCGGCTGCTGCACCGGCCCTATCGCACCGACCTGCTCGCGGATCAGTACCTCGGCGGCTCGCTGTCCTGGGCGCTCGGCGAGTTGCCGATCCTGCTGGTGCTGGGAGCGGTCTTCGTGCAGTGGATCCTCAGCGACCGCCGGGAGGCCCGCCGGGTCGACCGGGCGGCAGACCGGGCCGGCGAGGAGGAGGACGAGCTGCACCACTACAACGAGTGGCTCGCCAGGCTCGACGAGGCCGAGCGCGAGCGTGAGGAGCGATCCGGCCGAAGCTGACCTCAGCCGGCCGGCACTCGATCGACCGGGCTCAGGTCTTCGACGACAGCCGGTTCCAGGTCCGGGCGAGGACGTCGTTCATCGACACCCGCTTGGACTTGTCATTGGGGAACACGTCCGACTCGTGCAGCAGCTCGTGCTTGACCTGCTGGACCAGCTTCTCGCGCTCGGCGGCCAGCGCGTTGTCGACGACTTCGCGAAGCTCGGCTTTGGTGGCCATGTCGAACCAATCTCCTTCGAGGATGGTCTTCGATCTTCTGAGGATGGACGGAAGGGCGTTGGTCATGACGGTCAGCGGGCACTCCTTGAAGGCGAACTTGGAGTGCGGAAGGATGCCGGCCCCGCCTCGCGCCGCGTCGTGCTTCTTCTCCGCCGCGATGATGGCCGAGAACGCGTCCTGGCAACGCTGTGACGGCCGGTCGCCGACATTGCCGATCCAGGCGATGCCGTGGCCGTAGTAGTTCAGATTGAACGGGAATCCGGCGACGTCCTTGTCGTTGAGCGTGTGGGCGCCGGCTGCATCGTGGGGCATCCCGATCGCGATCGCACCGGTCACCTGGTCGACCGCGTAGTTGTACGAGATGCCGGTGCGGAAGCGGTCCCACCCGATCTGCTCCACGAGCCGTACGTCGGCGGCGAAGTTCTTCGTGCGATTGGTGACGGTGACGTGGGCGAAGAACTCCTTGGCACGACCGGGGAAGTGCCGATGGATCCGTCGCCATTGATAGAGCGGACGATGTCTCGATCGCCACTGCTTGCGGCTGAGCACGGTGAACCCGGCCCGACGCAGCTCGCGGATGATCCTCTTCTCGCGGCCCATGGGTAGCTCCTCCGTGGAGGTCCGAGGGTCGCCACGTTGCCACGAATCAGGCGATTCCCTCAAATCGCCTGTGCAGCTCGCGGACCTCGGCGGCGACCTCCGGCACCGGGCCCTCGACGACGACCGCGGGAGCGACCTGCTCGATCGGCAGTGGACGCACCGCCGCCGCCGTCGGCTTGCCCCACTCCTCGAGCCAGCCCGACCGCTGCTGGGACGACGAGGCATAGACGATGCGCCCGAGTCCGACCCAGCCATGCGCGGCCGAGCACATCGGGCAGTGCTCGGTGGAGGTGTAGACGGTGGCGCGAGAACGCTCCTCCGGCGTCAGGTGTTCCGCCGCCCACCGCGCGAGCTCGAACTCGGGATGCCGCGTCGGATCACCGCTGGCCACCCGGTTGTGGTCCTCGGCGAGCACCTGACCGTCACCCGAGACGAGGACGGAGCCGAACGGCTCGTCGCCGGCGTCGAGTGCATCGCGGGCCAGCTCGACGCAGCGGCGAAGATGACCCAGGTCGGTCTCGTCGGTCATGCGGAGCTCCTCACTCTCGGCAGACCGACGCTATACCGCCGCGCTGACTCAGGTCGGCAGGTCGAAGTCGTACGCGAAGGTGTGCCGCTCGCCGGACATGATCGCGTGGAAGAACTCGATCGGCCGCTCGGTCGTGTAGGCGATCCGGTGCAACTCGGCGACCGGGATGCCCGGTCCGAGCTGAAGCGCCTGCGCCTCTTCGGGATTGGGCATCCGGATCGTGATCTCCTCGCGGAACCGCCGCAGCAGCAGGCCGCGCTCCTCGAGCCGCGCGTACGCCCCGCCGGGGCCGGTGTCCTCCTTCATGATGCGCGAGTTCCACACGTCGTTGAGCCGGTAGTAGCTGTCGGCCAGCTGGGTCGGCGAACCCTCGATCCAGGTACGCCGGCGCCGCACGAACACCTTGTGACCCGGACTGACGTTGAGCCGCTGAGCGACCCAGTCCGGCGCCGGCTCGGTGGCGAGCTCGAGGATCTCCTGCTGCCAGTCGAGCCCGCGCTCCTCGGCCTCGACCTGGAGCGGTCCCTTGACGCTGTCGCGGTGCCAGCGGGCGTAGCGATCGGATCCGACCTTGATGACCGACGGTGGGCGGCGGACGAAGACGCCTCGACCGGCTCGACTATCAACCAGTCCCTCGGTCTTCAGCGCGGCCACCGCCTGGCGCGCGGTCTGTGGAGCGATGTCGTATCGCTCGACCAGCTCGCGTTCCGACGGCAGTCGGTCGCCCGGCTTGATCTCGCCGGATCTGATCGCCGTGCGCAGATCATCGGCGATCTGCCGCGACGGGGATCGTGGGTCGTTTCGGTCGATCGCCATACAGGATTCCCCTTTGCCTCCCGAGCCCGAGCAAGGACCTTGATGCCCTGCCCCCTTGCTCTACGGTGCTACCTCACTAGAGATCGCCTGGGAGGACTAGGGACCTTCGTCACATACTGGCGACGCGGCCAGCGGCGTGGCGTCGGCACGCCGATTCAGCCCGGCATCAGGCAGTCGCGGCACGGAGGCCGAACATGCGGGCTCGAGTGCGTAGCGCTGCCTGATCGCGGTCGTCCGCGGCCAGGTCACGCCAGTCGGCCATCCGATCTCGGCTGTCCGCATCGCGATCGCGCCGATCGGCCGCCCGTTGACGCTGGTTGGCCAGGCGTTCCCGCCGGTTGGCAGTGGCATCGCGGAGGTTGGCCAGCCGCTCGCGCTCGTCGGCCTCCTGCTCTCGGAGGTCGGCCAGGCGCTCCCGCTCGGTCTGGTCGAGTTGGCCGTGCACCTGCGCCCTGCGCCGGGTCCCGTGGGCGCGCGCCCGGCGGTCGTTGGCGTCAGCCCGGGCGACTGCTTCACCCGCTCGGGTCGTCGCGCCGCTCCGGCGTTCGGTGTCCGCCCGGTGGCGCAGCTCGTTCGCAGCGACCCGAAGTTCCGACGCTCGTCGACGGATTCGGGATATGTCCTGCCTGTTCAGCTGCATGTACTCGAACTGTGTGACCATGAGTCGATCTCCTTGAGGCGCGGGACCCCGCCTCCACGGTAGGCCCTCGATGCCGCCGCGTCACCAACCCGACCACGTACGAGGATGGCGTCGACGACCTACGCCTCGTCGAGCCAATCCCGGACGTGCTTGGCCAGGCAGCGGGTACGCATCATGACCACCGGACCGTCGGTGGACGACAGCGTGTAGCGGTCGACGACCTCAGCGACGGTGCCGCAGCCGGGCTCGGGACAGGCGACGAACGGATGCTCGGTCACCTCTTGTGGCTCGGCCGCGGGTTCGGCGCCGAGCAGCTTCGACTCTGGACGATTCTTCATGGCGTTCTCCACATCTCGTGCAAGGTTGACGACCTCAACCTGCGAGACGCAGTGAGCCGGCGGCATTGGCAAGCCACCTCAGATATCCGGTCTCCGGCCTTAGTCGGCGACAGTCCCGAACCGCTAGGCCTTACCGATGCCGCTCGCGAACTGTTTTACGTGCAGGGCAGACGTCGGTCGTCCAGATACATCGGCCCAGCGATCCTCGGCGGCGGCCACCGGTCCTTCCCCGACGGGGTGAGAGTCGACCTCGAGCTGCCCGACGAGCGTCACTTCGGCGACGGCGTCGTCAAGGACGGTGCCGACGGATCTTGAGGGATCTGGGTAGTGATGGCTACCCGAATCCCGCAAGATTCGGTGGGGGAGCGGAGCGCGATCGCTACTGGCCGATCCGGCCGTCGATCCGCTCGCGCAGCAGATCGACGTGGCCCATGTGCCGGCCGTACTCCCAGATCGACCCGATCAGCACCTCGCGCAGCGAGATCGCTCCGCCACCACTGCCGTGCTTGTTCTCGGAGTCGTCGGAGGTGATGTCGAGGCTGGGCGCCTCGGCCACGAAGCGCTCGGCGAAGGCCACCTCCGCGCGCCAGGTGTCCCAGGCCTCCGCGACCACCTGCGGATCGGCGACAGCGCCGTTGAAGTCGCCGTCCGGGTCGTCGTCGGAGCAGTAGAGCCGCGGGACGTCCTGACCGGCCATCAGCACGCGGAACCCCGCCCGCTCGCCCTCGGCCAGATGTCGTACCAGCCCCAGCAGCGACATCGTGGACGGCTCGACCGAGCGCCGCGCCAGCTGCTCGGCGTCAAGATCCGCGCACTTCAGCTCCAAGGTGAGGCGTGCGGTGCGCAGGGCTTCGGCCAGCGTGGTGCGCTCGTCGCCCAACGTCGGACCGTTCTCGCGCGGATCGTCGTCGGACGGCATCCCGTCCGCGGTGAACATGTCGGCGCGTCGAGTCGTGGCCATGTCGTCCATCATCGAACGCTGCGCCTGGGCCGACAACGGATTTGCCCGGTCAGTTGGCGAGCTGAAGCGGTGGCGTCGGGCGTACGCGGATTGGCGCATGTGCCGATCGGCCCCGGAGGCTTAGCCTGGAGAGACCGACCGAACCAGGTGAGGAGCCGTGAAGAGCCACTGGGTGCTGACCGACGCGGACGTGCGGGAGCTGCTCGCCGTCGTCGAACGGTGCCGTGCAGCCGAGGATGACGACATCTTCTACGCCGACGTGCTCCTCGGACTGCGTGAGCTCGTCCCGTGTACCTACCTGACGTTCCAACTCATGGACGTCAGGGAGCAGCGGTTTCGGCTGCTCTATGTCGACGACGACGGCGTGGGGCGTCAGGAGTCGGTCGGCACTGAAGACGAGTTCGGTCACCTGTTCTGGCAGGAGTTCTGGAACGACGACGGCTGTGCGGGACCGCTTAGCACCGGCGACTACGCGACGGTGGTGCGGCGCTCGGACGTGTGGACGGAGCGGGCGTACATCAACACCCCGCTCGGCTCGTTGTTCATCAATCGCGGCGACCGGCACCATGTGCGCGTTCCGATGACGCCGCGCGGAGGAACCGACCGACGACTGCTGCTGTCTCGTGAGGACGGTCCGGACTTCAGCGAGCGCGAGCTGCTGATGCTCCGGCTGATCCGGCCGCACATCGCCGAGTTGCACGAGCGTCGCGACCGCGAGCTGCACGGCGAGCCGAACCTCACGCCACGACAGTGGGAGATCCTGCGCCAGGTCTCCACCGGTGCGTCCAACAGCCAGATCGCCCGTACCTTGGGGCTGTCCGAGGCGACAGTCCGCAAGCACCTCGAGAACATCTTCCTGCGGTTGCACGTGCTCAGCCGGACCGAGGCGCTCGCCCGGGTACGCCCGTTCCTCGACGCCCGGGCCTGGCCCAGCTCCGCGTAGTCGCCGAGCATCATCTGAGGGTGATGAACGGCAACTCCTTGTCCTCGTCGTACCTGGCGAGGATTCGTCCGTCGGCTGCGTACACCGTGAAGTGCAGTTCTCCCGGGGAGTTGCGGCTATCGGCGTGGTTGATGACCGTTTCCGCAAATGCGAGCCAGCCGTCAACCACCGGAATCTCGTGCTCGGCACCCGTGACGTCGGTGATCACGATCCGCGCGACGGGTTCAGGGCCGGACACATAGCCCGCACCGAGGCAGTCGGCCTCCCATTGGCCCGGAGACTCAACCTGGCACCCCAACGTGAGCAACGGATGGATCTGGTAGTCGTCGTAGGTTTTGGCTTCGCCCTGGAGCTTCTCCTTGGGGGTGATATCTGCGTACGGAATGAAGCCGCCGTCGGGGTCGGCGTAGTACCTGTCGTTGTCTACGAATCCACGATCATCCAAGTACCAGCTGTCGAGTAGACACCTCGCTATGTGCCCGTCGGTCGAGCGGAGCAGCGCCGCCAGCCGGTCGTCGGCGCGATCAGCGGTGAGCACTTCCCAATCGGAGAAGTCCCAGCCGAGGAACCGGCCGCATGCCCTACGAATGCCGGCCGCATCGTCGGCTGCCGGTAGCGGAAGCTCAACGCTATCGACGTTGTCCTCGAGGCCAGCCTGTGGGATGACGCAGCGCTCATCCGTGTTCGATATGTCGAAGGGGCTGTAGTCGAACTCCCGCGCGTTCGCGATCAACACCGGGTCGCCTTCGAACCACGGACCAGAGTCGTCGCTCAGCTCGACTTTCACGTCGCTGGGGCCCCAGACGTTGTGCCAGACGATCGTGCAGCGGTGCTCCGCCTCGGCCTGGGACACCTCCACAGCCTGGCCTGCGCTGCGTCCGCCTGGGTCTTCGTCGCTCGCCTGCGCATTGGCGCGGGCGTGATGGCTGCCCTGCCCGGCCGCTGGGGGCCGGCCGTTGTCGGGGACCGGCCCGCTGTCGTCGGTCATTCCAGGCAGCCAGATCGCACCACCTGCGATGACGAGTGCGGTAGCGGCGGCGACCAGGACCGTGGTGGCGGCAACGCGGCGGCGCCTGCGCTGCAGACCCTGCCGGTACAGCTGAGCGCCGTCGATATCGTTGCCAGCCGAGACACTGTCTGCCAGCCGGTCGAGCCGCTCCCGCAGCGGTGTCCCTCGGTCGTCTGCTGGCTGGTTCATGAAACGTCCCTTCTCGCAGTCGCCGGGTTGTCCGCGATCGCAGCGTCGTCGGACCAGTCCAGCTCCTGACGCAGCTGGGCATAGGCTCTGCTCGCCCGGCTCTTCACCGTGCCCTGCCGGCATCCGAGCAGCTCCGCGATTTCGGCTTCGCTGAGGTCCTGCCAATACCGCAGGACCAGGACGACTCGCTGTTGTGGTGGCAGGCTGGTGAGTGCTCGTCGCAGGTCGGTCTGCTCGGCCGACGCGTCGGCGATGTCCGCTGTCGCTGGTTCAGCCTGGTCGGACGATGGGTGCATCCGGAGGGGATGCCGACGTGCCTTCCAGGCGAGTCGAGCCATCACCTTGCGTACGTACGCCTCCACCCCCTGGGGATCGAGTCGGCCCCACGACGGCAGGCATCGAACGAGCGCCTCCTGCACGAGATCCTCTCCGGCGGCCGGATCTCCTGTCAGCATGAATCCGAAACGCGTCAGGCCTTGCCGCCGCGCCGCGACGAACGAAGCGACTTCGTCCTGGGTACTCGTCACGGCGACCCCTCAGACCGGCAGTATCGGCGCTTGTTACATATTGATAGGAGATCCCTCGGCGCTAGGTTCCTTCGGCGTACGAGATTTCTAGGCGCTGTCGACGACCCTCACTGCGATGCTCCCGGCAGCATCGCCGCGACGCACGGTGATGTGCCAGCATCCCGGTCCGGCGAAGCGGAAGCCGGTGCCCCACTCGTCGCCGGGCCGGTGCCACGAGCTGGAGAGATGCTCCTCAGGACCCCACTGGAGCGCATCGGGATCCTCGCCGTCGCCGGGATCGGTCACCGTGAACTCCGGCGGGCCTGAGCCCGTCATGCGCCAGACGATCTTGACCTCGCGACCCGCATCGAAGGGCAGTGGTGCCATCGGCAAGCCCACAGGGTCGCGCCGGCGGCTTGCCCACGGATGTCCCCGGTACGAAGGACCTGGGTCTGGGCGCAGGTCGGCGGCTGCATCGGGGCGGCGGTCGCCCCCGGCGTACTGGCCTGCTGATCTGACCCGCCCTCGTCGCTCGAGTCACCGTCGCAGCCCACGAGAACGAGTGCCGATGCGACCGGGGCCGCCACTGGGACGCCTCGTCGCATGCGGACTGTCCGGCTCATGCGCTCAAGTATGGGACGTGCAGCCACGACCATCAGTCCTCCAGTCAGCCAGTCCGCGTTGGCCGAGCGCAGCGCGCTGGCCGATCATGGGAAGGCTACGGCGGACACTCGGGGTACACGGAGTGCCGTCGGGAGGAGCACGTCATGAGCGGGATCGCGGCGCCCGACCCAGGCCCGGCCGGAGAGCAGGAGCTGATCGCCCGACTGTTCTCACCGGAGGGCCGGGCGGATCCGTACCCGCTCTACCACGACTCGGCGCTGCCCGGCTGTCGCCATGCAGCCGCGTCGAAGCTGCTCAAGGACCCTCGCCTAGGCCCGCCGATGCTGGGCATGGAGGGCTCAGACGAGCTTATGTGGCGGACCTTCTCTCGCTGGCTGCTCAATCTCGATGGAGAGCGTCACCAGGCGATGCGTCAACGGTTCGGCCGGGTGTTCGCGCGAGGACGGGTGGAGCGCTACCGGCCGCTGATCGAGCGGCGTGCCCACACGCTCATCGACTCGGTCGCCAGCGCCGGCGAGATGGATCTCGTCACCGACTTCGCCCGGCCGTTGCCGTTCGCCATCGTCACGTCAGTGCTCGGAGTCCCTGAGGACCGTCAACCCTGGCTGGCGGAGCGGATGCACATACTCGACGTCGGCTTCGCGCGCCAGCAGGATCCGGACGCGGTCGCCGCAACCAGCGCTGCGGTCGGGGAGATGCTCGACTACTTCAGCGAGCTGCTCGACCAGCGAGCCCGAGCACCCGTGGACGACCTGATGTCCACGCTGGCCGCGGATCCGCCTACCGACGACGAGGGACGAGCCGACCTGCTCGCCAACTGCGTGTTCTTCATCAACGCCGGCCATATCACGACGACGAGCCTCATCACCGGCGGCCTCCTGCTACTCCTCGAGCACCCGGATTCGCTGGCTGGGCTCGCGCAGAATCCCGGCCTGATCCCGGACGCGGTGGAGGAGATGCTCCGGATGGTGTCGCCGGTGAGCCTCGTGCTGTGCCGGGCGCGTCGCGATGTCGAGATCGACGGCTACCGGGTGGCGTCGGGCCAACAGCGCGTGGTGTTCACGGCCGGCGCCAACCGTGATCCGGCGACCTTCGCCGAACCCGACACGTTCGACATCGGGCGTAGTCCCAATCCGCATCTGGCGTTCAGCGCCGGCGCCCACTTCTGTCTGGGTGCGCCGCTCGCACGACTGCACGGACAGGTCGCCATGCAGGTGCTGCTCGAACGACTGCCCGGCGTCCACCTCGACGGCGAACCTGAGTGGCTCGGATCGTTCCCACTCCGCGTTCCCGAGCATCTGCCGATCGCCTGGCGTCCGACCCCGTGAGGTGTCAACCGCAGGCTGGGTTCATCGACACGTCCGCGTCTTTCATCGTGCCGACGACCGATGAGGATCCGAGACCACCGTCCTCGGCGACCTTGATGTGCACGCCTTCGCCGGCGATGTTGCGGGTGAAGAAGAGCCGATCGTCCTTCGTCCAGCCCAGTGCGCCGGTCTGACCGCTGGCGGAGTCTGCGACCGGCGTGACGCGGCCAGAGTCCAGATCGCGTACCACCAGTTGGTCGAGGTCCGGTTCGTTCAGAAGGTGGACGGCGAGCCCGGAATAGGCGATCTTCGTGCGGTCGGCGCTCCATACCGGGAAACTAGGGACTCGGACCACGACGGAGATGGGTCCGGTACCGCTTGCGTCTCGGCTCACAACGGATCTCGGGCGATAGCGCCACCAGGCAACGGTGTCGTTGTCCAGCCAGACGATGCGCCGGACGAACGCGATTCTCGTGCCGTCGGGAGACCAGGCGGGATGGTCGTCCGAGTGGCCTGTCGTCAGGCGCTGCTCGTTGTCCCCGTCGATGTCCGAGACGTAGAGCGAGACCATTTCCGGGCCCCGCACGGCATCGTAAGACGAGCCGCGCCAGGACCTGACCACCATCCGCTCGCCGTCCGGACTCAACGCTGCTTCGACGGATGCATGGTCGTTGGTCAGACGCCTGGTCTGCTCGCCCTGCTCGTCATAGGCATAGACGTCGTACGAGGGCACCAGACGGTCACCCTCGGATCCGACGAAGAACACCTCGTCGCAGTCAGACGACCCGTCGATGACGCCGCAGGCAGCCGTCATCAGACCCACGCAGATCCACCCGCCGACCCACCGCCGACCCGCCATGGCGCTCAGGATAAGCAGGCTGCAGTGGCGACGGTGCCTGAGCGGTAAAGGATCTCGCGGCCGGTCGCGCGCTATGACGGTTGGCCGGACACCTGCCGTCGGTCGCCTTGGGGCAGTAGTCCGATGAGCACCCCGCCGAACAGGAGCCACATCAGGCCCATCCACAGGCCGGCACCGTGTGCGTCCTGAAGCGTGGCTGCTCCGAGGACGCCGAGCCATGGCAGGAACGCGCTCCACAAGGGGAGGGTGCGGGAGCGATAGGCCCAGATCCCGACGAACAGGTAGCCGACCGCGATCAGGAGGAGGCCGAGCAGGAATGGCCCGTCGAGCACCTCGTCGCTGACCTCGATCCGGATGAGCGCAGTCGCCGCGAGGCTGACCAGGCCGACGGCCGACACGATCAGGCCGATCCGTCCGGCCCGACCAATCGGACCCACGCGCGTGTGTTCGAGGGCGATCAGCGACACCAGGGAGAGCACTACCGCGAAGCCGAACAGCCCGTACGCCACGTTGTCCGACGTCGTCCAGTGATCCAGTCGAGGTTCCGCGAGCAGGAAGGCGCCTTGGGCTGCGAAGAAGAGACCGGCAGCGATGGCCGATTGTCCAGCAAGCCGCCGTGGGGCCATAGCTCATCATCGCACTGGGCTCAGCGGATGGCGGCAGGGGCGCGCCTTGTTGCCACCGTCTCGACGGAACGACGATTGCCCTTGACTTTGCGGCGCAAAGCGAGCTCTACTTTGTAGTGCAAAGTTTCTCGCTCGGAGGCCACCATGAACGCTCCGTACGACGGCACCCGACGCCGTCGGTCGCCGGCGACGACGACCCTTTCGACCCGCACGAGGCTGCCGATCTCCTCGCCACGACGCGACGCGATGCCCGCCAGAGTTTCGAGTCGCGTACCCCGCTGATCTGCGCTGTGTCGGCCGTGGTCGTGCTCGCGGTGTACGGCACGCTCTGGCTCTCGGTGCGCGATCAGCATCCGTACGTCGGGCCGAGTCGGACGGCGATCGGCGTGGCCTACGGCATCGTCGCGGTCGCGGTGGTGATGAGCCTGATGGCACGCCGCCGGGCCTTTCTCGGGGTCACCGGACGATCACGTCACGAGGAAGCCATTGCGGGCCTCGCTGTGGGCGTGCCGTGGATCGCCGTCTACGTCTTCGACGGCGCGCTCAAGGCCGACGGCTTCGGCAACGCGATCGTCTACGGCGTGTTCGACGCGGCCGGGCCGTGGCTCGTGGTCGGCACGGCGCTGGCCGCCTTGGCCGCTGGGCGTGAGCAGTGGGGCGGCCTTGTCACCGGGCTGATGATCGTCGTGGTGGGAACGGCCGCCGCGTTCTTCGGACCGGCCGGATCCTGGGGACTGCTGGGCGTGGCCGGCTTCATCGGCCTCGTCGCCCTTGCCGTGTCGCAGTACGTTCGGCTCCACCACGCATGAACGACGACGAGCTGGATCCGTTGATCCATGCACCCGCCCGGCTGCGGATCGTGGTCACGCTGGCAGCCCTTCGCGAGGGTGACTCGCTGTCCTTTCCGCGCCTGCAGCGGATGCTCGACCTCACGCCCGGCAACCTGATCACCCACCTCCGAAAGCTGGAGGGAGCTGGCTACCTGGTCACCCAGAAGCGCGACGCAGGTGGGACTCCCGGTACCTCGGTCGCGCTGTCGCCGGTCGGACGGCAGGCACTCGACGACTACTCGGCCACGTTGCGCGGCATCCTCGACGGCGTCTGAGTGACGTCGCGGACGGCTCGAACGACCAGGTCCGGCCGGTCGATGTGGATGTAGTGGCCGGAGTCGGGGACCACGATGTGACGGCCGCCGACGGAGGCGACGAGAGCTTCCTGTACGGCAAGAACCTGCTTGGTCGAGTCCGGCGGCCGACCCTTGGTCGCGGTGAGCACGACCAAAGGCTTGCTGGTCCACGCCGACGAAGACGACGCTCGGCGTACGGCGATCTCGTCGATGTGGTCGAGGATCATCGGGAGTTCGTCGAGCTGGGTGAACACCTGGTCGTCGGTCGCGACGTACGACTGGAACGCGGTCGTCAGCAGGGTTAGGACGTGCGGATCGGCGCCGACGCTACGGGCGACGTCCTCCGCCTCCTCGAGTGTCTCGGCAGGGAGGTCGGCCGCGCGCGGGTCGTCTCGCGGTGGCTTGGTGCGAGATGGATGGCGGCCGAGCTCGGCCGCAGTCTCCGCCGGAAGGTCGTCATACAAGGACTCGTGCGCCGGGTCGACCAGCACGAGTCCGGCGATCAGGTCGGGACGGGACCAGGCCGCCACCTGCGCCAGCAGCCCGCCCCAGCTGTGGCCCACGACGACACAGGGCCCATCGCCGGCGGCGTCGAGCACGGCGACCAGGTCGCCGAGCTGCAGTTCGAGGGTCAGCGGAGCCGCATCGCTCACCCCGTACCCGGCTCGGTCGTAGGCAACGACATGGAAGTCGGCTGCCAGTTGCTGGAACACCGCCGCGAACGAGGCGACCGGCGACATCGCCCCGGCCTCCAAGACGACCGTCGGTCCGCCCTCGCCGGACTGGACCCAGCCCAGCCTCCGGCCGTCACGATGCATCCACTGACGTACGACCGGCCCGTCGACGAGTGCCGCGAACGCAGCGGCCAGGGGATCGTCCGCAGACCCCTCCGTGACTGGCTCCCCATGCACTTGGCCGCCACCTCCCCATCCCTGTCGGCCGTCGACGACCCTAGCCGGGAGCTGGCTCCAGCCTCCCCGCTGGCTTGCTGGGCGGCGGTTACTTGGGCACGGCGCCGCGTTCCCATGGACCGGATGCGAAGGCAGAAAGTGCCCAAGCGTAGGCGTCCGCGCAGCTGCCGGTGCATGGGTCGGGCAGGGCGACATCGAAGGTGACCACGTCGCCGTCTATTGCGTAGCCGACGACGAGGTCGCCGTTATAGCCGAACTCGCCAGCGTGGGACGGGAAGCTGACGGTGCTGTCATCGACGACTTCGTAGTCTCCGCCATCGACTTCCTCGCCGTTCTGATCGTGCGAGCCGAACGCGCCTTGGGCCGTGAAGAAGTGGTCATGCTCCAGTGGCCCTTCGGCATCGGCACATGGATCGCCCTGTTTCGGGCCCGGCTTGCCGCCGTAGAAGTTCCCTTGGAGCCATTCGCGATGAGAGTCGGCGAGTCCCGCATCCTCGAATGCGGTAAGCATCTCGGCACAGGCCTGTGCCCGGTGCCAGGATCCAGTCAACTCCTCGGTTGCCGCGTCGGTCGACGGAGACTCGCTCGTCTTGGTCGGGTTGGCGTCGGTACCGGAGTCGGAGTCGTCACCACACCCGACGACGGCAGCGAGGAACAGCGGCAGTAGCGCGATCAGCGCTCGATGCCTTGTCAATCTCGTACGACCCGTACTCATCTGGCCGTCATACATCGACCTGTCCGCACCGCCCAGAGGACGACGTCCCGAACCGAGGTCAAACGCATAGACGGGGCTTGTACCCCGTAGCTGCCGATCGCAGGGCGAAGCGGAGCAGGTCAATAATCCAAAGCCAAGCGTGTTCGCGGGCGTTGTGGGATCTGGCCCGCCTCCTTGGGGCACTCCGGCCCTACCGCGGATTCGCTGCCTCGCGTACATCCGCTTCAGAGGGGGCCCACTTCGAACGATCGGTCGCCACGAAAGGGACCCTCATGTGTCGACGCCGAGTTCTGATCCTCGCTGCGTTCCTCGGATTCGCCCTGCCCACGCTGCTCTCCGGGGCACCCGCCTCCGCGACACTCCTCGATCGCGTCGACTTCCACGGGGAGAACAGCGGCGTCATGCATGACTTCTGCGGTGAGCCCGGATTCACAGTCGAGTTCGAGCACGTCTTTGACGGCACGATCTCGGTGCGGAGTCACGGCCCGGACGGGCTCGTCTTCAACGCTTTGCACTCGTCCAGCTCTCAGACGTTCATGAACCCGGCGAACGATCTGAGTGTCTTGACACAACCCAGACCATCGACAAGGACCTCCACGTCATCGACAACGGTGACGGCACCTTGACCATCGTGTTCCTGGTAACCGGGCCGTCGACGCTGTACGGACCCGACGGCAAGGCGATCGCACAGGACCACGGCCAGCTCCGCTTCGAACTCGTGGTCGACCACGGCGGCACGCCGACCGACCCGTCCGACGACGTCGAGCTGAGCTTCACCCAGCACAAGGAAACCGGGCGATCAGACCGATACTGCTCGGCGATCATCGACGCGATTCTCTGACACGGGTTGGCGGCGGTGCCGCGTGGTCGCCGCGGCCACGCCAGAATTGGTGTTTCACGTCCCGGGCAACCGTGTCGGATTCACCCCTCGTCGTTCGTTGGGTAGGTGAGCGCGGACCACCGGGTCTGCCAGAGCAGAAGGAGCGGTCGTGGCTGAGTACCTCATCTACTTCAACCAGCAGTGGGTCGGCGATCACACCGAGGAGTGGTTCCGCGGGCGCGGGCCGCGCGCGATGGCGGTCGTGAACGAGATGAAGGCTGCCGGCGTGTACGTCTTCGCCGGGGGGCTGGAGGAGGAGGGCGGTCCGATCTACAGCGCCGACCCAACGAGTGGCAGCCTGCTGATCACCGACGGACCCTACGTTGAGACCAAGGAGTTTCTGGGCGGGTTCGCCTTGGTGGAGGTGCCCGATGACGAGACGGCCAAGATGTGGGCGGGCAAGGTCGCCGAGGCATGTGGCTGGCCCCATGAGGTTCGCCGCTTCAAGCCGCAGCCTCGAGTGGAGTGACTCCGCTGGCCGCTGACTAGGTCGGCTCGGGCAAGGCCCGACACAGCGCACATGACTGCGGCGCGACAGCGCCATTCGTGGGCGGGCGTTGACGCATTTGCGGACGTTCGCCTCTATCCGACGTTCTGGCGGCCGCCGCAGCATGATCGTGACTGGCTGGACTTGATGGCCTGCCGGACAGATGGATCTCGCAATGTGCCACGGGAAGAGCCTCTGGACCGCGTCCGCCGTGCTTGGCCTCGCGGCGGCGCTGGTTGTGCCCGCGTCAGTTGCGAGTGGGCAGTCAGTCCAGGGGTTTGCGACGATCGCTGTGTGGCGGCCCTCGGACGGTACGTGGCACATCCGCGGCCAGGGCGTTGTCCAGTACGGCCGCAGAGGTGATCAGCCGGTACCGGCGGATTACAACGGTGACGGCCGGGCGGACATCGCGGTGTGGCGGCCCTCGAATGGGACGTGGCTCATCCGCGGCCAGGGTGTTGTCCAGTACGGCCGCAGAGGTGATCAGCCGGTACCGGCGGATTACAACGGTGACGGCCGGGCGGACATCGCGGTCTGGCGGCCCTCGAATGGGACGTGGCTCATCCGCGGCCAGGGTGTTGTCCAGTACGGCCGCAGAGGTGATCAGCCGGTGCCGGCGGATTACAACGGTGACGGCCGGGCGGACATCGCGGTCTGGCGGCCCTCGGACGGCACGTGGGACATCCGCGGCGGTCAGGTCATAACGCTGGGCCTGGCCGGTGATCGCCCCGTGCCGGCCGACTACAACGCGTACAGCCTTAGCACGGCTGCGGTCTGGCGGCCATCGGACGCGAGCTGGCGGATCGCCGGCAGCGCCGCGGTTAGCTACGGGGCTGCAGGCGACATGCCGGTGGTAGGGGACTACAACGCCGACGGTCGCGCCGACCTGGCTACCTGGCGCCCGACGGACGGAACCTGGCACATCAGCGGCCAACCAACGATCCGCTACGGCCGCGCCGGCGATCTCCCGGTCCCGGCAGGGTGGACAACCGCAACCGGCCCTGATCTGCTTGCGGTTCGGACCTTGACCTTCGATGGCGCGGACGTGTCGGCGATCTACAAGACCGGTGACACGATCGCGTTGTCTGCTCCGGACATCAATCACCAGTGGAGCAACCTGCGCAAGGTGTTCTGGCCCGCCGCCGCGACGGCATCTCAAGACGGCCAGGTCTGCGCGACCTGGCGAGATCAGTCCAGCGAATTCGTTCAGGAGGGCGTCGCCCTGCGGATCACGACCGTCGGCACCGAAACACGGGCAATCACAGTCACCAAGAACGTCGTCTACGGGGCCTACTGGGCGTTCAACGTCCACACCTGGAACTCGGCCAGCAGCGAACCGTTCACCGGCCTGGGGCAGTACGACATGAGTGCGGTCGTCACCAACGCCGGCCGGTACGAACCGTTTCCGTGGCGGCTCTGCGCGAAAGTCACGGGGGCCGAGCTGAGCTTCAAGATCTGGCTGCCCGACCGTGAACCAGAACCGGACTGGACCGACCCAGTGCACGCCGTGACGCTCACGGTGCCTGCGGGCTACATCGGCAGCGGCTACTTCGGCTGGTACGTCGGACACATCCCCGCCGGGCAGTCCGCGCATTACAACGACCTCGGCCCATCCGCGTAGCTGCCGGATCGTAGGTCGACGTGGAGCGGACGGATCCGAGCATGAGACGACCCCCGGAGGGTGCGCCGGGGTGGCCGGTCACATACCGACGGAGGCGCCCTAGGTGCTCTTACGCCAATACCGCTGGTCGGTGCCCTGGGTGTTTTGCGCTAGTCGGCGGAGGCGTATCTCGTCTAGCGCTTTCAGACGACGTCCAAGCCGGACCGTCCGCGTAGAACGGAGATCATCCCGTTCGCGCCCAACGGAGAGGCGCCACAGTGGCCCCGGAACTTCGTTGACTGACCGCTTCTGGCTCCGGGGCCGCCAAACGTGAACAACCCCCGGTGGTTGGGGCTTCCACCGGGGGTTGTTTGTTGTTCATTCGTCTACGACATCGTTCGTAGCGACGTCGTCGTTACAAGTGCGCGCAAGGGTGGTGGCGCGGGTGCTGCGGGTCCACGCTAGACATAGGCGGTTCTCCGGCTGTGTCTGCCCGCGCTGCCGCGGCCGGAGATCGGGGGTCACAGCTCCGAGAACGAAGCAGCCCCCGGTGGGTCAGTCGTCCACCGAGGGCTGCTTCGTCTCCCTCGCACCGACGACATCGACGCCGCTGACCTCGGTGTTACAAGTGGCGGCTGCCGAATCCTCGCCAGGCTCAGACTCCGGGTTGCCCCCGCCTCGGGTTCTGGATCGACGGTCACGCGGACCTCGTTGCCGCTGGTCCTGATGTAAACAGCGTTCGGTTTGAGCAGCCCCGGACATGAGTGACCCCCGGATGCCATGGGCGCACGGTCAACCAGGGGTCCTGCTACTACATCGTTCGTAGTAGTCACGGCGTTACTGAGATGTTTGGCTCCCGCATGGCGGGAAGCGTACTCAACGGGCTCCTGCGGATTCCCTTAGCGGCGCCGGCCGAATCGCCACGACATGCCGCGGCCGAGCCGGACCGACCCGCCCCGCGACTGTTGACCCGAGGCGGTGTCCGACCCGCCGCGATTTCGAGACGCCATCCTTCGACACGTTGTTCCTCGACGTACTGGTACCACCCCGCCGATCAGACCCGAGCTGTCGGCGAAGCCTTCCAGGTAGTCGGCGCGCTGGTCGCGGTTCTCGTGTTGTCGAGCGCCTCGGTCGTCGGTCGGGCCTTGGTTTCCCGTTGCCGACTGTCGCTGGAGCCTGCCTTCGACGTGTGCTGACCCGCCGAACGAGCTGCTCGTTCGGCGGTCGGTGTGCACTCGTGTGCATCTCCATAGGCCAGCAGTTGGGCTAGTGGTGGACTAGGAGGTGACCCCTCGTTGTGAACGCGATTCTGCGCTTGTCGGCGACTGCTGGTGACGGTGGTTCACGCCTGATTCGCGCGGGTGACTTGGGATCGCTGCGGAGCGTCCCGCATCCACGCGAATGCTCGGGTGCCGTTTCGCTGGCCGCCCTGGCTCTGTCAGCGTCATTGTCGGAGTGTGGCTGACCTTTCGCTGACGCCGGGAGTGCCGCATCCGGGCTCAGGTGCCGTGGAAGGGTGCAGAGCAGCCGGGGGCCTCGGTTGCTGGATGACCGACGACGAATGAGACGCAGATCCGATAGGTGTCGTCGGGGTTGAGGTCGGGCAGCCGGTAGGTGTCCGGTCCGGGTCCGGAGTATGCATCGGCCTCGAGGGACTCGGGCACGCCCTCAATGATCTCGCCGTCGTCGAGTGTGTACGCGGTGGACCAGGTGCCCCTGTCGAGGGTCTGGAGGAACGCCTCGGTTCCTCGCATCCCTGGCGGGCGAGACCCCGGGTCTGTCGGCGCTAGCACGTCGTACGTGAGGTCGACGACATGCTCCCCGTCGTTCTCTCGAACGGTCACCATCACTTCAGGCGCTCGCTTGTCGCTGATCGCGTTCCGGTACCGATCCGAGCCGCCGCCATCGTCGTCACATCCGGAGGCCAGCAGCACTGTGCGGCGGCCGCGGCCATGAACCACTTCACGGTCCGCAGTGTCCGCCGACCATGTCACGATCAGGTTCCGCGAGCGGCTCGATCACACCCGACCACGAACCCCTACCCGAACTCGACGTCGGAACTGGCTTCTGAGGCGCCGCCGTTGGATACGGGCCGGGCGCAGTGCCATTCGTCGCGATGGTTGGCCCCTCGATGTCAGGGGGATTGCCGACTTTCTGCCGACTCGGCTCGGCTACGCGTTGCTCCGTGTCGGCCGAGGTGCAGGCGCAGGTATTGGGCCGTCGGCGGTCGTTTCGGAGCGCCAGGGTGCGCGCCACTCGGCTGGTTGCCAGGCCTCCATGATGTAGATGCGTTCGTGAGCCACCTTGTCGTCTCGGAACTCCAGGAGGTTCACGGTGTACATCCAGGGGCCACCGTCGTAGCTGATGAGGTTCTCGCAGACCACGAGATCGTGTCGGTGCGTGATGCGCCGGATGTGGAACTGGAGCCATGACGGGTACTGCCTGCGCCACTCCCGGAAGTTCGTGACGCCCTCGAATCGCTCGCCCGACTGAGGAAACTCGAGGACGGCGTCTTCGTGATAGATCTCGTGTGAGATGTCCTCGTCTTTGCCGGAGTACTCCCAGTGTCGCCGCAGTTGCCGGATCAGCTCCGCGTCGTCGACCATGTCACCCTCCGTCGTACTCCCCTCAACAGGCTGAGGGAATCGCCGGACCAGACAAGGGCCGAAGGGCCCGGATGCACCGACCGCCGACCATGCTGCACCAACGGCTCAGCCATGCCTGGCCGTGCACCCCGTAGCCGCCGAAGACTGATGCGAAGGGGTGCGGGGCCTTCCGCGGATGCTCGCCTGACTCGGTGAGCTGGGACTGCGGGGTCGGCGCTCGTGGTGCGTCCGGCCAGTGGGCGCGGACGGCGCGAGCGAGGACGGCGGCCGGAGGTATGTCGCCCGCAGCGAGCAGGCCGCCCGCCGGCGCGCCCGAAGGGCGCGCCCTTGATCCACGGGTCACCGAACTGTTTGCTGCGATTCGCTGACTTTGGACGACCCCGACGACGAGGCTGGCCCGGCCGGAGGTCCGACTCGCTGATCTGCGGTCTTGCTGGGTGGGCGATACAAGAATTGAACTTGTGACCTCTTCCGTGTCAAGGAAGCGCGCTACCACTGCGCCAATCGCCCTCAAGGGTGTTTCGAGGTGGAGACGGGATTCGAACCCGTGTAGACGGCTTTGCAGGCCGTTGCCTCGCCTCTCGGCCACTCCACCAGCGCTGGGCCTGCGACCCGCTCCGAGCGGACGACGGGATTCGAACCCGCGACCCTCACCTTGGCAAGGTGATGCTCTACCAACTGAGCCACGTCCGCATTCGCTTCCGGGGAACCCGGGCGAGTGCACACACTAGCCGATGCACGCTTCCTCACCAACTAGTGTCCCCCATTCGAGTCGTACGTGCTGCCCGATTTGCCGTGGCCGTAGCCTGGCGCCATGCGTGCGTGGGTCAACGGCCAGGTCCTCGACGAGGCCTCGCAGCCGGTGCTGAGCGTCTTCGACCACGGTTTCACCGTCGGTGACGGGGTCTTCGAGACGGTCAAGACGGTGGACGGACAGCCGTTCGCGCTGAGCCGCCATCTCGAGCGGCTCGCCAGGTCGGCGAAGGGGCTGGGGCTGCCGGATCCGGACCTCGGCGTGGTACGCGAGGCGGTGGCGGCGGTGCTCGACGGGCCGCCGGACGAGTTCGGGCGGCTGCGGATCACGCTGACCGGCGGGACGAGTCCGCTGGGCTCGGAGCGGGGGAGTGGGCCGTCGACGCTCGTGGTCGTCGCCGGACCCTTGTCGTCGCGGCCGACGATCACGACGATCGCCACCGTGCCGTGGCGGCGCAACGACCAGGGTGCGACGGCGGGCCTGAAGACGACGTCGTACGCCGACAACGTCATCGCCCTGGCGTACGCCCACGAGCGTGGTGCGACCGAGGCGATCTTCGCCAACACGGCGGGCCGGCTCTGCGAGGGAACCGGCTCGAACGTCTTCTACGTACGCGACGGCCGGCTGCTGACGGCGACGCTGCGGTCCGGGTGCCTCGCCGGCGTCACGCGAGCGCTGATCCTCGAGTGGTGCGCCGACGATCTGCCCGGCGGGGTGTCCGAGGTCGACGAGCCGGTCGACGTGCTCGAGTCGGCCGACGAGATCTTCCTGGCGTCGACGACCCGTGACGTGCAGGCGGTGAGCCGATGTGACGGGCGAGAGCTGGCGGCGCCCGGTCCGGTCACGAGCGCCGTCCAGGAGATCTGGGCGAAGCGGGCCGCGGACGACCTGGATCCCTGAGAAGTGGACGAGCGCCTTGCGATCCCGACTGCCTCGGCAATCCCGACCGCAAGACGCTCCGGTCTCTACGCGGTGGTCGCTTTCCGCAAGTACGTGATCACCGAGCCGATGTCGACGTAATCGGCTTCCTGCCCGATCGGGACCAGCTGTTCGGTCTGCCGCAGGAACTCCGCGACGATCGCGCTCCGCGCCCGCAAGACGGCCACACCGTCCGGGGATGAGAGCTCGACGTAGGTCAGGGCATTACCGTCGTCGTCCACGCCTGGGCTGATGACCACATCGCCCTCTCCGGTCGATGCGAACATCCCCGCGCCGAGCAGCGAGCGGGCGAAGGTCCAGCAGACCCCGTAGGCTTCGGCGCCGAGTTGGATGGTGACCGCCAGGGGGTCGTCCGGCAGATAGCTGAGCTCGGATTCGAGGACTGATGGCGGGCCGCTTCCCACGAGGATGTCGACGGTGATAGGACAGATGACCTCCCGAATCGGCTCTGCCATTTCATCCCTTTCGAGCATCGGCGGCGCCCCGAGATGGCGCCACATCACGCCTAGTGTGCACCCCTACACGGTCGGTGACCAGAGGCCACGAAAAACATCCCTCGATGTCTAGTACGCCCGTGTCGAGTCGTTTTACGGCGGAGTAGGAATCGGCGGGGCTCCAGCGATCCGACTCTAGCGGTATGCGTTAGGGTTCGGGTGACAGTCCGCCGGTAGTTATCGGACCGTTCTCCAGGGCGATTGGCGCAGTGGTAGCGCGCTTCGTTCACACCGAAGAGGTCACTGGTTCGAACCCAGTATCGCCCACCGACGTTTCCGCAGGTCAGACCCACATTCTGAGGATCTGGCCCCGCTCCGTGCGATAAACGTGTGATTCCGTCTCCTGACAAAGAACGGCCCCCCGCCAGCCGTGGCATGGCGAAGCGAGGGGCCTAGAGCGCCTTTCCAGGAGGCACCCGTGGCTACATCATCCACCAAGAAACCCGACCCGATGCTGGTCTGCCCAGACTGGTGCGACCTCGAGACACATGACCAGTGCGAGATGCTGCGCGACGTTCACCACTGGCGCGACCTGCTCACCCTGGACGTGGCGGCGTCGTTCCCGTCGAAGGACGTTCCGGAGACGCGAGTCTGCGTCGATGTCGTGCAGGACGCCTACCGCGCACCGTTGGAGATCCGCCTCGGCGTCGGCGAGCTACAGGACGGCTCGGCGAAGCTGACCGTCGAGCAGGCCACCGAAGTCATCCGGGCGTTGCAGGACGCGATCGCCGTCGTCACGGAGGCGACGCCGTGAACGGCGACGAGAGGGACGTGCTGGAGTACGCCGCACGGTCCCTCGACGACATCAGGACACATCTGGAAGCGGCGCTGGCCGCGACGGCACCCGCGCTGGTGTACGTGCGGCTCGCGATCGCCAAGGACAACGAACGCAACGAACGAGAGGACCCGACATCATGACCACACCCGCCTACCAGGACGCGACGGCCGCGCCGAGACGGCCCTGTATCACCTGCGGCAAGGTCGGCAGCCTGCAGCCGCGGACCCAGTCGATCACCCGCAAGCGCCGCCACAAGTTCGGCTTCCTGTGGCTGCTCATCACGCTCGTCACCTGCGGGATCGGCTTCCTGATCTGGCTGGTGATGCCGAGGTACAGGGAGACCATCGGCGTCGACCGGTACGTGGTGTGCATGGCCTGTGGTGCGCGTCAGGTTTGAGAGGATGGCGGCCATGACGATCGTCGAGTTCCTACGGGAGTCCATCGACCAGGACGAGGCGGTCCTGCGGGACAAGATCGGTCATTGGATGGCAGATCCGATCCAGCAGCGTCGACTGGATGACTTCGTCGCCAAGCGGCGGATCATCGACGTCTACACCGAAGCCGCCGAACACACCGTCGCCCTCGGCGCACCCACCTACCAGGCGGTCCGGATCGCGGCGCTCTACGACGTCATCCAGATCCTCGCCGAGGCGTACGACACCCGCCCCGGCTGGCGGGAGGAGTGGCGGCCATGACCGAGATCCTGGTCGGCCTGTGGGCCGGCGCGACCGTCTCGATGTTGCTGTTCTGGCCGGAGGCCGTGGCCAGGTTCTGCCGGGACGTAACTTCTCGACTGCTCGGTCGTTAGCCGAATCGGGTACTCCGTTCCCTGGCCCCCGCTTGGGACGGAGTGCCCGCCAGGCGAACACGGACCCTCGCCAGGCATGACGAAAGCGCCCCCACCCGGTGTTCCGGGGTGGGGGCGCTTCGTTGACCGATACGTTGTGTCCACTGCGTGTGGAGCGCAGAAACCTGACGAAGGGGAGACCGGAGGATGGCTGAAAGCAGGAAGCCCGTGTCGTGGTACGACGACAGCGGCGACCATGACGACTTCCTTGTTGGGATCGTCGGGGAGGCTGAGGAAGAGGGCGCAAGCTACGTCGAGGTTCACCTGCTGAGCGACGCTGAGGACCCCGTTGGCTGGGTCATGGTCGCAGCTCGTTACCGCTACGGGAACGATGAGGGCCATGAGGCCAACGTGATCCTAGACGGCCATCAGGCAGCCATGCTCGCCGTCGTTTTGCAGGATGCCGCCCGGCAGTGGCAAGGCAGGGATGTCTCGCATAATTGGCAAACGGACGAAGATGAGGCCTGATGGGCCTGATCTTCCGGCGTGCGAAGCGCATCGACGATGACACCGACGCCAACCTCTCGAAGTCCGGGGCCACCGTGTCCCGGCGGGTCGGTCGCCGGTTACGGTTGAACTCCCATGGCGGCGGGTCGTTCCGGCTGTTCCGCGGCGCGAGCTGGCGGTTCGGCCGGCGACGGTGAGGCGAGGACGACGAGGGCGGCGGCTGATGGGCGACGAGAAGAAGTACAGCGACGAGGATGTCCGGCAGATCATGATGCGCGAGACAACGAAGGCGCTGATCGCCATGTGGGGCAACCAGGTCGTTCGCGAACACCTGACCATGGCCGGGCTGATGTCTGTGCAGGCCCAGTTGAACGCCCGGGACAGCGAACTGGTCCACGGACCGGGCGTGAACGAGCTTCGCCGGCGGGTGGACGAGGCGCTGGCCAGGGCCATCCCGGACTCGCCAGAAGGACTTGACACGTAACCTTCCGACCGGTCGTTCGTTGGACCGGGTGCCAGGCTGGCGAACACGGACCCTCGCCATGCATGACGAAAGCACCCCCACCCTGGATCAGGGTGGGGGCGCTTCGCTGCTGGGCGCGTCGAGGTCAGGACCCAGCAGGCTTGAGGGTCTGCTTGGTGGTCACTGACCACCAAGCAGCTTTCAGGGAATTGACCTGGAAGCTGTTAGCTAGGTGGTGGTCAATTACCACCACCTAGCTAGGTTCCGGTAATTGACCGGGACCTAGGCCGCCGCAGGCTTCTTCCGGCTCTTGAGCCACGCGGCGTAGCCGAACAGCGGGATCTGCCGCGGCCGCCAGTGGTAGTCACGGCCGCGTGTGGCGAGCCCGTCGCGGCCGGCGCGGTACTCGTTCATCTGCCACTTCGCGTCGTCGGTGGCGTCGGTGTCGCCGAGCAGGACCCAGTGGCAGTGTTCGTCGAACCCGCCGTGGCGTTCGTTGCGGAACCAGACAGCCCAGCCGACCGAGCGGCCGGCGCGGATGAGGCGGCGCCGCTGGCGGCGGGTGATGTCCCAGGTGCGGGTGTCGATGCAGCCGCCCTGATCGTGTGTTCCGGCCGACTGGTCGGCCCCGCCACCGACACGGCGCATGTACGCGCCCTGCACGATCGTCGGGGTTACACCGGCCTTGCGGCAGGCCACGTCGAACGCGGCCTTCATCCGGCGGTTCATGAGGATGTCGCGGCCGGAGCTGTCGGTGCCGTACTTCCGGACCTCGTAGGCGTCGGACATGGGTCTCCTTAGGTGACGATGGTGGACAGGAACAGGCCGATGGCGACGCCGACGAGCAGGGCCGCGATCCGCCAGCGGTTAGCCGTCATGGCGTTCCTGCCGTTCGAGCATCTTGTCGAGCCGTTCCCCGGTGTGGGTGGCGATCGTCAGCGCCGACTGGGCCTGGGACAGCGCCCGCTGGACCGTATGGGCGTCCTCTTCGCGCTGGGTCTCGATCTCTTCGACCCGGTCGATGATCTGGTCGGTCTTGTCGACCAGCTCCTCGATCAGGTGCCGGGTGGATTCCTTCCGGCCGCCGTTCGGCTCGACCTGTTCCAGCAGCCGCTCCGTCGGCGTCGCGACCGTGTTCCGGATCCACCGTTTCAGCGCGTACATTCCCGCGCCGACCACACCGATCAGCCCTCCGATGAGGATGACCGCCTGGGTCAGAAAGTCCATCGCATCGTTCACATCCAGTTGCATCACTCAGCCCCCTACGCCGCCTCGTACACGCCGGTCAGGTTGATCTCGTCGCCGTTGGCCCACGCGAACGGCGCGGAAGCGGTGACGTTCCCGTCGGTCGCCATGTCCTTGGCTCGGACCGTGGTGAACCCGGAGTTGTCGACGAACACCACCAACGACGACAGGGCGGTAGCCGAAGTATCAAACGCCATGCCCTGCCCAATGGCGATCTTGTTGTCGAACGACGTGACGGGCAGCGAGAAGGAGTAGAAGCCCGTCCCGAGCGTGGTGGTCGAGCCGAAGGTGATGCTGATCCTGAAGATGACCAGCTTGCCGGCCTGGATGTAGGCCCCGGTCTTGGTCCCGTTGCCGATGGCGGGGTTGGTGGACGACCCGGTCCACGTCACGGTGTAGGACGTCCAAGCATCGCCGATGGCCTTGAGGTTGTCTCGGACATGGGTGTTCATCAGCGCCGCCGTGACAGTCTCACCGGCTACCCATGTTCGGGGCGAAGTCCAAGCCACAGTGACCTCCTCAGTACGCCAGGACGGTTGTCTGGTCGAGTTGCGAGTACGAAGCAGAATCGAGCTGCCACACGTCGGACAGCACGACCGGGGACAGCTCGAATGTGATCGTGTACGACTCGGCGCCGATCGTCTCGGCAATGCCCTCGATAAACACCTCGAGCGATGCGGCCGGCGCCTGGTCGGGCAGGTTGCTCAGGGTGATGCGGGTCCCGAGCTCGGTGTCGAGCAGCTCGCTGATGAGTGACGACGACTGGTTGAGCAGGTCGACCTGGACGGCACTGATCCGGACGTCGGGCTCGCCGTACCGCTGCACCCGCCAGTTCGCCGCGTCGTACACCTCGTTGTCGACGAGCGTGAGCAGTTCGACCTGGTCACGCCGAACACCATGCTCGGTGATCGAGTCGGCGTTGACGGCCCGGACCACGATGCTGGAGCCCCCGGTGGCGGTGATGTCATTGACCAGTTGCTGCCCGTCCATCTTCGCCTCGAGCGTCGCCTCGATCTGGTCCTGGCTCGCGTCGAGTGTGTACTGCGAGGTCGCGTTGTACCGGTGGGTGCGGGCGTGGAAGGTGAGAGTCCCATCGGTGGCGTCGAACAGGATCCCGCCCTCGGTTTGGGTGACCTCATCCATCAGGTCGATCGGTGTCCGGCCGGTCGTGTCCTGGTTGATGATCGAGGTCGTGAGACCGCTCTCGGTGTCCACGAAGGCGTCAACCCCGGCGTACTCGGCCAGCCGGAAGATCCGCTCGTCCGTCGACTCCCCGTAGAACCCGGTCAGCCCGGCGGCGGCATGGGCGGAGATCCGGGCATCGGTGAGCGCGGTGCCGGCGAACACGGCAATGTGCGAGATGGTGCCGGACCATTTATCGGAGATGCTGTCGTTGGTCATCGACGCGACCAGCAGCCGCGACCGGTCGGTCGCGACCGCCGACGTCGTGTCGGAGTCGACGGAGACGCCGTCCAGGAACAGGGTCAGAGTCGTCGTTCCACCCGACGTGGTCTCCCGTACGGCGACGTGATGCGTCAGGCCGTCGTTGATGGTGGCTGCGGAGCTGACCGAATAGGACGGTGATCCGGCGAACAGCTGGTTGGCGACATTGATCCCGAGGTAGCTGTACCAGAAACCGGACGCGAGTGTTGCGATGGCCCGGGGCGCCGCGCTGTTCGTGGTGTTGATGAATGCCTCGACGGTGAACGATGCATCGCCCGAGTCGGCCAGCGGCTGGTTTGCGAGCATCTCGAGGTACTTGCCGCCGGAGAACAGAGGAGCCGACAGAGAGTCGGTGCCGGGTCCGGTGGCGGCCTGCCACTGGATCCCCGGGGCGCTCCCTGTTGCCACCAGATTGGGCTGCTGGTTGCCGGACACGTCGCCTGCCTGCCCGGGCGTACCGCCGCCTGGCGACGCCTCCCCGAGCGGGTAGTACGCGATCGGCCCGTCGGCCAGATACTCCTCCTCGATGATCGATCGGAGCTCCGTGCCGAGCGCCAGCCGCGCCCGACGCGACGACGCGGTGACCGTGACCGAGGCGTACTCGCCGTTGCCGTTGGGCCACGACACGGGCCACTCGTCGATGTACCCGGTGAAGCGTCGGTACGTGATCCCGCCCCCACCGAGCGGCCACACGGCGGACACCCGGATCATGCGGTTCTTCTTGACGCTCGGGTAGTAGGCGCCCGAGGCGTTGCCAGGCGTGAACCGTCCGTCGGAATTGTCGAGCGTCACGGTCAGCCGGGACGGCTGGATCTCCGATATCTCGTCCGACCGGCCACGACTGATCGTGATCGGGTCGACCGCCTCGACGTAGGTGGAGACGTCGGTCCACGTCGGCGAAGGGTCGTCCGGGGCTGTGGCGAAGGCGATCTCCACCGTGATGTCCGGCATGAACGTGGAGGCGGGCATTAGACGTACGCCAGCCTTCCGCCGTTGAGCCGCTTCAGTCGGACCTGGCTCTGCTCGATCTGCTTGCCGTCGAGGTACACGTGGTTGTGGATCACGACTTCGTCGCCGGCGCCACGGCGGCCGCCGATCGGGGTGACGTCGACCCGTTCCGGGCGCATCCCGTCGCCGACACCGATCAGGGTCGGCCTGTCGAACACCGCGCCATGGAGGCCCTGGCCGTACCAGTGCGGGCTACGGGACAGCCACGCCGAGTACGCGTTCGCAGGGTTGCCGTAACTCTGGGCGATGTACTTCAGCATCGCCGCGATCTGCAGACCGGCGTCCGAAGTCTTGGCGTAGCCGACCGTCGCCCACGTCGAGTCGAGGAACTGCCCGATCCCGTACGCCGAGCTGGTCGGGTTCTGCGCGTAGTTGTTCCAGCCCGACTCGCCCATGACCAGCGCGTTGAACTGCGGCCAGTACGCACCCCAGCCCATCGAGTTGAGCAGCCGCCGGCCGATCTGCTGGTTCGACAGGGTGTCGCCGTACAGCGCGGTATCCAGCCCCATCGCGAGGGGCACGAGCCCCTTCTTGACCATCGCCGACATCGCGGCGGGCATCCCGCCGAATATCTTCTTGGCGATGTCCCCCCAGTTGCTTGGGCTCATGCCGTCGATCAGCCCGTCGATCAGGTGACCGCCGAGCCCGCGCATCACCTTCGACGGCGACGAGATGCCGAAGAAGTCCTTGACCGCGTTGATGATCGGGTCGACGATCTTGGACTTCACCCAGTCTCGGATGTCGTTCATCTTGTCGACCACGCCGGCCTTCAGGCGGCCGATGAGTTGGCCACCGAGGCGAAGCAGCTTCTCCGGAAGGTTCGCCAGCCGGTCGGGGATGGACCTGATCTTGTCGATGACCCACTGGACCGCCTGGCCGTGCATCTCCTTCAGCCTGTCCCAGGCGTCGCGGAAGATGTCCTTGATCTTCTCCCACCCGTCGCGGAGCAGCTCCCGCCAGTTGCTGATCCCGTCGCGGATCTTGTCCTTCAGCCAGTCCCACGCCCTGCCGGTGAGGTCCTTGATCCCGTCCCAGGCGCGGCCGAACAGGTCCTTGATGCCGTCCCACGCCTTCTTGGTCAGATCCTTGACCGCGTCCCAGGCCGAGTCGATCAGCACCTTGATGAGCTTCAGCGCGGTCCGGAGGTAGTTCTTGATCTGGTCCCAGACACCGCTGAAGATGTTCTTGATCCCCTCCCACACCTGGGACCAGTCGCCCTTGATGATTCCGGTGACGACCTGGATGACGCCCTTGATGATCTTCAGCGCGTTCTTGATCGTGTCCCGGACGTAGGGCCAGACGATCTTGATGACCCGCATGATGTCGTCCCCCCACTTGTCCCAGATGGCACGGATGGTGGAGACGATGCTGGCGACGGTCTCCCCGACGTCCTGCATGACCGACACGATCGTCTTGCGGATCTCGGGCCAGTTCTCCTTGACCCAGGCGACGATGGCGTTGAACGCCGGGGTCAGCTTCTCGCGCAGGTCGGCGGCGAACGCCTTGATCGCGGGCAGGCCCTCGTCCATGAACCAGGTGGCGAGGTCGGTCAGGACGGGGAGCAGCTTGGCGCCGATGGACTCCTGGGCCTCGTCGAACATCAGCTTGAGCCGACCCATGCGGCCGGACAGCGTGTTGGCCTGGACCGCGGCCTGACCCTTGAAGGTGTCCGACATCTTCCGGACGGCCTGGTCGAAGGTCAGCGTCTCGCCGTTGGCCTTCTTCGTCTCGATGCCGAGCCGTGACAGACCGGACACCTGGCCGTTCTGCGCCTTCATCAGCGCCTCGGACACCGACTTCAGCGACTTGCCGGTGCCGGCCGAGACGTCCATCGCCAGGGAGGCGAGCTTCTGTGCCTCGCCGACGTCGCCGGTGGCCTCGGTGAGCCGCTGCAGCGCGGGCCGGAGCTCGTCGTCGGTGACACCGAGCGAGCGGCCCTGAGCCGAGATCCACTTCTCGACGGAGGCGACCTGGGCGTCAGTGGCGCCCGCGCTGCTCTTCAGCGTCTCCGCGAGCTTCGCCTGCGACGCCTCGTCCTCGGCCGCGGCCTTCGCCGCGTCGTACATGAACTTCCCGGCCACGGCGACACCGGCGGCCAGGCCGACGGCCGCGAACTTGCCGACCTTCTTGAACGTGTCGCCGAGCTTCGACGTGGTCGTGTCGATGTTGCGGGCGGTGCGGGAGGCGGACTTGTCGTCACCGAGAAACTCGATGGTGACGCGACGGCTAGCGGCCACTGTTCGCCTCCCTGTTCGCCTTCTCGGTGTCGTCTCGGTATTGCCGCAACTGGCTCAGGTACTCCGACACCTCGAAGAGCGTCATCCGGTCGAAGTCCCACGGCTTGAGGCCGTAGAAGCGCGTCAGGGCGGGCAACTGCTCGAGCAGCGCCGCCCTCACGCTTCCGGGGGTGCCTCCGCTTTTGCCTCGTCCTCGGCGACGTCGCTGATGTCGACGTCGAAGCCGATCTCGGCGGCGACCTCGGCGTAGGTCAGCAGCTCCTCGCCGTTGGTCCGGCGGGCCATCCAGATGATCGCCGCCATCAGGTCGAGTGCCCGGTCGCCCGCGGCCATCGCCTGAACCATCCCCTCGAACGGCATCCCGTACTGGGTGCGTAGGGCGTGATCGTCCAGCGCGGTCATGTCGCCGACACGCAGCGTGTAGACGGTGCCGTCGACACGGATGGCCAGCTTCTCGTTGAGGGCCTTCTTGCGAGCGGCCTGGGAGCTTCGGGTGACCTTGCGGTTCAGCGACGGACGTGTGGCCGGCGCCTTCTTGGTGTTCGACATAGTGACCTCGACTTTGGTGGTGACTACCGCGGGAAGGACTTTCGGATCAGGTCGCCGAGCGCGTCCTCGTACTGCTCGACGATGCGAGACTCGTTGTCCCTTATGGACGGATATACAAAGTAACCAGCGGTTCGGCCGGACCCGCGCCACACGTCGAACTGGCGGTAGCCGACATAGGTGCCGGTCGAGCGGCGGCGTTGCCCCTCACGGTTGGCGCCGAACTCGGAGCCACCCATCCAGGGCGCGGACGCGCCACCGAACCCGACCGACGCTGACTTCACACCGGCCGAGGCCCGGATGGTCGGGGCGCCCTTCGCGGCCGAGCCACCGAGCGACAGCGCCCTCGACTTGGCCGCGTCGGCGGCGATCTGCGCTGCCTTCTTGTTCGCCAGCCGTAGTTCCTTCGCCAGGTCCTTGTCCATGCCCTTCAGGACCTTGGACAGCTGGGCGAGACCCTCGACCTGGATGTCTCCGGTCTTGACCTTCGCCATGGCTACGGCGTGGTGTCGGCGGAGGCGTAGTCGAGCGTGATGGGCGAGCCGGTGCCGGTCCAACGGACCACCCCGGACAGCGTCTGGCTGATGCCGGTCGGGCCCTCGGTGGCACCCGTCCAGGAATCGAACCGGGCGGCCGGGATCGTCAGCTTCAGCTGCGGGAACAGCGTCGAGCCCAGCAGGGTCGGGCCGTTCCAGGTGGCGATGATCTGCGCCAGCGCCCCCGCACGGGTCGCCGAGTGGGCACGGGCACGTTGGGTCAGGTCGGAGAAGTCCGCCGACATGCTGAACTCACCCATGCGCCGACCGTTGGTCGGCTCCTTCTTCAACGTGTTCGCCCGGATGAACCGACGGTCGACGTTGTAGGCGTTGTCCCACGAGCACGAGAACTCGGTGATGTCGAAGGCCGAGCCGCCGATCGTCACGACCCCGCCCGCCCAGGTGAGGTTCTCCATCGACGTCGGGTACGACGCGGTCGCCAGAGCGATGGCATCGGACACGGTCTGGAAGTCGACGTCCAGGTCACAGACGAGGTTGCCGTCCACGCTGTTCGACAGCGTCCACTTCGTGATCTTGCCGCCCGAGTAGGTGAACGGCTGGTTCGTGCCCGCGGGATGAAAGGGCCTGTTCACCTGGAGGCTGAACATGTCGCCGATCAGCTCATTGACGGTGCCGCTGTGGGTGAACACCGTGGTCTCCGCCGGACCAGTGGTCGCGACGGCACCCAGCATGTGCTTCAGCCAGTAGCCGAACCCCTTGGTCATCACGTCGAGCTGCACCGTGCCGGCCGCGCCCGCGAAGTACGGGGTGAACCGGTCGTTCCGCTGGACGAAGGTTCCGGACCGGAGCGGGTCGCCCTCGGTGCGGCCCTCGGTCTCGCTGATGGACTCACTGTTGTATTCGTAAAACTTGGTGACCGTGACGGGCGTGCCGTACGTCACCTCGTCGACGATGCCGAGCTGATGGTCGAGCGCGCCCATCACTCACTCTCCTTGGTCTTGGCGCCGGACTTGACCGACTCCCAGTTGGTGGGTTGATCGAGCAGGCCCTCGGCCAGCTCGTCGGGGACGTCGACCGTCTTGCCTCGTGCGCAGACGATCCCGGTGTCGCCGATCTCGACCTCGTCGTGGCCGCCGACGTACTTGACCTTCATGTGAGCCTCGCTTGGTATCGGATGGTGTAGATGAGCTCGGCGAGCGAGCCTGTTTCGGCGGTGGCGTTGTTCAGCTCCCAGCCGTCCACGACGGCCCAGTTCAGTCCGGTGACGCCGCCGAGGGTCTTGTGGTCGGCGACCCATTCCTCGACCTCGGTGCCGATCTCCAGGGCGCGTTCCTCGGCCTGCTCCGGCGTCCCGTTGACGAGGACGCGGACGATAACCTCGAACGTGCCGTCGTCGGTGCGGCGCCTGCGGCCTGCGCCGAGCGCGGCCGTTGGCTGGTCGGCCCTGGCGCGGCCCATGAAGATGCACTCGCGCTCGGCCAGATCGTCACCGGGCCAGCCGTAGGTGACCTGGAGGAAGGTGCCTCCGGACATGCCGGGCTGACCCGTGAGGCCGTCGACAAGCGCCCGCTTACAGGCGACGACGACGGACCCGGCCATCAGGCGAATCCGAACCGCAGGGCCAGCTTGTCGCGCCAGCCGATGATGACCTGATCGACCTCGGGCAGCCCGGTCGGCCGGTCCTTGCCGGGGATAGACAGCTGGACGTTGCTGTCGTTCATCGTGACCGAAGTGGCGCGGTCGGAGATCCCCACAGAGACAGCGGTGCGCATCACCCGGTAGCGGGCACCCTGCAGCGCGGCGTCAAGGATGTCGTCGGGCGGCTCGGTGGAGTAGCCGGCGTCGTAGGTGATCTCGACGTTGCGGGTGCCGGAATCCCACGGGATGAACCCGGAGTAGCTGCCGACCGTGCGCCGGTAGATGCGGCTGCCGTCGGCCTGGACCTCGGCAAGGTCGCCAGCGTCGAAGGCGACGCCGTTCGACGTGACCGCCGTGACGCCGACGACGAACCGCTTTGACAGCAGCAGCCGGCCGTCGGCGTCCTGCGAGTCTCCGTCGAGCGTCTCGGTCCACGACCGATGGACGAACGACGTGCGGACCTCGCGCTCGATGAGCGCCTCGATCCACTCGCCGGCCGCGGTCAACCGGGCGTCGCTGTACTTCGTGAAGTCGTTCATGTCGGGCATCGCCCGCAGGTCCGACAGGGTGAAGTACGTCAGCGCCATCGGTCAGTCCTTCGACTCCGGCTCCCGGGCGAAGCCCCGGTGCGTGTCGTAGTGGGCCTTGCACAGGCCAGGCACGTACTCGGCTGCCTGGTCGCATCCGTCGACGGCGCACGCCGAGGCTTCCGACTTGGAGTCGGAAGCCTTCGACGCTGCCTGCTTCTTCGCCGCCGCCATGGCTCAGGCGATCGTGACGTTGATCTTGCGGACCGAATCCGTCGCGTACCGAACGAGCACGGCGGTGTACGCCCAGATGCCCAGCTCGATGCTCTCGGGACCGCTGCGCTCCTCGTACCGGAACCGCATCACGTCCGACTCGAACAGCAGCGTGTCCGACGCCCGCAACGCGGCGTAGGTGTCCGGGTAGGTGCCGGCTCCCATGCCCTCGGTCGCGACGATGCCCAGACCACGGATCCGGCCGTCGACGGCGACCGTTCCGACGCCGACCACGTTGAACGCCTGGCCGGCGGTCTCCTCGCCGATCAGCGGGCGGCCGGTCGAGTCCTTCAGCTTCAGGAACTCGCCGTACCGCTCGATCGTCGTCGCGAGGATGTTGGCGGGCACCTTCCGCGCCTTGCGGACGCCGATGGCCAGGTCGACCACCGATCCCTGCGCGGCCTGGAACGCGGCCTCGTTCGCCTGCGCGGTCAGCGCCACACCGGCCGCCTTCACCGCCGTGCCGACCTTCAGCTCGACCTGCCGGTTGTACTCCGACAGGAGGTCGCCGTAGATCAGCGCATCGACCGCCGGAGTCGACATCTCGACCAGTTGGCGGGACACGATCTGCTTGCCACGAGTCGGCTTCGGCACCACGGTGTCGACAGAGCTGGCGAACTTGTCCGTGCTCGGCGTCACGTCGTTCTCAGCCGCCTGCTCGGCCGGAACCACGGCGTCGGCACCGGTCGTCTGCTTCGGCAGCGTCAGCGGCCGGGGGTCGGAGCCGAGCGGGATGTTCCGCACCGCACTGGCCAGGGAGCGTCCCTGACGGGCCATCGCGGCGTACTCGTCGGTCAGCCACTTCGGCGGCACGATGCCGGCACCGGCACCCGCGGTCGTCAGAGCACGGTTGTGCTCGACCAGCCGACGGGCCGCGTCGGCGTCGTTGTCTCCCCGTGCGCTGTACATGTCGGCGAAGAACGAGTGCTCGGACGACCGGGTGTAGTGGCCGGGGTCGCGGTCCTGGGTGTGGAACCGGGTCTCGCCGCTCTCGTCGGTCGGGACCAGCGACGCGGCGAGCCCTTCGACCTTGCGGTTGCGGGTCTCGACCTCGGTGAGGTCCTCGATCTGGGTGGCGAGGGTCTTGGCCTCGTCGGACTGCTCCTTGATGGATCGGAGCTCGTCCTCGGTGAGGTCGCGCTCCTCGTCGGCGGCGCGGGTCTGCAAGCCCTCGATGCCGGACTTGAGGCCGTCGTACCGCGTACGGAGGCGCTCGAGGTAGGGGTTGGTGGACATGGGTGTGTCTCCTGGTCATCTCGTGGGAATCGCGAGTGACCGGGGTGTCCACGCCAGGTGCCCGCATCGCTGAGAGGCGGGGGTGTGGTTGGAGGTGCCGGTATCGGCGCCGGCCGCGTCCGTTGACGTGGCCGGAGAACTGGGGCTGCTACAGAGGCGGCAGGGTGGGCAGGCCGGCGAGGATCTGGCGGGCCTGCTCCAGGTTCGGGCGGTCGTCGGCCGAGCGGACAGCGGCCACAGCGGCGGCCTCGCCGTACGCGCCTTCGAGGGTCAGCGCGACCTCGCGGAGATCGGCGGTGACTCGCTCGATCACGCCGCCGGACAGGCGGCGGTTCTGCCGCTCACGGAAGCCGATCGACCACTCCGACAGCGCGCCGTCGCGCACCAGCGCGAGGGTCTCATCGCCCATCGGGGTCTCGGCGACCCGGGCTTCGATGTACTGGCCCTTGGCGTCGTTCCGCATCAGCGTCAGGCGGCCGATCAGGGTGCCGCCCAGCCTGATGTGCTCCCGGGCCAGCTTCACCCGATGGGCGGCCGACTCCTGGTGCCGGAACGCGCCGTGGGCGAACTGCTCGACCAGGCGCTCGTCGATGCGGACCGGCTGATTGAACGGCACGGCGATACCGGCCAGGGTTCGGCCGTCGCCACCCGAACGGATCTCGATGTCCGGGGCGAAGGTGCGGTAAAGGGTCTCACTCATCGGTGTCACCGTCCTCGGCGGCCGGCGGGGCGTCAGGGTTGTCAGTGGGCTGTGTTTCAGGCTGATCCGGTAGGGGTGCGCGATCCTCGAGGGCGCGGACCTCGTCGACAGTGAGGAACCGCTTGTCGATCGCGATCGCGTGCGCCTGGTAGCGGGTCAGGGTGTCGGCGCGGAGGATCGCGTCAAGCGATGCCTTGGCGAAGGTGCCGCGGGGCATGTGCATGGTCAGGGTCTGCTCGAACCTGGCGAGGTGCCCACCGAGCGAGAACTTCAAGAGGTTCAGCCCCTCTTGCTCGATGTTGCTGTAGGTCCGCGAAGACTGATCGGCTCCCAGGAAGTACAGCGGGAGACCGAAAATCAGTGCCAGCTCGTGCAGCGTGAACTTTCGTGCCTCGACGAGCTGCAGCTCCTCCGGGTTCCACGAGAGCGGCTCGAACTCGGTGGTGGCGTTCAGCGACGCGATGGTGCGCTCGGCCTGAGCGTTCATCCACGCCGTCTTGGCGTCCCGGAGATCCTGCTCCGTGGCGTCCGGGTTGGTGGTCTTCAGCAGTCCGGTGGGGACGCCGTGGCGGCTGACCGAGTCGGCCTGGCTGGCCTGGTCGCGAGCCAGGGTGAGCGTCGACAGATGGCACTCGAGGACACCCATCCCGCGCAGCTCACCGGGCGCCGACGGTCCCTTGATGTGGACGATGTCGGCCGGGCCGAACGACTGCCCGCCGATGTTGTACTCGACCGAGCCGACCGGCAGTCCGCCCGCATTGGCGCCGAGACCGACGCGGCGCACCATCACCATGTCGGCGGGCACCGGCAATACTGCCGTGGGCCAGCCCATCAGGTTGCGCGCTGCGACGATCCCGACGGCATTACCCTCCCACACGAGGTCCAGTGCCCAGGACGAGAACGTGCTCATCCTCGTCTCGGCAGGGTTCGGCTGGTCCAGCAGCGGGGGCGTCGGGGTGAGCCGTTCGATCGGACCCGCACCACGCTCGCGGTAGGCGTGCCACGGCACCGAGCCCAGCAGATCGCTGATCTGTAGCGACGCCCGCCACGCACCCGGGACGCTCATCCCGCCGCGGTAGTGACGGCCCGACCAGTCGGGCGCCAGGTTGTCGTAGATGACGAACGTCTGCGAGGCACCTGACTCGAGGTCGGTAGCGACGTACTGCGTGTCGCGGTCGTGCTGCCGGCGACGACGGAACCAGCCCACGTCACACCACCATCGGCTTCGGCATGGGCTTCTCCTCGGGCAGGGTCAGGGCAAGATGGACAGCGCCGGCGGCGGCGTACGCGGCGTCACAGTGGCCGGCGCCCTTGCGGGTGAACCGCCAGCCGTCACCGGAATGCAGCTTCGACGCACCGGCCATGTGAGCGTCGAGCAGCGGGTCGCCGGGGTGGACGATCTTCCGGGCGGCGACAAGGTCGGCGAACGACATGCAAGCCTCGGCGACCTGCGCGCCCTTGATCTCGTGCGCGCCCAGCTCCCGCAGCACCGGACCCAGGGCAGCGCCCGGCCCGGACGGGAACCATCCGGTCGCGAGCGGACCCACGCGGCCGAGGATCTCGGGCAGCTCCGTACGAGCCGTGTCGGTCGATGGCCATGCCGCGACCGGCTCGACCTTGACCCGGCCGTCGTCCGTGGTCGCAGCCGCGAGCAGCGTGGTGTGCGCTCCGTCCGGGGCGACGTCGACGACCACGACCACCCGGTCCCGGAGGCTGTCGAGCGTCTGGGCGGGGTCCTTGCAGTCCTTCCACGCGGTGAGGTCGACCGCACCGTCGAGCGACGTGACCCGCTGACACAACACTTCGGAGCGGAACACCTCGGGCGGGTCGGTCGCCAGCGACGACCGGATCGCGGCCACGCTGACCGTGTGACCCAGACCCGGGTTCGCGGCCTGCCACGCCGTCGGATCCTCGAGGTCGCAGTTGTCCGGCGCACTCCACTCGAACAGACCGATTGACTCGTCCCGGCCCGACAGACCCGCATCTCTCAGGCCGTTGAGGACGACCGACTCATCGTCACCGGCGTTCGACGTACACCAGATTTGCCCGTTGGCCCGGGCCTGGGTCGTCTTGCTGAGGGACGACCAGGCGTCCCACTTCCGCTGGGTGCGGACCTCATCCAGGTTGAGCTGGTCGACCGAGAGGCCGCGGCCGGCCTTGTCGTTCGTCGCTGTGATCTTCCAACGGGCGCCGTTGGCCAACCGGAACCACTCGTCACCGTTCGTGCGGCGCACCGTGCCGAGCTCGGCCGCCAGGTCCGGCGACGACCGGATCGAATCCACAGCCGACGTCCACACCTCGCGGGCGAAACTGACGTCCTGCGCGGCGCCGAGCACCAGGCGGGCACCGTCGAGGTACATCCGCCAAAGGCTCAGTGTCCGGACGAAGGACGTCTTTCCGTTCTGCCGAGCGACGGGCACGACCACCGTGCGGAACCGGTAGGTGCCGTCCGGCAGCAGCTCCAACGCGTGGATCGCGAGCCACCGTTGCCACGGCAGCAGCGGCTCACCCAGCACCCTGTCGGCGAACTCGGCCACCTCGTACCCGCGAGACGTCGCCTTCGTCAGCCTGCGCAGCGGCCGGGTCCACAGCCTCGGGCGCTCGCTACCGACGAGCTGCGCGGAGCTTCGCGAGTTGCGACTCGCCGCCACCGTCGACCTTCTTCCCGATCTCGGCGCGGGCCTTCGGCGTCGCCCCGAGCGATTCCAGGCACTTCAGCAGCGAAGGACCGACGATTCCGATGACCTTGGCCAGTTCCTGGTCGCTTCCGACCGAATCCAGCGACTCCGCGTACGTCATCGCCAGCCGCTTCGCGCCGGCATCGGCGTCCTCGAGGGCGAGGGCGTCCAACGTCGAGGCGACTGCGGCGACCATCGTCTGGTCGGCTGCCTTCAGCACGGGGCACCCCCATGGGGTCAGGGACGGGGAAAACAAGACTGCGCGGGTCTGGACGGGTCGTGTCGCCGTGGAAAACTGGCGGGTCACCACCGGGTTCGCGGTTGCGGCGACGGGTCGTGCGTCTCGACACGGATGCTGTTGGTCCGTCTATTGCAGCGGCGGTGTTCAGGGCCGGAGTACAGCGTCTGAGACCCGGTCACATGCCCCAGGTCCCAGGGTTGGCCGGGTCGGATGGGGGTGTCGCACCGGGCGCAGATGACGCCGCCGGCCTCGACGAGCGGGGTCCAGCGTTGCCGTTCCTTCTGGTGCTGGTAGCCGTAGCCTCGAGCGGTGGTGTGTGCGGGCACGGCAGTCCTACTCTGGATGGATGGACCGAACGCATGTTCGCCGGGACGTGTTGGCCGAGCTGATGGTGCTAGCCCGCGAGCACGCGGCTCAACATGCGCAGCAATACCAGACCGCGCTCGAGCTCGGGCAAGAGGAGATGGCGCGGAGCGCCTACGCGGACCAGGATGCCTGGATGGAAGTAGCGCGTGTGCTCAAGTTGGAGATGGAGCGGGGATGAGAACGACCCCGGCCGGGAGTGGGGGTGCCCGGGCCGGGGTCGCGGTATGCGCTGGGCGGCGAGGGCGTACCTCGCGCACCGGCGTCAGGCTACACCTTCAAGGCTTTCGTGCTGGGTCCGCCGACATGGGTAGACCCCGGCCTGGTAGGTCCGGGGTCGTACCGCCGTGGGTTCGATCGCAGTGCGGGGACACTTCACGACCATGGTCAGCGTATCACCTGCGTCCGACTATCGGACACTAGGCTGCCTCCTCCCCGTTCTCGTGTCGGATGTGGTCGGCCAGCACACCGAGGTTGGCACTGTCCCAGGTCGCCCGGCAGTGGACGCAGTGGGCGAGCATCTCGTCCACCCTGATCCTGAGGTTCCCCAGGGTCGTACACACGGGGCAGGTGTTGTGCGGCCGGAACGGTGCGGCGTCCCAGCCGGACATCACCCTTGCGCTGGCCCACCAGCGGTGTACGTAGTGGGTGACCTCGCCGACCATGTGTGCGTCGAGCGAGGCGGTCAAGCCATGGAGCTTCAGCACCATCGCCTTTGCATCGCCGTCGTCATCCTCACCGAGAGACCGCACCAACGCCGCCGCCTCACGGTCGATGGACTGGCCGAGGTCGACGGCCTCGAGGTTGGCGGTGGGCCGGCTAGCGAAGCCCCGCCTGGCGCCCTCCGCGGTGGAGGGTTCCAGGCTGGACAGTTGGTCGAGCAGGCTCGGTGCGCTGGCGACGTGGTAGCTGGTGCCGTCCGGTCGCTTCACCCGTTGGGTCGATGGGCGGGTCAACTCCCGGATCATGCGGGCAAGGTCCGGGGTACTCATCCCAGGTCCCGAGCTCGACGGCGAGCGCGACGCTCGATCGCGATCAACTCTGTTGCGCAGACGATGAGGTAGCCGACGCCGACACCGAGGGCGAAGATGGCGGCGTAGAGGATGAGGTCGTTCATGTGAGTCGGTCTTTCTGTGAGTCGTTACTTCTTCAGGGATGGCGCGAGGGGTTCGAGGTCGGCCCGGCTGGCCGGGCCTGGTCCGGGCCAGATGCCTTCGTGGCTGAGCACGTTGGCGAGCCAGGAGGCGAAGTACTCGACCAGTGGCTCACGGGAGGTCATGGGTTCGCCGGAGTAGGTGCCATCGATGCGGAGGACGATGTCCCAGCCCCCGTCTGGCCGGTCGACGGCTTCGACGCGCAGCCACTCACGGCGGGCGTCGAAGAAGCCGCGCAGTGTCTCGTAGTAGTCGCGGTCGTGCGGGTCGAGATCGGTCATGATGCTGTCCTCTCGCGCTGCCAGTACGTCGGTGACCTCGGGCAGAGCTGGCAAGCGAGCACAAGCGGTTGACCTTCGATTCCGGGCATGCTCTCGCCGCAGCAGGCGCCGAGTGCCGGGTCGGTCAGCCGGTCCTTGATCGTTGAGTCGGTCATCAGAACCCCGCCGCCGCAGCGGTGTAGCACTCTTCGCAGAAGTAGCGTTGGCCGCCTGGCAACTCGGAGGCGCAGCCTTCACAGGTTTCGATCGGGTGCTGACGGCGCTCGCTGTCGTGATCGGCGTACGCCTGCGACAGCTTCAGAGCCAGAGGCAGGACGAAGTCGATCGGGACCTCGATGTCGACCTCAGGCATGGCGCCCCGGATGGCTGTGAACTGGACGACGGTGCCGGCACCGGTCCGATCCGCCAGCTTGACGAACAGTGCGGTGTCGTCCCCGATGCCGTCGACGACGGTCAGGGGTTCGATCTCTCGGATGAAGGTGGTCATTGCGGGTTCTCCTTTGAGTCGGATGCGATGCAGTCGGGGCATGTCCAGAGATGGCCCCGGCGTCGTGGGGAATGGGACGGGTTGCGGCAAGGCAGGTCGTCCAGATCAGACGTAGACGGGCGGAACCGGGTCGTAGTGGGTGCCGGTTCAGCCGGTTCAGCCGGTTCGACCGGTTCAGTAGGGAGGTCCAGACCGAACCGGCGGAACGCTGGCCCAAGCGTCGATCGGAGGTAGCCGCGAGGCCCGGTGCTGCCGCCCGGCCGGTCTGAGTGGATGTTGTAAGCGCTCACCAGCATCCGGCCCAGCCGCTGGGCGGTGATCTTCTTGCCGTAGGACGACTGGTCGCCCCACATCTCAGAGAAGGTGTCGGCCAGGCGGTCGAGCAGTTCCTCGGTCGGGATGAACGTCTCGTCCTTCCACACTTCGTGCAAGTGCCGCAGCAGGACGACAGCGGGACGTTCACGGGCAATACCCTCGTCCCTCTCGTTCTGTATACGTTGAATGTCCAGAAGGGACAGCGCGTCGACAACGGCAGGCCAGCGACCGCCAGCCGCGATGGCGACGCGCTTCAGCGGACCCCACCGTTCCCGAGCTCGACCCCGTACACCTTCGGGAAGATCAGGCCGGGTGGTCCTGACCGTGTCCCTGATGTGGTCGGCCCATCGGGCGAGGTAGTCGCCGACACCGCGGGCCTCGGCGTCGATCATCTCCCAGTCGGACTCCTCGGCCGTCCCGTCGATGTCCGGCATCAGCAGCACCCGGATCGAGCGCGACTTGGTGTCGTCGGGGAGGTCGGGGTTGTTGCCGGCCATCGCCACCGGGGCGAACGTCGGCATCTCCTTGACGTCCCAGCCGCCACCCTTGACGGGGACGAGGACGGGGCGAGTCCCGCCGCGCTTGTAGCCGCTGTTGAGCACGGCGAGCAGTTCTTGCACTCCTTCCTTCTTCGGGTCGAGCGACCGGTCGGCCTCGTCGATCAGGACGGTTCGGAGATCCGCGTCGAGCATGCGGGTCAGCAGCGCCGATGAGGACAGCGACGCCATCTGAACCGGGTACTGGCACAGACGCTCCAGGTGCTCGAGGACGGTCGTCTTGCCGCTTCCCGGAACCGGGCTGTCCAGCAGTAGCCGCGGTGACGTGTACGTCTCGACGCACAGGTGGGTATGCGCGGCCCAGACGGTCAGGATGTCCAAGTCGGTGTCGTCGACAGTGCAGACGAACCGCTCCAACCAGTCCCGAACCGCGTCCAGTGCCGGTTCGGGTGCCGGTTCCATATCCCTCTCTGGTGAACCGGTCGAACCGGCATGACCGGTCGAACCGGCCCAGTCGTCGGCGATTTGCACACCCATCACGCCGCCTCATTCATCAGGGCAGCGACCTCGACGGCGTCGATGCCCGCGAGGGTGGCTCGGCTGTGGCATGCCTTGGCGACGGCGGTCAGCTCGTCGCTCCGGGCCTGCAGCTCGTCAGGCGCCGCCTGGCCTAAGGAGTCGACCTTCGGCTCGCCCTTGTGATGGATGATCGGGCAGTCGCACTTCAGCAGGCTCGCCGGGTTGAGGAAGTAGTCGCACTTCTTCTTGTGGCGCTTCACGGCGTTCGGGTAGACGTACCCGCCGTGGCGGGCAGCCTCGAACGCCCTGGCGCGGCGCCCCCAATACTGGGCGTCGGCGTTCTGCAGGCAGTCCTGCACGACTCGCCGTGCGAACGGGCCGATGTCGAGTAGCCCCGCGACGACTGCCGCGAGGTCCGCCCGCCCGGTCACCACGGCGACCGCCTGGTACGGAGGATCGTGCGGATCCCGTCGAGGTCGGCGTCGGGAAGGTCGAGATACAGCGTGAGCGCGAGCAGGAGTGCGATGTCAGCGACGAGGGTGTCGTCGGTTTCGCGATGCCGGTCGAGGAGTGAGTCGATCTGCCGCCGGTGGAACTTGTCTTCCACGGCGCCGGCCTCGCCGGCGCCCATCAGCCAGCCAGCCTGTCACCCGCAGGGATGCGTTCTAGGAGCGCGTCTACGTCGGCCTTCTTCACCAGAATCTTGCGAGGACCGAAGCGGTAGCCGGGCAGCTCGCCTGATGCGATCCGGCGGCGTACGGTCCGCTCGTGGGACTTCAGCCGCTCGGCAGCTTCCGCCGGCGTTTCCCACTCCGTAGGCGGCGTGGTCTGTACCATGGAGGTATCTCCTGTCGGGCTTGATGGGAGTTCGGGCGGCGGTTCCTCTTGTGATGCGTGGTGTTGGTAGCACCTCGCGGAGGGATCGCCGCTCTTGTGTCTTAACTTGTCGGGACCCATTCTCCCATACGTTCGAACCGTCTCAGAGCCATTCCACCGGCCCGTAGTAGGGCCTTAGCGTTCGTACGAGTACCTACAGGTACTTCCAGGGACCTGCAGGGACTATTGACGATGTGATAGCCGTCACACCGACACGCCGAGAGCCGCTCAACAGAGGGGATCCGGCTCCCTTCGGCTCCCCTTGACACAACTTGACATTGCGGGTCCGGCGCTGGCAGCTATTTGCACAAGATTGCACATCGGAATGTTCCGGAAAGTGTCGGCAATCCACGTCAGCCAGCCGTTAGGCAACGTTAGTCCAACGCGGTTACACGCTGACTCATGCGGGCACATGCAGGCACATGCTGACTACTCCCCAGCAAGCTCGGACAGCCGTTCAGCGATGGCCCGGTCCCGCTGCTGCGCGGCGTGCTGGTAGCGCATCGCCGCGCTCGGCGTGCTGTGACCCAACCGTTGCATCAGCTCCGCGAGGGTGGCGCCGGTCTGAGCGGCCAGGGTGGCGCCGGTGTGTCTCAGGTCGTGGAAGTGGAGGTCGGGGCGGCTGGCCGCCTCACGCGCCGGGTACCACACGCGGTACAGCGATGCCGGCCGCATGTACCCGCCGCCTCGGGCCGGGAACAGCAGCGCATCGCGGCTCTTGCCGACGTGTTCGCGCAGGTGTTCCTTGATCGCGGGCAGCAGATGAGGCGGGATGTGGACTCCACGTACGCCCGCCTCCGACTTCGGTGGGCCGACGACAGGCTTCCCCTCGACCCAGGTGATGCCGCGGCGTACCCGGACCACTCCGGTCGTCTGGTTGACGTCGGCACGGGTCAGGGCGATCAGTTCGCCGTAGCGCAGCGCCGTCCAGGCGGCCAACAGGATCATCGCCTCATACCTGGCCGGGATCGCCTCGACGATCGCGGCGAGCTCGTCCAGGGTGGCGGGCTGGACGTCGTGGACGCGCTTGCTGTTGCCGGCGCCGGGGATCTGGCACGGATTCGCGGCGATCAGCCGATACCTGGCGGATAGTGCGCTGTCGAGGATCGTGCGCAGCAGCGAGTAGGCGTGCGCCCGGTAGACCGGCCCGGTGTCGAGCTGGCCGTACCACTCGTCGACCGTCTCGGGGGTGATCGCCTTCATCGGCAGCCCACCGAGTCCGGGCAGGATGAAGTCGTCCAGCAGCTTTCGGTAGTGCGCCCTGGTCCTGGGCGCGAGGAGAGTGCCGTCGGCCTTGCGGCGCTGCTCGAGCCAGCGGTCGGCGAACTCGCCGAGGGTGACGCTTGCGCGCTTGGCGCGGCCTGGCACCCACTCGCCGTCGCGGATCTCGTTCCGCCGGTTGTTCAGCCACCCCTCGGCATCGCCGCGGGTCTGAAAGGTGCTCGGCGCGTTGTGCCGCTTCGTGTCCGGGCCGACGTAGCTCGCATGGAAGCGCCCGCTCGGCAGCCGGCGGATGTAGCCGAACCCTCGACGTCCTGCCTTGTTCGCCACCAGTGAGCCTTCCAGTATCGCCCGACGTGCGATTAGCGTTCGATTAGACAGTCATTCTACGTGATCTTGTGTCCGCTCGTGTCAGGCGATACTGTGTAGGGAAACTGCAGGTCAGGCGGCGTTTCCGCAGGTCACGCACAGTGACGCCGGACCGGGTGCATACTGGTTCGAACCCAGTATCGCCCACCCTGCATGGCCCCAGGTCAGCGCTTCGGAGCCAACGCTCCGGCCGGACCTTCGTCCTCACTCTGGGGTCCAAACGCCGCTCGCCAGGGCGATCGCTCGAGGTGGACTCTGAGGTCGAGCAACGTTTTCGCGGCTCCAACGCGTCTCGGTAGGGATGCCAAGCGTGCAGCGCACGTGGGGCCGAGGGTGGTGATCAGGGTGGCGGACGAGTCGGAGTTCGACGGTTTCGTCCTCAGCCGGTCACCGGCGTTGTTGCGCTCGGCCTATTTGCTGGTCCAGGACGAGGGGCTGGCCGAGGACCTGCTGCAGACGGCGCTGACCAAGGCATGGTTCGCCTGGAAGCGGATCGAGGACCCCGAGGCGTACGTCCGAAGGATCATGGTCACGACGTCGGTGTCGTGGTGGCGCCGGCGGTGGACTCGCGAGACGCCGACCGAGGCGCCGGAAGAGCCACCCGTGACGATCGGGCGCAGCGAGCCGGCCGATGCGCAGGACCTGTGGGTCGCGATCGGTCATCTTCCGCGTCGGCAGCGCGCGGTCGTGGTGCTGCGATACATCGAGGACCGCACCGAGACCGATACCGCCGACCTGCTGGGCTGCTCGGTGGGCACGGTCAAGAGCCAGTGCGCGAAGGCGCTGGCGAAGCTGCGGGCGGACGGAGCATTGGCCTCGGAGCTGGGGGAGGGGGTGCAGCGATGAAGCTCGAAGATCTGAGGCAGCTGGCCGACCGCGCCGAGACCGTCGTCGGCCGGGCCGACCAGCGTCTCGACGAGGTGCACGCGCGGATCAGGTCGACCCAGCGCCGGCGCCGGGCCGAAGCGGTCGTCGGCGCGTGCGCGGCGGTCGCAGCGCTGATCATCGGCATCGCCGTCGCCACCGGCTCGACCGGGCAGGACCGGGACCATGGACCGACTCCTCCTGCGACCGAGACCCCGCCGACCCCGACGGCAACCACGACCCGTCCGATCGTCTACAGCGACGACATCTCGGATGGACCTACCGGCGTGAACTCGATGCTGTACATCGGGACTCTTCACGTGGGCGACCGCGAGGTTCGGATCGACCAGAAGCTCAATACGGTGCGGGGCTGGCCGCTGGAGGTCACCGACGCCGGAGTCGTCTATGCGAAGAGCAACGGCAGTATGTGGTTCACCGACGGCGGATCACCTCGACAGATCGCAGCGCAGACATGCGCCGGTACGAACCCGGTGAACTATTCCGGCCTCGTGACCGGGAGCACCGGCAGCTGGGCCGCCTGGTTCGACTGCGCACCGGGGCACGCGGGAGACCTGGTGGTCTTCGACACCGGCACCGGCCGCGAGGTCGCCCGCCGACCGATCCCGTCCTGTCGCCCGACGACGAATCAGGAGTGCTGGCTCGACGGCATGATCGGCCAGCACGTGTACTACACCCGGAGCTACAACCCGGGGCACGACCGACCGGGGCGCTTCCGCGCGTACACGTTCGACGTCGCCACCGGCCGGATCGTCGCCGCCTCGGCACAGCAGTACCCCGACGACGGCCGCAACGACGCTCGAGCCCTGGTGGTCGGCGACTCGTGGCGCACCGGCACCCCGATGACGAGCGTGGACTTCGACGTGGTCGGGTCGCGGCTGATCCCGACCGACCCCCAACCGGGCCCGGAGCCTCGACGAACCCGCGCCTTCAACATCGCCACCGGGCAGCCCGTTCGGCTCCGGCTCCCCGCCGGATACCACCCCGGCCCGCCTCCCCTCTTCGTCGGCGACGACCAGGGCGGCGTCCGACGCTTCACGCTGTTCGAATGGCTCGACGACGACACCGTCGCACTCGCGCAACTCGGCGACAACAACCTCACCGGCGACATCATCAGATGCCGGCTGTCCGACGGTGCCTGCCAATTCGTCGCCAAGGCGCCCCCACCTGACCAGTTCCGCCTGGTGGCCAGCGGGGTCCCTCCCGGCTGACGACAGGCCCGGGCATGATCTACCATGGAGTGATCGAACATACGTTCGAGGAGACGAAGCGGGGAGGTCATGGCAGATCAGGAACGGCAGCGCGCCCCGCTCGGCTGGTGCGGCAAGTGCATGACCAGCGCCCACGACGCCGACAAGCGGCGCATCGCCGTCGCCATGGTCAACGGCACCGGCCTGTGCGTCACCTGTCTCGAGAAGGAACGGATCGCCCGCACCTTCGGTGGCTACGGCAGAGCAGACGGCGAGCCCGACGACTAGCCGGAAACGCCGCCTTACGCCATGATCAGCAGATGCCAGCGACCGGGTGGTCCGGACGGCTGTCGCCGTGGGCTCACATCGGGGCGATTGTCGGCTGTCTGTTGCTGTTCGTCACGGGCCTGCTGCGCGGCAGCATCGAGATCGCCGTCCTTGGTGCCGGGCTGGCGCTGCTCGCCGGCTGGCTGCTCGTCCGATGGTGGAGCCTCGGGCAGCGGTCCCAAGCGCCGGCCCAGATGTGGGCCTTCGCCTTCCGGTTCCTCATCGGATCCGGCGTCATCGCCCTCGGGCTCGCCATTCTGACCACTCGTGCCGCCCTCGAAGCCTCCGGCGGCACCCGGATCCTCTACGCCGTCCTCGCCGGAGTGATGTACGAATGCGGCGCGGTCGCGGCGCTGTCCGCGGTGGCCGTCCACATGCTCCGTCGCGTGTACCGGCGTGGCTGCGCATACTGCGCGGACGACTCCAACATGAACGTCGGCCATCTCGAGCAGCCCGCCGGCAGCGAAGGCCGCAAGGAGATCCTGCTCCGCTGCCCGAAGTGCGGTTGGCTCTACGAGGTGTCACCGCTCGAGCCCAGAGAGGTCACGCACATCGCAGACAGCGATGTCGCAAGCCGGCTGCTGAACTAGCCGGACCGCCCGGACTCAGTCGCTTGGATACTTGCGACGCTGGTACTTGTTGGCGGCCCAACCGACCAGGCGGTTGCGCTCGGCACCTTCGATCGTCGCCTGGCGTAGCCGGAAGCCGAGCGACCGCGACGAATGCGCCACCCGGTCGGTGAGCCCGGAGTCCTCGTCGCCACCACCCCGGAGCTGGCGCTGCAGCCGCTGGTAGCGCCGCCAGGCAACGCCGTACTCGCGGGCGATGACCTGGAGGATGTGCGCGGTCGCCGCCAACAGTTCGGGCTCGCTCACATCGTCGGGTCGTCGGGAGTCTGGCGCCGGCTCGGCCGGGAGCAGGTCGTCGAGGTCACCGACGACGACGTATTCGCGCTCCTTGAGTTGGTCGATGAGGCCTTCGGCGCGTTCAGTGACCCAGCCGAGCTCCTCGGCCGGCAGCATCAGGGGGCGCGAATCGGCGCCGCACAGTCGCTCGCGGACGCCCGGCCGGAGCAGTTGGTGGTGCTGCGGCCGGCCGCCTTCGGACTCGGCTGTGACGTTCAAGCGGCGCAGCGCCTCGAGCTCTGCGGCGCCCAGTGACGGATTGCGCCCGTGCCGCTCGGGACTGAGCGTCCCATGTGGCAGGCCGAGCACCTTGGCGAACCGGTCGAAGAGCAGGTGATGCGGCTGCCCGGCAGGCGGCAACGTGACGATCCGGATGTTCTCCCTCGGCACCCGCTCCTCCCACCGAGAGAGCACCTGGAGCAGGTCCTGGCGTACCCAGAAGGACAGCCCGGCGCTCGCCGTGCCGTCACGGTTGCCCCGGAGGGCGGACAGGTACTCCGACCAGGTGTAGGTATGGCCCTGGAAGATCTCCTGCTGCCAGGCTGAGCAGATCGCGCGGCCGAGGTCGCGGACCGTCACCACGACCACGACCTGGTGCGAACGCAGCGAGTCGACGAGATGCCGCACCTGCTTGGGCCGGGCGAGCGCCAGGATCTCCTGGGACAGCACGGCTCGGCGGCCGGCCCAGGCATCGATCTCGGAGACCAGGCGACCGAACGCCCCGGGTACGTTCGGCAGCTCTTCGCCCTTCACCTTGCGGCCCATCAGGTCGTAGACGGCCGCCGTCTGCCGGGCATGTGTTCCGCCCGGGAAGAGCACTCCATGCCCGGCGAGCGACGACGCATGCTCCTGCAGGGCGTACTGCAGCGACGTGGTACCTGTCTTGGCCAGCCCGATATGCGCGCAGACCGTCGTCATGCGCCACCCCTCCCTGGCAGGACCAAGAGGCCCATCGCTGGCCAGTGACCTTCGGCTATCCCTTTCCGGCGCCGTTGTCGTCGTTGCGCCGGTGCTGCTCTGTATGTTGCTCCGTCTCGTCCGGCGTGTCGATATGGTCTCGCCGGCCCCAGCGACTGGCCCACACGAAGAAGACAACGAGAACGGCGAAAAATGCGGCCAGTACGACGAAGTCCCACATCGCGACACCTCTGTCATCGCCCCGAGTGGGCGTGATCGTAGACCCGGCGAAACCGGATGGCCAGTGCTGAAGGTCCCGCGAGCCATCAGCCGCGAGGAGTTCGACGGGATCCGCGCACGGCTGACCGACTAGCGCAGACCCGGCGAGGGCGGGCCGTGACATCCTCACAGCGTGCAGCGCAAGGCAATGATCGCCTTCGGGGCGCTCGGCCTCATCTGGGGGAGCAACTTCATCTTCATGAAGTGGGCCGCCGAGAGCATCACACCGGAACAGATCACGCTGCTTCGGGTCCTGTTCGGGCTGCTGCCGGTCCTGGTGTACGGGCTGGTTCGCGATGTGTACCGGCGGAGCCACGTACGACACGCGCCGCACTTCCTCGTCATGGCGGTGCTGGCGACCAGCCTGTACTACTTCGCATACGCCGCCGGCACGGCACGACTGCCGTCGGGCATCGCCGGTGCGTTGAGCGGCGCCATCCCACTGTTCTCGTTCGTCGCGGCGGCGCTGTTTCTCCGGAGTGAGCGAGTGACAGCCGTACGCCTGCTCGGCGTCCTCGTCGGGTTCTCCGGTGTCCTGCTGATCGCCCGACCGTGGGAGAGCGTGGACGCGGTCGATCCCACCGGTGTCGCGTACATGCTGCTCGGCTCGGTCAGCGTCGGCCTGTCGTTCGTCTACGCGAGGCGCTTTCTCAGCGGACTCCCGATCCCGGCGGCGGCGCTGACGACCTACCAGATGGGCTTCGGACTGCTCATCCTGCTGACCGTCACGAGCTTCGACGGCATCACCGACATCGGCTCGGACACCCGTGCCTCGATCGCACTCGTCGTGGGCCTCGGGCTCATGGGCACCGGCGTCGCGTACATCCTCTACTACTTCATCGTCCGCGAGCTCGGTGCCGTGACGGCGTCAGGTACGACCTACATTCCGCCCGTCGTCGCCCTGGCCATCGGCTGGCTCGCGGTCGGAGAGCCGCTGGTGTGGTGGGACGCGGTCGCGGTGCTCGCCATCCTTGCCGGGGTGGTGATCATCCGGCTCGGCAGCCGGCCGTCGTCCGCTGCCGGCGACTGATCAGGGCAGGCGTTCGCGCCACTTCTCGACCTTGTCCCTGACCTCGTGGCCGTAGGAGCGATTGCCGTTGTACTTCTCGCCCGCGTCGACGACGTTGCCGTCGAACTCGTCGAGGTAGTCCCGGATCAGACCGAAGCCGACCGCCATGTTCTGCGCCGGTCGCCAGCAACCGCCGCGCTTGTCGGCGGCGTCCTGGAACTCGAACCACGTCAGCTGCATCGGCCCGACGCCCTGCATTCGGCGGTCGCCGTTCGGCAGGTTTGCATCGCGCTGCTGCTTGTATCGGCGGTACTTGTCCCGCGTCACCTTGCCGGCGCCGACGAAGATCGTCGGGTCGTGACCGAAGACGTTCTGGCCGCCGGAGCTCTCCTGTTCGAGGAACGCGCAGGCGATCGGCAGCGGCAGCTTCTCCTGTCTCGCAACGAGGAAGGTGCGGACCGGGCTCACGATGCCGTTGTTACGCATCACGCGAATGCGTCGCAGGGCGGCCGGCTCGAGGTCGGATGTTTTCATTGCTACTGCCTCTCTCAGGCCGGCCGCTTCTTGGTCTTCCCCCGCATCCGCCTGAGCAGGCCCGGCTCATCGCCGGCATTGACCGATCCGGAGGGGAGGTCGCGATCGGATCGGGTGATTGCCGTCGAGCCCGCGGAGGCGGGGATCTTGACGATCTTGGTCACCGTGATGAGTGTTTCGGTGCCGAAGTAGAACGCGATAATGGTCTGCACGATCACCCGGAAGTCCGACATCATCGAGTCGGCGAGCGAGTTGTCGTTCCATTCGCCCAACTGGGTCAGCGTCAACGCGTACGTCAGGATCAGCAGGAACGTCACGACGAAGCTGGCGGCTATGGCGACTCGTGCGCGTAGGGACGCGTAGAAATAGCCGCCGAAGGAGATCGTCGCGACCAGTGCCAGTGAAAGGCCGACGACCGGCTGCCAGGGGAACGGGACCTCGTCGTTGCCCTGCGCCGCGATGAGCAGCGTGAGATGGCCGCCGCCGGCGAAGATCGCGCACAAGGCCGTGGTGACGAAGACCGCGGCGCGTCCATCCCGAGTGGGGGAGACGTCAGGATCCTCCGACGACTGCGATGCCGGCGTCGGCGGAGTGGGCTCGTCCTCCGCGGCGGGCCGGCGCTCGCCCGTCGGACGTGACTCGCCCTTCTTGGCGGTCTTGGCCGCTGGCTTGACCGCCTCCTTCACCGACCCGGATGCCTTCGGGTCGGGCCCCGTCTCGTCATTGCTGTCGCCGGCTCGGTTCGTCATGGTGATCACTCCGCCTGTCCGCACCTGCTTTGGTGCCGGGCACGCCAAGTTGTACGCAGGCCCGGGCCGAGCCGTAACGGCCGAAAGTCCTGTCCTGCTCGCTTACCGGGATCGGCGCGACGTCAGCTCAGGTGGGCTCGAAGCCGTGGGCGAACCACGTGGCCTGACTGCCGGGGTTGTCGATGTCGAAGGTGACGCCACTCAGGCGGCCTTCGCCATCGAACGTGCCGGAGTACTGGCCGCCTCTGCCGTTGTTGTTCCAGTCGACGGTGTAGACGAAGGCGTTCCCGTTGAGTTGGCCACTGCCATTCGCCTCGGCGCCGCCGATGATCTGACCCGACCCGTGCAGCCGGCCGTCAGCCTCCTGCACGATGTCGAACATGAGCTCAAAGCCGTTGCTCTGCGAGATTCTCCATTGCCCGTTGATATCGCGTGCCATGCTGCACCCCTCGTTACGGATGTCAGGGCCGCGTGACCCGAGGCTACTCTTTCCGACCCCTGCTCGCAGCCAATTCGTCGACGCGTTGCAAAGCGCTGCGACCGTCGGTGCCGACGCGTACTGTCAAGGCATGAAAGGCGATCGCGTCGAGATCGTGGTGGACTCTGGCGGCGACCTGCGTACATACGAGATCGTCGCCACTCGCAATGGCCGGCGGGTCGAGACCACGATTGGTCGCGGCGTCGTCGAGGTCACCGAGGTGACTCGTGGCGGCACGGCGGTGCGGTCGGCGCGGTTCATGTCGTCCCGAGTGGTCGCGCTCGTCGAGCATCCGGTGACGCGGTCGCCGCTGGCCGACGACAAGCGCGAGTGACGCACCACGATCTTGCCGAGATCGCCGGCTCGCGGTCCGCGTCATTGCGCGCGATGAACGGCAGTCTGCTCGCGGGACTCACGGGCTAGCGATCTGTTCAGCGAGGAAGTCCTCCCAGGTGCGAGTGCCGATGGTCGCGCCGTCGAGGGTCAGGTTGGCACCGGCGCGATAGGCCTCGGACGCTTTGCCCGGCGTACGGATCGGCATCGTCAGGCGATGCTTGCCCGTGGCCCGCAGGTAGCTGCGCATGAGTTCCTTCATGCCATAGACCTGCGGTCCGCCGATGTCGGCCGCCAGGCCCACCGGTCGGTCCAGGGCGAGCTCGACGAGCCGCTCCGCGACGTCGCGGGCGTCGACCGGCTGGAACCGGACCCCGGCGAAGGTCGGCACGACTGGCAGCTTGGTCAGCTGTCGCGCGGTCATCTGGATCAGGTCGTGGAACTGGGTGGCCCGCAGGATCGTCCAGGGCAGACCGGAGTCGATCACGACGCGCTCGGCCGCCAGCTTGGACGCGAAGTAGCCGAACATCGCACGGTCGGTCCGGCTGACGACGGGCACGCGGTCGGCTCCGACGACCGAGATGTAGACCAGGTGTCGTACGCCGGAGTCGGCGGCCGCGCGTACCAGGGTGGCGGCCTTGTCCTCGTCGCCCTTCATGGTGCCGGCGAGATGCACGATGATCTCGGTCCCGGTCACGGCGGCCTCCACGCCCTCGCCGGTGGCCAGGTCGCCGGTCGCATATTCGATGCCGTCGGCGGGCTCGTGCCCGGACCGGCTGAGGATGCGGAGCTTGTGGTCGCGGGCCCGCAGCAGTGGCACGACCTGGCGGCCGAGGGTTCCGGTGCCGCCGGTGAGCAGGATGGGGGATGTCATAAGGGTGTCTCCGTCACATCTGATGGATTTCGTGGGTCATCTCATTGACCCCACGCGAGAAGGGAATGTGACGCCGTGGACGAGAGCCAGTGGCTGTTGGAACGGTTCGAGGAGCAGCGGCCCCGGCTGCGGGGCGTGGCGTTCCGCATGCTCGGTTCGGTGAGCGAGGCCGACGACGCGCTCCAGGACGCCTGGCTCCGGATCAGCCGGGCCGACACCAGCGATGTCGAGAACCTCGCCGGCTGGCTGACGACGGTGGTGGCCCGGGTGTGCCTGAACCTGCTGCGCACTCGCGAGCGGCGCCGGGAGGATCCGCTCGAGGTACGCGTGCCCGACCCGATCATCAGCAACCAACGGGGCGTCGACGGTGAGTACGAAGCGTTGCTGGCGGACTCGGTCGGGCTGGCGCTGATGGTCGTGCTCGAGAATCTGTCACCGGCCGAGCGACTGGCCTTCGTGCTGCACGACATGTTCGGGGTGCCGTTCGACGAGATCGCCACCATGCTCGACCGCACTCCGGCCGCCACGCGCCAGCTCGCGAGTCGAGCGCGGCGGCGGGTGCAAGGGGAGGCCACGTCACCGGACCCTGATCTATCCCGGCAGCGCGAGGTCGTCGACGCATTCTTCGCCGCGTCACGCGACGGCGACTTCGATCGGCTCGTCGCGGTGCTGGATCCCGACATCGTCCTGCGGTCCGACGGTGGAACCGGCCGGCCGCAGCTCTCCCTGCTCGTCCGCGGCGCGGAGAACGTCGCCAGTCAGGCCCTGGTCGCGACGCGGCTGGCGCCCTGGGTCCGGCCGGCGCTTATCAACGGCGCCGCCGGGGCGGTCGTGGCGCCGCACGGCCGGCCGATCGCGGTCATGGCGTTCACCGTCGCCGACGGCCGGATCGTCGCCATCGACGTGTTGTCGGACTCGCATCGCCTGGAGAAGCTCGACCTCTCGGTCCTCGACGACTGACGCTCGAAGACCGTCGTTACGGTCCTGCGGCCGGTCCGACCAGGGATCAGCTCTACAACGAGGCCAGGCAGCGCGGCATCAAGGGCCGGTCCAAGATGACCAAGCGCCAGTTGCAGCACGCCCTCGGTCGCTAGCCGCTTGCCGCCCGATCAGTCCACATCACCAAGCCTCGGCGCCTCGGCGTCGGTGTGATCGCTGACCCGTCGATTGGCGCACGATGCGCGGCGCAGTCTCGCGACTGGCGCGCGGTGTCTCGCTCGGCCGCCCGAAACGGGACACCACGCGCCACTCGCCGTTCTGGGTCAGGTCGCGAACCAGCGGCGGTGCACGAGCCCGCCGATCGCGAGACCGCCCAGCGCGCCGAGCGCCGTCGTGATCACCCGTCTGTGACGGGACAGATCAGCCAGCCGGCTGACCGGCGACGCCACATCGTCGAAGTCCCCGTGAGCGCCGCGGTCGTCGCCGTCGATCCCGTCGGCCGCATGCCACAGGTTCGGTCCGACCTGGCTGATCGGCTTGCGATCGGACTGCTGCGCGGCATAGCCGTTGCGAGCCAGGTAACGGTCGACCAGGCCCGGTGCCAGGCGGTTGGCCAGCACGGTCGTGGCTGTGGAGCCGCCGATCCAGTACTCGCGCCGATCCGGATGGTGGGCGGCGTGGACGATCGCCTTGGCCGCCACCTCGGGTTGGTAGACCGGGGACACCGGACGGGACGGCATCGGCATCCGCGACAGCGACCAGTCGAACTGCGGCGTGTTCAGCGCCGGCAGCTGGACCTGGGTCAGCCGTACGCTGCTGCCGTCGTGCAGGAGCTCGCAGCGCAGCGACTCGGAGAAGCCCTGGATCGCGTGCTTCGCCGCGCAGTACGCCGCTTGCAGCGGGATGCCTCGGTGCGCGAGGGCCGAGCCGACCTGGACGATGACGCCACGATCGCGGCGCTGCATGCGATGCAGCGCCGCCAGGGTGCCGTGGACATAGCCGAGGTAGCTCACCTCGATCACCCGGCGAAACTCCGCAGGCCGCACCTCGTCGACCGGCGCGAAGACCGAGCTGACGGCGTTGTTGACCCAGATGTCGATCGGACCGAGCAGGCTCTCGACCAGCGTCGCGGCGTCGTCGACGGCACGCCACTCGGCCACGTCGACCGGGATCGCCATGGCCTGGCCCCCGAGCATCTCCACTTCCCGCCGCGCCGCGCCGAGACCCCGCTCGCCGCGGGCCAGCAGGGCAACGGTCGCTCCGTCGGCGGCGAACCGGCGCGCCGTGGCCCGTCCTACTCCGGCGCTGGCGCCGGTGACCACGACGATCGGAGCGGACCCTGTCCCAGGCACAAGACCACCTCCGGCACTCGTCGTACCCCGACGCGGGGCTTCCTAACCGCTCAGATTCGGCGTCGGTCGATCCGGCCGTGTGCCTTGGCCCCGAATGGGTACACACCCGGCGCCTGCCATCAGGAGGGAGTAACCCATGTCCCAGACCGTCGGTGACTACCTCGTGCAGCGACTTCGCGAGTGGGGTGTGTCACAGGTCTTCGCCTATCCGGGCGACGGCATCAACGGCATCGTCACAGCGCTCGGAAGAGCCGACAACCAACCGCAGTTCATCCAGGCGCGGCACGAGGAGATGGCCGCGTTCGCCGCGGTCGGATATGCGAAGTTCAGTGGGCAGGTGGGCGTGTGTCTTGCGACGTCCGGGCCGGGAGCGATTCACCTGCTCAACGGCCTCTACGACGCCAAGCTCGACCACGTACCGGTGGTGGCGATCGTTGGCCAGACGGCCCGGAGCGCGATGGGCGGCAGCTACCAGCAGGAGGTCGACCTCCAGAGCCTGTTCAAGGACGTGGCGAGTGAATACCTCGTCGAGGTCAACGTCGCCGAGCAGCTGCCGAACGCCCTCGACCGGGCGATCCGGGTCGCCGAGTCGGCCCGCGCCCCGACCGCCGTCATCATTCCGGCAGATCTGCAGGAAGAGGACTACTCGGCCCCGCGGCACGCGTTCAAGCAGGTGCCGTCGAGTCCGCCCAGTCGTCCGCGCGCGGTCGTACGGGCGCCGGAGGACGAGATGGCCGCGGCCGCGGACATCCTCAACGCCGGCGAGCGGGTCGCGATGCTGGTCGGCCAGGGTGCCCGTAACGCCGCGATCGAGGTCGACCAGGTCGCCAATCTGACCGGTGCCGGGGTCGCCAAGGCTCTGCTCGGCAAGGACGTCCTGCCGGACACGCTGCCGTACGTCACGGGCTCGATCGGGCTGCTCGGGACCCGGCCGAGCTACGAGATGATGCGCGACTGCGACACGCTCCTGATCGTCGGGTCGAACTTCCCGTACTCACAGTTCCTGCCGGAGTTCGGCAAGGCCCGCGGGATCCAGATCGACATCGACGGCGGGCTGATCGGCATGCGTTACCCGACCGAGGTCAACCTGGTCGGCGAGGCCAAGGCCACGCTCAACGAGTTGATCCGGCATCTGGAGCCGAAGGACGACCGCCGTTGGCGCGACGCGATCGAGCGCAACGTCGCCACCTGGTGGTCGGTGATCGAGGAGCAGTCGATGCTCGACGCCGATCCGATCAACCCGATGCGGATCGTGTGGGAGCTGTCGGAACGCGCTCCCGAGGACGCCATCATCAGCGCCGACTCCGGCTCGGCCGCCAACTGGTATGCCCGCCACCTCCAGATGCGTACGCGCATGCGCGGGTCGTTGTCCGGGACGCTGGCGACGATGGGACCGGCCGTGCCATATGCGATCGGCGCCAAGTACGCCTACCCCGATCGCCCCGCGATCGCCCTGGTCGGCGACGGCGCGATGCAGATGAACGGCCTGGCCGAGCTGATCACGATCAGCCGCTACTGGCAGCAGTGGGACGACCCGCGATGCGTCATCTGCGTGCTTCACAACAACGACCTCAACCAGGTCACGTGGGAGCTGCGCGCGATGGGTGGCGAACCGAAGTTCGAGGAGTCGCAGGTGATCCCCGACGTGTCGTACGCCGGGTTCGCCCGCGGACTGGGCATCGACGGCTACGAGGTCGACAAGCCCGAGGACCTCGGTCCGGCCTGGGACCGGGCCCTGAACGCAGGTCGTCCGGTCGTGCTCGACGTTCGATGCGACCCCAATGTCCCGCCGATCCCGCCGCACGCGACGTTCGAGCAGATCAAGGCCACGACGGAGGCAGTGCTGAAGGGCGATCCGGACGCCTGGGACATCGTCTCCAAGGGCGTCAAGACCAAGATGGCCGAGCTCCTTCGCCCGCGGCGGTAGCCACCGACGGCCGGCTTCGGGTCAGCGATGGGGGAGGCACATTTCCGACGCGCCTCGATCGCGCCCGTCGCCGGTGTCAGTGAGCTCCGGTCACGTCCTCGCGCTGGTGGGATCCGGCGGCCATCCGAGCCGGTCGGATCCCACTCAGGCGGGATGTGTCGATCCGCTGCGAGGCCCTCCGCGTCACCGCCACGATCTGTGCATAGCGTTCGCGTCCGGCCTTGCTTCCGAGGACGTATCCGGCCCCGAAGACAGCAGCGGCGGCGACGATCCTCATTCGTCCTCCTCCTGACCGTTGCGCGCCCGCGACGCGGCCGCACTGACCAGGAGGATGCCGGCGATGATGCCGACGGCCGCGAGCCCAGACTTCAGGGCGCGAGGCGGATCCTCGACCGTCTTCTCGAGCTCTTCCACCGTTTTCTCGAGCGTGCTCTTCTTGCGGAATGGGTTCCTCATCGAGATCTCCCTACCTACCGCACTGTGCTGACCGGGACAGGCCGAGAACATCTCCTCGGCCCAGCCGGCCACAGAGGTACCTTCCTCTGTCGCAACGGCAGGTACCCAGGGAGTGCTGGGCTTAACCGGACGTGTGCGGATCTTGTCCGATCTCGCGTGGGTTGTCCCTTTCGGCGCTAGGCGAGCGGCTCGTTGCCGTCCTCGCCACGACCGACGCGGCCGATCGTGCGCCGGTAGAGGGCCACCACCACGATTCCGACGAAGACCACGACGAAGGTCAGGGTCGCGATCAGCCAGTACTTGACGGGCACCCGGCGGTAGATCGCCGGCACTTTGCTGTCCACGTGAGCGAGCCTCCCGACTACACCGGCAGGTCGCCGGTCGAGGCGTGAGTACCCCGGTCCGTACGCGTGAAACCCGTGTCGGGCAGTGGCGTGATCGACCGCAGGCATGGCCGACGCAGCCGTGGGTACGGCAAAGGACGGGACGAAGGGCCGGCCTGCCCCGCCGACTGTGCTTCGCAGCGCAGGAAGGCCCCCCGCCTGGGATCGGCCGCCCTTCGTCCTACGGGACCCACCGCGCCGAGGGGGTTAGCTCCTTCGCGTGGTGGGTACTCGTGCGCCGACGGGGAGTGGAGTCGAGGAGTGATTGGGACCATGACGACTGCCTACGTCAGTGACGACCTGTGGCGGGAGTTCCACCGCGAGATCAACATGACCCACGTCGAGCTGCGGACCTGGCTTCGCGAGGAGGGTTCGCGGCGGCAGGACATCGTCACCGAGGTGACCGAGGCCGTCCTGGACGTCATGTCGAAGTCTCGCGAGGAGCTCACCGAGGAAGACGTCGCCGTCATGGAAAGCGTGATGGGGCGCATCCGACTCGAGCGCCGCGAGGCGCTCCACCCGACCGCCGGTGAGGACGCCTGGCGGCATCGGCTGATGGCGCTCGGACACGATCCGGACAAGGACGCGGAGTAGACGGCCCGGAGGCCGCACATGACTGCGACGGACGAGAAACTCAGCGAGCTGGAGAGGGACGTCGAGCGCTATCGGCGCGCCTCTGAGGACGCCCTGCAGCAACTGGACTGGTGCATCGGCTACTTCCACGGATGCGGCAAGAAGGGTATCGCCCGGGCACTGTCGGACAATCGATCGCACATTCGCAAGCACCTGCTGGAGCGATCCGAGCAGCCGGTGCCGACGCAGAGGTCCGGAGCGGTCGACGAGTGACGTCGGGTGTAGCCCCATGCACTCGGGGTACAGATCCGTCCATGTCAAAACAGGACCCGGACCACGCCACGACGCCCCGCCGCAGGCTTTCGCTACGAGGCTGGTGGCGGGTGGTTCGTCGTACGTGGACGCGGTTCGGTGACGACCATGTGACCCTGCTCGCCGGGGGAGTGGCCTTTGCCTGGTTCCTGGCGCTGTTCCCGGGGCTCATCGCGGCCGTCATGATCTATGGCCTGGTGATGGATCCGGCCGATGTCCAGCGCCAGGTGTCCGACGTCGCGCAAGGACTTCCCGCCGAGGCGCAGACCCTGCTCACCAACCAGATGAACGACATCGCCAACGGCTCCAGTCAGGGCCTGTCGATCGGGTTGATCGTCAGCCTCGCGCTGGCGCTGTGGAGCACGTCGGCCGGGATCGCCGGCCTGGTCGAAGCGGTCAACGTCGCGTACGACGAGGTCGAGACGCGCAACTTCGTCGTCAAGCGCGGACTGGCCATCATGCTCACGCTCGGGTTCCTGATCTTCCTGGCGCTGGCCATCGGTCTGATCGCCGTGCTGCCGGTACTGATCGATCAACTCACCATCGGGGCGGTCGCCATCTCGGTCATCGACGTCGTCCGATGGGCCGGCCTGGTGGTACTGGTGATCGTCGCCCTCGGAGTGATCTACCGGATCGGCCCGGATCGCGACGTACCCAAGGCCGGCTGGCTGAGCATCGGCGCCGTGACCGCGGCCGGGCTGTGGATCGTCGCCTCGGCGGCCATGGCGGTGTTCGTCGACAACTTCGGCCAGTACGGCAAGACGTACGGCAGCCTGGCCGGGGTCGCCGTCTTGATGCTGTGGCTGTGGATCACCGCGATCGCGGCGCTGCTCGGCGCTGAGATCAACTCCGAGGTCGAGACGCAGACCGACCGCAGGCCGACGGCCGACCAGAGCCGCACGGCCGACGAGGAAGCCGTCGCTGCTCGGACCGGACCGAGCCGGACAGCTCGCCAGACCCAAGAGACCTGATGATCGCCTGATGTCAGGAGCCCGATTGAACGACCCGGTCGCCCTGGTTCTCGGCGGCGGCGGCGTCCTCGGCGCGAGTCAGGTCGGCATGCTGCGGGCGCTGGATGACGCGGCGATCACGCCCGACCTGGTTCTCGGCACATCGGTCGGGGCGATCAACGGCGCCGCCGTGTCCGCGGGATACCGCCGGGTCGGAGCCCTCGACGACCTTGCTCGTGTCTGGGAGGGGATGGTCGACGGCGACGTCTTCGGCGGATCGCTGTTGAGCCGAACCGTTCGGGTGGTACGCACCGGCACCCATCTGCACTCGTCCGAGCCGCTGCGGCATCGGCTCGAGGACACCTTCGGGCATCAGCGGATCGAGGACCTCCCGATGCCGTTCCAGTGCGTGGCAGCGAGCATCGAACGCGCCCGCGAGCACTGGTTCACCGACGGTCCGGTGGTCGATGCCGTCCTCGCGAGTTGTGCCGTGCCCGGGCTGCTGCAGCCCGTTGAGATCGACGGGGAGCATTTCCTGGACGGCGGTCTGGTGGCGAGCGTTCCGGTCGAACGCGCCATCCAGCTCGGCGCCCGCACCGTCTTCGTACTCCATGTGGGGCGGTTCAACGCGCCACTGCAGCCGCCGAGACGACCGTGGGAGGTCGCCGTCGTCGCGTTCGAGATCGCTCGGCGTCATCGGTACGAGACGACGATGTCGAGTCTGCCGGACGACGTGACCGTCCATGTCCTCCCGACCGGCACCGAGCCACTGCGATTCACCGACCGCCGGCAGTTCTTCTACCGGGACTTCTCGACCGTCCCCGGGCGGATCCAGGCGGCCCGCGAGGCGACGATCGGCTATCTCCAGAGTCTGGAGCTTCGATCATGACGGTCGGACCGCGATGGGTCCGGCGCCTGGTTTCGCCGCTCGTGCTCGTCGTCCTGCTGGCGGCGTCGGTCGCCGTGTTCGTGGCGACGGTCGTCCCACTGACGGTGGCCTCGGTCGTCTGGGCACCGGCCCGGAAGCTCAGGCGGATGATCCTGTTCGCCATCACGGTCCTGGGCACCGAACTGGTGGCGTTGGGTGCGGCGCTCGGTCTCTGGCTGACCCGCGGCGGGATGGAGCAGCACTTTCGCTGGCTCGGCCGATGCACGCGCCACCTGGTCGACCGGGCGTCCACGCAGTTCGAGCTCGAGCCGGACGAGGGAGTACGCGACTGGCCCACCGATCGACTTCGCGGGTCGGACCATCCGCTGCTCGTGCTCTGTCGCCATGCCGGCCCGGGAGACAGCGTCATCGTGCTGGATGCGCTGATCAACCGCTACCAGCTCCGGCCCCGCCTCGTTATGAAGCAGTCGATGCAGCTCGATCCGGTGGTCGACGTGTACTTCCACCGGCTGCCGGCGGCCTTCATCGACACCGAGGACGGCGACGGATCGGGACAGCATGCGATCCGGCGCCTGGCGCGAGGCCTCGGCCACGACGACACCCTGGTGATGTTCCCCGAAGGCGGTAACTACACGCCTCGCCGACATCGACGCGCCATTCGGCATCTCGCCAAGGCCGGCTACCACGGGGACGCGGCTCGCGCGCATCGACTTCGCAACGTCATGCCGCCGAGGCCCGGTGGTGTCCTCGCCGTCTTGGACGAGGCCGACTTCGACGTGCTGGTGCTCGGCCACTCGGGCATCGGCCGGATCCACTCGGTCGTCGACGTCTGGCGGTCGCTGGAGGATCCGAAGCCGGTCGCGCTCAAGGCTTGGTTCACACCGTTCGACGAGGTTCCGACCGATCGCAAACGCCGGGTCGGCTGGCTGTTCGATCTCTGGACGACCGTCGACCAGTGGATCGAGTCCGAGACCGACGGCGACGGACGACGCCGGGACGCGACCACGAATTCCCCGCCAGACGAGGATTTGTCCGGAGTCTGACAGTTCAGCGACGTGCAATCTCTCGCCATCCGGGTTAGTTCCAGCGCTCTTGGGTACCGGCGGCGAAGGGAGAGAGACATGGCCACGGGCCACGCGCGGAATAGAGAGGAAGAGGGATGTCCAAGACCTCACGGGTAGCGACCGCAGTCGCTGCGGGCTACGTTCTCGGGCGCTTCAAGAAATTGCGGATGGCCGTCATGGTCGGATCCGCGATGGCCAACGACAACGTTCGAAACGCTGCCCTCAATTACGTCAAGAAGGGCTCCGGGGGCCTCGTCGCGTCGCCCGGTGGCACACTGACGCAGCAGCTCGGCTCCAAGCTGATGGATGCCGGCAAGGCTGCCGCTGTCGCCGCCGCCGCCTCCCGGGTCGACTCCTTCAGCGATCGATTGGCCACCCGCAGCCAGACGCTGCGAGGCGTCGACGCCGACGCACCGGCTGAGGACGACATCGAGCCTGAGGACGAGTACGAGTCGGCCGAGGACGAGTACGACGACGAGTACGAGGACGAAGACCTCGACGACGAGGAGTACGCCGACGAGGACGAGGAAGCCGAGCAGCCGGCGAGCCGGTCGCGTCGCGGCCGCAGCAAGTCGTCGGCGCGGAGCGGAGGCTGACATGACCCCGAGCACCAGTGCTCGCGAGCGCGAGGAACAGTCGCTCGCAGACCAACTCGGTATCGATCGCCTGGTCGGCGAGGCCGAGGGCCTAGGACGAGCACTCGCCGATCGCGGCGTCTCGTCGGTAACCAAGTCCATCGACTCCTTGACGGACCGTCTGAGCACGGCCGCCATCGGCGATGTAGGAGGAAAGGCAATGAAGGCAACAAAGGGACCGGTCAAGAAGGCCAAACTCAAGGCCGGCACCGAGCTGGTGAAGCAGACCGCGTCGGCTGCCGGACACGGCACCACCGATCAGGCCAAGCACGGCCTGTCCAAGATGAAGGACAAGGTCACCGGCATCTTCAAGCGTGGCTCGAAGGGTGGCAAGGACAAGAAGCTCAAGGTCACCAACATCGTCGAGTCGGTCGACGTGCCGGTGGACCGCTCGACGGCCTACCAGCTCTGGACCCAGTTCGAGGACTTCCCGACCTTCATGAAGAAGGTCGAGAACGTCAAGCAGAAGTCCGACGCCGAGCTCGAGTGGAAGGCTCAGATCTTCTGGTCGCACCGCTCGTGGACTGCTGAGATCCAGGAGCAGGTCCCGGACGAGAAGATCGTCTGGCGGTCGAAGGGCGAGAAGGGCCACGTCAACGGTGCGGTGACGTTCCACGAGCTGGCACCGAACCTCACCCGGGTGCTGGTGACCCTGGAGTACCACCCCCAGGGGCTGTTCGAGCACACCGGAAACATCTGGCGTGCCCAGGGCCGGCGAGCCCGTCTCGAGCTCAAGCACTACCGCCGCCACGTTGCGAGCCACACGCTGCTCGACCCCGAAGAGGTCGAGGGCTGGACCGGCGTGATCCATGACGGAGAGGTCGAGAGTTCCGGCCGCGGACGTTCGTCGAAGTCGTCCGGCAACGGCAAGGCGAAGGGCAAGAAGTCCGCGTCGAAGAAGTCGACGGCGAAGAAGTCGACGACGAAGAAGGCGACGGCGAAGAAGTCGACCTCGCGGTCGTCTTCGAACGGACAGCGCAACGGCAGTGGCTCGGCGAAGAAGACGGCCGCCACGAAGAAGACGGCCGCCAGCCGAGGCACCGGCCGCAAGACCACGCAGTCCCGGACGGGCACGGCGAAGAAGTCGACCGCGCGCAAGCGCACGCCGGCGAAGCAGAGCTGACCCGCCGACCGCCCACCAGCCGAAGCCAGTTTCGTAGGGAGACCGGATGACCGTCGCTACCGCAAGCTCTAATCGCTATTTGGATCGACCTTCTCCAAGTAGCCTCGCGGATGTCATCGACACCATTCTCGACAAGGGATTGGTCATCGACATCTACGTACGGGTTTCGCTGGTCGGCATCGAATTGCTGACCATCGACGCTCGGATCGTGGTCGCGAGTGTCGACACGTACTTGCGTTTCGCCGAGGCGGTGAATCGACTCGATCTCACCGAGACCCAGACGCACGGCATTCCGGAGCTCATCGAGGATGTGTCCCAGGCCGGCGCCAAGGGAAAGACCAAGGGTGCCCTCGACGCCGCGAAGGACAAGGTGTCCGAGTTCATCGGTGACGACGACGAGGACGAGGAGCAGGAGAGGGCGCCGGCTCGCAAGAGCTCGCGCCGGCAGAGCAGCGGCACGTCCAAGGGCCGGCGAACCTCCGGGACGCGGCGATCGCGAAGCAGTGAGAAGGGGTGACCATGTCAGTCCATCTCTATGGCATCGTCCCCGCGGACGCGACGCCGCCGGCCGATGTCCGAGGCCGCCAGACCGATCCGATCCGAACGGTTCGCCACGGCTCGCTGGCCGCGATCGTCAGCGACGTCGATCCGGACGCGAAGATCGGGCGGGAGGATCTGCTCGCGCATGCGCATGTCCTCGAAGCGTTCGTCGAAGACTCGACGGTGCTGCCGATGCGGTTCGGTGTCCTGCTGGGCTCGGACGACGAGGTCGTCGAGCAGGTGCTCCAGGCTCGGGAGGATCGACTGGTCACGCTGCTCAAGGAGTTCGACGGCCTCCAGCAGCTCACGGTCAAGGCGGTCCACGACGAGCAGGAGGTCCTGCGGGTCCTGGTCGCGGAGAACCCTCCGGTACGGGCCTTCCGCGACTCGGTTGCCGCCGGCGGCGAGTCGTACCAGTCGAAGCTGGAGCTCGGCCGCATGGTCGCCGGGGGAATCGAGCAGATCGAGCAGGCCGACGCCGCATACCTCATCGACCAGCTGGCTCCGCTCGCGCGCGACATCAGGATCGAGGACCAGGCCAAGCGAAAGTACGTCCTGGACGCGGCTCTGCTGGTCAGCCGGGACGACCGCGCCAAGGTCGACGCGGCCATCGCCCGGATCGGCCGGGAGCTACCGCCGCGGCTGCGGCTGCGCTTCGTCGGCCCGCAGCCGGCGTACGCGTTCATCAACGCCGCTCTTGAAGGTGAACCGGTGTGGGACTGATCGTCGGCCTCCTCACGCTGCCCCTCGCACCGGTGCGCGGGGTGACGTGGGTCGCCGACCAGGTTCGGCAGGAGGCGGAACGGCAGTGGTCGGATCCGGAGGTGCTCCACGCCGAGCTGGCGGCGATCCAGACTCGGCGCGAGGAGGGCACGATCGACGAGGCCGAGGCAGACCGACGAGAAGAGGAGTTGCTCCAGCGCTTGATCGCGTCGGAGCTCCCGGTGGAGACATCGAGTGACCAACATGGCAGACAACCAGGCTGAATCGGATTCCAAGCGCGTCGGCATCGAGCGGGTTGGCCAGCGGGTGCTGAACTCGCTCGCCAAGCTCGTCGGATGTTCGACCGAGGGTGTCACCGGCTTCCGTCGCACCGACGACGGCTGGGTTCTCACCGTCGAGGTGCTCGAGGTCGAGCGGGTGCCCGAGACCACCGATGTCATGGCCAGCTACGAGGTCGAGACCGATCCGGACGGGGAGATCCTCAGCTTCGATCGGCGTCGTCGCTACCTGAGGGCCGAGACCGAAGGAGTCTGAGATGTCCAGTCCTTCCAATGATCTTCAGCAGCGGCAGCCCGCCGGACCGCCGACGGGCCGACCCGACTCGTACCTGTCCACCCATACGCAGGGGCAGAGCCTGGCCGACGTGCTCGAGCGGGTGCTCGACAAGGGCATCGTGATCGTCGGAGACATCCAGGTGCGGCTGCTCGACATCGAACTGCTCACGATCAAGCTCCGGCTGCTCGTCGCCTCGGTCGACAAGGCCAAGGAGATGGGCGTCAACTGGTGGGAGGGCGACGCGTTCACCTCCTCGCAGAACGGCGACGACGGCGATGGCGACGCCGATCGGGCCGAGCTCGCCGGCCGGGTCAAGGCACTGGAGGAGCGGCTGTCCGACGACGCCGGGGCGTCCGGGCAGAACAAGCAGAGCAGCCAGAGCAAGCAGAGCAAAGCCAAGACCGGGCGGTCCCGCTGATGTCGAGCGAACGCGTCCTGATCCACGCGTACGGCGTGTTGGAGCGCCGTACCGGCCTCCCGGAATGGCCGCCCGGCATCGCCGGCGCGCCGATCCACACCGTCGAGGTCGAGCCGCTGGTGGCGATCACCAGCGTGCTGCCGTACGAGGAGTACGAACCTGCGGCCTGGGAGCGCCATGCCGACGACGCGGCCTGGCTGGGCTCGATCGCGACGGCGCATCACCGGGTCCTCCAGAGCGCGGTCTCGGCCGGCGACGTCGTGCCGTTCCGCCTGCCGTCGCTGTACGGCGGGGTGGAGGCGCTTCGCGACGCGGTGAACGACCAGGCCTCCAACATCGCGCAGGCGATGGAGCGGATCAGCGATCGGGTCGAGTGGGCGGTCAAGGTCTACCGCACCGACCAGTCCGCCGCCACCGACAAGGAGTCGGAGGCCGCTCGTACCGGTCGCGACTACCTGGTGGCACGATCTCGCGAGCAGCAGTCCCGCGCCGAAGCCGACACGTTCGTGCACGACCGGGCCCGGGCCTGCTACGACCGGATCAGCGAGGCCAGCGTCGAGGCCGTGCGCAACACGCCGCAGGATCCGGTGCTGTCCGGCCGCCGTGAGCCGATGGTCCTGAACGCCGCGTTCCTGGTCGATCGCGCCGTCCAGTCCGACTTCCGCGGGCTGGTGGACGAGATCGCGAAAGGCTCGGCGTCGGACGGGCTGTTGGTGGAAGCCAGCGGGCCGTGGCCGGCCTACAACTTCGCCTCGCTGCCACACGCCGACACCGCGGTCGATCCGGCATGAGTGTCAGCACGACGACGGCGTCGAGCGACGTCGCGCTGATCGACCTGCTGGACCGGGTCATCGGTGGCGGCGTGGTGGTCAGCGGCGACATCGTGATCGGCATCGCCGACGTCGACCTGATCTACCTCGGGCTACGTCTGGTGCTCGCCCCTGCCCACGAGGTGGAGGATTCGGTCGGGCTGACGAGGCGGCGGTCCACGTGATGCTGCTTTATGCCGTCGTGCCGGCCGAAGCAACGACTCCCGCATCGGCCGGAGTCTGCGGACGCGAGCTGGAGACCGTCCGGGGCTCCGAGGCAGCCCTCGTCGCCGAGGAGTGCCAGCGGGCGCCCGAGGCCAGCCGTCCGATGGCCTTGCGCTACTACGAGATCGTCGACCACCTCAGCCGCTCGGCGACGGCGCTGCCGGTCCGTTTTCCCACGGTGGTGGGCGATCGTGACGAGATCGTCCAAGAGCTGGCCCGACGAGCACCGCAGTGGCGGCGCCGGCTCGACGAGCTCGACGGCCTTGCCGAACTGGTGCTTCGGGCCAGCTGGCCCGACCCGACGGCGGCCGCCGATGCCGGTCAGCCCGGTGGCAGCGCGTACCTCAGACGGCGGGCGGCCCAGGTCCACGCCACCGAGCAGGTCGCCGACGCCCTCGAGCAGCGGGCTCGGCAGGTGTGTCGCGACGTCCGTCGGCTGCCCGCGATCGAGGGCGTACGGCTGGCCTGTCTGGCGCCGAGGACTGCGGCGTCCGGGCTTCGGCGGCTCCTTGACGAGTGGCAGCAGGAGGATGCCGCCCGCCAGGCCACCCTTGCCGGGCCGTGGCCGCCCTTCAGCTTCGTCGATCAGCAGGAGGTCGCTTCTCATGACCATGCCTGAACGCTCAGAGAGACCTGCCGTGGATCGCATCTTCGGCGAGACCGCGCTGGACCTGGACGCGTTGAGCCGCCGAGTCACCGCGGATCCCGAGAAGGTGGAGCGCGGGCTGGTTCAGCTCGTGCTCACCCTGGTCGAGTTGCTGCGGCAGCTGATGGAGCGGCAGGCCATCCGTCGCCTCGACGCCGGTGCGCTGACCGACGCCGAGACCGAACGCGTGGGGGAGACCCTCATGCTCCTCGAGAAACGCATGGGGGAGCTTCGCGACCACTTCGGTCTGGAGCCCGAGGACCTGAACATCGATCTCGGTCCGCTCGGACGGTTGCTCTGAAGGCCTCGCAGGCGAGTGAGCCGGTGAGCTAGTCGTCGCCCGGCCACTCGCCGGTCCACCGCTGGAAGGCGCGAGCGCTGCCGCGATCGATGGCGGCCTTGACCACCCCGAAGATCGCGCCCTGGATCGCGGCGGCGACCAGGATCTCGCGGAAGGTGTACTCCGACTCCAGTGGATTCGGCGCCTCGTCCGGCCCCGGTGCCCGTCGCCAGACCTGCTTGAACACGGCGCTGGCAACCAAGCCGCCGATCACACCGCTCGCCATCCCCACCGGTCGGTAGGCGAGCTTGGCCGTCTTGCTCATCGGTTCCGTCGCCGCCTGACGATGAGCAGGAGTCCGCTCGCGACCACGAGTACGGTCACGCCGCGAGCGACGACGGAGGGATTGCGCTTGCTGTACTCGGTGAGTTGCAGCCCCACCTCGTTGGCCCGTTGGCTCGCGTCCTGCGCGGCACTCCTCATCCGGGCTTTGACGTCGAGGCGACGGCCGATCTCGTCGACGGTCTCCTCCAGGCGTTCCCGGGTCTCCTCGATGTCGCGGTGGAGCGCGGCCGGGTCGTCCGGAACGGGCTGCTGTTCAGGTCCGAGTCTCGTGGTGTCGCTCATCGGTGACCGCCTTTCAGGACCTCGATGTCTTCCTTGGTGCTCTTCATCGCCTCGCTCGGCATCGGCGGCGCTCCGCGGCGCATCTGGCTTCGCCCCTTGGCGGCGACGACGGCGGCCACGATGAGCAGCACGACGCCGACGACGACAGCGGCCAGCCAGGTCGGCCAGATCAGGTCGAGCGCGAGCACGGCCGCCGCGACCACACAGCCGGCGCCGAACAGCGCGATCACGCCGCCGGCACCCATGAGTCCGGCGCCCTTGCCGAACCGCCTGCCCTTGTCCTTCATCTCGACCTGGGCCAGGCGAATCTCGTCGCGTACCAGGCGGCTGACCTGCTGACTCAGGTCGCCGGTCAGTTGGCCCAGCGAGGCGTCCTCGGTCGGGGGCGAGTCACGGTGCGTCATAGGCGTTGCAGTGCCCAGATCGAGACCGCCTCAAACCGGTTCGACCGACAATGTCGGACGACGCGCCAGTCCGATATGTCTGCCTGTGACCTTCCGAGTTGTACGATGTGGATTCCCGAGTATGCGCAGGTGGTGGACGTATCGTGGATCACGGCCGCACCCTGCTCGTGTCCTCATGAGCTCGCTGGCATCGGACCTCCATCAGCGGTTGAGCCGCCATCTCGACGCGTTCAATCGGGGCGTCCGGACCGGGGACTTCTCGACGATGTTCGCGATGTACCACCGCGACGCCGTGTTCGTGCTGTCCGATCCGGTGTGGATCGTCCACCAGGGACTCGAGGCGATCCGCCGTGCCTACCGAGGCGATCCGCCGCAAGGCACGATGCGACTCCGCGCCGCCCGCGTCCATGGGCAGGCGGTCACCGCCGACTACATCTGGGACGCCGAACCGGATCGGATCGCGGGCCAGTTGACACTCGAGTTCGCCGACGGCCAGGTCATCCGCGAGCTGGTGACGTTCGCCGACGACTGAGCTGACGCCGATGCGCTGAGATTCCTGGCGTCGGCTTGGACCGTGGGCGTAGGTTCGAGGCGTCCATGAGGGGACTACCCGGAGCTCGCCCCTGATGCCAGAATCCGATGTGCTCGAGTTCGCCAAGCTCGCCGCAGCCCTTCAGGCCGCCCCGACGCCGGACGCGACTGCCGACGAGATCGTCGGCTACGTCCGCGGTCAGCTCGACGCCGACTACGTCGGCATCACCCTCATCGGCGCCCGGCAGCGGCTGGAGACCATCGCCGAGACCGACCCACTGGTGGGACAGATCGATCGGCTGCAGCAAGAGCTCGGCGACGGCCCGTGCTACGACGCCTCCTGGCATCGCCAGACGCTGATCTCCGAGGACCTCGCGCAGGACAGGCGGTGGCCCGAGTGGACCGCGGAGGTCTCGACCAGGGGCATCTCGAGTCTGCTCGCCGCCGAGCTGACCACGGTCGAGGACCGGCGGATCGGTTCGATCAACGCGTACTGGAGTCGGACTCGACGCTTCGCTCCGGACGACGCTGCGTTCGCCTCGATCTTCGCCCGCCACGCGACGATCGCGCTGTCCCAGTCGTGGAGCGAGGAGGGGCTCAACGTCGCCCTCGACTCGCGCAAGCTGATCGGTCAGGCGCAGGGCATCTTGATGGAGCGGCACGGCCTGGACGCCGACCGGGCCTTCGAGGTCCTGCGCCGCTACTCCCAGGACCACAACATCAAGCTCCGTCATGTGGCCGAGCACCTCGTCGCCACCCGGCGGCTACCGCAGCCCGGGGACGAGGCCGTCGGATAGTAGCCGGCCGCCCGGATCGGGTGGCATCGACCTCGGCTCGATGGGTACAGACAATGCAGGTTGAGACGTTGGAGCGCTCCGAAGTCCCGACTGAGGTCTCGTCCGTTCAGTCATGAAGCGGCCGAGGCCGTTCCTATAGCTGCTGGTGCGCTGGCGGCCGTCTGGCGGCATCGCCGATTCGCGCAGCCGGGCGTGATCGGCTGGAGTGCGCTGTACATCGGTTTCGTCGGCTACGTCAGCGTCTTCGGCTGAACGGGTCATGTCCTTGGTATTTCGTTGGGTACGACCCGGGCATGCGAACACGCCGTTCACGACCATGCTTATCAATCTGATTGCGCTGGCCGTGATGATGGGCAGCTCTCTCATGGCCTACCGCTATTACCGGAATTTCCGTCCACGCGATCATTCGAGTGATCGTTGACCACTCGAATGATCGCGTGAGCGAAAGGAATCAGCCGTTGGTGAGTTGGACTTTGAGGTTGTTGAGGATGCGGCTGAGGAGTCGGCTGACTTGCATTTGGGTGACGCCGAGGTCGGTGGCGATCTGGGATTGGGTCCAGCCTTGGAAGAAGCGGAGG
>Ga0209382_10000141_pt1 | contig 109375 bp, 76 predicted proteins | sample SoiMetdeltSBSDD5_FD_187599 | JGI IMG/M metagenome (GOLD analysis project Ga0209382, IMG submission 187599) | Bulk soil microbial communities from a Populus tree surrounding site in Tennessee, USA - Soil MetaG P. deltoides SBSDD5 (SPAdes) (version 2) | ecosystem: Environmental > Terrestrial >...
CATCACCGGGTTCGTGTAGGACGAGACGGTGGATGCCTTCTGCGACTCTCCGGGTGTCGTGGACGTCGAAGCGTTCGTCTCCATGATCCCGAGCGCCAGCGACATCGCAACGGGTAGCACGTATCTGCGCATGACAGTCCTCACTCTGCGCGTTCCAGTCGTGCGCTGTTATCGATCGCGTGGCTTCCGCCGTTAGGCGGAAGGATGCGTGCGGCGCCCCGAGGCTGGCCGAATTCACCGGCAGCCGCATCCTTCCGGCTGAAGCCGGAAGCCACACATTCACGATCCGAACTTCTCTCTCCGCACGATTCCCGCGCCCTCTCGAATCACGACGAGATGATCTGCGGGCACCGCGCCAATCTTCTCGATCGTCCCCGTTGGCCAGCGCACCGTCAGGTCGGCGGATGCCGCGCTCCCGAGCCCGAAGTGCAGCCGGCGATCGTTGGCGGAATAGAAACTGGACTGCGCGGTCACTTCCTGGGCCTGGCTGCGGCCTCCGTACTGAGCGATCACACGCGCGCCGATCGCGCTCCGGTTCGACTTCACACCCTCCAGCAGCACCTTCAGCCAGTGACCCTGTCCTGACACGTCGTTCCTGAGCAGCGATGGCGGTTCATTCAGGTTGATGATGACGACGTCGACGTCACCATCGTTGTCGAAATCGCCGAAGGCGCAGCCGCGGCCCGCGTGCGTTGACGCGATAGCGTCGCCGGCCTCTTCGATCAACTCCTCGAAACGGCCTTCACCAAGGTTGCGGAAGACGAGGCGCGGCGTCTTGAACGGATAGGCGGGCAGCTGACGTTCGACTTCCGGATACACGCTTCCGGTCACCAGGAAGAGATCCGGGTGCCCATCGTTGTCCAAATCGACGATGCCGGTTCCCCAGCCCACGAAGCGGGTTTCGACTCCGATCCCGGCCCGAATCGTGACGTCGTCGAAGTTCCCCTTGCCGTCGTTGCGATAGAGCACGTTCGTATCGTCGGAGAAGTGCGTCTTGAAGATGTCGAGATTGCCGTCGAGATCGTAGTCCCCGACGCCGATGCCCATTCCGGCCTGTTCCATGCCGTCCTCGCTCAAGGCGATGCCGCGTTCGAGGGCCTCTTCGCGGAAGGTTCCATCGCGCTGATTGCGGAACAGCCAGCTGGGGGTGGAGTCACACGCGACATAGATGTCCGGCCAGCCGTCGTTGTCGTAGTCGGCCGCGACCGCGGTCATTGGATAGGAGCCGGACGCCTTTGCGACGCCGCTCTGCTGGCTGACGTCGGTGAACGTCCCATCACCGTTGTTGTGATAGAGCCTGACGAATCCGTGTGGCAGGCCGCGCGGACCGCAGTTCACCGGGACCCCCTTCCAGCGGCAGTCCGCGTTCTGCCCAGGCTTCGGCAGCTTCTCCAGCGTGGTGTTCAGGTAGGTCGCGACGAACAGGTCCAGGCGTCCGTCGCGGTCGTAGTCGACCCACGTGCAGCCGGAGCCGTACCGCACATCGCTCTGGCGAAGGCCGGCCTTTTCCGTGACGTCGGTGAAGGTGCCGTTGCCGTTGTTGCGATACAGGACGTTCTGTCCGTAGTAAGTGATGAACAGATCGTCGAAGCCGTCGTTGTCGAAGTCGCCGACGGTGACCGCCGACGCCCAACCGGACCTGGTCAGGCCAGCCTTGCCGGTGACATCGGTGAACGTGCCGTCGCGGTTGTTCTTGTAGAGCCGGTTCGTCGTCCCTGCAGGCGCCCCCTCGAGGCGGGTACCGTTGAGGATGAAGAGATCCTGCCAGCCGTCGTTGTCGTAATCGATGAACGCGGCGCCGCAGCCGACGACTTCGATGATGTAGCTCTTGGTGTCGACTCCGCCGTAGATGATCGGCGAGGTCAGGCCGGCCTGTTTCGCGACATCGGTGAACCGTGCGTTGAATGGGCGGCCCGACGGCTTGCCGCGGGGTTGCGGCTTGACGCTTCGGGTGGAAATGCCCTGCCCGAAGGCAGGCGACGCGGAGCAGGCAAGAAGGGCGAGCAGCGTGCGGCGGGTGATCATCGCCGGGTCCCGGCGCCAGCACCGGACGCCGATTCCGTTGCGATCAGCGCTGCTCGTGCCTTGACGTTCTCAAATGTCTGAACCGCGCCGGACGGCCATCGAATCTCGACGAGTTTGGCGGTGGCGTCGCCGTTCAGGCCGACGAGCAGGCGCTTGTCGCTGACCGACAGGTATCCCGCCGCGGTCGTGATGGTGAAGTGCTGCGTCACGCCCGACGCGGACACGACCCTCACACGCGCGCCGATCCCGTCGCGATTCGATTTCGTGCCGATCGCTCGAATCTCGAGCCAGCTCCGCTCGTTGCCGCCGTCGTTGCGGAGCAGCATGGCTTTCTGTCCGACGTTGCTCACGACCAGGTCGATGTCGCCGTCGTTGTCGATGTCGCCGGACGCGGCGCCGCGCCCGGCCCATGCCCCCCGAAAGGGCGCGCCGGCATCGACTCTCACGAAACGTCCGGACTCGTTGCGCAGAAGGAGCGGTGGCTGGAGGTATCGCAGGTTGGATGCCGTTTTCTCGATCGTGTCCATCACGTGTCCCTGGGCAACGAAGATATCCTTCCAGCCGTCGTTGTCGAAGTCGAAGAACCGGGTGCTCCACCCTGAGTAGGGAAGGCTGATGCCTCCGATTCCCGTCGTGTTGCTGACGTCGCGGAAGCTGCCGTCCCCGTTGTGGCGAAAGAGCCGGTAGCGTTCGTTGGAGAGGTCGGTGACGAATAGGTCGGGCCGGCCGTCGTTGTCGTAGTCGCTGAAGTCCACGCCCATCCCGGCGAACGCCTTGCCCTCCTCGGTGAAGCCTACTCCCGCGACCAGTCCGACCTCCTCGAATGTGCCGTTGCCATTGTTGTGGAAGAGAAACGACTGGACGGAATCGTTGGCCACGTACACGTCCGTGAACCCGTCGCCGTCATAGTCAGCAAAGGAAACGCCGAGGCCTTTGCCCGGCACGGCGGCGATCCCGGATTTCGCCGAGACGTCGGTGAACCGGCCATCGCCCTCGTTGTGAAAGAGCATGTTGCCGATCGGGTCGAAGTTGTCGGGGTGGCAGTAGGCGCGATATCCAGGTTTCTTCTCACCGCAATAGCGGTTCTTCTGAAAACCCCAGTCAAGGTAGCGGGTCACGAACAGGTCGAGCTTGCCATCGTTGTCGTAGTCGAAGAACCCGGCGCTGGCACTCCATCCGCCGGCCCCGACGCCGGCCCGTTCGGTCACGTCGGTGAACGTCCCGTTGCCCATGTTCCGGTAGAGGGTGTTGCGGCCATAGCTGGTCACGTAGAGGTCCATGAACCCATCGTTGTCGTAGTCACCGGCGGCAGTGCCCATGCCGTACTGGTTCTGCACGGCTCCGCTCACGCCTGCCTTCGTGGTGACGTCTTCGAACGTTCCGGAGCTGATCTGCCGGTAGAGCCGATTCCAGAATGTCGGGTCCGTCTTGTCCGGTGACTTGCCTTCGGCCATCGATTCATCGAGCTTGGCGCCGTTGGTGAAGAACACATCGAGACGGCCGTCGTTGTCGTAGTCGAGCAAGGCGACGCCGCCTCCCATCGTTTCGAGGAGGTACTTGCTCGGCGTCGCGGAGTTCCGGTGCTCGAACGCGATTCCCGCGGCCTGTGTCACGTCGGCGAACTGAACGGCCGGGGCAGAGACGAGACACACACCAGGAAAAATCGAGAGCGCGATCGCGAGTGCGCGCCACCTCATGGCCGGAGCTTTCGGCTGCTGACGATGCCCTTCGATTCGTAGCAGACGTGCAGCTCATTCGCAGCGACGTTCGACAGACGCTCCTTCACGCCGGAAGGCCATGCGATCTCGACGAGCTCGGCCCGGGTAAGTTCACCGAGCCCGAAGTGCAGCCGGAAGTCGTTCTGCGAGTAGTAGCTCGATCCGCTGGTCACCTCGTCCATCTGCGTGCGGCCTCCTGCTGTCACTTTCACGCGGGTGCCGATCCCGGACCGGTTCGATGTGGTGCCCACGCACTTGATGAGGATCGAGTTGTTCCGGGGACCGCCGTCGTTCCGAAGAAGCGTAGGAGGACCATCGAGGTTGTTGATGAGAACATCGACATCGCCGTCGTTGTCGAAGTCGCCGAAGGCACATCCCCGCCCGAGATTCTCGGCGGTTATCGCGGGACCGGCCTCTGCGGACACGTCACGGAACCGGCCGGTCCCGAGGTTGCGATAGAGCAGCCGTGGCTGCCGGTACGAGAGGTGAAGCTTCCTGCCGGCGATCTGCGAGTAGACGTGCCCATTGGCGACGAAGATGTCGCTCCAGCCGTCGTTGTCGAAGTCGAAGAAGTCGACACCAAAACCGACGTACTTCCGGTTGACGCCGAGACCGGCCTTGATGCTCGCGTCTTCGAACGCGCCACCGTAGTTCCGGTAGAGGACCGTGACCTGCTCGGAAAAGTTCGTGCGGACGATGTCGAGCCAGCCGTCGGCGTCGTAGTCGCCGACACCGACGCCCATGCCGGCGAGGGCGACGCCGTGCTCGTCGAATGCGGTTCCCGCGCCGACCGCGACCTCGCGAAACGTGCCGTCGTGGTTGTTGCGATAGAGAAGGCTCGGCGCGGTGTCGCAGGCCACGTAGATGTCCGGCCAGCCGTCGTTGTCGAAGTCCGCGGATGCCGCTCCCATGCCGTACGAGCCGACCGGACGCCAGTCGGTGGTCACGAACACCATAGAAGATGGCCCGCGGGGCCGGGCGATGCCTGACGCTTCCGAAACGTCTTCGAAGGTCCCGTCTCCGCGGTTGCGATACAGGATGTTGGTGCCCCCCGCGTAGCCGAGCGGACCGCACGGCACCGAAATCTCGTTGTAGCGGCAGTAGGCGGCGTCACCCGGAAGCGGCGCCTTGGCCGGGTCGAAGTTCACGTAGTTTGCGACGAAGAGATCGAGACGGCCGTCGCGGTCGTAGTCGATGAAACAACAGCCCGCGCCCCAGCGAGTGGCGGTTCCGGCGACGCCGGCTTTCTCCGAGACGTCGGTGAACGTGCCGTCGCCGTTGTTGTGGTAGAGCACGTTCCGGCCCCAGCACGACACGAACAGGTCGTCGAAGCCGTCGTTGTCATAGTCGCCGACGCAGCAGCCCTGGCCCCACCCGGAGTGGGTCAGGCCGGCCTTCTTCGTGACATCGGTGAACGTGCCGTCGCGGTTGTTGTGAAAGAGGTAGCTGGTCGGTCGACGCTTCTGGACCTCCGGATCGAAGCTCGTGCCGTTCACCAGGAAGATGTCGATCCACCCGTCGTTGTCGTAGTCGAAGAAGGCAGCGCCACCGCCCATCTCTTCGAGCAGGAATCGTTTGCCCTCGGCGCTGCCGGATACGTTCAGGGCTCCCGCGAGACCGGCCTTGGCCGTGATGTCCGTGAAGACTCCAGGGGCCCCGCTGGTTGGCGAGGGCTGAAGCCCCCGCCCTGCAGAATCCTGGCCGAACGAGCCGCCGTGCAGGGCCGGGGCTTTAGCCCCGCCCGCGATGCTGCCGAGGCAACCGGTGACCATCGTCAGGAACCGCCGCCGAGAGGGACCCGACGTGATCACTTGATCGTCTTTGCGGTGTTGCGCCGCTTTTCATCGAGCTCGCTGGCTTCCCGCTCGAGACGTTTGAACGCATCCAGGGCCTTCTGGCTCTCGGCGTTCAGGCCCAGTCGTCGAAACACACCGGCCAGGACGTAGTAGTAAGAGGAGGCGCGCGGATTCGACGAGATCGCCCGGTCCAACGCCACGGCCGACTCGTCGAGTTTGCCCTGGCGCTCGAGAGCCCGGCCCTTCTGGAACCAGGCTCGATCGGAGCGCGGATCGAGCTCGAGCGCCTTGTCGGCGTACTCGACGGCCCTAGCCGGATCGTCCGTGCGGTTGTAGTAGGCGCTCATGTTGACGAGAGGGGAGGCGAACGTGCCCTTGCGCTCATCGTTCAGCGCGATCGCCTTCCGGTAGGCGGTCAGCGCGCCGGGGTCGTCGCCGAGGGCCTCGAGCGCAAACCCGAGTCCATCCAGCGCCTCCAGGTTCGAGGGATCGACGCGCAACGCCGCTTCGAACTGCTCTTTCGCAGGCTCCCAGTTGTCCTGGATCGAGAAGAGCTTGCCGAGGTTGTAGTGGATCTCCGCGGAGTCCGGCTTGTAGCGGAGGGCCTGCTCGAACTCGACCTGTGCGGCGTCGAATCTCCCGATGATCATCAGATTGCGGCCGAGCGTCTTGTGAGCCTCGGCGTTTCGGATATCGAGCTCGAGAGACTTCGCCAGCGCGTTGATCGAGTCGCCAATCTTCTGCTGGGCAAAGAGACTGTAGCCGAGCGCGTACCAGCCCCACGACGACTTCGGACGCTCTTTCACGTACTCGCCGAGGAGGGCCTCGACTTCCTTGAACCTGCCGTGCCGAATATAGCTCTCGAGCTCCGCGACGCGTGCGGGGTCGTCCTTTCCGGCGGCCCCTTGCTTTTCCTGGACCATCGCGAGATACCGCTGCGCGTCGGAGGAGTCGGGGCGCAGCTGGATCGCATGACGGAACCTGGCCGCCGCCTGCTCCAGGTCGCCTTTCTCGAGTGCGGCGCGGCCTTCGGCGATGTCCAGGTTCGCGTTCTGGTCGCGATCGGCGGCGGCGACAAGATCGCGGCCCTTCTTGAGCTGCGCTGCGGCTTCGTCGGCACGTCCCGCGCGCGCCAGGGCCAGACCCAGCTGGTAGTGACTCTCCCCGCTCTGCGGATCCAGCCGCGCAGCCTCCTCCAGTGCCGTGACCGCGTCAGTCACTTTCCCGTCCTGCAGCAGCGCTTTACCAAGAGCCAGATGGGCCCGCGCGAACGTCGGGGAAAGCGCGATGACTTTTCGCAGCTGCTCAACTTCTTTGGCAGGCCCCAGACTGGAGCTCGCGCCGTACGCTATCGCCAGGTTGAACTGCGCCTTCGCAGAGGTCGGTGCCAGCGCAACCGCCTTCTCGAGCTCGGCAATCGCTTCCTTGACGTTCGTGGGAGTCAGGGCCGCGCCCAGGTTATCGTGCGCATCAGCGTAGTCGGGGCTGATGCGTACAGCCTCACGCAGCGCCGCGATGCCTCCGTCATCGTCGCCTGACTGAATCAACACGAGACCGAGCTGATTGTGGGCCTCTGCGAAGTCCGGCCGCAGCCGAATGGCTTCGCGGAACTCCGCTGCGATCTGGCTGCTCTCGGCGCCGCTGCGGCCCAGCAGGCGGCCCAGCACGTTGTGCGCCTCTCCAGCCCACTGTTCCGGAATACGAGCGTCGGGGGCGTTGTCAGCACGAACGGGCTTCGCGGCGAGCGCCTGGCGAAGGCCGGCGATGGCGCTGTCCCAGTCGGGCCTGGGAACCGACGGTGACGGGAGGTTCAGCCCGGCTTCGAGCTGTCCCAGCGCCTTGCCGGGCTGACCCGCGCGAAGGTAGGTGATCCCGAGGTCGACATAGACGGCGGCCGTCGGTGGCAAGAGCGCGATTGCACGTTGCAGGCTGGCTCGCGCCGCGGCAAACTCGCCCTTCTCGCGCAGGGCCGTTCCGAGAAAGGCATAACTGGCCGCGGCCGCAGGATCGAGTCGGACGCTTTCCCGCAGTTCGGACGCGGCCCTCTCCTTCGAGCCGCTGTACCACAGCGCAACCCCAAGGTTGTAGTGAGCCTCCGCGGATTCACGCTGGAGGGCGACCGCGCGCTCCAGGTGCGCGAGCGCGGCAGGCAGATCTCCCTGCTGGCCCAGAATGAAGCCGAGCAGGTTGTGAGCCCCCGCGTGGTTGTCGTCGAGGCGAAGCGCCTCGGCGAGTGCGTCGCGGGCGGCGTTCAGTTCACCACGCGCGGCGGAATCCCGCCCGCGCGTATAGACATCGTCCGCACGGCTGTTGGCCGAAGGTGACGACTTCCGCAAAGACGCGCTCTGCTGCTTCAGGGCCATGCCGAGCGCGTAGTAGCCCTCGCGCAGCTCGGAATCGATCTCGATCGCTTTCTCGAATGCGCCAATCGCGGCGGGAAGATCGCCGGCCTGGCGGAGGGTCTGCCCGAGCTCGTACTGGATGCTCGCGTTGTCGCGGTCTTCGGCGGCGACCTTTTTCAGGTGGCCAAGCGCGGCTTCGACATCGCCTTTTTCGCGCAGCGCCATGCCGAGATTCAGGTGGGCGGCAACGCTGTTCGGCTCCAGCGTCAGCGCCTTCTGAAAGACCGCGACGGCCTCCGTAAAGTCACCGCTCTTGGCCAGCACGGATCCCAGATTCGTGTAGGCCCGCCCGTATTTCGGGTCGAGTTCGACTGCCGTTCGGAGTTCGGCGATCGCTCCAGGAAGGTCGGACTTCTCCGAAAGAGCGACACCCAGCCAGTTGTGCGCCTCCGCAGACCTCGGTGCGACCTTGACGGCGCGCTGGAACGCCATCAGTGCACGCGGGTAATCGTTCCGCTCCCAATAGGCCAGACCGAGCGCGACAAGAAGCTTGGGATCGGACGGACGGCGCTTGACCGCGGCTTCGAGCTGAGCCACAGACGGGGCCGGCTTCTCTGCCTGCTGCCCCGGCGCAGGCCCTGCCGACGCGAGAACCAGAATGAGGGAGAGGGCAAAGGCCTTCATCAGAGCAATCCGCCCAAAGCTTCGCACGATGCGGCGCGATCAGGCTAGCGCTGCAGCAACGCCTCGAGGATTGCGGTCGGAGAAGGAGGAGCCCGCACGCAAACGCGAATTAGGAGGTCAGGACTATCTCCTGACCTCCTGTAGAGGTGGACCGGCGGCAGCCGCTAATAATCGAACCGCAACGCCAACTGTACGGAGCGCGGCTGGTTACACTGGGTGTTCACCGAGCCGAACGCGGCCTGGCTCCAGTTCGTGTTCGGATCGCAGAAGAGCACGCGGTTGAAGAGATTGCCGACTGAGACCTCGGTCCGCAATTTCTTCTGATCGCCCAGCAGGAAGGCCTTGAAGATATTCAGATCCTCGCTGTAGTTCGGGAATCCGCGCACCGTTCCGTCACGCCGGGCAGCGCTGCCGAACTGGAGCGGACCCGGATCCGTCCAGGCGGCACGATCGAAGTACCGATCGGTGTTGGGATCGAAGTCTCCAGTCGCGATCACTGCGTCGCCGGCCCCCCGGTTCGGCCGTTTCTGGTTATTGAAAAGGAAGCCGCCGAGATCGTTGGCCATGACTATGTTGAGCGGCCGCCCGGTCTCGTATCGGAGCACGCCACTGAGGTTCCAGCCCGCCAGGAGTGCCTTTGCGACACCCGAGGACCAGCTCTCGGAGCCGGGCACTTCCCAGGTGAAGCCGACCAGGAACACATGCGGCACATCGTCCGCACTGAGGCCCCACTCGAGCGGGTTCGCCGGATTCTGAACTGTTGCGTTCGCCCCGTCGCTCCCCTGGGCATTCTCCGAGCCGTTGTTATTCAACTTGGAGAATGTGTATGCCACCCTGGCCTGGAGGCCCCGGGAAAATCGCCGCTCGAGCACCGTTTCCAGGGCGTGGTACTTGCTCTCGCCCACCGGCACGCCGCGCCACGAGATGTTCTGGTATTGCGGGTATTTTCGCAGCGCCTGCGCCACATTCCCTGTGAAACCGGGATATGGGGGCCTGATTCCGGCAGCCTGGGCCGCCGCCGAGTTGATATTCGACTGCAGCACGGTCGCACCGAGCGCCAGCACGCTCGGATTGTTCATGTTGGCGTCCACGCCCAGCGTTGCGGCATTGTGGGGCAGGCGGGTGCCGTGGTTCCCGATGTACGACAGGCCCAGCATCGTGTTGCCGCTGATTTGGCGCTGGTACGTCACCGACCAGTTCTGCCAGCGCGGCAAGGTCAATCCATTCGGAGTCACCGCGAGCGGTGCGGTGCCGTTGGCGAAGGCCGGGTCGATGAAGGGCGGGAACCTCACGCGGTCTGCCGGGAAACCGTCGTCGAGATAGAACGCGGGATTGACGCCGTTGGACAGGTTCGGGGCCAGCAGATTGGACTGGAAGCCGACCGTCGGAAGACCGCCCTGGCCGAATGCGACTCCCGAGTAATAGATTCCGTAACCGCCGCGGATGGCGTTCCTGTCTCCCAGCCGGTAGGCAAACCCGGCCCGCGGGCCCCAGGCGTCCTTGTCCGGTGACTCGGAGAACTTCCGGCTCCCGGTACGGCCCGGGCCGCTTCCCGCGAAAATCAACGCGCCTGGAATGTTCCCTGCACCCGGGTTGGGCGTGTTCGGATCGAAGGTCGAGTAATTATCGTCCCTCTCGGTGCGGGCGAACTGATAGTCGAAGCGCAGCCCGAGAGTCAGCGTCAGCCTGTCGTTCACCTTGAATTCGTCGTTGACCCACGCCGCCGTGTAGGCCTCGTTGAATGTCGGATAGACCGGGATGGTCTGACTGGCCTGCTGCACCTGGCCGAGCAGGAACGACGCGAACGGATCGCCGGTCTGGGAGAGATTGTTCCCCGAGCTGTCGTAGCCGCCCGTGCCGAGGCGATCGAAGTTGAACGCGCCGCCGGTGTTGGTCGCCCACCCGCGGGACGGGAATATGTGACGGCGGTACTCGATACCAAACTTCGCCGTGTGCCGCCCCTTCACCCACGTCAGGTCGTTCGAGAACTGCCAGCGATCGTTCTTCTCGTAGCCGAACTGCTGCCACTGCTGGCCGATGTTCGTGTAGGGAGTGTTGCCGGCGAAATTCATCATTGGCGGCCCGGCATTGTTGTCGATGAGACCGCCCTGGTTGGAGCCCCACAGCAACTGCGGCCAGCCGACTCCCGCCGAAAGGGAATTCCCGCCCATGAACCAGCGGTCCCACGCAACCGTGGTGTGGTTCAACAGGTTGTTGCGAATGACCCAGTCGAACTGCTGGTGGGCGTGATGTGTCGAGATGCGCTGGTAGAATCCCTGCCCGTAGTAGGTGTTGTTCTTCTGCGGCTCGGTTTCACCGTCGAACTCCGTCGTGCACCCGCCGGTTTCGCCGCAGTTGCGAATCGAGGGCCGGCGGTTCCAATAGAAGCTCGTGCTCAGCTTGGCATTCGGCGTGAAACTGTGGTCCAGCCGGCCCAGCATGTTCCGCGCGTTCAGGACCCAGGTCTGATCGCCCGCCGGGTTGCCCGCCACGTTATTCGCGGTTCCGGCCCGATCGGGGTGAACCATCAGGGCGGCGATCTTGGCCGCCACCCGGCTGCGCAGCGGATCACCGGCAGGAATCTGGTTACCGGGATACGGATCGCGAATGAAAACCCCGTTGACCTGCCGGGTCGTGGCAGGATTGAAAATCTGGCCACCGAGAATCGGCCGCCCGAGCGCGTCGGTTCCGATCTGGTTGCCCGTCAGCAGCGCACCGAAGTCGCCGGCCTTGAACGCGTCGGTCGGCGTCGTGTTGCCGAAACCAGGCAGGATGCCTGAGCGCAGTCTCGTGTAGTCGAAGTTGCCGAAAAAGAATGTCTTGTTGCGGATGACCGGACCGCCAAGGGTCGCCCCGTAGTTGTTGTTGCTCAGCGGCGTCTTGCCGACGGCGAAGAAGCCCTTCTTGTTGAATGCGTCATCCGCAAAGTACCCGTAGCCGCTGCCGTGAAACGCATTGGTGCCCGTCTTGGCTGTGTACTCGATGAATCCGCCGCTCGTGTGGCCGTACTGCGCCGAATAGCTGGTCGTGGTGACCTTCACCTCCTGCACGGAATCCACCGGAGGTGTGCTCTCCTGGCTTTGCTGGTGCCCGCTCGCGTAACCGAACGCGGCGCCATCGAAGAAATTCTCGGTCGCGGCGCGCTGGCCGCCGTTGATGCGGGACTGGAACTGGCTGCCGCGGAACATCGGGTCGCCGTTCGGCTTCATCGGAAGGTAGCCCGGCTGCATCTGCAGCACGGACTCCGCCAGGCGGACGTCACCTGCCGTGATGATCGGAAGGTCGCGATAGTATTTCTCGTTCACCGTATGCGACACGTCCGGCCGCGTTTCGTCCAGGCCACTCGACGATGTGACTTCGACTGATTCCGTCACCCCGCCGACCTGCAGCGTGAAGTCCTGACGGATGGAATCGCCTCCCTCCAGGCGAATACCGGAGCTCACCGCTTTCTTGAACCCCGTGAGATCGACCGTGACCGAATAGGGACCCAGGACCAGCGGTGAGCTCGTATACGCTCCCGCCGCATTGGTGACGAGAACGATGCTGACGCCCGTTACCTCGTTGCGGATGGTGACCGTCGCACCGGGCACTCCGCCGCCCTGAGGGTCGGTGACGACGCCACTGATGATGGCCCGATCCGAGCGCTGAGCCAGGACGGGAGAGGCGAGGCAGACGATCAGGCCGAATGCGGCCACTGCCGCGCGGAGGGCAACGAGGCAGGTCCTTGACATGCTGACCTCCGAGTCCGCGATTCCGCTACGAACCTCGGCCGTGAACGTCTCACGGTCTTGGCGTGAGGCGGAAGCTAACGCGAACGCATTAGAGGTGTCAAGCGGAATCCGGAAGCGGTTTGATCGGAGGAAATGGCCCAAGTCGCCCTGGCCCGCTCTCCTTAATTACTTGCTTGCACCGGCCGTGGGTTCGGGTCTATCTTCAGCGAGCTTACTAAGAAATCTATATATGGCTCGCAGCGACGCATTGCAGGGCGCTCTGCCCATCCTGGTCCTCAAGATCCTCGCCCGGCGCGGGCCTTTGCACGGCTACGCCATCACCACCCAAATCGAGAGGGCTTCCGAGGTCCTGCGCGTCGAGGAAGGGTCGCTCTATCCCGCTCTTCACCGGTTGGAGGAGTCGAACCTCGTGAAAGCCCAGTGGACGGTGACCGCGAACAACCGGCGCGCGCGCGTCTACGAGGTCACGCCGGACGGACTCCGGCAGCTCGAACGCGAGGAACAGCGGTGGCGCACCGTGACACTCGCTGTCGGGCGGCTGCTCGAGGAGATCTGAACCCGCCTTCGCGCTTCGCGCTACGGCGCGGCAGGCCCGCCTTCGCGCTGCGCGCTACGGCGAGGCAGGCTCTTCCACTGAAAGGATTCAGGCATGTCCTTGTGGTCACGAGTCACTAACGTCTTCAGGTCGGACCGGCTGGAGCAGGACCTGGACGACGAGCAGCGGTTTCACATCGAGGAGCGCGCCGACGAGCTCGAATCGCAGGGGCTGTCACGCGAGGCCGCGCTCGAGCAGGCGGCACGGCAATTCGGCCGACGGCTCCAGCTCCGCGAGTCGAGCCGCGACGTGAAGCTGATGTCATGGCTCGATTCACTCTGGCGCGATGTCCGTTTCGGACAGCGGCTGCTCCGCAAGGACGCGGCCGTGTCCTCGGCCGCGATCGTGTCGCTCGGTCTGGCGATCGGCGCATCCGCGGCGGCGTTTTCGCTGGTCGACGCCCTCATCCTTCGGAAGCTGCCGGTCCGCGACCCGGACACGCTCGTTTACCTGGATCGGGCCGGCCAGCCGGATGGGCCCGAGAGAGCGGTGAGCTACCCATTGTTCGATCGGGTCCGTCAGACGGTGGCGCCGCAGATGGAGGCATTCAGCATGAGCCTCCAGTCGCTGCGGCAGGCCGTGCTGCCGGACGCCGGGGGCATCGAAGAGAAGCTGCGAACGCAATTCGTGTCGGGCAATGCGTTCAATGTCCTTGGGGTCGGCGCCGTTCTCGGGCGCGTCCTGCAGCCTTCTGATGACGTCACGCCGGGCGCGCACCAGGTGGCGGTCATCAGTCACGCGTTCTGGCAGCGGCGGCTCGGCGGCAGTCCCTCGGCAATAGGACAGTGGATTCAGCTCGAACAGAGGCCCTACCAGATTGTCGGCGTCGCCCAGGCCGGGTTCACGGGCGCACAGCCCGGGGCGCTGACCGACATCTGGGTTCCGAACATGATGTACCAGCAGCAATCATTCACCAGTCCCAACTGGGGGTGGCTGCAGATCTGGGGGCGCCTCGCGCCCGGCGTGACGCGCAGCGCGGTTCTGCCAATCGCGCGGACCGCGGTCCTGAACTTCGGGGGCGAGGGGTTCGAAGGCAAGAGCCCGGGTCAGCGCGCCGCTGAGCAGGCCGTCGACCTGGTTCCGGGAGCGACCGGAATGTCACAGATCCGGAACGGATTCGCGCGGCCGTTGCTGGCGCTCGCGGCGATTGTCGCGGTCGTGCTCCTGATCGCGTGCTCCAACGTCGCGAATCTTCTGCTGGCGCGAGGGGCCGCGCGTACCCGTGAGATGTCGCTGCGTGCGTCGATTGGCGCCGGCCGCGGCCGCCTGCTGCAGCAGGTCCTGGTCGAAGCGGGCGTGCTCACGCTGGCCGCCACGGCGCTTGGTCTCTTGAGCGCCAAGCTGGCGTTGCCGCTCATCGTCGGCATGCTGACCACCAACGAGAATCCGGTCTACCTCGATGCGCGGCTGGATTGGCGCGCGGTCGCCTTCGTGGCCGCACTCGGCGGCTTCACCACGGTGTTGTTTGGGCTCGTACCCGCGATTCGAGCCTCGGCGGCGTCGCCGGCGACAGCTGCGGCACTCGGCGGCAGGAGTCAGACTGCACACGGGGGCATGACCCATTCGCTCGTGGCAACACAGATCGCCTTCAGCCTGATGATCCTGTTCGTCGCCGCGCTGCTCCTGCGTTCGTTCGACCGGCTGCTGCAGGTGAATCTCGGATTCGTGCCCGAGCGGTTGGCGCTGCTTTCGGTCGAGTCGCGCGACCGGCTCGAATCGGAGCAGGCACGCGAGGTCGGGCGCCTGTTACGCGAGCAGGTCCAGGGCATGGCGGGTGTCGAGAGCGCCGGCTTTTCAGGATGGGCGCTCTTCAGGGGCTGGTCGTGGGGCAACAACCTCGAACTGCCGGGCGGAGGTCGAGCACAGACGCACCGGCTCGCGGTCTCCCCGCAGTTCTTCAGGACCATGGGCACCGCCGTTCTCGACGGCCGCGAGTTCGAGCCGAAGGACAACGACGGGATGAACCCGATGCCCGTGATCGTGAACGAGGCCTTCGCCAGAAAATATTTCCCGGGCGGGCGCGCCGTGGGCCGCCGCATGACAACCACGAGTCGCGGCCAGGCGCTGTCGTACGACATCGTCGGCGTGGTGGCCAACGTTCGCGATGGCTCCGTGCGCGGCGAGGTGCCCCCTTATTTCTTTTCACCGATGAGCGATCCCGGCGGCACGCTGCAGATCCGAACGTCGGTCGATCTTCGGACGATGGCGACGCACGTGCGCGAGGCACTGCCACGCGTGCATCCGTCGCTTCGACTCACGGACGTGACGACGCAGGACGCACTCGTCGGCAACACGGTGCTCCGTGAGCGCCTGCTCGCCGTCCTGTCCGGGTTCTTCGCCGCCCTCGGTCTGGTGCTCGCCGCGGTGGGCTTGTACGGCGTGCTCAGTTACGCCGTGGTTCGACGCACGCGCGAGATTGGAATCCGCCTCACGCTCGGGGCGCAGCCGCCGGCGGTGGTTCGAGCCGTGATAGGCCGCGTCGCCATCGCCATCGGCCTCGGGGCCGTCGCGGGCCTCGCCGGCGGCGCGTACTTCGCGACGTTCGTCCGGACGCTGCTCTACGAGGTCGAACCGTTCGAGCCCGCGAGCTTCGTGCTGCCAGTGCTGGGCCTGCTCACGGTCGGGTTCCTCGCGGCATGGTTCCCGGCGACGCGTGCGACGCGCGTCGATCCGGCGGAGGCGTTGCGCACGGAGTAGCCAGCATTCGTTCTCAGCACCCTTTCCCGGCCGGTGCGACAGAGCGGCGCCGCCCGACCGTACGGGCGGGTGTGATAGAATGGCCGGCGTCGGATCTTCCCAACGTGCTCTGCCGTTGTAAGCGCCTCGAGCCATCGGGCTCAGTTCCCCTTATCTCCAGCTAGCTCCGAGACAATCCGCCGCGAAGCCGCGTGCTTCGATGACGCCCACCGCCGTGTCGGCGGCGACGCGTCCAGACCAACCCGCGCGCACCGCTGGGAAACCGCGCCCGGGCACGAAGGACTCTCCATGTTTTCGCAATTGGGCCTCGGCTCCGCCGCGTGTGCCTCCCTCGCGCGTCTCGGGTACGAGGCGCCTACCCCCGTTCAAACCGAGGCCATTCCTGTCGTCCTGCGCGGGGTCGATCTCCTCGCTCGCGCGCACACCGGCACGGGCAAGACCGCCGCATTCGGGCTGCCGACAATCGAGCGCCTGCTCAGGCGGGGCGGGACGCGGGCACCGCGTGCGCTCGTCCTCGTGCCGACCCGGGAACTGGCCGTGCAGGTCCATGAGACGCTTTCGGCGTACGCGGCACCGACACGCCTTCGTGTCGCTGCCATTTTCGGAGGGGTCGCTATCGGAGGACAGATCCAGGCGTTACGACGCGGAACCGACATCATCGTCGCCACGCCGGGTCGTCTGATCGATCATCTGGAGCGGCGGACCGTCGATCTGTCGGCCGTCGAGGTTCTCACGTTGGACGAGGCGGATCGGATGCTGGACATGGGTTTTGTCCCCGCGCTCCGACGAGTCGTGTCGGCAGTGCCGCGCGGCCGCCAGACCCTGCTGTTCTCCGCGACACTCCCCGATGCCATCATCCGCCTCTCGAGGGAGTTCACGCGCGACGCAGTCCGCGTCGACGTTTCGGGCGACCAGCTCGTTACCGCGCAAGTGACCCATCAGGTGCACCAGGTGGCCACCGATCGCAAGCGGGAGGTGCTGACCGACATCCTGACGCAGCACGGCGATGACCAGGCGCTCGTATTCTGCAGGACCAAGCGAGGCGCGAACCGCGTCGGCGAGGATTTGGGATTCCGCGGCATCCGCGCCGGCGTGATCCACGGCAACAAGAGTCAGAGCGCCCGCTCGCGCGCGCTCGCCGACTTCAAGACGGGCCGGGTGCGAGTGCTGGTGGCAACGGATATCGCGGCGCGCGGCCTGGATATCGCGCGCCTGCCGCTGGTGGTGAACTTCGACCTGCCTCTGGTGGCCGAGGACTACGTGCATCGTGTCGGCCGCACCGGGCGGGCGGGGCATCACGGTCGCGCGATCTCGCTCGTGTCATCGTCCGACACGGCGCTCCTTCGCGAGATTCAGCAGCTCCTGGTCACGCCGCTCGAGCGCGTGGCGACTCCGCCCGCGATTGCCCGCCAGGCGTTGGTGACGCGCAGCTCTCCGCCTCAACCCCGCGGCCGGACGAGCCGGACCGCCGGGCGGGGTAGTCGCACCGCCGAGAATGCGACCTGGCGTCCCAGACGAGCCCACGTGCAGACCGGAGGCTCGCACAGCACGCGACCCTAGCAGATCACGGCTACCCGGGTTGCGTTCTGGCCGGACGAACAGTACGCTCGGCGAGCGGTCCCTTCCGGACCGCACCCAACTTCGATGTCGTAGCCCGCATGGGCGAGCCGCTGCACCAGAGTTGAGCGTTCACACGCTACAGAGTGCAGCGATGGCGACAGCCGTCCGCCTGGTTCGAAACTCCTCCCTCGAGGACAGGTGAACGACGGGGTGGTCACCCACCGGCGGCGATGCCGGGCGCTGCACTCCATAACCGACAGGAGCAGCCATGGCCAACCACAAGCCCCCCCCTCTGCCCACGACCCATCGCTGCCCGGTCTGCCAGTTCCCTCAGACGAAGATCCAGCGCATCCTGGGAGCCGGCAAGTACGGCTCGACGAGTTACGTGTGCTCCCGCCCGGAATGCGCCGTCGGCCTCGACTTGTCGAAAATCGACACCTGGGTCGCCGTCTGACGCACGCGCTGCTCGTGTCCGTGCCGGGAAGCCCAGAGGGCCGCACGTCGCTCCCGCGGCCGGGTTAATCCCGCAAATTCCCGGTGCAGTCCCGGGGACTTCAGCACGTCACGGCTCTTTTGCTACTCTGGCAGGCGCCTGCCAGCAATGAGCCGTCGTCGTTCGTGGCGCGGCGCGGGGGGGCCTATGCAGACTCAGTCATGGTCGATTCCGGGTCTCGTGATTTTCGGGTGCCTTGCAGCCGGAAATGCCGCGGCGCAGACGGCCCCGTCGCGGTTCGAGATCGGCGGACATTTCTCGACGCTTCGCATCGGCGAGGCCGGCAACACCAACGCGGGGATCGGCGGGCATGGCGCCTACGACTTCTCACGCTGGCTGGCCGTGGAAGCGGAGATGAGTTTCTTCCCTCGCGATCACATCGACGTCGAGATGGGTGTGCCGATCACGACGACGCGCTGGAGCCGGCGGCGGCTGGAAGGGTTCTTCGGCCCGAAGATCGGCGTGCGCGGTGACCGGATCGGCGCCTTCGCGAAGCTCGGTCCGGGCTTTGTCACCCTGACCAACACGGGCCTGGGATGTGCGGGCGATATTTGCCCGCTCATCCTGCTGCCACGGCCGGAATACCGGAGCGAATTCGCGGTCGATCTTGGCGGAGTCTTCGAGTTCTACCCGTCGCCGCGCACCATCGCGCGGTTCGATCTCGGCACGACCGTGATACGCCATCGCAGCTTCGGCGTGCCCCCGTGCACGGACTGTACGACGAACAATCTGTCGACCAGCTTCGGGATGGGGTTCAGGTTCTGATCTCCTGACATTTCAATTCGGGTGGCTTGATCTTTTAACTCCGCCTTCGCTTCCCGTCAGCCACGAGGCGGAGACCCTCACTCGCATGAAGAAACGGTTGAATCGGCGATCCCCACTGCGCCTGGTGGCGCTGGCGCTGACGGGCCTCGCCGTCGCCAGGTTGATCGAGCAGACGACGTTCATCACCTCGCCGGCGGAAGTGATCGGGCTCTCGATCGGGGCCGCAGTCTGCTGGCTGGGGTACGGATGGCATTCCCGTTACCTGCAACGGCGGGCGGTGTTCTCCAGGTGAAGTCCCCAGGCGGGGTCTGATGGCTGCTGTTGATGAGCTCATATGGCCCAGTGTCAGCCGCCCGTAAACATGTCATTCTCGTTCTCCACCGTCTTCGCGCTCCGGGAGGACCGCCATGCATGTTCAGCGTTCCAAAAGGAATCGCGTCTCGAGCCGGCCGGTCGCGCTCACCGTTCTCGCCGTCATCGTCTTTGGAGCGATGCTCCCTGCGCTCGCCCAGCCGTCCCGGGCACGGACGGGAGAAGTGATCGCGATCCGGGAACTCGAGCTGAAAGCGGGGGCGGACGCCGCGCAGTTCGAGCAGTTCGTCCGCAGCACCTACAACCCTGCCTGGGAAGGCGCCGTGCCGGGAATCAAGGGCTACATCGCCAAGGCGGATCGGGGCGCCCAGAAGGGTAACTACACGTTGATCCTCATCTTCGACAATGAGAAAACGCGTGACACCATCTTCCCGAAAGAGGGAGGCGGAGGCTCGGCGGCTTTCGCGCCGCTACTGCAGCCGCCGCTGGCCCTCAACCAGGAGCTGGACAAGTTCGTGGAGCCGGGCTCGCTCAGTGTCTACACTGACTACGTCGTGCTGCGCTGACACTGAATGTGGGGGCTACCGTCTCGAACCCAATCTGTAGGGCCGGGTCTTTAGACCCGGCCGAGGGCGTCTTCTAGAATTGCCACTGGACGCGAGCGGTCACACGGCCGGCCTGCCAGGGTTCGGAGAAGAATGCGTGCATGTAGCGCACGTCCGCGCCGATGCGGAGATGGCGGGTCAACTCGTAGTCGACGATTCCTCCGCCGTTCAAGGCCAGCGCGGTCTCGGACTGCGTGATGGTGCGCTCACCGAAATCGATCGGTGGGGGAGGCAGCGTCGGGGGAAAAATCGTCACGCTGGTGAAGGCGATGAGGCTGTAAGTGATCTCACGGTGCAGGTTGGCCACTCCGCCGCCGCCTGCGACCGCCACCCTCAGCTTGCCGGCGTCAACCAGCGTGCCAAGGGCATTGCTCTGAAACCAGATCATCCTGCCCTGTGACTCGAATCTCGGCGGGACGATCGCGAGGATGCTCACCGGTGGCGGATCGAAATCGAGAGAGGGACTGACGGAGATTTCAAGTTCGAACGCCAGGCGCTTTGGCGACATGTAGCCGACGGCCACGCCCGTCATCAGCGCCGCACCGCCATCGCCGGCCGACGTTCCGATCTGACCCGCCAGATAGGGACCGGCCGGCTGCGCCGCCGCGGTTCCGCTGCCCGTGAGCAGGAGCAGCACACAAGCCGTCAGAATCCTCACTCGTCCCCCCTGGAGAAGATCCCGGCGATTATAGATGGTCGCCAGGACCCGCTTCAGTCTCCCGGTTGCCGAACGACCTCCGAGATCCACTGGCCAATCGCGGTGATCGCCTGCTGATCCTGAACGACCGTGCCGAGCGGCGGCATCTGAGACGATGGCTTGCGCGAGCGCATGCGGAGAAGGAGGGCGCTCTGGTCCGGAGAGGATGGATCGATCAGCATCGTTCCGTCCGTGCGGCCCGGTGCCTGCCACCGCGTTGGCTGGCCCATCATCCGTCGTGCGATGCCGTCGCCGTCGTCCATGAGATCGGCGGACGCGAACGAAGGCACTTGCGCGGAGATCTGACCGTCGCCATTGTGGCAGGCCCCGCAGTTGCCGGACAGGTAGCCGAGGATGGTCCGCGTCTGGGGATCCCGCGCGCTGATTCGAGCCGGCGTCTGCGGGATGGCCGTCGCCGGCGTGAGCACGCCTTCATCGACCAGCGTTCGCACGGTCATCATCTCTTTCGTCAGCGGCTCACCGTGAATCGCATTCGGATCGCGATCGTCCGAGAGCTGGAGCGGATTGAATCCGAGCGGCGCGCGCGTCGTGCCGTGACACGCCGCACAATCGGCGCCTGATGGAATGTTGTGCTGACGCCCCGGGATGATCTCGACGGCGCCGGTGATCCCGTCACTCGCGAGGACCGCATCGCTCCCGTCCTGGTTCCACACGTAACTTCCGGCGAGCCAGCCGCTCTCTGAGGCCTTCCACAGGACGCGGGTCTCCACCCGGCGGCCGGCAAAGCTGAACTCCTTCCAGAACCGGGTGCCAACCGGAAACTCCCAGCGGCGCGGGTTGCCGGCGTCGATCGTTGCACCCTGGGGAATGTAGACCCACCGCCGTTTCGTGGCCCCGTCGGTCCAGAGGGGGTACTGCGGCGAGAATGGCCGATTGGCCGCTGCGACCACATCGGTGGTTCCCGAGACGAACAGGCCCGTGTCCGCGAGCTGAACCGGCAGCGCTGCCGGGCCGGGGCTCGCCGCGAGATGCGGCTGCTGCCGATGGATCGCCATCAGCAGCAGCGCGGCGCACGCGAGGGTCGTGCGTTGGCAGGTCATTTCTGGTCTTCCGGATCGACCGGGGTCGGAACGCGATTGCGGATCGGGGGCAGGGATTGGAGATACGCGAATATCGAACGCAGGTCCTCGTCGGTGAGCGTACGAATCATCTTGTAGGGCATCGGCGGCAGAATGGGGCGGCCCTTGCCCTCATGACGGCCGGTTCTCAACGCCGCGATGAATGTGTCGGCGGTCCACCGCCCGAGACCGGTTTCCACATCCGGCGTCAGGTTCGCGGTGAAGCTGACGCCCCACGGACCTGCGAAGGCCGTATTGGTGGCCGCACCGCTCCAGGTCCACGCGTCCGAAGGCCTCGGCGGCGCCGGCACGACGAAGTCGGCCGGATGACCGGACAGCGCGCGTGACATGTCCGGCTCGGGACCCTGCGGTCCGGGCTTCCAGGGAGTGTGGCAGTCGTGACACCCCATCGCGCCGACGAGATAGCCACCGCGCTGCACGCGCTCCGCTGCAGTTGGAGTGTCCGTGCCAGGCGAAGAAGAGACTGCCCGGCCCAGGCCCGTGGAAACCAGGATGAAAGCTGCTGCGCCGAGGAAGGTTCGAGTCGTCCTGATCTGCATTCGTTCATCTCCGTTGTGACTGACGGAGATTACGGACGGCCTCACGATGTTGAACCTTAAATGATTCCTACGGCAGGTCGGCAGAGACACCGGCAACCTTAAAAGGTTCTTAACGAACGCTATACTGGGGCCCTTCGACATGATTGAGCCGGATTTGCGCGCCTTCCTCGAGGGCGGGCTGGGGATTCACATCGGGACCCGCACCGCACGGCTCGAGCCCAACGGCGCCCGCGCCCTCGCCGTGAAGGTCGAGGAGGACCGGCTGCATCTGATCGTCTACCTGGCGGACGCCGCCGCCCGCCGCGTCGTTCCCGATCTGCGCGCGAACAGCGCCGTCGCGGTCGGTTTCGCGCGGCCGGTTGACGAGCGGGCCTGCCAGATCAAGGGCATCTTCGTGGACGTCCGGCCTGCGGCGGGCGACGAGCGGCGCGTGATTGAGGAACAGTGGGAATGGTTCCGCGCCAATCTCGAGCGCATCGGTATCCCGCGGATTGGCACCAGCGGCTGGCCCACCTGGCCCGCGGTGGCGATCCGGTTCCGCGCGACCACGGTCTTCGAGCAGACCCCCGGTCCCGATGCCGGAACATTGGTGGCAGCGCGGTCATGACCGTCGCTCTCGAGTCGCTTACGACGTGCTTTCAGGGGCTGCTGCCTGCGCAGCTCTTCACCTGTTCCGCCGATGGCATCCCCAATGCCGCTTATCTGAGCCACGTCGATTACGTCGACTCCACCCACGTGGCGCTCTCGTACCAGTTCTTCAACAAGAGCCGGCGCAACATCACCGAGAACCCGCAAGCCCTCGTGTTCGTTCCCGACCCGGACACGGGACAGGGATGGAGCCTGCGCCTGAAATACGTCCGTTCCGAGACCGAGGGGCCGCTCTTCGATCGGATGGCGCTGCGGATCGAGGCCATCGCGTCGTACTGCGGCCTCAAGGGCATCTTCAAGCTGCGGGCGGCGGACATTTACGAGGTCCTGCACGTCGAGCCGGTGGCCGAGGAGGTGGGCACGGTGCGACCGCAGTCGCACCAGGCCGCAGCGGCGGCGGCCAGCCCGATCTTCACGATCAATGCGCTCCAGACGCTGAGTGCGCGCATCCATCGCGCCGACAGCCTCGAGACGCTCGTCGATTCGATCCTGCTCGCGCTCGAGGAGTCGTTTGGCTTCAGTCACTCGATGTTTCTCGTACCGGCGGAGGAAAAGGACGTCCTGGTCACGATCGCCACGCGGGGCTACAGCGAAAATGGCGCGGGAGCCGAAGTCCGGCTGGGTGAGGGCATCTGCGGGATGGTCGCCGAGGCGCGCAAGCCGATCCGTATTTCGGGATTGATGCGCGGGATGCTGTACGCGCTCGCGATGCATCGCGAGGCGCAGAACCCCGACTCGAAGCGCAGGCGGATTCCGCTGCCCGGCCTGCCCAATCCCGAGAGTCAGCTCGGTGTGCCTCTGCTGTCGCGGGGCGAGCTGGTGGGCGTGCTGTGCGTCGAGAGCGAAGTGCCGTACCGCTTCCACGAGGAAGACAAGGCATCGATCGAGCTGCTCGGCAGCTATCTCGCGATCGCCGTGCAGAACATGCTGCTGCAGGAACGAACGGCCGACACCATCGCCGAGCCCGCCGCCGCGGCTCCGCCCATCGCCGCTCTCGCACCGTCTGCGCCGGCGCAGACCCGGCGCGAAGTCGTCTACTACGCCGCCGACGAGTGCATCATGGTGGATGGCGAATACCTGATTCGCAGCATTCCCGCGAAGATTCTGTGGCGACTGCTGTCCGCGCACGAGGCGACCGGACGCCGCGAGTTCACGAACCGCGAGCTGCGCCTGGACAAGTCGCTGAACCTGCCGGAGTGGAAGGACAATCTCGAGAGCCGCCTCCTGCTGCTGCGTCGCCGGCTCGAACAGAAGTGCCCGCAGATCGGCCTGATCTCCTGCGGACGCGGCCGCTTCGCGCTCGACGTCCGCTGCGAGCTCGCGTTGGCGACACGGCCGTAGGTCGGGATCCGGGATCCGGGGTCCGGGGTCCGGGGTCCGGGGTCCGGGGTCCGGGGTCCGCAGGAGCCGGTGCTAACCAGAGGCAACTAGCCGCTCAGACCGGTGCCGGTCGCCTCTGAGTACCACCGGCTCCGCGGACCCCGGACCCCGGATCCCGGACCCCGACCGAGCCGGCCTCACTGTACAGGGCCGGCAGCGCGAAACGGCCACCATCGGTACACGACCTTCCCGACGATGTTTTCCTGGGCACGAAGCCCCAGTGCCTGCTGTCGGAACTGTTGTTGCGATGATCGCCCATCACGAAGTAGTAGCCCTGTGGCACCACCTGCGGGCCGTAGTCGTCGTGGCTCCGGAACTCGGTCGGCACGTACTCGTCGTTGATCGGCACGTCATTCCTGAAGACATTGCCGTCGACGATCCGGATCTGGTCGCCCTCTTCCGCGATCACGCGCTTGAGGAACGTCTTGTCCGGGTTGAGCGGGTAGTACAACATCACGACGTCGCCTGTCTGTGGGCTGTCGCGTCGGTAGATTGACTTGTCGACGATCAGCCGATCCTGGTCGTTGACAGTCGGCGACATGGCTTTTCCTTCAACTCTGGCGACCTGATACACGAAAGTCGTGATGTTCAGCATCACAAGAGAGTCCAGAGCCATGATGAACAGAATCGCCGCGATCAGCCCGGTGCCGGTCGCCCGGCCCGCTTCGACGGGCGGGAACCGTCCTCGCACCACCAGCCAGACGATGAAGGCCAGTCCTGTGATTGCGACGGCGACGCTCCAGGCGAACCAGTTCTGGCCGCGTTTGGCGGCGTCGATGGCGGTCCAGATCGCAGCGGCGAATGCGAGGAGACCCAGCAGCGGTACGAACGCGAGGAGAATCATCACAAAGAACGGCAGGGATTCTCGCACATGCGCCTGCCGCGATCTTCACGTCACGACTGTCCGTCCCCACCTCGAGGCCCCGAGGCCTCAGGACTGGACTGCCGGACGCTGCGCCTCGCCCGGCAGGAGTCCCGGAGTACCTCGGGTCACTGCTGCAGATTGCCCCACGCGACCGTGTCAGCTGTGAGCGAGTCCGTGTTGCCCCAGACGATCGCCGAGCCATCGGTCGTCCCGATCGCATGGTTCCCCCACACGATCGCGTTGGCCCACACGCCTGGACTCTCCCAGACGACGTTGTTGCCCCAGACGATGGCATTGCCCCAGACGATCGCATTCCCCCAGACGATCGCCTGGGACCACGCCGGCTGATTCGTCTGGATGGTGTTGCCCCATACGATCGCGTTCCCCCAGACGATGGCTTGTGCCCAGGGATAGGTGATCCCTCCGATGGTCGTTTGTCCGGACGGGGAGTCGCGAAGCCACCAGGTGCCGGCCGGGGCGGAGAGATCGATCAGGCCGGCCATTTCGATCGCCGCCGTGGCGTTCAGCGCACCGCTACCCTGGGTGAGGACGTCGTAACCGGGAATCGGCAGCGCCGTGAACTGCAGCAGCCCCTTGACCGCGTTGGGGCTGAGGTACTCGTGCGAGATGTCGTACTGCTGCTCGAGCATGAGCGCGATGGTGCCGGTGGTCACGGCCGCCGCCATGCTCGTGCCGCTCAGCCGGAAGTAGTTCGGCTTCCCGTCCTTGTCGAGCACTCGTCGCTGCGGGTAGTCGCGGAACAGGGCGCTCTCAGGCGCAGCGGCGGAGACGATGGCGTGTCCCGGCGCCACCAAATCGGGCTTCGCCAGCCCGTCGTACCAGGTCGGCCCGCGTGAGGAGTAGCCGGGAATGCTGTCGTCTTCGCGGCTGATGGTGTTGCGCGTGTCGTACGCGCCGACCGTGATCGCCGAGGGCGCGTTGCCTGGCGACGTGATGCCCGCGTACCCGATTTCACCAGTCTCTGGGTTCCGTCCGTAGTTGCCGGCGGACGCCACGACGATCAACCCGTCCCGGCTGGCCGCCTCAACGGCCAGGACCAGCGGATCGGTGCCGGCCGGTTCGAGAACCGGATGCCCCAGTGAGAGATTGACGATGTGAATCTTCAGCCGGTTCTTGTTCGCGGTGATGAACTCGAGGGCCTTGATGACCGCGCTCGTGTAACCGGCACCCGACGCGTCGAGGACCTTGAAGCTGTAAATGCGCGCCCTCGGCGCGATGCCGCGATAGTACGAAAGTTTTCGCTCCTTCTTGGAGTTGCCGCGCAGCTTCACCGGCGAACGCTTGCCGGTGCCGGTCACGACCCCCGACACGTGGGTACCATGGCCGTAATCGTCGAACGGATGATCGTCGGTGTTTCCGATGAAATCCCAGAACTTGTCCGTCCTCGAATGCTCGAAGTCCTCGTCGTTGTCGAGGCCCGAGTCGATCACCGCGATGCCGACGTGGTCGCCCGTCGCCGCCATGTCGTCGGTCCCGAGGATCTCGAGCAACGTATCGCTTCCGCCGGCTGTGTCGGTGATTGAGCCAAAGCTGCGGACCGGCGCGTCCGAGGAGATTCGCTCGACGTCGGGATCGGAGGCAAGCGCAGCGAGACCAGCGGTGTCGACGTCGGCGGTGAAGGCGCCGACGGACGGGAGGTCGACGCCGTGGCCGCGGGACTTGCTCTCCAGTCGCTCTTTCACCGCGGCGAGCTTGCCTTGACGCGGGCGGACGATGACGCGCGCCGATCCGCCGTCGCGCAGCGTGCGCTGCAGCTGGCGATCGAGCTTCGATTCGACCTTCTCTTGCTTGCCGGGGCCCTTCCGCGCGAGTGGTTGCGCGACCACGCCGAACCACCCGACGAAGGTCGCCACCACGAGCGCCAGGGCCCGGCGGCGGCCGAATGATGAGCGCAGGGAGCCAAAGAACGGGGAGCTGAACACGCCGCTGTCCTCCTGTTATGCGCCTCGCAGCTCGGCGCCGCGCGCACAAGTAGCAACAGTCGTTCCTGTCACCTCAACACATGAAAACAGCTGCCGTTATTGGGTTTGTTGATTGTCGTGTCGTCGGCTCTTGTCGCAATCTGGCACATGCATCCGCGGTCCGCACGAGTAAGCTCCGCTGGACGTATGAGTTATGCGGAATGGTCCGGATCGAGTCAGCGTTGTGCCGAAACGGAACCTGCAGCGGCGGGCGCCGCCGTCACTGGAGAGCCCTCAGCGCCTGACTCCCCCTGCTGAATTGTTGCGGCGAGCTGTGGCTGCAGCGCGATGAACGTATCCACCACCCGGGGGTCGTACATCGTCCCGCGCCGCGCCTGGAGGATTTGGAAGGCTTCGGTTGTCGACAACGCGCCACGATACGGGCGTTCCGAGGTCACGGCATCGAAGCAATCGACCACCGTGAGGATCCGGGCGGCGAGCGGGATCTCCTCGCCGCGAAGTCCTGCCGGGTAACCCGTCCCGTCCCAGTTCTCGTGGTGGGACTTCACGATGGGGACGACCGGAAACGGGAACTCGATGCCGGAAAGAATCTCGGTCCCGATCGCCACGTGCCCCTTCATGACCTCGAACTCCTCGGTCGTCAGCTTGCCTGGCTTGTTGAGGATGTGCTCGGGGATGCCGATCTTGCCGACGTCGTGCAGCAGTGCCGCCGCCTCGAGTGCGCGCAGCGTCCCTTCGTCCTCGATGCCGAACTTGCGGGCGAGCGCGGCGCAGTACGCCTGCACGCGTCTCGTGTGGCCGGCGGTCACGTGATCCTTGGCGTCGACGGCGACCGCGAACGCTTCGACCGTGGCGTGATACATCCGTTTCATCTCGATCAGATGGCGGAGTTCGTCTTCGACCCGGCCAAGCGCACTGCGGAGCGCCTGGTAGAGCAGCAGGGGAACCGGCAGCATGGCCACCCATGCGGCGGCACCGAGTTTGTCGGTGTACAGGGCCACCAGGACGCCGACGTAGCCGCCGGCGACCGGCCCGGTCCAGAGCCCGGCGAAGTGGCCCCGCCACAAGGGCCAGATGGACTGACGACCGTGGAGGGCGACGACCGCGGCAACGAACCCGCTGTTCAGCACGAAGTCAATGGCGATTGCCGCGGCGGCGGCGAGGAAGACGGTCGTCAGCCCCGGGGACTCGACCGGCAGCGGCAGTCGAGCCACGTGGAACACGAGCGTGCCTGCGCACCACATGGCCAGCGACGGCGCGGCGGTGTTGAAGATCACCTTGCCCGGCGTCCCTTTCAACCGTGTCGAAATCGCGAGCGTGTCGAGCGCGACCGTGACCGTGGCGGCTTCCGGTCCGTACACAAACAAGGCGGCGAAGCTGAAGGTGTCGCCGATTGAAAAGCTGGCCTGTACCGCTCGCATGCGCAGCACCGTCAGGCCGCTCACGATCGCGAGTCCCGCCGGAATCAGCCAGGCCAGGCTGATCGGCGATTTCACCAGGGTGATCACCGACAGGACGATACTCGCCGTTCCGAGGACGTTCACGCCCCAGAGATACGCGGCCGGCCGGTTCATGTGAGCAGTAGGGTACAACCGTTTGCCGCGCCTGCGATCCCGTGGGCTTTCCCCGTATGCTCTTGCCTGTGAAGCGGGTGGTCCTCGTCTACGGAACCTGCGGCGGTCTTCTGATCGCCGCCCTCCAGTTCGTCGAATACCGGTTTCTCGTCGTCGAGCATTCCATCGAGATCTATGCCGGCCTCGTGGCGCTCATCTTTGCCTCGGTCGGGATCTGGCTCGGGCTGACGCTGACGAAAACGAAGGAAGTGCTCGTCGTCCGCGAGGTGCCGGTCCCCGCCAGGCAGGACTTCGTTCGAAACGAACCGAAGCGCGCGGAGCTCGGGATCACGCCGCGGGAGCTGGAGATCCTCGAGCACATCGCCGGCGGCATGAGCACGCGCGAGATCGCCGCCAGGCTGTTCGTCAGCGAGAACACGGTCAAGACCCACGCCAGCCGCCTGTTCGGAAAGCTGCAGGTCAATCGGCGGACGCAGGCCGTCGATGTGGCGAAGCGGTATGGGTTGATTCCGTAGGGGTCGCCGGTTCGCGGGTTCGCGAGTTCGGGGGTTCGGTTGCAGCTCCAGGGCGTCGGAATGGCCAGACCGCCCGGATCAGCACGACGCCGGCCTCATACGAACAGGTGACTCTGAACAAATCATCACAAAGGATGACGACAAGCCCTGGTCCGTGCGCGTAGTGTCGGGGGCCAGAGGAGGGCGTGCGAGATGAAAAAGACGGTACTCACTTTTGGCCTGATCTCCGCGGTCGTGACGTCCGTGATGATGCTGCTGACGGTGCCCTTCATGGACCGGATCGGCTTCGAGCACGGTCAGGTCTTTGGCTACACCGCGATCGTGCTGTCGTTCCTGCTGGTGTTCTTCGGGGTCCGCTCCTATCGTGAGAACGTCGGCGGCGGGGTGCTGACGTTCGGACGCGGGTTCACGGTCGGGCTGCTCATCACGCTGTTGTCGTGTGCCGGGTATGTGCTGACCTGGCAGCTCATTTATTTCAAGCTGTCTCCGGGGTTCATGGACAAGTACAAGACGTATGCGGTCGAGAAGGCGCGGGCGTCGGGCGCCAGCGAAAGCACGGTCCAGGAAACGGCGCGGCAGATGGACTCATTCAAAAAGCTGTACGACCAGCCGCTGTTCAACGCGGCGGTCACCTTCCTGGAACCGTTTCCGATCGGCCTGGTGGTCACGCTCATCTCCGCCGCGGTCCTTCGGAAGCGCGAGCCCGCCGCGGCGGTCAGATCGAGGTCTGACCCCGGGCTGACGACGGTTTGAACCGATTTCTCGTCGGTCCCGCCCGATCCAAACCCGCGATCGTTCGGGCCAGCCGCCCCGAAGCGCGTCGCGCGAATGCCGGTCTGACCACGCGAGCCGCAAGTCCAGCCAACTCAGCGGTTTGGCGTCGTGGGCGCGGCCCCGGTTTTGCTCTGCTCCTCGCCTTGCGGGAAGCCCGACGTACCGACACCCACCGCGTTCCCGCAATCCGCTGATCCCGAGCATCCCCCATCAGCGGCTGGGCCGAGGGAGGTTTCCATGCTTCATTCATCGCCGATGCGAGCGGCGTGGCTGATGGCTGTGTCCTTTGTCTGGATCGCCACGGCCGCTCCGGCCCACGCACAGGTCTCGACCGCGACAATTCAAGGAACCGTCACCGATGCCAGCGGCGTGTTGCCCGGCGCCAGCGTGACCGCACGCGAGGTGATGAGCGGCTTCACCCACGAAGCCACGTCCGAGGCCGACGGCAGCTTCACGCTCGCCGGCCTGCGACCGGGGCGCTATCAGATTACGGTGGCCGTTTCCCAATACAAGCCTGAAGCGAAGACCGTCGAAGTCCTGGTCGGGCAGACGGTGACCCTCAACTTCCGCATCAACCCGGACGTGGTGGTCACCGAATCGGTCACCGTCGTCGGGGACACGCGGCTGGTCGACACCCGCACGTCGGAGATCACCACCAACGTCACGCAGGAGCAGATGCGCTACCTGCCGCAGAACAGCCGCAATTTCCTCAACTTCGCCGCGCTGGCTCCGGGCGTCCGGGTCTCGGACAACGAATTCCGCAAGGAGTTCTCGGCCGGCGCGCTCCCGTCGCAGAACGTCAACGTCTTCATCGACGGGGTCAGCTTCAAGAACGACGTCATCGACGGCGGTGTCATGGGCCAGGATGCGAGCCGCGGCAATCCCTTCCCGCAGAACGCGGTCCAGGAATTCCAGGTTCTGACCCAGAACTTCAAGGCCGAGTACGAGAAGGCGGCCAGCTCGATCATCACGGCCGTGACCAAGAGTGGTGGCAACCGCTATTCCGGCGAGATATTCAACTTCTACCAGGACAAGCACCTGGTCGATAACGAAGCCATCGTCCGCGACGCCAACGGCATCTTCGTGAAAGGGGAGACCCCGAAACCGACCTACGACCGCTGGCAGTGGGGCGCGGCGCTGGGTGGGCCAATTATCCAGGACCGCGCGCAGTTCTTCGGCTCGTACGAAGAGAACCGGCAGGATCGTGACGGCAACGTGCTCGTCGGCACGGTGTCGACGGCCCCACCGGCTCTCGTCCAGCGGCTGCGGACGTTCGAAGGCACGTTCACCAGCCCATTTCGAGAGAAGCTCCTGTTTGGCAAGGTGTCCTTCCAGCCGGCGCCGGGCCAGCAGGCCGAGATCACCTACAACTGGCGGAACGAGTCGGACATCCGCGGCTTCGGAGGGCAGGGTGGAAGCAACAGTTTTCAGACTGCCGAGAACGTGCACAACCGCGTGGATTCGGTCCAGGGGAAATGGCAGTTGGGGAAAGCCGGATTCCTGAACGAGGCGTACCTCTCGTATCAGCGCTATCGGTGGAATCCCAAGCCGGAGAACCCGGACATCATCGGCGAGAACTTTTCGGGCCTGCTGCGGGTCGGCGGCCGCGACACTGAACAGTTCATGGTTCAGCAGCGGGTGTCGGTGCGGGACGACTTCTCGCAGTTCCTGAAGTGGTACGGCAGCCATACGACGAAGCTCGGCGGCATTGTCAGCTTCGCGGATTACGACTTCAGCAAGCAAATCAACGGCAATCCGCTGTTCACCTATCGGGGTGACATCAGCTGGGACTTTCCGGCGAGTGCCGCCTTCGGATCCGGCAACCCGGACATGAACGCGAACAACTACCAGTTCGGGCTGTTTGCGCAGGACGACTGGGCGATCGGTCCGAGGCTCACGCTCAACCTGGGCCTGAGGTGGGACTACGAGTCGGACATGCTCAACAACGACTACGTGACCCCCGACAACGTGCGGGCGGCGACCGCCCCGTTCGTCGACACCGCGCTCTACTTCACCGATGGCGACGATCGTCCACCGTTCTACGCATCGTGGCAGCCGCGTCTCGGGTTTTCGTACGACCTGACCGGCCGGGGCCAGACCGTCGCGTTCGGTGGATGGGGACGGTACTACGATCGCGTCCTGTACAACTCGACGCTCGACGAGCGCTTCCGGTTGCAGTGGGGCACGCGCACATTCCAGTTCTCACGAGACGGCGGCATTCGAGACGGGGTTCAGACGATCGTCTGGGATCCGTCCTATCTCAGCGTTGCAGGTCTCGAGGGGATCATCGCGCAGGGACGCGCCCCGAACCCCGAGGTGTTCCTCATCGCGAACGACACCAAGCCGCCTTTCTCCGACCAGTGGTCGCTCGGAGCTCGCCACAGCTTCAAGGGGATCGTCACGTCGGTGACCTACACCGGGACGCGAAGCAAGAACCTGTTCACGTTCATCCGTGGCAACCGCCGCCCCGACGGCACCTGCTGCCTGACGGTTCCTGGATTCGCGAACATCATCGTGTCCGATCTGGAAGGCCGGAAAGCGTGGTTCGACGGCTTGTACGTGCAGGTCGATAAGCCCTACAGCGGTAGTGGAAAGGTGAAATACGGGTATAGCGTCACCTACACGCTCGGAAAGGCGGAACAGACCGGCGGCGATCTGTTCAGCCTGGATCTCCCCCGGGTGTCCGACTATCCGCGCTACCCGACCAGCACGGACGAACGCAACCGGCTGGTGATGACGGGCATCTTCGGCCTGCCGTACGGCTTCATCGCCAGCACCTTCATCACTCTGGGTTCTGGGACGCCCTACACGATCGACGACCAGTCGCTCGGCGGCGGCCCGAACGAGCGCCGCCTGCTCCGCAACGGTGGACGCCCGGAGCAGTTCGCGTTCATCTTCCCGGACGCCTGGGCGTACCGGAGCGTGGACCTGCAAGTGGAAAAAGGGTTCCACTTCGCCGGCGCGCACGTCGTGTCGGTGATTTTCCAGGGCTTCAACATCTTCAGCTTCGACAACTTCTCCGGCTACCAGGGATTCATCCCGACGCTGCCGTCAACCAACCCGAACTTCGGCCGGCCGAGCAGCCTGATCGATCCGGGTGCGAGGCTGCAGTTTGGCCTGAGATATGGGTTCTAACCGTGCCCGGGGGTTCGCGGGCTCGGGGGCTCGCGGGTTCGGGAAAATCGGTGGTATTCAGAGACAACGAGTCGCTTGGATCGGCATAAGTTGCCTGTCTTGCCACGAGCCGCGAACCCCCGAACCCGCGAACCCGCGAGCCCCCGGCGATCAGTCAACGAATGTGGTCTTCAGCGCCATCCTTGCCATCGCGTTCCTCACGATGGTCGCGTGCGCGAGCGGCCCGGCCCCGGTTGCGGAGGCGCCGGCTCCGGCTCAGCGCTTCACGCTCGCTGCCGCAGACGAGGCGCTTCTCGAGGATCTGTCGAAGCGGTCGTTCATGTTTTTCTGGGAGCAGGCGGACCCCGTCACCGGGATCGTGCGCGATCGCTCGCGCACCGACGGGTCGCCTGTCCCAACGAACGCTCGTGACGTCGGCAGTATTGCGTCGGTCGGCTTCGGCCTGAGCGGCCTTTGCATCGCCGCCGAGCGCGGCTGGGTGCCGCGCCAGGCGGCCGTGGACCGCGCACGGACGACGCTGCGGTTTTTTGCCGAACGCATGGAGCACGAGCGTGGGTGGTTCTTCCATTTCGTGAACCTGCGGACCGGCGCGCGCGAATGGCAGAGCGAGTTGTCATCGATCGACTCGGCACTGCTGGTGGCCGGCGCGTTGACCGTGCGGCAGTGTTTCGCTGAGGACGCGGACGTGCGCCGCTTTGGAGACGCTCTCTACAGGCGAGTGGACTTTGCCTGGATGCTCGCCGGCAATCCGCATCTCCTGTCGATGGGGTGGAAGCCGGAGTCAGGGTTTCTCGCGTCACGCTGGGATCACTATTGCGAGCTGATGATCCTGTATCTCCTCGCCATCGGCTCGCCAACGCACCCGATCCCGGCCGAATCGTGGCGTGCCTGGCGACGCCCCACGGTCACCTTCGAGACCTACTCGTATGTTGGTGGACCGCCGCCGCTGTTCGTCCATCAGTACGCGCATGCGTGGGTCGATTTCCGCGGCTGGCGCGAGCGCGAGGCGCCATCCATCGACTGGTTCCAGAATTCGGTCGTCGCGACACGTGCGCACAAGGCGTTCTGTCTCAGCCTCGGAAAGGAGTTCCCGACCTATACCGACACGATGTGGGGCATCACCGCGTCCGACAGCCGGAAGGGGTATGTCGCGTGGGGCGGCCCTCCACGCGAAGGACCGATCGACGGCAGCGTCGTGCCGAGCGCGGCGGCCGGATCGCTGATGTTCGCGCCGGAGCTCACACTGCCGGTCGTGCGCGAGATGCGCGAGCGTTTCGGCGATCGCATCTACGGGCGGTACGGGTTCGCCGATGCGTTTCATCCGGCCGACGGCTGGGTGAATCCCGATGTGATCGGGATTGACGTCGGGATTACCCTGTTGAGCGCCGAGAACCTGCGCACGGGCCGCGTCTGGCACTGGTTCATGAAGAATGCGGAGATGCCCGCGGCCATGGAGCGGGCGGGGATGGCGCGGCGGTCCTCACGCGATCTCGCGGGGGTGGGGCCCCGCGACGCAAACGAATAATGCTGACAGAATGCCACTAGCCATCCGTATCCCCTAACCAGCCATGCAGACTGCATCCAAGATCTCCGTCGCTTCCTGCCTGATCGCCGCCGCGGCAACCGTGGCGAGCGCACGGCAGCCGATCACGCCTTCATCGCCCGAGACCATCCGCGCCTCATTCCTCAAATTGATCGACCGCCCGCGCGTGGCGCTCGAGCCGGCGGTCCGGTCAAAGCCCGAGTCGGGTGGCCTCGTCGCGGAGGAGATCTCGTTCGCCGCCGAAGCAGGTCAGCGTGTGCCGACGCTCTTGATCAAGCAGTCCGGGTCATCCCGGCAGCCGGCCGTCATCGTGCTGCACGGAACGGGGGGCTCGAAGGAGGGGCTGGTCGGGCGGTTGCGCGATCTCGCAGGGAAAGGGTTCGTCGCTGTGGCGATCGATGGCCGCTACCACGGCGAGCGCGCCGGGGCGTCGTCCGAAGGCATGTCGCCATACCTGGCGGCGATCCTCCGAACGTATCGCACTGGTCGGGAACATCCGTTCCTCTACGACACCGTCTGGGACGTGATGCGGTTGATCGACTACCTGGAGACCAGGCCGGACGTCGATCGGTCGCGGATTGCGATGACCGGGATCTCGAAGGGCGGCATGGAAACCTATCTCGCAGCTGCGGTCGATCCGCGGATCGCCGTCGCGGTGCCCATGATCGGCGTGCAGAGCTTCCGCTGGGCGCTCGAACATGGCGCCTGGGACTCGCGGGCCTGGACGCTCCGCGAAGCGGTCGATGCGGCCGCCAAGGATGCGGGCACCGGCGTCGGAGCCGCGTTCATGCGGCGGTTCTACGACAAGGTGGCGCCGGGCGTCTACGGCGAGTTCGACGGACCGTCGATGCTGCCGCTGATCGCGCCGCGTCCGCTCCTCGTGATCAACGGTGATTCGGATCCGCGTACGCCGATCGGCGGCGTCCGCGCGTGCTTGGCGGCGGCAGAGCAGGCCTACAAGGCGCAAGGCGTGCCGGAACGCCTCGTCCTGCATCTGCAGCCCGATGCAGGGCACCAGGTCACGCCCGAGGGCGATCGCGTGGCGCTCGCCTGGCTGGAACGATGGCTGAAGCCGGCAACCAGGTCGTAGGTCATGCCCGCTATAATTCGAGGGCGATGCGTGACGATCTTCCAGGGCACGATCTCATCGCGCAGGGGCTGGAGGATCTGGCCGCTGGCGTCGAGACGACGGAGGCATTGCTCGTGTCCATCGGCGCTCCGCGTTTGCGAGAGCTCGGGATCCAGGTCAGCGACCCGATTCCCGGCAGCGAGCATCTGCTCTACGCGTTCTTGAGCCGCACCGATCCGGATTCCGCCCATTCCCGCTACAACGCGCTCATCAGGCGTCTCGTGAGCTTCGAGCGGGCGCTGGCATGCGCGCGTTAGCCGACGCGACACGCATACACCAGTTCATGAAGGCGCTGGGCCGCGAGGCCGACCGCCCCGGACAGGTGTATCTGACCGGCGGGGCGACCGCAGTCCTCTATGGCTGGCGTCAGAGCACCATCGATGTCGACATGAAAATGGTGCCCGATCTCGATCACGTGTTTCGGGCCATCCCCGAGATCAAGGAACGCCTGCAGATCAACATCGAGCTCGCATCGCCTGATGACTTCATCCCGGTCCGGGAAGGCTGGGAGGACAGGAGCCCCTTCATCGCCCAGGAAGGACATCTCGTCTTCCGTCATTTCGACCTGTACGCGCAAGCGCTGTCGAAGATCGAGAGGGGACACGCGCAGGACGTCGGAGATGTCGCCGAGATGTTCGCTCGCGGTCTCGTCGAGCGGTCCAGGCTGCTCGAATACTTTTCGGCGATCGAATCGCGCCTGTATCGATATCCGGCGATAGACGCCGCCGCATTCCGCCGCGCCGTGGAGCACGCCACCCTTCGGCAGACGTAAGTGTTTCAGCCTGTTCGCCGACTCCGGCCTGATGGCAGTCCCCATCTCACGGCATAATTCCCGGACCGGCGGCCTCCGCCTCCGCGCGGGTCGAGGACGGCCGCGCTACGGCGAGACCTCGCCGTAGCTGGTCGCTCGACTGGTAGCGACCAGCGGAGGCGGGGGCTGCTGGCACTCTCCACAAGGACGGTTCCGATGAACGTGCGTGGTGCAGTCCGAATGGCGCAACTGTTCGTGCTCCTGGTCGTTCTCACCGGCGGCGGCTGGTTCGGGACAGGCTTTGCCCAGCAGGCCACGCCGGGCGGGCTGCCATCCCCGGAACAGTTCTTCGGCTTCCGGATGGGCGCCGATCGCAAGCTCGCGAATTGGGACCGGCTGCTCGAGTACTACCGCACGCTGGCAAAGACCGCGACCAACATGCGGCTGGTCGAACTCGGCAAGAGCAGCGAGAACCGTCCATACATCGCGCTCTTCATTTCGTCGCCCGCCAATCTGGCCCGGCTCGATCGCCTGCGTCAGCTCAACGCGCGGCTCGCCGATCCGCGCGGCCTGTCCGAGGCCGAGGCGCAGAAGGTCATTGCCGAGGCGCGCGCGGTGGTCATCCAGTCCTTCGCCCTGCATTCGAGCGAAGTGGCCGCTTCCCAGACGGCAGCGGAGTACGTCTTCGACAGCGTCACCCGCACCGACGACGAGGCGCAGCGCATGCTGGACAACGTCATCAGCATCGTCGTGCCCTCGATCAACCCGGACGGCACTCAGATGATCGCCGACTGGTACATGGAGTATGTGGGCACACCGTACGAAGCCGCCGGGCTGCCGTGGCTCTATCAGAAGTACTCCGGCCACGACAACAACCGCGATGGGTTCGCGCTCAATCTGCCCGAGTCCCAGCACCTCGCCAGGCTGATGTACCGCGACTGGATCCCCCAGGCCTACGTGGATCACCACCAGATGGGCAGCGGCAACGCGCGGCTGTACATCCCGCCATATGCCGAGCCGATCCGGCCCGACGGCGATCCGCTGGTCTGGCGCGAAATGGCCTGGTGGGGCGCGCACATGGGCAACCGCCTGGAAGCGGCCGGCAAGACCGGCGTGATCGGCAACGCGATCTATTCGGGCTGGGGCCACATGGGCTTTCACTGGATCACGCCGTTCCACAACATCGCCGGCATGCTGACCGAGTCGGCGAGCGCGCGCCTGGCCACGCCGATGTACACCCATCCCGATCAGCTGCGGGGTGGACCGAGGAACCTGCCGGAGTACGAGTCGCAGACCAACATGCCAAGCGTGTGGCCCGGCGGCTGGTGGCGGGTCCGCGACATCGTCGAACAACAGAAGATCGCGGCCTGGGCAACTGTCGATTTGGCGGCGCGGAATCGCGAGATCGTGCTGCGGAACATGTACCTCAAGGGCACGCGGCAGACCGAGCGGGGCGCGAAGGGGGACGTCAAGGCCTATGTCATCGCGATGCCCCAACACGACTTGCTCACGACCCGGAAACTCGCCAACATGCTGCTCAACTCAGGGGTCGAGGTCCATCAGACGGCCGCGCAGATGACGGTCGATGGTCGCGTCTACGGTCCGGGCTCGTACGTCGTGTCCATGGCGCAGCCGAAGATGGGACTGGTGCGATGGATGCTGGGCCGCACGTTCTATCCAGACAACTCCTATACCCGCGATCGCGAGGGAAACCCCATCCGCCCCTACGACATGGCCACGGACACGTTCTCCGAGTTCATGGGCGTGCGATGCGATCCGCTGCCCGAGGCGATCACGCAGGGGCTCACAAAGATGACCGGCCCGGCATGGCCGGCCGGCACCGTCCCGGCGAAGGCTCCGAATGGCTACGTGATCAGCACCAGGTTGAACGACGCCTTCCGGGCCGTCAGCCTGCTTCTCGAGAAGGGCGGCACGGTGCGCCGGACCCCGTCCGGCGACGGCTTCACGCCGGGTGACTTCATCGTCACCGGCACCCCGCCCGGCGTGGTCAACGAGGTGGCGAAGGTGACGGGCGTGGATTTCGTGGCCCTGACATCGGCCGTGCCGCCGGCGGCCTACCCGCTGCGCAAGCCGCGGGTTGCGATGTATCAGCGATACGGCGGCGGCAACATGGACGAGGGCTGGTCGAGACTGATGTTCGAGCAGTTCGACATCCCCGTGAAACCGCTGATGGACGCCGAGATTCGCAAGGGAGATCTCAACGCCGCGTACGACGCGATCATCCTCCCGTCGGATTCGATCACCGCGATGACCGGAGAAACGCCAGCAGGCGGAGAGGGCGGCCGCGGCGGGCGCGGGGGTGCGCCAGGTGGTGGGGCCGGCGGCAGGGAAGGCACGCCACCGCAGTATCGCAGCGGCTTCGGCGCCGAAGGCGTGAAGATGCTGCAGGCGTTCGTCCAGAAAGGGGGCACGCTCGTCACGTTCGGACAGGCCGGCGACCTCCCGATTCAGCGGTTCGGTCTCCCGGTCCGCAACGTGGTTGCCGGGCTGAGCTCGAAGGAGTTCTGGTCACCCGGTTCCACGCTGCGGGTGCGTTTCGACCCGCAACATCCGCTCGCGTTCGGAATGCCCCGCGATGGCTTCGCGCTCTTTCTCGCGGGCAGCCAGGCCTACGAGGTCACGGCCTCGGACCCCGGCGTGGACATCGTCGCGACGTTCGTCGAGCGGGAGATTCTCCAGAGCGGATGGCTGCTGGGCGAATCGGTGATCGCAAAGCGGGCGGCCGCGGTCTCGGTTGATCACGGCGCCGGCCGAGTCGTGCTTCTCGGATTCCGGCCGCAACATCGCGACCAGACACACGGCACGTTCAAGCTGGTCTTCAACGCGCTCTTCACGCCCCCGCCGTCGCCGCCGCCGACCAGCGCGCAGGTGCGCTGAGGGCACCTTGAAATCAACTTGTGGCTTCCGGCTTCAGCCGGAAGGCGGCGGGCGGCGTTGGACTTCCGCCTAAGGCGGAAGCTACCAGAGGAATCTCTTCGAGCTCAGAGCCTGCCTCGCCGTAGCGCGGAGCGCGAAGGCGGGTGGCTTCCGCCTTTAGAGAGGCGGAAGGCGGTCCATCCTCAGAACGTGAACCGCGCGGCAAGCTGAATCCGCCGCGCGCTGTTGGTGGCGTCGGTCAGCGATCCGAAGAGGTTCGGGTTCGTGAGGGCGCGAGTCGTGTAGTTGAAACTCGCATTGGTGTTCACGCCGGTCCATTGTTCGGCATCGAACGCGTTATAGAGCTCGACCCTGAACTGCAGGCGCCTGGAGCTGCCCAGCCTGACATTCTTGAAAACGGAGATATCCCAGTTCATGTAGCCCGGTCCGTGAAACTCGTCGCCCCGTGCGGTGCCGAAGTTGAACTCGTCGTCTGGCGGCGCGATGCATTCGGTCCTGAACTGCCGTACGAAGCTTCGCTCCGACCGTGGCAGCTCCGGATCGCAGACGATCCGCGGGCGATTGGGTCCACCGCCGATCGATCCATTGCCGGCGAACGTGCCGGTCGGCACGCCGATGTAGGAGTAGGTAAAGCCGCCCTGCACGCCGCTCAGGATGGTGGTCAACCCTGACAGTTGCCAGTCGTTGAGTGCCGCTCGCAGGATCGGACTCGAAGTCCGGGGCAGGTTCGGAACGAGCCAGGAATAATTGAAGGTCAGCGTATGCGGACGCCGGCCCGCTGAATTGTAGTTTCGCGCGCGGTTATCGGCCACGAACGGATCGATCGCGCCGAGGGTCTTGTTGACCATCTGATACGTATAGGCTGTCCCGAACGTCAGACCGTCGGACGACCGGCGGCGGTTCACGGCAACCTGCAGGGAGAGTAGCCGGTGAATTCCTTCTGGATGATGGATCCGAAGCCGCGGTAGGGACGCAGCAGATCGTCCGGTAACGGTTGCGGTCGCCCGTTGGTCGTGTTGCTCGAATCGAGGTGCTGCGGCTGATAGGCGTAGCCGTAGGGACGGCCGTTCAGCTCGCGGGTGATCAGCTGGCGGCGCGCCGCGTTGCCGACATACGCGAAGTCCCCGACGACCTTCCAGCCGAGCTCGCGTTGGACCCCGGCACTCCAGGTATGAACGACGGGCGGTACGAACTCAGAGAGCCGCCTGACGGCGCCCGGTGTCGGAGTCGTCTCGTCGAGCGGACTGGCGACGAGAGCTGCCATCGTCGTGGGCGTCGTCGTATAGGTCCGCACCAGCGGTTGGATCTCGACGAGCTCCAGCATGTCGGTGTCCAGGTACCGATCGAAGAAAGTCCCGAAGCCGCCGCGAATGGCGGTTCTGCCATCACCGGTCACATCCCAGGCAAAGCCGGCCCGCGGCGCGATCTCGAACGGTGATTGCTGGTGCGGCGTACCCTCATAGCGCTTCAACCCGTTGTCGACGTCCCCTGAACCAGGCACGATGCGGCCGACGTACGCCGCAGGGAACTCTTCGCCGGTCAGCGGATTGATCGCATGCCGGCCCTGTACTGTTCCAGCAGGCTGGAACAGTACAGGCGCCGCCGCGGGGTCGAATGCCGCCGGCTCGAACTGGGCGACGAAGCCGCCGTGATTTTCCGGCGGGCCGAGCACGTAGAATCGAAGCCCCGCGTCGACCGTAAATCGTCGCGTCGCACGCCAGTTGTCCTGGACGTAGAACTCCGTGTTGACGAACCGTGCAGAACCCGCGGGCTGGATATCAGCTTTCTGATACGACGTGATCACCCCGAGCAGGGCATTGGCGAACCCGACGTTCGTGGACGGGTTCGACGCATCCGCGTTGAAGCTGATCGCGCCATTGAAGGCCGAGCGCTGACGAACCGGGCGGGTGGCGTGCTCGGCGAAGAGACCGGCCTTGAGGTTGTGCGCGCCCTGGATTCTCGTCAGGTTCGTGGAAAAGTCCCACAGCGTGTTGTAGCCGTAGAACGGAAACCGGCGCTCGTACTGGAAGAAGCCAATCGTGCCAGGTATGCCACCGTTGAAGGTCGCGTTGGGCAGGAGATCCAGCGGGTTTGCTTCCTTGAAGAACTGCGGGAATCCTGGCAGTACCCTGGCTCGCGTGTTGGCGTCGAGCGCCGCCTGGCTGATCGCCGATGCGCGCTGATAGGACCAGTTCACGCCGGCGGTGGCTTCCATGAACGTCACGGCGTTCAGACTGTGGAGCACCGTCGTGACGTAGCTGATGGTGTCGGATTCCAACTTCCCATCCATCTGCGGCCAGCCGCCCATGAACGCGAAAGTACCCGCCGAACCGGCGCGCTTCTCGTACCCGAACCCGAGTCGTCCGAAGACGGTTGTCCGCGGGCTGGCCTTCCAGTCCACGCGCAGGACCTGATCGTCCCGCGGATAGTCCTGAACGACCTGGAACACATAGTTGTACTGATTCCTTATCGGGTCGGACGTGTTCGGCAGCGGGAACAGGGTGAGGAACGCCTGGCCCGTGGCATTGATCCGGTCCGGCGGGATCAGGTTGTCCGGGAAACATGCCGGACCGCTCGTCGATGCGCTGCAGTTGCCGGTCCGTTGAGGATCGCGGATATAGATCGGATCGCGGTTCGTGTTCAGCGTCTGCGAGAAGTCCCCGGCCCGTTCCTCCCTCGTAGGCATCCGCTGCTGCGTGAGCGGCAGGATTGGTGTCGTGCGCGCGAGCCGATCCTGGGACCAGAAGAAGAACAGCTTGTTCCGGCTGCGGTTGAACGTGCTTCCCGGCACCAGCACGGGACCGCCCACCGTCCAGGCGAAGTTGTCGAACTCGTAGAGCGCCGGTTTGCACACTTCGATCAGGCCGTTCCCGCACTGGACCTTCCTGGCGTACTCGTTGCCGTTGAGCGAGTCGTCGCGCTTGTAGAAAGCCGCGCTCCCGCGAAAGGCGTTCGACCCGCTGCGCGTGATCGTGGTGATCGAAGCGCCGGAACTGCGGCCGTACTCGGCCTGGAAGTTCGATGACTGGACGCGCACCTCGGCAATCGAGTCCAGCGCCGGAGCGGCGAGTAGGGCGCCTCCGTCGGTGGATCTGTTGGTGATGCCGTCATAGGAAAAGTTAAATCCGGTCGACCTGCCGTTGATCGACAGCCCTGACGATGAAGTCCAGCTCGGCGCCTCGCGCGGATTGGTGTCGATGATCCCCGGCAGCAGAACGAGCAGGGCCATGACGTCCCGCCCCTTGAGCTGGAGGTCTTCCATGTTGTCGCGGGTAATCAGCCCGCTACGTGCCGAGGTCGTCGTCTGCACGAGCGGCGCCTCGTTGGTGACGATGACATTGTCCTGCACGCCAGCGGGGGCGAGCACGATCGCCTGCACCCTGTAGCGTTCGGTCGAAGCAACCGGAATGTCCCTCCGCACGACGGTGTTGAAGCCGTCGCGCGTCACCGTCAGGTCGTAGGTTCCGGCAACGAGATCGACGAAGAGAAAGGCGCCGTCGTCTCCCGTCTTCAATTCAAGCGTCCAGTTGGTACCGGTGTTCGTCAGCGTGACGGTGGCGCCTGGGACGGCGCTCTCGGTCAGGTCGAGGACGTTGCCGTCAAGTTGGGCGGTCAGGCTCTGCGCACGCAAAGGTGACCCGGCGGCGACGACCAGCGCGAGAGCAAGTGCGACTCGCAGGCGGGCTGCACGCATATCAGCGCTCCTTCGCCGAGATGACGGCATTCACCTCGACATCCCAGTTCAGGATGACGGTGAGGGAGCGAATGTCCAGTTCCGGGGCTCTGATGAAGAGGAAGCGCCGGCCATCCCGCGAGACGTCATAGGTCGGGCCGGTGCCAGGGTAGTAAAGCGTCAGCCGTGGCGTGACGACCGGAACTGCCGGGTCGTAGGAAAACGATGGAGTCGTCCTGACCCGCACCGACATGACCGTTCCGTCCTCGGTGCGATAAAAGATCTCACGACCGTCCCGCGACCAGATCGGCTGGCTGCCCGAGCCTGTCGAGATCACGAACTGCCGCGCACGAACGTCGGGGAATGGCCGCACCACGATCTGTCCCAGGCGTCCGCCGATAGATTCACCGGACTGATAGGCGAGCCACTTGCCGTCCGGTGAGAGCCGCCCGTCAGCCTCACTCAGGCTGTCTCCGATCAGCTTGTGGACCGTGTTCGGACCGAGCTCGACGACGCGCAGGTCGATGCCGTCGGGCTGGATGTCCCAGTGCGTCAGCAGGCGCTTGCCGTCGGGAGTGAGGGACAGGGGATGAATCCGGTCCGGTGCCTTGAGCAGCCGGTGAATCAGCTCGGGAAGGCGCGAGCGGTCGGCCGGAATCCGGTAGATGTTGCGTTCGCCCGAGGTGAAGAAGATCTCTGAGCTGTCGTGGGACCAGACGGGCATGGCATCCCGGGCAGGGCCAGACGTCAGCCTTTGAACGAGCTTTCCATCCAGCCCCAGCACCCAGAGGTCGCGATCCGCGTCCGCGATATTCGTGGCCACTCGCGTGCCGTCGGGGGACAGCCGCAGGTGCGAGTACATTTTCGCCTCGGTGTTCAACAGTTCTTCACCACCGCGCCGGTCCACCCAGATCAGGCGCCGTCCCGGGGCGGGTTCGGCGTACACGAGCGTGCCGTTGTCCGCCAACGCGTACATCGGGGCGCCGGAATAGAGGGTGGTCTGGGCCTGAATGCCCAGCGCGCGCGGTTCCCCGGTCAGCTGAAGGGCATGACTGTCGAATGCTGAGGCGATCAGCGACGCGCCCTGGGCAAACACGAGGGCACCGGGCCCGGCGAGTTGTGGGCTGGTCGCGTTCGGCACGACTTGACGAATCCCGCCTCCCTCCGACGGCAGCACGGCGATGCTGTTCAGCGCACTCAGGTAGCCTCCACGCAGCACGGTGAAGAGAATCGATCCATCAGCCGTCATGACCGGTGTGTTGTGACTCTCTTCCCCTTCTCCCAATCGTGTCAGCTCACGCGCGGGTACGCCCTGCTGGCGCAGCAGCAGCGGTCGGGTGCCGCCAGCATTGACGATGCGCCCGTCGCGCAGCCATCTCCACTGACGGATCGCACCCTCCAGCATCAACTGCCTCGATCCCTCGCCGGCCGCCGGCAGCTTCACCACGGCCTTCAGCTCCGAGAACGCAACCCATTGGCTGTCTGGCGAGAACATCGGATTGCTGATGTCGTGGGTGTCCGGGACCTCGACGGTCTTGCCGGACTCGAGGGTGTGCACGAAGAGCGACCGGCGCCCCTGACGCGCACCGATGAACGCGATCCGACTGCCGTCGGGCGCGATGGCGAAGGCCGAGCCGTTGATCGGGATGTCGAGAACAACGCCCGGCGGGAGATTCAGCGCCAGGCGGGTGACTGCGCGTGACGGCGCCCGTGCCGCCGACGGTGGCGCCGGCGCTGCCTTGTTTTCGGCGCGCCACACCATCACCGCGAGAACGAGTGCCGCGGCCGTTGGAATGCCGGTCAGGAAGATCTGGCGCCATGGCCGAACGCGGACGATGCGCGTGGTGGTTGTCCGTGCGGATCGGCCCTCCTCACGTCCGTCGCGCACCCAAGTCAGCTCACTCTTCAGATCGCGTGCCGTCTGCCACCGATCGTCGGGATTCTTGGCCAGGCACTTCTGCACGATGCGATCGAGGCTGGCCGGCGCGAGCGGGACACGATCGCTGACCGGCGGCGCGTCGTGCTCGAGGATGGCAGCGATCAGCCCGGCCTGCGAGTCCGCGGCGAACGGCCGTCCGCCGGTGAGCATCTCGTAGAGCAGCGCGCCGAACGCGAAGATGTCGGTTCTCGCATCGACTCTCTCGCCGCGCAGCTGCTCCGGCGAGATGTAGGGGAGCGTCCCGAAGACGAGCCCTTCGCTGGTCAGTCCGCTGACGCTGGAGATCGCCTGGGCGGGCACACCTGCTGGCGCCGGACCGCGGAGCTGCGCCAGCCCGAAATCGAGCAGTTTGATGCCGGTGCCGGTCACCATGACATTGGCCGGCTTCAGGTCCCGGTGCACGATGCCCTGCGCGTGCGCGGCGATCAGCCCATCGGCGATGTCGATCGCGTAGCCGAGCGACTGCTCGAGCGAGAGCGGCCCTCGTGCGATCTTCGCCGCCAGCGTCTCGCCGTCGAGCAGCTCCATGACGAGGTACGGCACGTCGGCGCCGGAGAGCTCGGCGACGCCGACGTCATGTACCGTGCAGATCCTGGGATGTGAGAGCCTCGAGATCGCGCGCGCCTCGCGCTCGAATCGCTCGCGGGCCCCGGGCGCCGTGTCGCGCTCGGACGAGAGGACCTTGATGGCGACGAGCCGATCGAGCCGCACGTCGCGCGCGCGGTAGACCTCGCCCATGCCGCCGGCGCCGAGTGGTTCGAGAATGGTGAAGGCGCCGAGCGACGTGCCGGCCGTGAGCCGCGTCGATCCTGACGCTGGCCGGCCTGCCTGGCCGCGATCGTCGGGTGGTTGGGGTCGGGGACCGAGCGCGGGCGTGCTCAGGAACCCGCCGGCGCTCTCGTGAGCCGACAGCAGCGACTCGACCTCGCGCCTGAGCGCGGCATCGCCCTTCGTGTGTTCGTCGAGGAAGGCAGCCCGTTCCTCCTTCGGGCGTCCCTGTGCGCCTTCGAAGAGGGCCAGCAGCGCATCCCAATTCAGCTCGCTCATCGTTGTCCACCGATGGCCGCAGTGACCTCCACGTCCCAGTTGAGGATGACCTGGAGGGACCGGATGTCGAGCTCAGGCGCCTTGATGAAAAGGAAGCGCCGCCCGTCCGGGGACACATCGTAGGTTGGCCCGCTGAAGCCGAGTATGGTGTTCACCGGAGTCACCACGCGGACCGGCTTGCCGAGTATGAGGTCGAGCGGCGTCGGGCCACGCGAGACAGGTACGGACATCACCGTCCCGTCCCCGGTGCGATAGAGAATCTCGCGGCCGTCGTGCGACCAGATCGGTTGGTAGGCAGGGCCCGACGAAATGGTGTACCGCCGCGCCTGCGTCTCGGGAAACGGCCGCGCCACGATTTGGACGTCGCGGCTTGGCAATCCCCCGGTGCCCGATTCGTACACGAGCCAGCGGTCGTCCGGCGACAGACGGCCCTCCGTCTGGCTGCCCGATTCCGCGACCAGTGACGTCGTCAGCCTGGGCGTGGGCCCGAGGTCGAGCCCGCGAAGCTCGATTCTTGGCGTCAGGTCCCAGTGGGTCAGGAGGCGTTTTTCGTCTCGTGTGATTGACGTCGCGAACAGCCGAACCGGTGCGGGCTCCTGGAAAATCAGCTGCGGCGCGGTTGATCCGTCCGCTGGGACGCGGTAGATGTTGCGCTGTGTCGATGTGAAATAGATGGTGCGACCATTCCGCGACCAGACCGGCATCCCATCCGCCGCGGCGCCTGATGTCAGGTTCTGCATGAGCGAGCCGTCGAGGCCGATCACCCAGAGGTCGCGGTTCCCGTCCAAATGGGCGGCGGCAACGCGCGTCCCGTCGGGCGAGAGCCGGAACTGCGCGTACATCAGCTCGGGTGCGTTGACGAGTTCCTCCCGGCCGCTGCGATCGATCCAGACCAGACGGCGTCCGCCCGGCGATTGCGCATAGACGAGCGTGCCGTTACGGGCGACGGCGTACATGGGCCCCGCCTGAAGGACCGTTGTCTGCACGTCGATGCCCATGGCGCGGGGCTCGCCGGTGAGTTGGACCGCCCGGCTGTCGAACCCCGCGGCGAACAACGAGCGGCCGCGCGCAAACACCAGTGCGTCCCGGCCGGCCAGTTGCGGGCTCGACGCATTCGCCACGACCACGCGTGCTGCGGAGGCGCCCGGCGGCAACACGCTGATGTTGTTCAAACTGCTCAACAGGCCTCCTCGCAGCGCCGTGAAGAGCAGCGGGCCAGGCCCATCCGCCACGAACTCACTTCTGAAAGCGCGAGGCAGCAATGTGTCAAAGCCGCGCGACAGGCGGCCTCGCAGTGCGCTGAACAGCGGCGGAGGATTTTCGACCGACAGCGGTGTCAGATGCCCTTCCTCGCCCTCGAGAAGCGTTGTCAGGGCCTTTCCATCCGAAGTGTCCTTCAGCGGCTGACCGCTGGCGGAGCTGCGCACGAACCGGCCGTCGGAGAGCCACGTGATCACCCCGCCTCCGTCAGCCGTTTCAACCTCCTGCACGGGCCCACCACCGGCCGGGACCTTTTGGATGTTCCGGCGGCCGAACGCGAGCCATCGACCGTCTGCCGAGAACATGGGGTTGAACGGCTCGCGGACGTCCGGGACGGGGGTCGTCTGGCCCGTGTCGAGTGAGTGGATGAACGGCGAGGTCACGCCCTCCTCCCGTCCGTCGCGTACCCAGATCAATTCGCTTTTCAGATCGCGCGCCGTCTGCCACCGATCGTCGGGATTCTTGGCCAGGCACTTCTGGACAATGCGATCGAGGCTGGCCGGTGCGAGCGGCACACGATCGCTGACCGGCGGCGCCTCGTGCTCGAGGATGCCAGCGATCACCGCGGCCGGCGAGTCGGCGGCAAACGGCCGCTCGCCGGTGAGCATCTCGTAGAGGACGGCGCCAAACGCGAAGATGTCGGTGCGCGTGTCGACCCGCTCGCCTCGTAACTGCTCGGGCGAGGTGTAGGGAAGCGTGCCCAGTACAAGTCCCGCGCTCGTCAGGCTGGACACACTGGAGATCGAGGTCGCGGACGGCCCGACGGCTTCGCGCCCGCGCAATTGTGCGAGGCCGAAATCGAGCAGCTTTACGCCCGTGCTCGTCAGCATGACGTTGGCGGGCTTCAGATCGCGATGAACGATCCCTTGTGCGTGCGCGGCGATCAGCGCATCGGCGATGTCGATCGCGTAGCCGAGCGACTCCTCGATCGACAGCGGTCCTCCTGCGATCTTCGCGGCCAGCGTCTCGCCATCGAGCAGTTCCATGACCAGGAAGGGCAACGCCTGCCCGTCGATGTCGGCTGTCCCGACGTCGTGGATGGTGCAGATTCGTGGATGCGAGAGCCGGGAAATCGCGCGCGCTTCGCGCTCGAATCGCTCGCGGCTGCCTGGCGCCGTGTCGCGCTCGGACGAGAGCACCTTGATGGCGACGAGTCGATCGAGCCGCGTATCGCGCGCGCGGTAGACCTCGCCCATGCCGCCCGACCCAAGAGGCTCGAGAATGGTAAAGGCGCCGAGCGATGCGCCGGAGGTGAACCGCGTGGGCCCGGATGAGGCGGCGTGCCGCTCGCCCTCGGCCATTGGCTCAGGGAAGCCTCCCAGCGCCGGGGCGCTCAGGAAATCGGCGGCCGCGTCGTGAGCGGCGAGCAGCGACTCGATCTCGCGGCGGAGAGTCGGGTCGCCCTTCGTGCTCTCGTCGAGAAAGGCGGCCCGTTCGGCCTTCGGCCGATCGAGCGCTCCCTCGAAGATCGCCTGGAGCAGATCCCACTCGGCGGCCATGTCACACCGCCGCCTGCCCTTGCAGCTCGCGATAGAGCCACGCCTTCGCGAGCGCCCAGTCGCGCTTGACCGTGATCGGCGCGACGTCCAGCACCGTCGCGATCTCCTCGACGGTCAACCCGCCGAAGAACCGGAGCTCCACAAGCTGGCTCTGGCGAGGGTACGACTCCGCGAGCCGTTGCAGCGCGAGATCCAGCGCGACGACATCCACCGTCAGAGGCTCGAATGCCGCATCGCGGTCCTCGAGCGGGACTCGATCGCCACGGCCGCGTTTCTGCGCGTTGTGGGTTCGCGCGTGATCAACAAGGATGCGGCGCATCAGGTGCGCGGCGATCGCAAAGAACTGCGTGCGGTTCTGCCACTGGACCCGCCGCTGATCGACGAGCTTCAAGTAGGCCTCGTGCACCAGGGCGGTGGGCGGCAAAGAGTGATCGAGCCGCTCCCGCTGGAGATAGCCCCGCGCCAGCCGGCGCAGTTCCCCATAAACGGCGTCGAGCAGGACGCTCCGCGCGGCTTCATCGCCTTTGTTCCAGGCGACGAGAAGCCCCGTCACGTCGGGCCCGGCTTTAAGCATGAGCTCTTATACGCCAATAGACGGCCAATGAGACCGGTTTCCTCCGCCTTCCGCGTTTCCGATGCCGCCATCTGCACCGCCCGCAGCGGCTGGAAACCGGGAGCCGTCCAATGCCGCTCGCCCCCTGGCTGGTCGCGGCCGTCGTCTTCTCGTCTACGATTGCCGGCGCTTCGGCGGGCATCGCCGGGCAGCAGGTGGACCAGCCCGCGAGAGTGTCGCCCTGGCCCTGTCGCCTCATCCCAGTCTCCTCGCTGCGTTCCGTTGTCGAGAAGGGCATGGAACGGTCGGAGACGCTCCGCCAGCAATGCGACGAGCTCGCGGCGGCCCGCGCGGTGGTCGCTCTCGAGTGGGAGACGAGGACGGATTCGCAGTCACACGCCAGGACGGGGATGGACGTCCATGGTGGTGTGGTCGTCGCGACCGTGAAGCTTCCACCGCTTGGAGACACGATCGTCCTGCTGGCCCACGAACTTCAGCACGTGATCGAACAAACACGGGGTCTCGACCTCGCGGCCGAGGCCGGACGCCCCGGTTCCGGTGTTTGGAAGGCTCTTGGTGGCTACGAGACCCAGGCCGCGGTCGACGTGACCCGGCAGGTGACCCAGGAGCTTCGTGACCATCGTCAGAGTCGCCGCAAATAGTCGATCCCCCGAACCCCCGTCCCGCCGACCCGCCGGTCCCCCGACCTCCCGCCCCCCCACTCGCGACATAATTCCAGAACCCCCCGTGATGGGGCGCCCTCATGGAGTCGTGCATGACTCGTGTTCGTCGCTTCGTCCTGACTGCTGCCGTCGTGATGGGGTCGGCCCCACAGGCGCGGGAATGTGGTTCACTGTGGCGGACCGCGTACGTTGGTCAGGTAGGGCTCCATCCGGGATCCGGGATCCGCAGGGCTGATGCTCGGACGAGCGACTAATCGGAAGCCGGACCCGGACCCCGGACCCCGGATCCCGGGAGAAGTAAGTAAACCGCGTCATCATCAACTTTCGGTTTCACCTATGGATGTTCAAACACTCGGCCGCGACGTTTCGGCGCCCCTGTCGACCAATCCTCACCTCCTGCGCTGGGTCCGCAAGATGGCGGATCTCGCGCGGCCGAAGTCGATCCACTGGGTCGATGGATCCCGGGAAGAGTACGACCTGCTCTGCGCGCAGATGGTCCAGAGCGGCACCCTGACCCGGCTGAACCAGGATCTCTGGCCCGGCTGCTTCTACGCGCGATCGGATCCGAATGACGTCGCGCGCGTCGAGTCGCGAACTTACGTGTGCTCGCTCTCGAAGGACAACGCCGGCCCCACCAACAACTGGGTCAATCCTTACGAGATGCACGCGCGGCTGAAGGAGATGTTCAGCGGCGCGATGGCCGGCCGCACGATGTACGTGCTGGCATTCAGCATGGGTGTGCCAGGGTCACCGATGTCCCGCATCGCGGTGCAGTTGACCGACTCGCCGTACGTCGTCGTCAGCATGCGCATCATGGCGCGGATCGGCCAGGCGGTGCTGCGCGAAATCGACAAGAACGTGCAGCGGGTCGTGCCCTGTATGCACAGCGTTGGCGCGCCGCTCGCGCCAGGACAACAGGACGTGTCCTGGCCCTGCAATCCCGAGAAGTACATCGTCCATTTTCCGGAAACACGGGAGATCTGGTCCTACGGATCCGGGTACGGCGGCAACGCGCTTCTCGGGAAGAAGTGCTTCGGCCTGCGAATCGCCTCCAACATCGCGCGCGACGAAGGATGGATGGCCGAGCACATGCTGATCCTCGGCGTCGAGGATCCACAGGGCGAGAAGACGTATATCTCGGCCGCGTTTCCGAGCGCCTGCGGCAAGACGAACCTGGCCATGCTGATCCCGCCCGATGCGATGAAGGGCTGGAAGGTCTCCATGGTCGGAGACGACATCGCCTGGATCAAGCCCGATGCGAACGGCCGGCTGCGCGCGATCAATCCGGAAGCGGGCGTGTTCGGCGTCGCGCCGGGTACTTCGGCCGCGACCAATCCGAATGCGATAGCCACCGTGGCGCGCAACACGATCTTCACCAACGTTGCGCTGACGCCAGAAGGCGGCGTGTGGTGGGAAGGGATGACGCCGCAGCCGCCGGCAGAGTGTTTCGACTGGCGGGGTGAACAGTGGACGCCGGAGATTGGCCGCGCCAACGCGAGGCCGGCCGCGCATCCCAACGCCCGGTTCACCGCGCCGGCGGCGCAATGTCCGATCATCGACTCGGACTGGGAGAGTCCGCAGGGCGTGCCGATCAGCGCCTTCGTGTTCGGCGGCCGCCGCGCGACGACCCTGCCGCTCGTCTACCAGGCGTTCAACTGGAGCTCGGGCGTGTACCTGGGCGCGACGATGGGGTCGGAAACGACGGCTGCCGCGACCGGCAGCGTTGGCGCGCTGCGCCGCGACCCGATGGCGATGCTGCCGTTCTGCGGCTACCACATGGGCGACTACTTCCGGCACTGGCTCAAGATGCAGCGGCTGTTGAACGAGACGCCGAAGATCTTCCACGTGAACTGGTTCCGAAAAGACGACGAGGGCCGCTACCTGTGGCCCGGCTACCGCGAGAACCTGCGCGTGCTCCGGTGGATCGTCGACCGCGTGCACGGCCGCGTGCCGACGCGCGAGTCCCCGATTGGCTGGATGCCGCGCTACGAGGATATCGACTGGCGCGGGCTCGAGATGAGCAAGGAGCAGTTCGACGAGATGCAGCGCGTGGACCCGGCCCAGTGGCGCCGCGAAGTGATCCAGCACGAAGAGCTGTTCATCGATCTGCACGATCACCTGCCGCCGGAGATGATCTACGAACGGGAGTTGCTGATCTGCCGACTCTAACAACCCGTGGCCCGTGGCCCGCGGTCTGCGGACTGCGATCTCCGGACTGCGGACTGCGATCTCCGGACTGCGGACCGCGGACTGCGGACTGCGGAAGAGAAAAGTGAGGGCACGTGAGCGATGACCTGTGGCCGGCCTTACCGTACGACGCGTGGAAGGATACCTACGCCACGCTCCACATGTGGTCGCAGGTCGTGGGCAAGGTCGTGCTCGCCCAGGCGCCGCCACTCAATCACAGCTGGGGCATCTCGTTCGACGTGACGCCGCGCGGGCTGACCACGAGGACGCTCCCGCATGGCGACCGGTTGTTCACGATCGCGTTCGACTTCATCGATCATCAGCTGGTGATCGAGACCTCGGACGGTGATCGGCGGACGCTCGCGCTCGAGCCTCGGACCGTCGCGGAGTTCTATCGCACGGTCATGGCGATGCTCGAGGAGATGCGGCTGCCGGTGCGAATCTGGCCGGTGCCGGTCGAGATTCCCGATCCCATTCCGTTCGAGCAGGACACCGGTCACCACTCGTACGATCCCGAGGCCGCGAGCCGGTACTGGCGAGTCCTCCTGCAAGTGCACCGCGTGTTCACCGAGTCACGAACGGGGTTCGTGGGAAAGGCCAGTCCGTCCCACTTCTTCTGGGGCAGCTTCGACCTCGCAGTCACGCGCTTCTCCGGCCGGTCTGCGCCTCCGCGCGAAGGGCCGGCGTTCATGCGCGAGGCCTACTCGCACGAAGTGATCAGTCACGGTTTCTGGCCGGGAAGCGGCCCGATTCTGGAGCCGTCGTTCTACGCCTACGCGGTTCCGGAGCCCGAAGGCCTCAAGTCGGCGCCCGTCCGGCCGGACGCGGCGTTCTATCACCGGGAGATGGGGGAATTCATCCTGCCGTACGACGCCGTCCGCAGGGCAGCGTCTCCGGCGGCGGAGATTACGGCATTCATCGAGAGCACCTACGATCAGGCCGCGACGCTGGCCCGCTGGGATCGCGCTGCCCTCGATCGTCCCCGCCTTCGCGCTTCGCGCTTCGGCGAGGCAGGCTCCCCAGGGGGGCAGTGAGCGACTTACGGGTCTGGAAACATCACGCGCAGCACGGTCGTAGATGACCTCGTGTTCCGATCCCTCTGTGCCGCGACCACCTCGGTTCTGACCACGGTCTTCACGATCCTGTCGTTCGCTGAAACTGCGCACGCCGGCCGACGGCAGACATCTGCGCGCCAATCCCCGGGCGCCGCATCGACCCGTCAGCTCACGCTGTTCCTCGACTGTCAGTCCTGTTACGCGGACTATCTTCGAAGCGAGGTGACGTTCGTCGATTACGTCCGCGATCGCACGGAAGCGGATATCCACGTCCTGATCACCCGCGCGGAGACCGGTGCCGGCGGCAGCGAGTACACGCTGCAGTTCATGGGCGCCCGCACCTTCGACGGCGTGAACTACACGACGCGCACGGTGACGCTCTCGTCGGATACCGACGATGTGATCCGGAGGCAGCTGGCCACGGCGGTGCGCGTCGGCGTTCTGCACTACCTGTCGCGGGAGACGCTGCCGGCCGGGCTCGCCGTGAACGTTCGTACCGGCACCGAGGAGGATCGGCCGGCGGTGGCTGGTGATCCCTGGAGGAACTGGGTGTTCAGCCTCCGCGGGTCCGCGTCGTTCGACGGCGAAGAGACCAGACGCGAGCGGGAGCTTGGCGCCGACTTCAGCGCCGACCGCATCACACCCGACTGGAAGGCGACCTTCGGTGTAGAGATCGAGCATTCGATCGAGGAGTTCGATCTGGACGAAGAAGAACCGGTTCATGCCGAGCGGCGCGAGCGCGACTTCCAGTGGCTCGTCGTCAATGGTCTTGGTGAGCACTGGTCGATCGGAGCCACCGGCGATGTCGAGTCGTCCACGTTCGACAACATCAAGCTCTCGATTTCCGCGATGCCGGCGATCGAGTTCAACGTGTTTCCGTACTCGTCCTACACCCGGCGCCAACTGCGGCTGATGTATGGAGCGGGCGTGGAGAGCAACCGGTACTACGAAACGACGCTCTTCGGGGAGGACGAAGAGACACGGCCGCGGCATGAGGTCTCGTTGGCCTATGAGCAGCGTGAGCCGTGGGGATCGCTTCAGGCGAGGACGGAGTGGTCGCAATACCTGCACGACCTGTCGAAGACGCGGCTCGAGCTGGAAGGGGAGTTGTCACTGCGGGTGGCGCGCGGGTTGTCGGTGGCCGCGAACGTCAGCGCCTCGCGAATCCGGGACCAGATCGCGCTCCCGGCGCGCGGGGCGACCGACGAAGAGATCCTGCTGCGCATCCGCCGTCTCCAGACGGGCTATGAATACAACGTCGGGCTCAGCCTGACCTACACTTTCGGATCCATCTTCAGCTCCGTGGTCAATCCTCGATTTGGACAGTAGCCTGCGGTGAGCGTGCGCAACTCAGGCCGGACGGCGCTGGCGAAATGGCTGGTGCCGCTGGGGGCTGGCGCGATCGTCTGGCTGTGTCCTGTCCCCGACGGCCTGTCGCCGGCCGCCTGGCACTACACCGCGCTCTTCATCTTCGTCGTCGTCGGCCTCATCACCGAACCGGTCGCGGCGCCGGTGATTGGGTTCATCGGCCTGTGCGCGGCGGCGGTGTTCCAGCTGGTCGCGCCGACTCCCGCGGCATCGGTGCGGTGGGCGCTTTCGGGGTTCAGCAACGATGTGGTCTGGCTGATATTCTCCGCCACCACCTTCGCGCTCGGCTACGAGATCACCGGCCTCGGACGACGGATCGCGCTGTTGCTGGTGGCGAGGCTCGGCCGCAGCACGCTTGGCCTCGGGTACGCCATCGCGACAGCCGATCTGATCCTGGCGCCGTTCATGCCCTCCAATACCGCGCGAAGCGGCGGCACGATCTATCCCGTGGTGAAGAACATCCCGCCTTTGTACGGATCGACCCCGGAGGTGGATCCGCGGGCGATCGGCGGCTATCTGTGCTGGACGGCGTTTGCGACGACCTCGGTGACGAGTTGCATGTTCATCACGGCGCTCGCACCGAACCTGTTTGCCGCGCAGCTCGCCGGCAAGATCGCAGGAGTGGAAATCGGCTGGACGACGTGGATGGTGGGAGCGCTGCCCCTTGGCGTCCTGCTCTTCCTTGCGACGCCCGTCATGACCTATGCCGTGTACCCGCCTCGGATCAAGCGCGGGCCAGAGGTGGTCACCTGGGCCGCTGCCGAGCTCCTGTCGATGGGCCCGATCTCGCGCCGGGAAGTCACGATGGCAGCGCTGGCGATCGGGGCGCTGGTTGGCTGGATCTTCGGCGGCGCGCTGGTGGCACCGGTGATTGTGTCGCTGATCGCGATTGTCGTGATGGTCATGACCGGCGTGGTCACGTGGAACGATGTGATCGGCAACAAGGCCGCGTGGAACGTGCTCATCTGGTTTGCCACGCTGTTCACCATGGCCGACGGTCTCAATCAGCTCGGTGTCCCCGGCTGGATCGCTCAGCGCAGCGCCGCGAGCCTGGTGGGGTGGTCCGCGGTGACGATTGCCGTTCTCTTGATTGCCCTGTTCTTCGTGCTCCACTATCTGTTCGCGAGCACGACCGCGCATGCCGCGGCGGTCCTGCCGGCCTTTCTTGCGGCCATCGTTGCCGTACCCGAGATGCCGGTGCGGGCAGTCGTACTGACCATTCTCTATTCGGTCGGCCTGATGGGCGTGCTGACGCCGTACGCCACCGGGCCCGCGCCGGTCTGGTTCAATGCCGGGTACATCGCTCCCAGCGATTTCTGGAAACTTGGCGCCATCACGGGAGCGATGTACCTGCTCGCGCTGCTCGCCGTCGCGTTGCCTTACCTCTTGTACGTCAACCGCTGAACGAGCGGCCGGCAGCGAAGCGGCCTCTCAGAGGACGAAGGGATGAAGACTTACAACATCGCGGTGATCCCCGGCGACGGCATCGGCCAGGAGGTCGTGCCTGCGGCGATCGCCGTGCTCGAGGCGGTGGCGGCGGACGCAGGATTCCGGTTCGAGTGGCAGCATTTCGATTGGGGATCGCAGCGCTACTTCGATCACGGGCAGATGATGCCGGCGGATGCGACCGCGCAGCTGCAGCGGTTCGACGCGATCTTCTTCGGGGCGGTTGGCGACCCGCGGATCCAGGACAACGTCACGCTGAACGGGCTGCTCCTGCCGATCCGCCGCGCCTTCGACCAGTACGCCTGCGTCCGGCCGGCGGTGTTGTATCCGGGCGTCCGCAGCCCGCTCGCCGGCAAGCAGCCCGGTTCAATCGACTTCATCGTCGTGCGCGAGAACACGGAAGGGGAATACGCGCAGGTCGGCGGCATCCTCTATCCGGCCGGCGCCCATGGCGTCGCCATCCAGTCCGCGATCTTCACCCGGCATGGCACCGAGCGCGTGATCCGGTTCGCGTTCGATCTCGCGCGACAGCGCGCCCGGAAGCACCTGGTCACCTCGGTCACCAAGTCGAATGCCCAGGGCTTCAGCATGGCGTTCTGGGACCAGGTGTTCGCCGAAGTCGCCCGCGACTATCCGGATATCCGCACCGAGTCGCTGCTGGTGGACGCGGCGTGCATGGATCTCGTGCGGCGTCCCGAGACCTTCGACGTGATCGTCGCCTCCAACCTGTTCGGCGACATCCTGACCGATCTGAGCGCCGCGATCACCGGCAGTCTCGGGCTGGCGCCAAGCGCCAACCTCAACCCGTCGCGCGCGTTTCCGTCGATGTTCGAACCGGTGCACGGCTCCGCCCCCGACATCTCCGGCCGCGGCGTGGCCAATCCGATGGCGCAGATGCTGTCGGGAGTGATGATGCTCGAGTTCCTGGGTCAGAAGGCCGCTGCGTCGGCGCTCGAGAAAGCCGTCCTGGCCGTACTTGCGGCGGGACGCGACGTCACCGCGGATCTGGGTGGCACCGGCACGACCGCGGGAGTGACAGCGGCGGTGTTGGCTCTGCTGATGGAGGGGGCTCACTAGTTCATTGCCAAGATTGCCAAGATTGCCAAAATTGCCAAGATTGGAAAGACCGAGCTTCTTCCACGTCTTGCGAGTTAGCAAGGATGCATTCGAAATTTTGGCAATCTTGGCAATTTTGGCAATTTTGGCAATGAACGAAGTCTCCCCTCCTGCCACACCTTTGTCGTTGATTCTTCACAGCGATCACCAATCAACTCGCGAGAGCCCCTCGTCCAACTGATTAGATGCGCGCTGTTTTGTGAGCGCCCATCGGGCGCCGGCTGCCGGCGTCACTCATCGAGTTCGAGGAATCGTGATGAAGATCTACACCACAAGGATCCTTGCCCTCGCCGCCGTTGCGTTCGTGCTGGCCGCGGCGGTGGCAAAGGCCCAGTCGACGGACACCATCAGCAAGGTACCGTTCACGTTCAACGTCGGAGCGTCGGTCATGCCTCCCGACACGTATCGCGTGTCGGAATATGGGGGCCAGACCGGCGTCTTCATGATCAGTGGCTTCCGGCATTCCGCCATCCTGTTGAGCCAGCCAGAGGGGCGCACCGCGGTTGATCGTCCGCAGCTGGTCTTCCACAAATACGGCGATCAGTACTTCCTGCGCGAGATCCGGCTGGCCGGCAATACGGGCTTCAGCCTGCCCGAAAGCAAGCAGGAGCGCCAGGTCGAAGAACGAATCGCCGGTCGAACGACTCCGGAAAGGATCGTGGTGCTGGCGAACCAGCAGTGACCCCCCGCCTCCGCGCTTGCGCGCTACGGCGAGGCAGGCTCCCCGTCTTCGCCCTTCGGGGCTTCGGTGAGGCAGGCTGGTGTCGCAACCCTGCAACGACACCGAGGAGCCTGCCTCGCCGTAGCGCGAAGCGCGAAGGCGGGCCTAGAACGGACAATTGCCGGGCGCGGGGACGCCGGTTCGGCGTCCTGCGCCGGCCGGGATCAGCTGGACTGTCATGGTGCGCGCCTCGACGGGGCCCTCGTTCCGGATGATGTGGACGTGGTCTCCGCCGTGATCGACGAAGCCCTGGCCCTGCGTGTACACGTGCGGCGTGCAGGTCGGGTCGTCGCCTTCATAGGCTGTGACCGTGCCGGTCGTGACAAGGATCAGGCTGTGCCCGGGATGCGTGTGCCAGCCCGTATGGCCTCCCGGCGCCCAGACGTTGGACTGGATATACACGTCGGATTCCCCCTGAGTCTTCAGCCGCGACTGCCAGATGCTCGCAGGGATGGTGTGGTTCTTGACGTCGATCTCGCCGAAGCGGGCCACCGCCACGGTCGTGCCGGTGAAACCGCTGGCGTCGGTCGCCAGTAAGGTCGCCGCGTAGATTCCAGCGACCGCCACGATTCCGGCTAGGGTCCAGATCAGTCTGCGCGTCATGGTCTCTCCTCGTGTGCCTTGCCGGCGGGAAGCCGGTCGTGCAGACGGTGACGGCAGCGGCGGCCCGGCAGCAAGCGGCAAGGCACGGCACATCGCGCGTATTTCCGCGTCTATCCGTTGAATGCCGTCGTTTACCGTCCGGGGGAACGGAGGCTACGATGCGCGTCCGCGAGGATGGCGCCCGAAGACCGGTTGATGTTTTCTCCTGATCTCCTGTCCCTCCTGTTCAGAATCCGAGCGCCGCGAGTACCCCGGTTGCGACTGAAAGCAGCCAGACGGCCGTGATGGAGTGATGAACTCACCGGCTCTGAAGCCGGAAGCCACCATTCACAACGAACCGGCGTAGAATGCGCGGGTTGGGAGGAACCAGGCTGATGAAGCACTCGAGCAGGGGAACGCGCGGACGGCGGATGACGCGCCGGGAGTTCGTCGGCAGCGCGGTTGCGGCGGCAGGAGTGGTGAGGGGCGCGCCGGCGATTCTGCGCGGTCAGAAGCTGAACAACAGGTTGCGAATTGCGTTCATTGCCTGCGGCGGCCGGGCACGGGCGAGCCTCGGCGAGCTCACCATCAGGCCGGGTGCGCCGCCGCCGGGTGGCCGAGGTGCCCCCGATCCCAATGCCGGGCCGCATCCGGACGAAGACGTCACTGTCCTCTGCGACATCGACGACAACGCGATCGAGTCGGCAGCGGAACAGTTTCCGAAGGCCAGGCGCGAGAACGACCTCCGCAAGGTCTTCGATCGCCCAAACGAGTTCGACGCCGTCGTCGTCGCCACCACCGAGAACACGCATGCGTTCGCGACCTACCTGGCGCTGATCCACGGCAAGCACGTCTACTGCGAAAAGCCGCTCACCTACAACGTGTGGGAGGCGCGGCTGATTCGCGAAACCGCCGCGAAATATCCGAAGCTGTCGACCCAGATGGGCAATCAGGGCCACGCCTCGCCAGCCAGGCGGAAGGTCAAAGAGGTCCTGAACACCGGCGTGATCGGGCCGGTGCGCGAGGTTCACGTGTGGGCTGACCGGGCGTGGGGGCTGCAGGACGCGGCGTCCGCTCAGAAGTTCGACAAGCCGCACGGCTTCTACAACGGGATCCAGATCGTGAACCGGTTCAAGGAGTCGATGACCCCTCCGTCCACGCGCCATTGGGATCTCTGGCTGGGGCCAGCGCCGGCGCGGCCGTACCACGAAACGTATTTCCCGGGCCCGCGCTGGTATCGCTGGTGGGACTTCGCCAACGGCACGATGAGCGATCTCGGCAGTCACGACAACGACGTGCCGTACACCGTGCTCGATATCCGCCAGCCGCTGACGATCGAGGCTCATTCGTCGAACGTCCCGATCCCTCATCCAGAGCTGGCACCGGCGACGATGACGGTGACGTATGAGTTCCCGGCATCGCCGTCGGGAGCGCCTCCGGTGAAACTGGTGTGGCACCAGGGCGACAGCAAGCCACCGGGCTGGGTACCTGACTGGGGTGGCCGCTCGCAGCTGTTCATCGGCGACAAGGGCATGCTGCTCTGCCTGGGCAACAACGTCAAGCTGCTGCCGGAGGACAAGTTCAAGGACTTCCAGATGCCGCCCGAGACGCTGCCGCGCTCACCCGGCCACTGGATCGAGTGGGTCAACTACGCCAAGGGCGAAGGCCCTGTGCCCGGATCGAACTTCCAGTACTCCGGCTGGACGACGGAGGCCAATCATCTTGGCAACGTGGCCTACCGGGCGATGAAGAAGCTCGAGTGGGACTACAAGAACCTGCGCGCGACCAACGCGCCTGAAGCGGAGCCGTTCATCAAACGGCCGCAGTACCGCAAGGGGTGGGAAGGGATCCTGAAGGGTTGATGAAGGAGGCGACCGTGCTGACACGACGGGACTTCGTGAAACAGACAGCGATCGCGAGCGTCGCAGCGCCCGTGGTTGCACACGCGCAGGGCGGGAGCCCGCAAGCGGGGCAGGGCGGCGCGCCGGCGAAGACGCCGGCCAACCCGGTCCCTGTGCGCGTCGGCATGACCGACTGGAATCTCGGGCAGCGCGGCGACATCAGCAAGATCGCGCTGGCCCGCGAGATCGGGCTCGACGGCATCCAGGTCAGCGTGCAGTACCCGACCGATGGCAAGACGCCCACGGTCCGCGATCCCAAGACCCAGGAAGCCTTCCGGCGCGCGGCCCTCGACAACGGCATCCAGATCTGTTCGCTCGCGATCGGCAACCCGGGCAAGTCGCGGCTGCCGATGCATACCAATCCGGCCTTCGGCATCCTGCTCGTCGAGGCCGTCGAGATCGCGCACAACCTCGGCACCAACAACATCCTCCTGCCGATTCTCGGCGACAGCCACATCGACATGTCCAACCAGTGGCAGGTCGACAGCTTCGTCGCGATGATGAAGGAGGTGGCCCGTTACGCGGAGAAATACGGCGTGGTGGTGGGGCTCGAGGACTGGATCTCCGCCGAGGACAATATCAGGATCCTCGACGCCGTCGGGTCCGACTACATCGCGGTCTACTACGATGCGCACAACATCGTGCCGCGCGTGAAGGACATCTACGCGGAGCCGAAGATGCTTGGCAAGCGGATCAACCAGATCCACGTCAAGAACGCGAATTTGCTGCTCGAGACGCCCGGCGGCAAGATGGACTGGCCGCGGATGGCGCAGGAGTTCTACGACATCGGCTACCGTGGATGGTACGTGCTCGAGACCGGCTCGCCAACGAAGGACATCGTCGCCGACACGCGTGCCAACATTGCGTACGTGAAGAAGACGTTCAAGATTCCAACAGTCACCTGAGTCCCCAGCCCGCGGCCCGCAGCCCGCGGGCCGCGATCTCCGTCGATGATCCTGCGGCGCTTTCTGTTCCTCGTGTGCGCGCTGAGCGCGGGTTGTCACGCGACTCAGAGCGCGCCGGTGACGACCCCGTCGCCTCCGGCGGCACGGAGCGCGACGCTGCCCGATTCGCTGGTCTGGGTGCAGCGATCCGCGGAATACTACGCGGCCGTGATTCAGGTCTATCGCCAGGCGACCGTGCGAGTCGAGCAGCAGGCTCCGTCTCGGCCGCCGGGAACATGGGCCGTCGTCCTGGACGCCGATGAAACGATCCTGAGCAATCTCCAATACCAGATCGAACGGGTGGGTCTCGGATACTCCTCGGAGAGCTGGGCGGCGTGGGTACGGCGGCGGGAAGCCACGCCGCTACCGGGGGCGGCGGCCTTTCTCGCGCGGGTGCACCAGCTCGGTGGCCGGATCGCTATCGTGACCAATCGGCTGGAATCCGAATGCACCGACACCATCGCGTTGTTCAAGACGCTGGCACTGGCGTTCGACGCCATGCTCTGTCGCCCTGACAAGGCGCCGTCCGACAAGACCCCGCGCTTCGAAGCCGTCGAGGCCGGCACAACGCCCGCCGGCAACACTCCGCTCGACGTCGTCGCGTTCGTCGGCGACAACATTCTCGATTTTCCAGGCCTGAACCAGAAGCTTCGTCAGGCGGGACAGGCCGCGTACGGGGAGTTCGGGGTGAAGTATTTCCTTCTTCCGAACCCGATGTACGGCAGCTGGCAGGAAGTCCGCTGAGCGCCGGGTTCGCGGGTTCGTGGGCTCGCGGGTTCGCGGGTTCGGTAGAGTCGGCGATATTCAGAGGCAACCAGCCGTTGATTCGCGGAAGTTGCCGCTGAATATCAGCGCTCTTATCGAACCCGCGAACCCGCGAGCCCCCGAACCCGCGACTGTTGGGGGGACGAACTCCTTGACCAGCGCAACGTCTAAGAAAGAATGCGCGATATCAGGATAGGGCTGCGCCTGCTCGTCAAAGAGAAGTCCTTCTGCGCTCTGGCGGTGATCGTTCTCGCGCTCGGGATTGCCAGCGTCGCGACGATGTTCAGCGTCGTCAATGGCGTGATGCTGCGGGGGTTCTCGTTTCCGAATGCGGGACGGCTCGCGAGCCTCAACTTCATCGATCCGTCGACCACCACGTTCTTCGGCGTCAACGGGCGGATTTCGTCGAAGGACTACCAGGAACTGCTGCCCGAGCAGCAGTCGTTCGAGCGCCTGGCAGCCTACCTGAACGGTTCGACGGTGAACATCACCGTCGACGGCCGTCCGCAGCGCTACACCGGTGCCTACGTCACCGAGGACTTCCTCCGCATCCTCGGCGTCACGCCCCTGATGGGGCGTGATTTCACCGCCGCCGACAACACGTCCGGGGCCGGCAAGGTCGCGATCATCGGCCACGCCATGTGGCAGCGCGACTTCGGCGGCGCGTCCGACATCATCGGCAAGGGCTTTCGCCTGAACGGCAAGGCCGCCACGGTCATCGGCGTGATGCCGAAGGGGTTTGCCTTCCCGACCAACGAGGAGCTCTGGATTCCGTTGTTCAGCGAGTTCCCTCCGCGCGAGCGGGGCGATCCAGCCGGCAACAACCCGGCGGTGCTCGGCTTGCTCAAAGCCGGTGTTTCGCTCGATCAGGCGAACGCCGAGGCCACGACCATTGCCCGACGATTCGCGGCCGCGTATCCCGAGACCAACAAGACGTTCAACACCGGCCAGGTGCAGCGGCTGCTCGAATCGTTCACGCCGCGGCCGTTGCGTGGCACGTTGTGGACGATGCTGGGGTTCTGCGTCGGCGTGCTGCTCATCTCGTGCGTGAACGTGATGAACATGCAGTTCGCGCGGGCGACGCTGCGAGCCAAGGAGCTGGCGGTGCGATCGTCGCTCGGCGCGACCCGGATCCGGTTGATCCGCCAGATGCTCACGGAGAGTCTCCTGATTGCCTTGATCGGCGCGACGCTCGGGGTCGTCCTCGCCTATGGATCGATTGACTGGCTGTCGGCAACCGTGAGGAACCTCGAGAATCCGCCGCCATCGTGGATCACGTTCGACGTCGACGCGCCGGTCCTGACGTTCACGGTCCTGGCCACGCTGGCTGCGGCCGTGTTCTCCGGTCTCCTGCCGGCGCTGATGTCGTCGCGCGCCAACGCAGCCGACGTGCTTCGCGAGGGTGGCCGGGGCAACACGAGCCGGAAGGTCGCGCTCATCTCCCGCGGGCTCGTGGTGTTCCAGATCGTGGTCACCTGTGTGCTGCTCACCGGGTCACTGCTGCAGCTGCGATCGATCACCAACCAGCAGACCATCGACTACGGCTACGACACCGCCGGAATCATCTCGGCACGCATGGCGCTGATGGACGGCGACTATCCGTCGCCGGACTCACGCAAGGTGTTCTACGAGCGGGTGCTCCAGGCGTTCGAGGGCGACGCGCAGGTTGAAGCGGTCGCGCTGACCAGCCGGTTCAGGATGGTCTTCGCGGGCAACGGGCCGATCGAGCTCGAAGGGAAGACCTATCGCGAGAACCGCGATCGTCCGAACGCCAACGTCGAACAGGTGAGCGGCGGCTTCTTCGCGGTCACCGGGCAGCGCCTCCTCGAAGGACGGACGTTCACGACCGCCGATCTCGACGCGCACCAGCCCGTGGCCATCGTCAACGACGCGTTCGCGAAGCGGCACTTCGGCACCGAGAGCGCCCTCGGCCGCCGGTTCAGGACCGTCGCGGGCAACGGCCGTCAACCGGGGCCGTGGCGGACGATCGTCGGCGTCGTCTCGACGATCAGGATGATGGGACCGTTCAATGTCCCTGGCGTCGACGAGACCGGCTTCTACGTGCCGTTCTTTGCCAACCCGTTCGGTCCGATCCAGCCGGGTCCCTTCGTCAGCCAGTTCACGACCATCATCGTCAAGCCGCGTCCCGGCCAACGGGCGGACGCCATGGCGGTGCCGCTCGGTCAGCTCGTCGCCAAAGTCGATCCGAACCTGCCGCTCTACTTCGTCGGCACGCCAAAGCATCAGCAGGAGAGTTTCGTCGCGCAGAACCGGATCATCGCCACGATGTTCTCCATCTTCGGCGTCATCGCGATCGTGCTGGCGTCGGTCGGCATCTATGGCGTGATGTCATTCTCGGTGAACCAGCGGCGCCAGGAGTTCGGCGTGCGGATGGCGCTCGGCGCGCACTACAGCCGGATCCTGCGCATGGTGCTGGGGCAAGGGGCCGTGCAGGTCGTCCTTGGCCTCGGCCTCGGCGTCGGCCTGGCCCTGACGCTGGCCACGCTGGCAGGCTCCGGCATTCAGAACATCCTGTTCGGCGTCAGCGCCCGCGATCCGCTGACCTACGCGACGGTCATCGCGGTGATCACGGCCGTGTCGTTCTTCGCGACCCTCGTGCCCGCGCGACGCGCCACGCGCGTGGATCCGATGATCGCGCTGCGCGCGGAGTAGAAAACTGGGGCTTCCGGCTTTAGCCGGAATGATGTGGCTGTCACCAGACTTGTCCCTTCGCCGTCGCGCATAGCGAAACATCCCACCCGATCCAAGTCGTCCCGTTAATCACTTAAGCGTTTAAGTAAAGGGCGATTGCATTGTGGTAAACCGTGTCGAAAGCGTGGCAATCGGGGGAGGGCTGGAAATTTGATGGTGTGAAATGCCTCTGATCGTGAGGAATTGCCTGGAGACTCGCTGCCAGGAAGAGTAACGTCCGCGCATCGCTACGGCCGACGGCCGCGCGATCCGTTGGGTGTACGTCGAGGAGGATCAATGGCGATATCCCGAACCCGGAGTCTGGGCGCCTTCGTGGTTGCCCTGCTCGCGGCGGTCTTCGCAGCAGGATCGGTCGCAGCGCAGACGGTCACCGGAGTCATTTCCGGCACCGTGGTGGACCCCCAGAATTCCGTTGTGCCCGGGGCGACGGTGACGATCACGAACGAGGCCACGAGCGACTCACGGGTCGCGGTGACCGATGACCAGGGCGCCTTCCAGGTGACCAGCCTGCCGCCGGCGAGATATACGGTGCGCGTCGAGCTTGCGAGCTTCCGGACGTACGAGCGGAAGAGCGTGGTGCTGAGCTCGTCGGAACGAGTCTCGGTCGGAACCATCACGCTCGAAGTCGGCGGCCTTGGCGAGACCGTCACCGTCGAAGCGACCGGCTCGCACGTGAACACCACGGAAACGCAGCACGGCGGCGTCATCACGCGGACGCAGATCGAACAGATCCAGGTGCTCGGCCGCGACGTGACGTCCCTCATGCGGCTGCTGCCTGGCGTCCGCTACACCGCCCCGGTCGACTCGATGGGCGGCACGTTCGGGGTAGACATGCCGAACGTGGGCGGTCTGCCGGCCGATTGGGGCCGGGTGATCATCGACGGCGTCGTCGGCAACGAAATCGGCAACAGCGGCATGAACGCGCAGATGGTGAACCTGGATGCGATTGCCGAAGTGCGGCTGCTGAACAACTCGTATCGCGCGGAATACGGTCAGTCGGGAGGCTCTCAGCTCCAGATCGTCACTCGCGGCGGCAGCTCGCAGTATCACGGCTCGGGGTATTACTACGGCCGTCACGAGCGATTCAACAGCACCGAGTTCTTTCGTGCCCGTTCGCAACGGCTCCAGGGTATCGATCCCTTTCCGCCCAGGTACCGATTCGCCACCTATGGCGCCAACGTCGGCGGCCCGGTGCTGAAGAACAAGAGAAGCCTCTTCTTCTTCTATTCGATAGAAGCGCCCCAGGTGCAGCGCCCGCAGAGCGTGCAGACGTGGCGCATGCCGTCAGCCCTCGAGCGACAGGGGAATTTCTCGCAGACCTTCGACGCGCAAGGGCGCTTGATCAACATCCGCGATCCACGCAAGACCGGCCAGGCGTGCAACGCCGTGACCGGCGGGCCCGGTTGCTTCGACGGCAACGTCATCCCCGCGTCGATGATCAACTCGGCCCACATGCAGGCGATGCTCAGGCTGATGCCGACGCCCGAGTACGACCCGCGGACGACGCAGGGCAACTACAACTACGATACTGAAGAAGTCATCGACATTCCCAAGTTGAACAACGTTGCCCGCATCGACTGGCGGCCGACGCAGAGCGACAGCTTCTCCTTCACGATCAAGGACTGGTGGCAGGATCAGCGCGGGGCGCGCATCACGGCGGGGCCGTCGAACTGGCAGTGGTTCTTCGCCCACTACAAGAACACCGACCGCGGCTTCACCGGCAACTACACGAAGATTCTGCGGTCGAACCTGGTGTGGGACACCGACTTCGGCAGCCGTCAACAGACGGAAGTGTTCTATCCGCTGAACGAGACGGAGTGGACCAAGGCCAGCCGTACGAACGCCGGTTTCACGGCGCCGCAGTTCCATCCCGAGCTCAACCCGCGCGACGTGCTGCCCAAGGTCAGCTTCGGCTTTCCGTCGGGATCGCCAAATTTCAGTTACGACAGCCGTCTGTCCGACAAAGGCATTGCCTGGCTGCACTCGGTACGGTCGAACGTGACCTACATTCGCGGGGCACACGCGCTCAAGACCGGCATCTACTACGAGAAGTCCATCAATTCAGAAGGCAAGGGAGGTGTCGGCGGGGGCGCCTGGGCCGGTGACTACAACTTCACCGTGGACACCGCGAACACGCTGGACACCAACCACGCCTTCGCCAATGCGCTCGTGGGGAACTTCACGTCGTACACCGAGACCGACGGCTACGCCGACGTGAAGGGGAACCGGCCGACGGTCGAGTTGTACGGGCAGGACACGTGGAAGGTCGGCCGGACGCTGACGGTCGACTATGGGATGCGCTTCCTCTGGTTCCGTCCGTGGGCGTCTACCAAGGAGGGCACCCGGTCTGCGTCATGGGATCCCGACCGTTACATCCCGGGGGGATCACCCCTGCTCTATGCCCCGGTAAGGGTGAACAACCAGAACTTCGCGCAGAATCCTGTGACCGGCGAGCTTCGCGCGCCGGTGTACGTCGGCTCGTTCGTGGCGGGCACCGGTGACCCCTACAACGGCATGGTGACCAACGACGAGTGGCCCACCTATGGGGTTGGCTTCCGTGTGAGTCAGGGCATTCAGCCCGAGGGCCGGGTCGGTCTCGCGTGGGATATCAGGGGCGACGGGAAGACGTCGCTGCACGCGAGCCTCGGGCGGTACCACAACGCGTTCGTCAACGCCAATGGACTCGACGTCCTGGCGCGGCAGCCACCGGCGCAGAACAACCCGGTGCTGCGCTACGCCACCATCGCCCTGTTGCAGACCCCCGAGGCGCGCGCCGCGTTCGATACGACGCCGAGCAACATCACCGGGTTCCAGCACGTGGCGCCGACGCCGCAGTCGTTGAACTACTCGATCGGCGTCCAGCGGGAGTTGGGCTGGGGCACGGTGCTCGACGTCACCTACGCGGGCAGCAAGACCGAGAGGATCGAGGTGACCTACCAGTACAACGATCTGCCCTATGGCACCAATTTCATCGACGTCCATCCGGAGAACATCGATCCGCGGACTGGCGGCGTGCTCCCGGCGAACTTCCTGCGGCCGTATCGCGGATATGGCACCCTGGGCGTTCGCCAGAACACCGGCGACACCGACTACAACTCGATGCAGCTGCAACTGAACCGCCGCTACATCAGGGGCTTCCAGTTCGCACTCGCCTACACACTGGCCAAAGGCTACGACAGACGGATCACGGGCCCGTACCTGCCGGAGGATCAGGACTGGTTCTGGCGCGCACCGACCGCCGGCACCCAGTTGCACAACATGACGATCAGCTACACCTGGGACGTACCGGACGGCAGCCGGTTGTGGAACAACTGGCTGACGCGGGGCGCGCTCGACGGCTGGCAGCTCTCGGGCAACACGGCCTTCGTGTCGGGCGACTGGGCGGGCGTGACGTTCACGACGACCGACAACTTCGACTTCTATGGCACCGGCAACAACGATGCGCGCGGTCGCATCGTTTTGACGGGTGTGAATCCGACCGGCGGCGACAACCGGGATCCGAACCCGGACGGCAATGGCTCGTATCTCGACTGGGCAGCCTTCGCGCGCCCGTCGGGCCGGCTGGATCTCGGAAATGCTCCGTCGCGATTCTTCCGTCGGCCGCCGATTCGGAACACCGACCTGTCGATGTTCAAGAACTTCGGCGTCGGCGGCGGCAAGCGGGTGCAGATTCGCTGGGAGATCTACAACCTGTTCAACACGGTGAACTGGAACGAAATCGACACCAGTGCGCAGTTCAACGAGGCTGGTCAGCAGGTGGATACCCAGTTCGGCAAGGCGACGTCGGCGCGCGACCCGCGCATCATGCAGGGGGCCATCCGCTTCACCTTCTAACGCCGGGGCATGTCGGGGTCAGGACTGATGCTGGCCCCGGCTTGCCTATTGCCAAAATTGTCCGCCTCCGCGCCGATGGTATCGGGCGGCGCTCCGGCGAGACCTCGCCGTAGCTGGTCGGAGGAACTTGGCGCGACCAGCGGAGGCGGGCCAAAAGTGCCAAGATTGCCAAGATTCAAGAAGGCCTCGAGCTAATCCAGTCGGCCGGTTGAGCAGGAGATCTTCAATTTTGGCAATTTTGGCAATCTTGGCACTTTTGGCAATGCAGGCGGCGGCGCCCCGCGCCGCCGACAACCCCCACCTCGTCACGTATCAAGGCGAGAAAGGCCCCGGCCTCGGCAAGCACATCGTCTTTCTGGCCGGTGATCACGAGTATCGATCGGAGGAAACGCTCCCGGCCCTCGCGCGGATCATGGCGCGGCGCTACGGCTTCACCTGCAGCGTGTTCTTCACGACGAACCCGCAGACCGGCTTCATCGAGCCGGGCAGCTCGAACATCGCCGGCCTCGAGGCGCTGAAGAAAGCCGATCTGATGGTCGTCTTCCTGCGCTTCCAGGATTTCCCGGACGCCGAGATGCAGCACATCGTGGACTACCTGGATCGGGGCGGCCCGGTGGTCGGCTTCCGCACCGCCACGCATGCCTTCCAGATCAGGCGGCCCGACGCGAAGTTCCTGAAGTACACCTGGCGCGGCGGCGATCCGCAGTACCCCGGCGGTTTCGGCCGGCAGATTCTCGGTGAGACCTGGGTGTCGCACTACGGCACGAATCACAAGCAGAGCTCGCGGCTGCTGCTCCAGTCGGCGGAAGCGGACCATCCGATCCTTCGCGGCGTGAAGGACGTCTGGGTACAGTCCGGGGGATATACCGCGGATCCGATCGCGGGCAGCCGTGTGCTCGCGCTCGGTCAAATCCTGAACGGCATGACCTCGGACTCACCGCCAGCACCGGACAAGAAAGAGATGCCCGTCGCCTGGCACCGCACCTATCAGTCGGCGTCCGGCAAGAGCGGACGCGTGTTCACGACGACGCACGGCGCGTCGGAGGATCTGCTGAACGACGGCTTCAGGCGGATGAGCGTGAACGCGCTGCTCTGGGCGGCAGGACTCGAATCCGCAATCACTCCCTCGAACGACATTGGCCTCGTGGGCCCCTTCCAGCCAACCACCTATGCGTTCGACGGTTACGTCAAGAACATCAAGCCGGCCGACATGGCCGGCTGGGACTCGCCGATCCCGGCAAAGCCCCGGTAGCGGGCGGGTCCGCGTGGAGCATCGCACATGACCAGAACTCGATGGGGAATGGTGTTGGCGCTGGGATTCATCCTGGCGTCGATGGCGCCGACTGGTGGTCAGACTGCCGCAACGTTCGAACTGCGTCAGCACGACCACATCTGCATCATCGGCAACCAGCTCGCCGAGCGCATGCAATATGAAGGGTGGCTCGACACGCTGCTGCACGCGCGCTTTCCGCAGCACGACCTGGTCATCCGTAACCTCGGTTTCTCCGGCGACGAGGTCGCGACGCGTCTCCGCTCGAAGAACTTCGGCTCGCCCGACGAGTGGTTGAGCGGAAGCGGGGAAGTCATCGGCGGCTACCAGGAAAACCGCCTGAAGACCACGGACACCAGGGCGGATGTGATCTTCGCATTCTTCGGCTACAACGAGTCGTATGCGGGAGACGCCGGGCTGCCGGCGTTCAGGAAGCAGCTCGAAGACTGGATCACGCACACGCTGGCGCAGAAATACAACGGGAAGACGGCGCCCAGGATCGTCATCTTCTCGCCGATCGCGCACGAAGATCTGCGGAACCCGGATCTGCCAGACGGCAAGGAGAACAACACCCGCCTCGAGATGTACACGCTGGTGATGTCGCAGGTGGCGGCGGCGCGCGGCGTGCGCTTCGTCAATCTGTTCGCGCCGACGCGGTCGCTTTACACTACGGTGAAGACTCCGCTGACCACCGACGGCGTGCACCTCAACGAAGAAGGCAACCGTCGCGTGGCCGAGATCATCGACCGTGATCTGTTCGGCGCGCGTCCGAGAACCTACGCGGCGAATTACCTCACGGCGCTGCAGCGAGCGGTCGCCGACAAGAGCTTCCAGTGGTTCAAGCGCTACCGGACCACCGACGCCTTTGCCACCTTCGGCGATCGGGCGTTCCTGACCTTCATCCGGGGCAACCCGCGCGACGTCAACCCGTCGCGCGTCAAGTTCAACCCGGAAGACAAGCTGCCGACCAACTACGAAGTGCTCGAGCGCGAGGTCGAAGTGCTCGACCACATGACCTCCAACCGCGACCGGCAGATCTGGCGCATCGCCCGCGGTCTCGCGCCGAGCCCGGCCGAGGTGAAGGTCGGCGACTCGGACACGCCGCCGTTCATCGATGCCGGTACGAACGAGCCGGGCAAGGGGCCGAACGGCGCGCACATCTATCTCGGCGGCGAGGACGCCGTCACGAAGATGAAGCTCGGGCCGGGCATCAAGGTCAACCTGTTCGCCTCGGAGAAGGAGTTTCCCGAGTTGGTGAACCCGGTCCAGCTCGCCGTCGACACGCGCGGCCGGCTGTGGGTGGCGGCGTGGAAGAACTACCCCCACTGGCAGCCGAAGACGCCGATGGATGACAAGCTGATCATCCTCGAGGACACCAATGGCGACGGCAAGGCGGACAAGCGCACGATCTTCGCCGGCGATCTCGACAACCCCACGGGCTTCGAGTTCTGGAACGGCGGGGTGATTCTCGCCCAGGCCCCGAACCTCGTCTTCCTCAAGGACACCAACGGCGACGACAAGTACGACACGAAGCAGATCCTCATCGGCGGCATGGACTCGGCCGACACGCACCACACGATGAACAGCTTCGTCTTCGATCCCGGCGGCGCGCTCTACATCCGCGAAGGGATCTTCCATCGCAGCCAGGTCGAAACGCCGTGGGGCCCGGTGGTCCGGCAGGCCGACGGCGGCGTCTTCCGTTTCGAGCCGAAGACGTTCAAGTTCGAAACCTACATCCCGATGAACTTCCCGAATCCCCACGGTCACACCTTCGACTTCTGGGGACGCGACATCATCTTCGACGCCACCGGCGGACAGCCGTATTACGGGCCGTCGATGTCGACCAGGAAGTACTACCCGGCGATGGAGTCCACCAAGGCACCGCGTCCGGGGCAGGTGCGCACCCGCCCGGTTGGCGGCAGCGAGATCATCTCGAGCCGGCACTTCCCGGACGAGATGCAGGGAAATCTCGTGGTGTTGAACACCATCGGCTTCAGGGGACTGCTGCAATACAAGGTCACCGAGGACGGCGCGGGCCTGAAGATGACGGAAGTCGACCCGATCATCGAGTCGGCCGACGAGAACTTCCGCCCGGTCGACGCGGAGATCGGCTCCGACGGCGCGCTCTACGTCGCCGACTGGCAGAACCCGATCATCGGCCACATGCAGCACAACCTGCGCGACACGTCACGCGATCACGAGCATGGCCGCATCTATCGCGTCACCTATGAGGGCCGGCCGCTCGTGAAGCCGGCGGCGATCGCCGGCGAGCCGATCGATCGGCTGCTCGATCTGCTCAAGGAGCAGGACAACCGCGTGCGCTACCGCGCCAAGATCGAGTTGAGCGGCCGCAACAGCAACGACGTGATGTCGGCGCTCACCGCCTGGATCTCGCGTCTCGACAAGAGCAGCCCGCAGTACGAGCACCTGATGCTGGAGGCGCTCTGGGTGCAGCAGTGGCACAACCGCGTCGACCAGGCCTTGTTGAAGCGCATGCTGCGCTCGAGCGAGCCGTCGGCGCGTGCCGCCGCGACGAGGGTCCTCTGCTACTGGCGCGACCGCGTCCCGGACGCCATGGCGCTGCTCGAGACGCAGGTCGCCGATTCCCATCCCGCCGTGCGTCTCGAGGCGGTGCGGACCGCGAGCTTCTTCCGCACGCCCGACGCGATCCCGCTCGCCAAGTCGGTCGAAAAGGACCTGCAGGACCGGTTCCTCGCCTACACGTATCAGCAGGCGATGGTGACACTGGAGGGGATCAACCGCCGCGTCAGCACCACGACCGCGAACGCACCCGCCGAAGCCAACACCACGGCGACGGCGCTGCCCGATCTCTCGGCCGCCGCCATGCGCCGGGATCTGCGCGACAAGGGCGTGCAGACGATTGCCATCGGCACGCTTCCCGAGCAGATGCAGTTCGACGTCCGCTGGTTCGTGGTCGAGGCCGGAAAGCCGGTGCAGCTGACCCTCAAGAACGCCGACTTCATGCCCCACAACATCGTCATCGGCCAGCCCGGCTCAATCAACGCCATCGGCAACGCCGCGGCGACGATGCCCCCGCCGACCGCCGCCAACGCCCGTGCGTATGTGCCCGATCTTCCGGTCGTGATTGAGGCGTCGCGGCTCCTGCAGCGCGACGAATCCGACACCATCAAGTTCACCGCGCCCGCCAAACCAGGCGACTACACCTTCGTCTGCACCTTCCCGGGCCACTGGGTCCGCATGTACGGCGTCATGCTCGTCGTCCCGAGCCTCGATGGCTACGAGGCGAAGCCAGCGGTGCCGAACGACCCGATGACAGGGAAGCCGTACGAGGCGCAGCGGGTGACGGGGACTAAGTGATTACATCCGCGGGCTCGCGGGTTCGCGGGTTCGCGGGTTCGGGCTGAGGTGGTAATCAGAGGCAACTGCGGCTGATCCAAGCAGCTCGTTGCCCCTGATTACCCGGCCGCCCCCCGAACCCGCGAGCCCGCGAACCGCGAACCCGCGAACTCCGGACGCCGCGAAGCGGCGCGCGTCCCTGCGTCGTATACTTCCTATCCTCTGCTCGTTTCGAGCGCCGCTTCCCAGATCTCCGATGTCCAACAGCGTCAGTCAACTCTCTCGACTTGTCTCAACGGCCGCGCTGGGTGTGAGCCTCGCCGCCTGTTCTCGCACGCCGACGGCGCAGGCCAGCAAGCGCGACGGTGACCCGAAACCTGTCTCGGTGGCCGTCGTGCATCAGGCCTCCGTGCCCCGCGCCGTGGACGTCGTCGGGACGCTCGCCGCGGTGGATCAGGTGACGGTGTCGTCCGAGGCCGACGGCAAGGTGGAGAAGATAAATGCCGACCTCGGGGATCGGGTGCGCGCCGGCCAGGTGCTAATCCAGCTCGACGATGAGAAGCAGCGCTATGCCTATGAGCAGCAGCAGGCGGCGCTCGCCCGGACGTTGGCGCAGTACGGCGCGCCCGACCCCGAGCATCTTCCCGCCATCGAGGAGACGCCGGATGCGAAGCGCACCAAGGCCGACCTCGCGCAGGCGGAACAGTCCTACGAGCGTGCCGCCGAGCTGTTCAAGCGCACCCTGATCCCCCAGCAGGCGCTGGACGATGCCAAGACGGCGGTCGAGACGAAGAAGGCGACCTACGACGCGTCGCTGCACAATGCGCGAAACCTGAGGGCGAGCATCCAGGCGTCGCAGGCCACCATGAAGCTGGCGGCGCGGCAGTTGCGCGACGCCGAGATTCGCGCGCCCTTCGATGGCTACGTCGAGAGGCGGCTGGTGAATCTGGGGGAGCTGGTCAAGGCGCAGATGCCGGTCATGGCGATCGTCCGGCTCGACCCGTTGAAAGTGATCGCCGAGATACCCGAGAAGATGGCCCCCTGGATCGCGGACGGCCGTCCCGTCGAACTGCGGGTCGACGCGTACCGCGATCGCACGTTCACCGGCAAGGTGACCCGCATCAGCCCGGCAGTGAACACGTCGACGCGGGCCTTTCCGTTCGAGGCGATCGTGCCGAACCCTGAGGCGGTGCTGAAGCCGGGGACCTTCGCGCGCGTGCACGTCGAGAGCGGCAAGGTGGACAACGTGCTGACGCTGCCATATGCAGCGCTGCAGTATCGCTACGGCGTCAATCGCGTGTTCGTCGTGAGCGGTGATCGGCTCGCCGTGCGCGAGCTCCAGGTGGGCGAGCGGCTCGGCGAGCGGATCGAGATCCTCAGCGGCGTGAAGGCGGGGGAACAGGTGGCGATTACCGACGTCGAAGCCCTGGCTGATGGCGCGCTGGTCTCGGTGACCAAATAAGGGGACTGCGCATGCTCTCTGAATTCTGCGTTCGCCGGCCGGTTTCCGCCACCATGCTGGTGATGTCCCTGGTCGTCCTGGGGACCTTCTCGTTTCGCGGGCTGGGAGTCGACCTCTTTCCCAAGGCTGATCCCGCGACGGTCAGCGTGACCCTGCTGCTGCCGGGGGCGAGCCCCGACGAAATGTCGTCGTCGGTGGTCGAGCCGATGGAGGAAGCGATCAGCGGCGTTTCCGGCATCGATGAAATCCAGGCCCGCATTGCCGAAGGGCGCGCCGTCCTCACCGTGCGGTTCGTGCTGGAGCGCGACCTGAACGAGGCCTCGAACGACGTGCGCGAGAAGGTCGCCGGCGCGATCCGCAATGCGCCCCCTTCGCTGCTGTCGCCAATCATTACCAAGGTCGATCCGGATGCCGATCCGGTGCTGTCGCTGATCGTCTCGTCGGACTCGATGAGCCTCCGCACCCTGACCGAGCTCACCGACAAGCAGATTGCCCGGGCGATTCAGACCGTCAACGGCGTCGGCGAGGTGAGCCTCTCGGGCGGCCGGGCGCGCGAGGTGCACATCGTCGTGGACATCGAGAAGCTGAATTCCTACGGGCTCTCGATGACCCAGGTGCGCGACGCCATCGTCGCCGAGAACGTCGAGATTCCGGGCGGCACGATCGAGCAGGGCAAGGGGCAGCTGCTGCTGCGCACGCTCGGCCGGGTGGACGCCACCGCGAACTTCAACGACATCGTGATCGCGACCACCGGCGGCACGCCAATCCGGATCTCCGACATCGGGCATGCGGAGGACGGCTTCGAGCGTCCGACATCAGCGGTGTGGCTCGGCGAGACGCCGGCGGTGATGGTCGACGTGCGCCGGGCGATGGGCGAGAACACGGTGGCGGTGATCGAGGGCGTGCGCGAACGCCTGACCCTGGTCGAGCGGTCCATCCCGGCGACGGTCAAGATGACCGTGGTGCGCGACGATTCGCGGTTCATCTATGCCTCGATCGACTCTCTGGAGGAGCACCTGATCTTCGGCGCGTTGTTCGCCACGTTCGTGGTGCTGTTCTTCATCAGGAACCTCCGCGCGGTCATCATCTCGGCGCTCGCGATCCCGGCGTCGATCATCTCGGCGTTCACGCTGATGAACGTCATGGGGTTCACGCTGAACAACATGACGCTGCTGGCGATCACGCTGGCGGTCGGCATCGTGATCGACGACGCGATCGTCGTGCTCGAGAACATCTTCCGTTACATGGAGGAGAAGAACTGTTCGCCCTACCAGGCGGCGGTCGAGGGGACGCGCGAGGTGTCCCTCGCGGTCATGGCGACGACACTGTCGCTGGTCGTCATCTTCCTGCCGATCGCCTTCATGAGCGGCTACGCCAAGCGCTTCATCAACCCGTTCGGCTGGACGATGGCGTTCGCGATCCTGGTCTCGATGCTGGTCAGCTTCACGCTGACCCCGATGTTGAGCTCGCGGTTCCTGAAGCTGTCGGACGGAGCCGCCGATCACAAGACCAAGGAACGCGGGTTCTTCCACTGGCTGGACACGTCCTACGAGCGGTGGGTGAACTGGGCCCTGGATCACAGCACGGCGATCATCGTGATTTCGATCGTGACGGCCCTGCTGACCATCCCGTTGAACCGCATGGTCGGCCGTGAGTTCGTGCCCAACGAGGACATGGGCGACTGGACGGTGCACGTGGACGCGCCCGAAGGCACGTCACTCGAAGGCACGACCGAAATTGCCTTCAAGCTGCTGAAGGAAATCAGCGGGATCGAAGGCGTGGCACAGATCGAGCCGTCGATCGGCGTCACCGGTCAGGGCGCCAGCTCGCCCACGCACATTCATTTCCTCTGTCAGGCGCTGCCGATCGAGGAGCGGAAGAACAGCCAGGCGGAGATCATCACGGAGATGCGCCGGCGGCTGGCGGCGCATCAATCCTACCGTCCGTCGATCAGCTCGCGGAACGCGCTCGGCAGCGGCGAAGGGGCCGGCGGGTTCGCTGTCTCAGCCAACATCCTCGGCCCGGATCTCAGCGGGATTGCCGAATACTCGCGCAAGGCGCTCGAAGCGGCGCAGCAGATCCCCAGCCTGACCGAAGCCAAGATCAACCTGAATATCTCGAACCCCGAGATTCACGTCGAGGTCGATCGCAAGCGCGCCGCCGATCTCGGCGTGCGGATGTCCACGGTCGGCAACACGCTGCGGCTCGCCGTCTCGGGAGACGATGAGATCTCGTTCTACAAAGAAGGAACGGAGCAGTATCCCGTCAAGGTTCGCGTCCGCGAAGACCAGCGGCGGGACATCGAGGAAATCGGACGGCTGACCGTGCCTTCCCCCAGCGGTCCGGTGAGGATCGACAACATCGCGCGCGTCGAGCGCGGTCTCGGCCCGACCACGCTGCAGCGGTCCAACCGGCAGTTCACGGTGATGCTCATCTCCGACATCGCCCCTGGCCATGCGCTGGACGAGGCCTCGAACGACGTCCGCCGGATGCTCGCCAGCCTCAACATGCCCCCGACGATGTCGTTTCGGCTCCAGGGGCAGACCAAGATCATGGAGGAGACAACCGCCAACCTGATGATGGCCATCGGCCTGGCGATGATCTTCGTCTATATGGTGCTCGCCGCGCAGTTCGAGAGCTTCCTGCAGCCGATCGTGATCATGCTGGTGCTGCCCATCGCGGTGCCGTTCGCGCTGTTCACGCTCTGGCTGACCGACCGCACCCTCAATCTGTGGAGCGCGCTCGGCATGCTGCTGCTGCTCGGCATCGTCAAGAAGAACTCGATCCTGCAGGTGGATTACGCCAATGTGCTGCGGGCCCGGGGGATGCCGTTGCGTGACGCGATCGTCGAGTCGTGCCGCACGCGGCTCCGCCCTATCCTGATGACGACGACCGCGATCATCGCGGGGCTGATCCCGACGTCACTGGGCATCGGCATCGGCGGCACCGGCCGCGCGGCCATTGCCGTGACCATCATCGGCGGTCAGTCGCTGTGCCTCCTGCTGACGCTGCTGCTCGTCCCGGTTGCCTACGTGAAGTTCGACGCGCTCGAACAGGCCCTGATCGGCGATGGCGCGAGGCGCTGGCTGAGCCACGTCGCGTCGGTCACCAAACGGCGTCTGCGTCCGGCATCAGACGAGGCCTAGGGGATTGTTATGCTGATTCTTGTAGTGTCAAATCCCAAGCTCCAAATCCCAAGCTCCAAGGCATTCCCAACCTCCAAATCCCAAACCAAATCCCAAACCAATTCCCAATTGCCCGATCGCGGTGAGATTTGGAAGTTGGAGGTTGGTAGTGAGTTGGGATTTGGTGCTTGGAGCTTGGGATTTGACACTCTCCAAGGCCCGGAGGCTAGGACCCCGTCTTCCGCAACTGACCCAGGAAGAAATCCAGCCTCGGTCCCTCCGCCACGCTCATCGTGCCCAGCCGGGCGCCCAGCTGCATCGTCATGTGGCTGCCCGGCACGTACTCCGGCCAGCGCGCCAGCCCCGTGCCGTTCGGATCACCCTTCCTGGCGAAATTGGCCCAATACGACGACATCGTGTCGGCAAGCGTGCGATCCACCGGCTCCCACGGGCGATCGAGCCGGTCGATTGTTCTGAAGACGTACGGCACTTCGCCCGTGTGAAACGCCCCGAATTCGGGATGGGCCGGCCACGGGATCGGTCGATCGAAGAAGTAGGTGTAGATGCGCCGGCTGGCTTTGTGCTGTTCTGCCGCCCAGAGATCCATCGATACGCGCGCGCGATCGCGCCCCGCGGTCTTCTGTGCCAGCGGAACGTCGGCATCGGTTGCGGCCGGATAGAGTTTCAGGAACGTCGCGGCCTGATCGGCAAAGTTCCGCTGCGCGTCGCTCTGGTAGGTGGCGACCGCAGCCTTGGCAGCCGCGCCGAATCCGCCGCCGACGCCGATGTCGTCGGCGGTGAAGCCGAGGATCAACGGCACCTGTTCGCTCGGCTGGGTTGCCGGCAGGACCCAGCCATCGGTGAACGGGCTGTTCGGCACCGTCACGCCGCCGCGTCCGCCCGATGCGAAGAAGCCGGCGGCCGGCAGCGCCCGCATCTCGGCAAGCGTCTTCGCCCCCTTGGATTCGAGGTACTTGGCGCCTGCGGCTTCGCGATCCGCGAGCGTGGCACCGCCGCCTAGCGCGTTGCGCCCCAGCAATCCTGGTCCGCTCTGCGCGATGGCGCGGGCGAAGAGCCCTTTCGCGAGCGGCGATCGCATCAGATGCATGACCGAGAGTGCGCCGGCGGACTGGCCGAAGATGGTCACCTGGTTCGGGTCTCCTCCGAACGCCGCAATGTTCCGCTTGACCCAGTGAAGCGCTGCGATCTGGTCGAGCAGCCCGTAGTTCCCCGAAGAACGATGTGCCGATTCCTTCGTCAGCTCGGGATGCGCGAGAAATCCCAGGGGACCGACGCGATAGTTCACGCTGACGACGATGACTCCCTTCTTCGCGAGCTCGGTGCCGTTGTAGACCGCGACGGAACTGGAGCCCTCGTTGAAGCCGCCGCCGTAAATCCAGAACATCACTGGCAGCCTGGCGTTGGCGTTCTTCGCCGCCGTCCAGACATTCAGGAACAGGCAGTCCTCGCCGATCGAGCCTTGCGTCATGAACTCTTCGGTCCATGGCAGGCGCGACCCGGCCTGGTTCTGCATGCAGCTGGTGCCGAACGTGTCCGCCTTGCGCACCGCTTCCCATTTCGCTGCCGGCTGTGGTGGACGCCAGCGCAGATCACCGACCGGCGGCGCGGCGAAGGGAATTCCGAGATACGCCGTAACGCTACCGGTCGTGGCGAGCCCCGAGAGTGAACCGGTGTCGACCTTCACGACGTCCAGCCGGGCACCGAGAGTTTGGCCGAAGATGAGGAATGCCACGGCGAGCATGACAGCGGACGTCCAGCGGCGTGTGCGCATCGGCATATTCTGCTTCAAGTTCCGAATCCCTTCGATGATTGCGGTGTTTTTCTCTCTGGTGGAGGCGAATAGCTAACAGTTGGCTAACGCCGCGGGGTTCGGTCTCTCTCGCGACACACATCAGCGTCCAGACGGAGTGCTTAGGGGTTATGACGTTCCGCTCGCACGCCTTCAACTCGTGTGGGATCGACTCGCCCAACACGGGCGCCGCAGTCGGCTGGTCGGACGGCGAGTCCACGAGGCGAAGTACGGCAGGATGCAGACCCAGCGGATTCTGGCGAGTCGCAGCGGTCGCTGAGTACACGAGAGGGACGGTCATCGCACGTCCTGCACGCCGGAGACACCCTGGAGAACGGTCTTCGGGATTCTGACGATACGGCCGTATCGGATCGACGGTACGAGTCCCCGCCGAACGTGGTCGTACGCGGTCGCGCGACTGGTGCGCGTGACGGCGATGTATTCGTCGACTGTGAGCGGCATCGAGCACCGACCCGGCAACGTGGCACTCGTTCGATGTGGCCGTGATGGCATACCACGGCGGTTCAGTTGACGGCGTCGGTTACGTCCTCGGCGATGGCGTGGCCGGTGTCGATCTGGATGACTGCCGCGACCCCGAGACCGGAACGATCGAGCCGTGGGCGGCCCAGATCATCACCGACATCAACTCCTACACCGAGGTGAGCCCCAGCGGCACCGGGGTGAAGATCTTCGCGCGGTTCAGCCTGCCGCCAGCGGGGCGACGAAAGGGACTGATCGAGCTCGAGACTGGTGGTCTGACTCCTTCGCCACCATCCCACGCCGGCCGGATGGCTCGGTGAACACTGGCGCGCGATGACACCCGACAGATGTTCGGGCCATCGCGCTCTGAACGCCCGAGGGAACCTGCCCCTGAGATCGGCGGGTTCCTCTGGGGAATCTATCGCGGCGGCGGCGTCCCCGGCATGAGCCCCTTCTTGTCGAGGTAATACACGCCGTGCATGGGGCAGTGATAGAGCGCGACGCTGACGCCAGTGGAGTCGTCGTTCTTCAGGAATCGGAACGACTGGCCGCACACCGGGCAATTCAACGGGATCGACGCGTGAGCCATTGCGGGGCGAGAGCGTAGCATGCTGGAACTAGTTGGGTTCTTTTTCGGGAGGCGTTGGTGCGGTCGGTTCTTCGGTGAGCGTCTTCACGTCGTCGGTGAGCTGTTTCACCTCGCCGCGAATTTGCTCATGCACACGGTGAAGACGAGCCATCCGCTCTTGGATGTGCTGGATCTGCGTGGCGCGTTCCTCGCCGTTTCCTTCGGCGGTACGCACCGGCATCGGAGGCCGCTGGTATGTCTTCATCGAGCCGACGGGCCAGCGTACCGCCCTCTGCTCAACGGGGTCTGTTCACAACTGAACAGGGTTCGCTGATTTGACGGTGCGGGCGGGACGGGATTCTCAGCGGCTCGTTGTCTTTCGTCCGCCAAAGAGGGATGGTGGCGCCTTATCGTTCGAGGTGGCGCGGGACGCCTTGTTGTTTTGCTGGTTACGCTTGGGCCTCTGCGATTGTTCGGCCTCACGGCGCTCGCGGCGCAGCCGAGCAATGTCGCGATCTACCTCGGCGTCGAAGATGTCGTCTCCGGTGAATCTCTTGTCTGGACGCACGAGGATTACTCCAGTGTTGATCAGTTTGGTCGCTCAGCGGCTCTTCGTCCTTCGTCCGCCAGCGAATGCGAATGCGAGAGCAATAGCTGCCGACACTGCCGAAACGGGGCCGGCTATGGTGAAGGCGGTGCGAAGAATTGGGTCCAGCACGACCCACCGACGGTACCTATAACGCGGGCCCGGAACCATTGCACTTTGGACCAATCCCCCTGGACACAATTGCGGCGCCCAGGTGCCAGCGGATGACAACCGTACGGTGTTGAGATTTCAGGATGGTTGTTTGACAGGGAAGCCGGGATGGTGCCGAAGTTCGGAGCGCCGGCCGTGTTGGTAGCACGAACCGGCACCCCTAAGCACGTCAACCGGTATCAGCGGTCGGCGGCCTGCAAACGATCGTACTCCCTGCAGCCGCTCCGTTATACGTCAGAAGGAGCGCACGTACATGAGAGGCAGCATCAAGAAACGGTATGAAGGCTCGTGGAGCCCGATTCTCGAGTTGGGCTATCAGCCTGACCCGAAGACGGGCGCCATGAAGCGCAAGCAGAAGTGGATCACATTCAAAGGCAACCAGCGGCAGGCCGAGAAGAAGCTGGCCGAGCTGGTGAATGCCCACAACAACAACGAGCTGGTGGAACCGTCCAAGCTCACCGTGCGCGAGTGGCTGCTGGAATGGGTGGAGAAGGCCATCAAGCCGCCGAAGAAGCCCGCCAGCACCTACGCCATCTACCTGAGGACCATCAACAATTGCCATCACCCTGAACACCTACGCGAGCGTGCTGCCCAGCATGGGGCTGGATGCCGCGAAGCAACTCGGGGCGCTGCTCCACGGCTAACGGCTAACCAAATAGCTAACGAACCAATCCGCACAGGGCAGTACCGGCCTCACGCATCGGCATATTCTGCTTCAACCGCAAGGTCCTGCGATAAAGTTCAGCGTCGCTGTCATCAAAGGATTCGTCATGCTCCGACGCCTGTCCCTTCTGCCCATCGTCTTCGTCGTCGCGTTCTGGCCTGCGGCCCTGCTGACCGCACAGCAGCCGGGCACACCGCCGGCTCCCACCGGCGCGCCGCCGGCGGCCGGGCCGCGGGGTGGCGGTCGCGGCGCACCGCCCGTCAAGTCGCCGGACGTCGGCGCTGATGGCCGGGTCACATTCCGGCTGCGCGCGCCGAACGCCAGCGAAGTCGCCGCTGCGATTGCCGGCACCCGTCTCGCCATGCAGAAGGACGATCAGGGTGTCTGGAGCGTGACCAGCGACGTGCTGGCGCCCGACTACTACACCTACTCGCTGGTGGTCGACGGGACGTCGATCAACGATCCCGCGAACCGCCAGGTGCAGACGTCATACGCCGGCTTTCAGTCGATGTTCGTCGTGCCGGGACCGCATCCGTGGCTGCCAGCGGCAGGCGTCGCCCGGGGAGCGGTCGCGAAGCACACGTTCCGATCGGCGGTCGCGAACGACGAGCGCGACTACTTCGTCTACACGCCGGCCGGCTACGACGCACGCCGGTCGCGGCCATATCCGGTGGTCTTCCTGCTGCACGGCCTGGGTGACGACGCGGAGCGGTGGATGAACGGCGGCGCGGCCAACGTGATTCTCGACAACCTGATTGCGCAGAGCAAAGCCGTCCCGATGGTGCTCGTGACGACGCTGGGCTACGGTGTGAACAACGGACCGGCAGGTGCGATGGCACCAGAGAGTATCACCGGCTACACGAAGATCCTGCTGGACGAAGTGATGCCCGCGGTCGAGCGGTCGTACAACGTCAGCAAGAATCGCGAGGAGCGCGCGATCGCCGGGCTGTCGATGGGCGGCGCCGAGACGCTTTACACTGCGCTCAATCACCTCGACAAATTTGCCTGGATTGGATCGTTCAGCGGTGCCTTCGTGATGTGGCCGGGTGCGAACGCGACCCCGCCGGCTGGCGCGGCACCGGCAGCAGCGCCCGCAGCCAACGCATCGGCGACATCGGCCGGCCCCGCCGGCGCAGCACCGGCCGGGCCGCCCGAGGGCGGCGCGCGCGGCGGCGGCCGCGGCGCGGCACGCACGATCGATTCTTCCGTGTTCGACAAGAACTTTCCGACCCTCGACGCCAAGGCCAATTCCAGGATCAGGATGCTGTGGATCACCTGTGGCACTGCGGATTCGCTGATCGCGGTCAATCGTCAGTTCAAGGATTGGCTGCGATCGAAGAACGTGCAGTTCACGGAGCTCGAGACTCCGGACGTCGGCCATGTGTGGCCGTACTGGCGTCAGAACTTCACGGAGTTCGCGTCGAAAGCGTTCCAGAAGTAAGGCTGGTCACGCCGCTCATCACCTCGAAATGTGAGCGGCGCGGTTGATTGGCGGCGGTCCCATGAGAGCATGCGCTGGAGGAGGAGGTGTCCATGCGCCTGCCCATCACGCTCCGCCGCCGATCAGTCGTTGCGGTCGTCGTTGCCCTCGCAGTAGGAAGTCTTTCGCTGGCCGCGCAGGCGGTGCATGAAGCGCCGGCTGGCGCACCATCCACCGGCCGGCTCGGACCGGACGGAGAACCCGGGCAGCCGCTCACGATCAGCGGGGTCGTCGTCTCTGCGGACGGCAGCCCCGTCAGTGGTGCCTCGCTGTACGTGTATCAGACAGACCATGAGGGGTACTACGGGGTAAAGCCGGCCAGCGACAACCGGAACCCGCGGCTGAAGCTGTTTCTCCGATCGGATGCGCGCGGCACGTGGTCGTTTTCGACGATCAAGCCGGGTTCGTACCCCAACAGCCGCGTGCCACCCCACATTCATTTCGAAGTGTCGGCGCCGGGGCGCGCGCCGAAGATGTTCGAGATCGTCTTCGAAGGCGATGCATTCGTCACACCGGCGATGCGAAGCGATCCTGCGTTCTCGGTCAGGCCGATTGACGGGGGCAGGGTAACGGAGCGGATTGTGCTGCGATAGTTGTCAGTGTCCAGTCACCAGTAGCCAGTTTCCAGTCTCGTTGATATCCCGCCGACTACTGGAAACTGGCAACTGGTAACTCCACTACTCATTTCACCCGCTTCAACACCGCCGCGCGCTCAGGCCCCTGGCGCGTCAACCATGCCTTCATGTCAGTACTGTCGACCGTGCCTTCGATCGTCTCGGCGGTCCCGTCGAGCGTGGCAGTGAACGAGAACGTGTTCTTCGACACCTTGCCACCGGCGATCGGTATCAGCTCTCCTTCGCGCGTGACCGTGCCGGTCAAGGCCTGATCTTTCTGCACGAGATCCAGGATGAGGCTGAAACCGTTGGGGGTCTGTCCCTGCCACTTGCCTGTGAGCGAGGTGGTCGCGCGCTTCAGGGTCAACGCATCGACTTTTCCGTTCTTGTCGCGCCACAGCACCATCGAGTCGCCGTTCAACTCGCCCGAGAACCCTTCCGGTTGACCCTCGAGCGCGGCCTTGAACGTGAACGTGTTCTTCGTGACCTTGGCGTCGCTGATGGTCATCGGGCGGCCCCGGACGGTGAACGTGCCCGTCATGGAGGTCTCCGTGGCCTTGACGTCCAGTTCGGCATTGAGGCCGCTGGGGGTTGTTTCCGTCCACTTGCCGCTCAGGTCGGTCTGGGCCTGCGCCATGACACACAGCAGCAACACGACCAGCAGGACATTCAGGGCTTTTCTCACCGCGCAGCCTCCAGGGATGATTTGCGATCGGGATCCGGGATCCGGGGCCCGGCATCGGGGCGCTCAGAGGCAACCGGGGCCTATCCAGAAGCCAGTTGCCTCTGAGTCCTACGGTTTCCAGACCCCGGACCCCGGATCCCGGATCCCGGATCCCGGATCCCGGATCCCGGGGGAGCGCACCCCAGCGCCTGACTCGTATTACGCAGCGGCGCGAGAATGGTTAACAGTCGAAAGTGCACTCATCGTGGCGGAGGCTTGAACGCACCGGCGATCTCCGCGAGCGGCACCTTCAGGACCGCGCGCGCAACCGCGTCGAGGTCGGCTTCGGAGCCGACCAGGTGGATGGTGCGATGCACGTGCACGTGTTCCGCGCCTGGCGCGAGGTTGAGGGCCGGTGACGATGTCTCGAGCTCGTAGAACGGGCCGAGCGGCGGCGCGCCGGGGGCGGGCGGGCCGTCGTTGTAGCTGTTGATCACGTCTCCTGCATATGGATCTCGCTGCACTTCCCACATGGAGTTGACGTAACGGGTCGCGCCAGCGGGACCCGTGTATTGGACCAGCGTGAGGACGTGACCTGCGGCGTCGTAACTTCCGGCCACCGGCATCGCGCGCGCCGGCGACAGGCCGATCTTGCTGCGGAACTCTCCGTCGCCCCGGAAGAAGATCACCGAAGGAGCCACGATCAACCGGTCGCCGGGCACCTTGCCGAAGTACGCGTCGTTCACGATCGGTCCCAGCGTCGTCTCCGGACCCTGGACGTACGGAATCGCAATCGTCGTTGCCGGGGACGGGTTGAACATCCCCAGGACCCAGGTCGAAACCAGGCCCGTTTCCGGCTGCCACGCGACCGTCCCCGTATTCTTCACGGCATTCGACGACTCGAACGCGACGGCTCGAACGGCCGCCGCCGGCGCCATCCCGAGTGCCGTCGCGATATCCGGGCGGCCGAGGAGGCGAATCGTCCGGTTGACTTCGATCTCGAACGGCACGTCCGAGTAGTTACGGAGCGATAACCGCTTCCGGAACTGCGCGTCCACCGCCGACTGCCTGACGACGTCCCAGGGGCCCCAGTCGAAGCCCTCCGGCACCTGCCAGTGCGCGAGATCGAATGCGTCGCCTTTCTTGAAATAGAGCGCGAACTGTCCTCCCTCGGGTCCGAGCCAGAACCGATCCTCGCCGCCGAACACGTTCATGTGGGGCTGCCGCGCATGCGACGAGATCGCCGCGCGTCCCAGCCAGCCGAAGCTCGGCGCCGCGTCGCCGCCAACCGTGCTGGTGAGCACTCGGCCCTGATACTCGGGTGCCACAACGACCTGCGGCCCGGACGCCTCGCCGAGCAGGAGCGGGGAAGTGTGGCTGCGGAGAAAGGCCAGGTCGGACGCGAAGGGGCTCGAGGTCATGTCGGTGGGCGCCTCCTTCGGAGCGCGGCACGAAACGCACAGGAGAGTCAGGGAGAGGAGGAGGAAACGCACGTGGGAGATTCTATGACGCCGGGGGTTCGCGGGGTTCGTGGGTTCGCGGGTTCGTATGCCCTGCGTACTCAGAGGTAACAGGCCGCTTGGATTTGCCACAGTTGCCTCTGATGACCACCGCCTTTCCGAACCCGCGAACCCGCGAACCCGCGAACCCCCGGACCCGCGATCGAAGTTGACTACAGATGTCGTCAGTGCTATGGTCGCCGCTGACGACACGTGTAGTCACGGAGTCCCGCATGACGCGAACGACGGTGGGTGAACAGGAACTGGCGCTGCTTCGTCATATTGCCGACCGGGGGGCCATGTCGGTCGCCGAGGCCGTGGAACAGTTCGGATCCGAGCGTGGCCTGGCCAGGTCCACGGTGCTGACGATGATGGAGCGGCTCCGGAAGAAGGGACATCTCGGCCGGCGGCTGCTCGACGGGATCTATCGGTACCGGGCCCGGTCGTCGTCTGCGGATCTTCTGAAGGGCGCCGTGCGCCATTTCGTCGAGAGCAAGCTGAACGGCTCGGTGTCCCCGTTCCTGGCGTATCTGTCGGACTCCAAGGATGTGTCCGACGAGGAGCTGCGGGAGCTCGAGGGGATCGTGGCCCGCCTGACCGCGGCGAAGGGAAAGGACCGATGATGCTGACCTCGCTCGTTCGGGCGTCGCTCGAGGGCGCAGTGCTCGTGGCCGGGATCTGGATCGTGGGCCGGCTCTGGCCACGGCTGTCGGCCCGCACGCTCGCGATGCTGTGGTGGTGTGCCGCGGCGAAATTCCTCCTCGCGCTCGTCTGGGTCACTCCCATCGAGTTGCCGATCCTTCCGGGGCCGCAGGCAGGCCCTGTGGCTGCGTCGGCAATCGCGTCATCAGGATCGGGAACGGACTCGATCTCGCCGACGTCGTTCGTGGCGTCGGACCAGTCCGTCCACACGGAGAAGGGTCGCGACTGGCGCCCGGTTCTGCTGGGCCTGTGGGCAGGCGGTGTCGCGCTCACGATGATCGTGGGCATCCGCCGCTGGCGCATCACGGCGGATCTCGTCGGGCGATCGGAGCCGGCCACTGAGGACACCACACAAATGGCCGCCGAGGTTGCGGCAGCGATCGGGCTGAAGCGGGCGCCGCCGGTTCGCACGTCGAACGATGTGGGCACCCCGTTCGTGGCCGGAGCGCTGCGGCCGGTCGTCGTCGTCCCGGCCGATCGATTCGCAGCGCTCACGAGCGATGAAAAACGTATGGCCCTCTGTCATGAGCTGGCCCACGTGAAGCGGGCCGATCTCTGGCTCGGGTGCGTGCCGGCCCTCGCCGAACGGCTCTTCTTCTTCCACCCGCTGGTCAGGCTGGCGGCACGTGAGTACGCGGTGTGCCGCGAAGCGGCCTGCGACGCGGCCGTCATCGACGCGCTGGAGACCTCACCGCAGGAGTACGGGCGCCTGCTCCTCGCGCTCGGTGTGACGCCGGGCCGGATGGCCGTGGCCGCGGCTGGGGCTTCCTGGTCGTTCTCGACCCTCAAACGGAGGATCACGATGCTTCGGGAACCGACGAGCCATTCATGGGCCGTTCGCGCCGCCGCCGCTATCGTTGTCACCGCCGCCATCGCCGCGATCGTCCCGCTCCGCCTGACCGCAAGGCCGCAGGCCGCGGTCCTCCAGGGGGGCCTGACGCCCGGCCGCGAGGGGGGCCTGGCGCCCGGTCGCACGCCCCTCGAAATATTGACGACGCCTCCGAAGGAAGGCGAACAACCCGAACAGCGCGACTCGAAGGAGCGGGAGCTGAATTACGTGCTGTTCCTGGACGACCATCACACCAACATGTCCGGCTCGATGCGCGACATCGACACCGCGCGGCGCTATCGCCGCAACACGGAGCGTATGTTGTGGTTCCGGCAGGCTGGCAAGGAGTACGTGGTTCGCGAACCCTCGGTGATTGATCAGGTCCTGAACCTGTGGGCACCAGTGAACGTGATTGGCGACCAGCAGGGCAAGGTTGGCGGGCGCCAGGGCGAACTCGGCGCCCGGCAGGGAGAGATCGGCGAGCGGCAAGGGCGAATTGGCGCCGAGCAAGGGATGATTGGGGCAAAGCAGGGCGAGATCGGCGCCCGGCAAGGGAGGCTCGCCGCACGCGAGGTCGCGGCGAGGACCGATGCGGAGCGACGGTCGATCGACGCGGAGCGGCAGCGGCTCGACGAGGAGATGCGCGCGCTCGACCGCCAGATGCGCGATATCGACGCGAAGATGCGCGATCTCGACACGCCGATGCGCGACCTGGACGACCAGATGCGGGTGCTCGATCGCGAGATGCAGGCTCTCGACCTGACCATGCGGTCCGCCGTCAAGGCGGCGGAAACCGGAATGCAGGCGCTCATCGACAAATCCATCGCAAGCGGCGTGGCGACGGCAGTGAAATAGCATCCCGTAGCCCGTAGCCCGTAGCCCGTAGCCCGCAGCCCGCAGCCCGCAGTCCGTTTCCTCCTGATCGGATCCGGATCGCGGATCGCGGACCGCGGACCGCGAACGGCAGATCAAGGATCGCGTCCAACCCGAACCCGGCCGCGCCGCGGTCGCGCCCATCGGCGCCCATGGTGTAGTGTTCCGTAAGCCCGGTCACGATCATCCAGGTCGGCACCGGGCTGCGGAGGGCGCGTCGGATGGCCAGGGCACAGGTTTCGTCTGCAGGACTGCAGCACGCGAGTCGTTTTCACGCATTGATACTTTGGGTGTTCTCGCTGGCGGTCGCGATTGCCGCCGGCACCGTCCTTTCCGGCCAGGCCCCGCGCGAATGGCGGGACTATGCTGGCGGGCCCGACAGTTCGCGCTTCGTCGCCTCGACCCAGATCACGAAGGCGAACGTCGGCCAGCTCGAAGTGGCCTGGACCTATCCTGCCGGCCTCACCGACTTCAACCCGCTGGTCGTGCGCGGCACGATCTACGCGCGCGGCGAAGCCAATTCGTTCGTCGCGCTCGACGCGGCCACCGGCAAGCAGCTCTGGATCTACAAGGGATCTCCGGGCTTCAACGGCCGGGGCGTGAACTACTGGGAGAGCCGCGACGGCAAGGAGCGCCGGCTGATCTTCAGCACCAGCAACCTGCTGCAGGAGCTCGATGCGGTCACCGGTGAGCCGATCGCCTCATTTGGCAACGGCGGAACGGTGGATCTGCGCGTCGGGCTCGATCGCGATCCGACAACGATCAACCAGCAGACTCGGACGCCGGGGCGGGTCTTCGAAGACCTGATCATCATGGGCTCCGCGACCAACCAGGAGTACGCGTCCGCGCCTGGCGATATCCGGGCGTTCAACGTCAAGACCGGTGCGCTCGTCTGGACCTTCCACACCGTGCCACGGCCCGGCGAGTTCGGCTACGACACCTGGCCTGCCGACGCCTGGAAGACCGTCGGCGGCGCGAACAACTGGGGTGAGCAGTCGATCGACGTCAAACGCGGCATCATCTACGTGCCGACCGGCAGCCCGAAACACAATTTCTATGGCGGCTACCGCCACGGCGCGAACCTGTTCGGCGACTGCATAATTGCGCTCGACGTCAGGACCGGCAAGCGGCGCTGGCACTTCCAGACGGTGCACCACGACATCTGGGATCTCGACAACAACTCCGCGCCGCAGCTGACAACCATCCGCCAGAACGGCCGCAGCATCGACGTGGTCGCCGTCGCGAGCAAGACCGGGTACCTCTACGTGTTCGACCGGGAGAGCGGAAAGCCGATCTGGCCGATCGAGGAGCGGCCGGTGCCGCAGACTTCGACCGTGCCGGGTGAGGCGTTGTCGCCGACGCAGCCGTTTCCGACCGCGCCGCCTCCGTTTTCGCGCCAGAAATTCACCGCCGACGATCTGAATCCCCACATCCTGACGCCGCAGGAGCGCGAGGAGTTCAGGGCGCGCATCCTGAAAGCCCGGAACGACGGTCCTTTTACTCCCATCGGCTTCGATGAAGTGATTCACATGCCCGGCAACCAGGGCGGATCGAACTGGGGCAGCACCGCGGGCAACCCCTCGGACGGCAGCGTCTACGTGATCGGCTTCAACGTGCCGACGATTATCCGCCTGCTCAAACCGGGTGAGGTTCGAACCGGTGGCGGCGGGCCCAAGCAAGTCGTGACCGAGGGCCGGTACTTGACCAACGGCTTCGGGCTGTTCCCGACGATCGTCAATCCGCCCTACACGACGCTCACCGCCTACGACCTCAATCAGGGCACGATCAAATGGCAGATCGGCCTCGGCGACGACCTCCGTCTCGTCGATCAGGGCATCAAGGGCACCGGCACGGCGGCCACGACAAAGGGGGGCATGATCGTGACCGCGACCGGCCTGATCTTCGCCACCGCGGCCGACCGCAAGGTGCACGTCTACGACAGCAGCACCGGCAAGCAAATCTCGGAGCTGCCCCTCGGCGGGACGACGAGCGGGGCGCCGTCGATGTACGAATTCAACGGACGGCAGTATCTGCTGGTGACGGCAACCGCCGCGGGCAGCGGCGGCGGACCTGGCGCACCGCCGGCGGGAGTCATCGCTTATGCGCTGCCGCGAAAGCCTGCCACGCAGTAGCTCGAAACGTCAGAAGCGGCGGAGGCGGTGGATGCTCGAGGGGACGCTCAGCGATCGAAGTAAGGCCTGACGATCCGCCGCGCCGCGTCGAGCTCGGTGCCCAGCCGGTCGACGATCGCACGGCGCTCGATCAGCTGATCGGCGGGAGTCTGCGCGAGCTTCTCGCCGAGCTGATGCACGCGCTTCAAGTGATCGAGGAGCTTCGGCACGCTGACCACAGTCAGCTGCTGGACGATGTCCTGGACATCGAACGAGAGCGCGGAATAGGCGATCCGGCCATCCCGGAACTCGATGATCTGACGAAGGCGCAGCTTGCCGATCGCCCCGGTCGGCTTGAACAGGCCGTATCCGCCGAGATCCAGCGGCCCCTGGTGGGTCCCGGTGGCAAGGAGGTCGATTTCGACGGTCGTCGGGCTGCGTGGCGTGATGCCCTCGATGGTCACTGCCGCGTCGGGAAAGGCGCCGATCCACATCCGGGCGAATTCGAGATAGCCGGCGCCGCCACGCTGTTGCCGTCGCGGCGCGGCGTGCTCGAGCACCGCATCGTCGGCAAAGAGCGCCGCCGCGTCTTCGAGCTCGCGCGCGTTGAACAACGTATAGAGACGCTCAAGCAGGGCCTGGGTATCCGACATGCGCGCTTCAGTCTCCGGCGCTCAATCGGCCGCCATTTCGAACGGGATGCAGGTTGGAGGCACAGGGCAGGTCGCAGACGGAGCCGCCGGCCTTGCCGGGCGGCCCCGGAATCACGGCTAGCCCCTGCCTTTTGGAGCAGAGCCGCCTCACACAATCGCTACTTTGGTGGAGGAGCGATGTGAACGCACAGTCGCGATTCGCGGTCGACTGTAGCGAAGCACCCCCACGCTGTCAAATGGCCAGGGCATTATTTCCATCCCGTCGACTTCCGCGTGAAGCGCGCCGGCAGCTGTGGCTTGCGTTCCGGCGCAGGCTCCGGCTCACCGGCCGCGGCCGCGATCTCGCGCTCGAGCTCTTCCTCGTTGGGAAGTCCCGCGAGCTGATCCACGAAGAGCAGCGATTGCTGGGAAGGGATTTCGAATTTCTTTCCGCAGGTCCGGCAGACGACCTCATCCTCGACGCGAAGCAGGTAGTCGCGCAGCTTCGCGAACTTGGCGCGGTCTTCCTCACTCGCTCCGGGCGGCAGCCGATCCTTCTTCGTGCGCCGGACCCATCTCACACTGTAGTCGGCGGCCCGCCGGCACTTCGGGCACTGATAACGGGCCTGCCGGGTCTCCGGCCGGTCGGTAAAGAATGCACGTTCGTCGAGAGGCATCCCATGATCCTAGCAGGGTCCTTCCGCCCCTTCGACAAGCTCAGGGGCGTCCCGAGCCTCGTCGAGGGACGCTTAAAGGCAGAAGCCACCAGACCGCGGTGCCTGTGGCTTCCGCCTTCAGCCGGAAGGCTCTCTCATCGGACGACGATCGGCCGGAGCGGCCGAATATAGATGTTTCGCAGGGCGACGGGACCGTGGTCGCCCTGGATCATCAATGGGTTCAGCGCGGACTCGGGGATCTCCTGGTGGGCGCGCGTCGGGCCGGCCACGTCGACGTCTTTCTGCACCAGCTGGCCATTGAACAGCACTCGAAGGAAGTGCGCCGGCGCGGTCTTTTTTCCGGAAGCGTCGAACTTCGGCGCGCGGAACCAGGCCTGATAGGTCTGCCATTCGCCCGGCCGTCGCGAGGCGTTCACGAGCGGCGCCGAACCTCCCACGCCGCGCTCCTCGATCCATTGGTGGTAGATCGCGCCGCCGTCCGAGGTGGTTGGCGCGCCGGTCGATCCCCAGCTGTCGAAGATCTGGATTTCGTAAAGCGACTGCAGATACACGCCAGAGTTCGAGCCCTTCGCCAGCATGAACTCGAGATAGATCTCGACGTCGCCGAACGTGCGCTCGGTGCAGATGTTCGCGGTGCGACCGGTCCGGCCGTTGAGGATGACGCCGGAGGCGCCCGGCCGGCCGTTCAGCTGCGTGGGGCCCAGGAACGGCTCGAAGCGCACGGCGGTGGCCGTGAACCATTCGCTCTTCGCGCTGGCGTCGCACGCCTTCCAGCCGCTCATGTCCTTCCCGTTCAGCAGCGGCTCCCACCCGTTCTCGAGTAAGTAGGGCGGATCGCCGTGGGGATAACCGTCCTGGACGGGAGAATAGCCGCCCGACGGAGGTTGCTGCGGAACGACGGCAGTCAAGACGAGAATCGCAACGAAGATGCGCATGAATTCTTTTTGCATGAGGACAGGAGGTCAGGAGTTCTTTTTTAGAGGTTTCCTCCCGAACTCCTGGCCCTCCTGTTAAATGTTTTCTTCGGGCGCCCGGTTCGCTACTTTGCCGGCGCGGCCGCGCGCCGGAACTCACTCATCGCTCGATAGATCTCTTTTCTCGCCCGGTTCATGCCGCCGAGTGGCCGGTGTTCCGCCCGCGCATGCCACGGATTGAACGCCATCTGCTCGCAACGCGCACTTCGGGCCGCGTCGTCGATCGACTGACGCGGGATCCGAATCGCGGCCACGGCCTGCCACGGCGAGCGGTCCTGCGTCCACTCGACCGTTGCGTCTTCGATCGGCGTCCGACTCTCGTCGACGTGAAACTGCACCATCAGGTCGAACGACGCCTCGGCCTGTGCAAGGTGAGCCCGAAGCGCGTCGCGCAGGTAGCTGTCGGTCACCTGGTCGGGAAGCCTGCTGACGTGCTCGAGCGACGGGCGGGCCATGTACTTGACCGCCCGTCCGCTGCCGAACGAATACGGCGTGGTGCTCCAATAGTGGATGTCGAGGTGCGACGAGTGATGCTGCCGCGAGGCGAGCGCGATTCGGGTTGATTTGAAGTGCGTCGCAAAGTACAGGGCCCGTTTGACGCCACCCGCCTCGTTGGCCCGCAACAGCGCCAGGAATTCTTTCGGATCGGCTGCGGGCATGACCGGGTGGCTGTTGAGCACGAAATCCTGCCTGGTCTCGCCCGCCGTGAGGTTGTCGGAGGCGGCGTCGAACACGCCGATCGTCATGCCGCGGGTGTCGCGGTCGCGATCGGTCGCAGACGTGGCGTTGGCGAACCGGATGACGGCCTTGTAGGTACGAGGGGTTGCGAACAGGCCAACGCGAAGCGCCTCGGGCAGCCCCTGGGGCACCGTGAACTCCGCGTCTACGCACGCCGTCGCGCGGCCCTGGTTGAACCGGAGGACCTCGCCGCCGCTCCCGCGCGGCCGCGCAGCGCTCGCTCGCTTCAGGAAGTCGATGAACTCAGCGGTGACTTGTGCCTCGCCCGGGGCGGGGGCATCCTGCGCGGTGGTCGTCATATCTCCTCCGGCGGCGTCAGCGTTTTGTGGCGGACGGCAAAGCGGTGCCGATCTTGGTCACGGGGCCGTGCCGAGTCAAGCCGCCCTATGGTAGTCTCGACCCGCCCCAGGCAGGAGGAAGTGATGTCAGAGCGAGATGCAACCACGCGGCGCGAGTTCATCAGGCAGGTTGGCGCAGTGGCGGCTGCCGGCGCCGTGGCATCAACGGGCGAGCGGCCCGCAGCCCAGACGACGATGGCTGCCAAAGGGCGGGTGATCGGCGCCAACGACCGCATCAACGTTGGATTCATTGGTTGCGGCGGCCGGATGAACACCCACATCCGCCGCGTGATGGAACGCAACAAGGAGCGCGGCGACGTCCAGGCCGTTGCGGTCAACGACATCTGGGACAAGCGCAAGCAGCGGGCCCGCGACGCCACCGGCGTGGACGAGCGATCGGTCTATCACGACTATCGCGAGATCTGCGCGAGGCCCGACGTGGACGTCGTGGTGATCGCGTCGCCCGATCACTGGCATCACCCGCAGGCCATGGAGGCGTTGCGCCAGGGCAAGGACGTTTACCTGGAGAAGCCGATGACGTACACGGTAGACGAGGCGAGGGAAATCGCCGATGCCGTGAAGGCCACCGGCCGCGTCCTCCAGGTCGGCAGCCAGTACACCTCGATGGACCATTTCTGGAAGGCGAAGAAGGCGATCGCCGACGGATTGATCGGTGAGGTGATGTGGGCGTCGGGAGGTTTCGGGCGCAACCGCAACCAGCGTGGCGAGTGGAACTACGCGATCGACCCGGATGCGACCGAGAAGACGCTCGACTGGAAAGCGTTCATCGGGCCGGCCCCCAAACGCGCATTCGATCCGGAGCGCTACTTCCGCTGGCGGAAGTACTGGGATTACTCGGGTGGAATCGCCACCGACCTCTTCTATCACACGGTATCGCCGCTGCTCCTGACCATCGGCGGAGAGTTCCCGCTCCGCGTCACGTCGTCGGGCGGCATCTATCGTCAGAAGGATCGCGAGGTCCCCGACACGTTCTTCATGAACGTCGACTACCCGGAATGGACGATGCAGCTGGCCTGCTCGGTGGGGAGCGGCGTCGGCGCGCCGCTCGTCGTGCATGGCAGCCAGGCGACGATCTTCCTCGCCCAGAACAGCGAGAGCCTGACCAACACGCAGATCGAGATCGTGCCGGATCAGGAGTATCGCGAGGAATTCACCAAGAAGACGGGTAAGGAAGCCCTCAAGATCGACGTGCAGCCCGTACCGCGCGGCGGGCATCCGCACATGGACAACTTTCTCGAGTGCGTTCGCTCACGCCAGGAGCCCAACCTCCCCGCGAGGCTTGGCTACCAGGCGATGGCCGCGATCGGGATGGGTGTGCAGGCCTACCGGCAGAGTGAGGTGCTGTTCTTCGATCGCCGGAAGGAGAAGGTGACGAACCGGCCGACGGCGACGTAGGGAGTCCGCGGATCCCTCAAGGGATAAGGGACAAGGGACAAGGGACACGTCTCGCCCTATCGCGGTCTCCCCATGTAGGTATCGAGCGCCTCGTAGCGTTGCCGGTGTGCTTCCGGTGCCGCACGGATCGTCTCATCGAGGTGCAGCACCGAGCCCTTCGCGCCTGAGTACTTCGGCCACTGCGGCAGTCTCCTGACGCCTGGATTGCCGGTGCGCGCGAACGCTGCCCAATAGCTCGTCATCGCGTCCGAGAGCGTCCGGTCGATCGGTTCCCAGGGCACGCCCTTCCGCGAGTCGAGGGTGCCGAACACGTACTCGATCTCTCCAGCGTGGCGTGCGCCGATGTCCTTGGATGTCGCCGGCATGCCGTTCACCTTCTCATCGGCCGGCACCGGGATCTTGCGATCGAACGAGTAGCGGTACACCGGGGACTGCCCGGTGCGCGCGTGTGTGTCGATCCATTTCCACGTGCCATAGCCGATGAACGTGTCGCTCGCCAGCGACGCGGCGGATTCGAGGGCCTCGGGATCGCTGGAGGCGGGGTACGCCTTCAGGATGACATTGGCGTCCTGGCCATAGCGCTTGCGGGTTTCGTCGGTGAAACTCTGAGCGGTCGGCTTCTGCTTCGCCAGAACCACGCCGCTCCGCACTTCGTCGGCATTCCAGCCGGCGAGCAATGGGACGTGCGCCTGTTTGCCTGCCGCAAAGGTCTTCGCCACATCCTCAGCCAGGAAATAGCCATCGAGATTCGGGGCGAACCAGGGCTGGGTCTTGAGCGCGGCCATGAGGACGTCCTCGGCCGGCTTCGCGCGCAGGGCGGCGATCGAATCCGCGCCAAGCGAGGTCGCGAACTTGACGCCGAGCTGCTCGCTCGCGGGCAGCGGCTGCAGCGTCAGCGGGCCCTGTCCGAAATACGCGCCGCTCTCGCCAATGGCCTTGTGGAACAGGCCTCGAGCCACCGGTGACGCCATCAGTGCGCTCACGGCGAAGGATCCGGCCGACTCGCCGAAGATCGTCACGTTGCCGGGATCCCCGCCAAATGCGGCGATGTTGTCCTTCACCCACTTGAGGGCCGCGACCTGATCGAGCATGCCGTAGTTCCCCGAGGCCTTGTGGCTGGACTCGCGGGTGAGATCGGGGTGCGACAGGAACCCGAAGACACCGAGGCGGTAGTTCAGGGTCACGAGGACAACGCCCTTGCGAACGAAGGCTTCGCCTCCGTGCCGCGGCTCCGGACCGGCGCCGGCCTGAAACCCGCCGCCGTGAATCCAGACCATCACCGGCTGCCGATCGGGCGTTCCTGAGGGTGTCCAGACGTTCAGGGTGAGGCAATCCTCGCTCGGGCCTTCCGGGAAGGTGATGTCACCGAAGATCGGTCCCTGCATGCACTGGCGGCCGAACTCCGTGGCATCGCGTACGCCTTCCCACGCGGCGGCGGGCTGCGGCTCCTTCCACCGGAGATCACCAACCGGCGGCGCGGCGTAGGGAATGCCCTTGAAGATGCGGACACGGCCATCGGTACTGGCAGCACCCTTGACTGTTCCGCTGGCGATTTTGATCTGTGCGTTCGAGACGCTGGCGGCAAGAACCATGAGCGTGGCGAGGGCAATCGAGCGGGACGAGACGATCATAGCAACGGATCATACCAATCAGGTCGAACCGCCGGGCCCCCGCCCTTCGACTTCGCTCAGGGCGTCCCGAGCACGGCCGAGGGGCACGGTGTCACGCTCTTTTCACGTTTCTCCGGCGGCTGAAATCGCCGACGATCAGAATCAACGGAGTCATTCAATGTTTCAAATCAATTACAGGGTGATCGCAGGAGCCGCCATCGTGATTGCCGGATGGACGGCGGCGAAGCTCTCGGCGCAGAGTCCCGCCACGCCGGATCTGACCGGCACGTGGGCGTTCAACGCGGAACTGAGCGACCGGCCGGGCCAGGGCGCGCAGAGCGGAAGACCTGACGGCGGCGGAGGACATCGCGGGACGGGCGGCGGGATGGGCCGACCTGGTGGCGGCATGGGCGGCGGCGGCATGGGCGGGCGCGGTGGCGGCGGGGGAGGCATGCCGAACCCAGAGGACATGGAGCGCATGCGGGCCACCATGGAGGCCGTGTTGCACACGCCCGCGCGGCTGATCATCGTGAAAGGCGAGCAGGGGCTGATCGTCACCGACGACGAGGGGGTGAGCACCAGGCTGCCGCTGAACGGCAGCAAGGAGACCGGCGCCATCAACGGAGCGCCGTTCGAGACTACGACCAAGTGGGAGGAGGGGAAACTGCGAGTCGAGAAGAAGTTCAGAAGCGGACCGAAAGTGATCGAGCTCTATTCGGTCTCGTCCGATCCGCGTCTGCTGACGGTGTCCTTGAAAACCGAGGGCGGCCGCGGCGGCGGCCGGACGATCAAGCGCGTCTACGATCAGCACGAGCCCGGGGTATGACTTCGTCCGCAGTCCGCAGTCCGCAGTCCGCAGTCCGCAGCCCGCGGCCCGCGGCCCGCGGCCCGCGGCCCGCGGTCCGGAGTCCGGGTTGCTCAGTCGACGCGGCCGCCGCTTGAACAGATAACTGGAAGATCCGCGCTCCGGGATCAAACAGGAGAACAGGAGGTCAGGAGGTTCGTTTCAAAGGAGTGCTACTCTTCGCCGAATGAAGCCACTCTGTGGGATCGTGCTCGCGGCGCTGGCAATCGCACCGTTGCAGCGCCCGAACCCGCCTGCAGTCGAGGATCCGGTTCGCGTCTTCACGGACGAGGAGGCGACGTGGCGTCTCGTCTGGGCAGACGAGTTCGATCGGCCGGGCCTGCCGGATCCGGAGCGGTGGACGTATGACGTCGGCGGCACCGGCTGGGGCAATCGCGAATCGCAGTTCTATACCGATGCGCGGACCGAGAACGCCCGCGTCGAAGGTGGAGGGCTGATCATCGAAGCTCGCCGCGAGGATTGGCAGGGCAGCGCCTATACGTCAGCCCGCCTGAAATCGCGCCAGGCCTGGACCTACGGGCGAATCGAGGTGCGTGCCCGGCTCCCGCGCGGGCGTGGCACCTGGCCGGCGATCTGGATGCTGCCGTTGAACGGGATTTACGCGAAGGGCGGATGGCCCGACAACGGCGAGATCGACATCATGGAGCACGTCGGCTTCGATCCGGGAGTGATTCACGGATCGGTTCATACGCGCGCCTACAACCATGTCGATCGCACGCAGCGGACCGGTCGGATCGCCGTGGACACGGCGAAAGACGACTTTCACGTGTACCGGATCCAATGGACCCGCCGGGAGATCAACGCGTACGTGGATAACGTGCGGTACTTCACGTTCAAGAACGAACGGTTGACCGATCCGCACAAGGCCGACTGGCGGCAGTGGCCCTTCGATCGGGACTTCCGTCTCCTGCTCAACGTTGCCGTCGGCGGCAACTGGGGTGGTCAGAAGGGCGTGGATGACTCGATCTGGCCGCAGCGGATGGAGGTCGATTACGTGAGGGTGTTGCAGTTGAAGTAGTTCCCAGTTCCCAGTTCCCAGTTCCCAGTTCCCAGTTCCCAGTTCAGAAACGGCATTTGCACTGGGAACTGGAAACTGGAAACTGGAAACTGCCCAGCCCAGCCCGCAAACCCCCGGCTGTCCGCTTCCGTCTAACGCCTTTGATGCGCGTGAATTCGGGACGGCTTGCCGGCGTCCTTCTCGTTCTTTCCAGCACAGTCATCCCGGCAACGTCATCGGCTCAGGCGTCGCCCGCGACGACGCAGCTGGCTCCGCTTCGAGCGACGCGGCTCAGCACGCCGCCGGTCATCGACGGCGCGCTGGATGACGAGGCCTGGACCGGCGAGGCGTTACCCACGGACAAATGGCTGTCCTACAACCCCCTGCATGGAGACTCGATTCCACAGCAGACGTCGGTGTGGGTGGGCTACGACAACGATGCGCTCTATTTCGCGTTTCGCTGCGACGATCCTGAGCCGTCGCGGATCAAAACGTCGATTACTCGCCGCGACAATATCTGGAGCGATGACTGGGTCGGGCTGAGCCTCGACGCGCTCGGCACGGGGCAGGTGTCCTACCACCTGTTGGTGAATCCCAGCGGCATCCAGCTCGACATGCTCAATACTCCGGCTGGCGGTGAAGACACGTCGCCCGACTGGGTCTGGAACAGCGCGGGCCGGATCACCGATACCGGCTACGCCGTCGAGATCCGGCTGCCTCTGCAGACGATTCGGTTCAAGGGCGGATCGGACGTGCAGATGGGCATCCTCTTCTGGCGCCGGGTCAGCCGCATCGGAGTCTCGGTGTCGTGGCCGGCGCTCGAGCCGGGCAAGTGGGTGTTCCAGAAGCACACGAAGATCGCATTCGCGGACATCGCCGCCCGGCCGACCCGTGAGGTCATCCCGTCCGCAACGTTCTCCCGCGATCAGCTGCGCGCGACGCCGTCCGACTGGAGCGCGGCCGACAACGATGGTGACGTCGGTGTGAGCGTGAAGTGGGGGCTGTCGTCCACGGTGACCCTCGACGCGACGGTCAACCCCGATTTCAGCCAGGTCGAAAGCGACGCGTTCCAGGTCGAGGTCAACCAGCGATTCCCGATCTTCTTCTCCGAGAAGCGCCCGTTCTTCATGGAAGGCGCGGGCCTCTTCAACATGGCAGGCAACGGGCAGGGCGATGCCTCGATGCTCTATGCGGTGCACACCCGCAAGATCGTCGATCCGATTTTCGGCGCGAAGCTCACCGGCTCCGCCGGACGGGTCACGTTCGGGTCGCTGACCGCGATCGATCAGGCGCCCGGCCGGACCGAGACCGAGCTCGATCCGTTGCACGGGAGGGAAAAGCTGTTTCAGGTGGCCCGGGCGCAGATGAGCCTGAAAGCCGGCAGCTTTGCCGGTGCGATGGCGACGATCACCGAGCTCGCCGGCCGGACCAACCTCACGGGCGGCGCGGATCTCAACCTGAATTTCAAGGGCTCGAACCGCGTGAACGGGTTCGTGATCGGATCGAATACGACCGGCGGCGAAGACAGCGGCAGCGGGATCGGGCTGCAGGCCAACTACGGATTCAGCACGCGCCGGGTCAACCTGCAGACGCAGGTCGAGCACTACGACCGCGGCTTCGTGATGGACACGGCGTTTCTCAATCGCGTCGGTCTCACGTCGGGCTGGGGCTACGTGGACTACAGCTTCTATCCGGACAAGGATCGGCACCCGTGGATTCGCCGGATCACCCCGTTCACGTTCGTCCAGACGGGCCGCGACCGGATTCAGGGGGGCGATGACTACACCGCCGTCACGGGCGTGCGCCTCAGCCTGACCCGTCAGGGCTTCGTTCGCGCCGACCGCGTGCTCACGCAGGAGGCGTGGCAACGTGGGGAATACCAGGGGGATCAGTGGCGGGCCTGGGGCAACATGCAGGTGTTCCGCTGGCTGCGCCCGTCGTTCTTCTATGCCCGCGGATCATCGCTCTACTACGACGAGGTCGATCCGTTCGTGGGGCCGTCGGCAACGATGCGCGGAGGTGGGCTGATTCAGATCGGCGGCCGCTTCAGCGAAGACATCGAGTACTCGCACAATACGTTCGATCGGCCGGCTACCGGTGCCCGCGTGTACACCGTCAATCTGATCAACACCCGCACCACCTACCAGTTCACCAAGGAGCTCGCGATCCGCGCCATCGTGCGCTACGACAGTCAGCAGGACAGGGTCCTGACCGACTTCCTGGGGTCATACGATCTCCGGCCCGGCACGGTCGTCTACATCGGCTACGGTTCGCTCTATCAGAAGCGCGCGTTTCGCAACCAGGAGTGGTTCGACGGGGAAGGTGATTTCCTCACGACCCAGCAGGGGCTGTTCCTGAAGGCGAGTTACCTCTACCGCTTCTGAGCTGACAGCCGTCCGGTCTCAGTGCCAGAATGCCTGCATGCTCACGCTGATCCTGGCTCTGGTCTCGATGCAAGCCCCGGCGGGACAGGCTCCCCCTGAGATCCGCAATTTCCTGCAGGTCACCCCGGAGTTCTGCACCGGCGGACAGCCGCGGATCGAGCATTTCGCGAGGCTCAAGGCCGACGGCGTGAAAGCGGTCCTGAATCTTCGCCAGCCGACCGAGCATCGGGCCGAGGAGGAAAAGCAGGCGGTCGACGCGGCGGGCCTGAAGTACTTCAACATCCCGGTCAGTTATCAGAATCCCTCCGACGCTGATGTCGACCAGTTCCTGAAAATCACCGATGACCCTGCGAACCGGCCGATGTTCATCCACTGCACCGCAGCGATCCGGGTCGGGGCGTTCTGGGCGATCCGCCGGGTCCTGCGTGACGGGATGACGATCGACGCGGCGCTCGAGGAAGCGAAGAAGGTGGGGTTACGCGAAGCGCCGCACCTCGAACAGTTCGTGCGCGCGTACGTCGGGTCGCACAAGAAGTAGGAACATCTTCCGCCCCACGCTCTAACGGGTGGCCCTTCGGGCTGGACGACGACACGACGAAACGACGTTCTCACACGATCGCGCCTTCGGCGCTTTTCACGAAGCACACAAAGCTCACGAAGCCACACAAAGAAGAGCGTTTGTGAGTCTCTTCGACGGATTGCAACCGCTGGCGTCAGCAGGGAAGCCGCTGATATTCAACCCCGACTTTGTGGGCTTCGTGAGCTTTGTGCTCTTGGTGTCGTGCGCCGAAGGCGCAGCGAGAAACATCGTTTCGTCGTACCGTCGTTCAAGCCCGAAGCGCCGTCGTGGGATCGTCTCAGCCTGAAAGCTGATAGATCGCTGACACTTGCGCTCCTGCCGCCGTTTGACATTCAATGCCTGAATGTCCAAGCGCATCTGCATCTCACGGCGGACCTTCCTCAGCCACTGCACCGCGATCGCCGCGGCGACCGGGTTGCCACGGTGGTTCGTCGAGCGCGAGCTCTCGGCGGCGACGCAGACGCCGACTCCGCGGAGCGCCAACGATCGGTTCGGTCTTGCGCTGATCGGGTGCGGCGGGATGGGGCGCGGCGACATCAAGAGCGCCAGCCGGTTCGGTGACGTCGTTGCCCTGTGCGATGTCGATACCAAGCAGGCCGCGGCCGTCGCGAAGCAGTTCGCCAGTAATCCGAAGGTCCCTGACCTCGTCACCGACTTCCGTCGCGTCCTCGATCGCAAGGACGTCCAGGTCATCGTGAATGCCACGCCGGATCACTGGCACACGCTCATCAATCTCGGGGCCGCGTCCGCGCACAAGGACATCTACGCGGAGAAACCGCTGACGCTGACCGTGGACGAGGGGAAGCGCCTGGTGAAGGCCGTCCGCAAGGCGAATGTCGTCCTGCAGACCGGCACGCAGCAGCGCAGCAACAAGCTGTTCCGCCTCGCCTGCGAGCTGGTGCGCAACGGGCGCATCGGGAAGCTCACGCAGGTGACCGTCTATCTGCCCGCGGGGCTGCGCGAAGGCCCCTTCAAGCCCGTGCCCGTGCCGGACGGGTTCAACTGGGACTTCTGGCTGGGCCAGGGGCCGCAAGTCGACTACCTCAAGGAACGCACACACCAGACCTTCCGCTGGTGGTTCGACTACTCGGGTGGCCCGGTTACCGACTGGGGTGCGCACCACAACGACATCGCGCGGTGGGCGATTGGACTCGACGGTCCGTCCGACATCGAGGCCAAGGCACTCACCGAACCGATCCCGGGCGGCTATACCACGCCATCAGAGTTCGAGGCCACGCTCACGTGGGCGAACGGCGTGAAGCAGATCGTCAAGACCACGGTCGACGACAGCCCGTTCGGCGTCGCCCTCAAACCGGACGGCCAGCGCAACGGCGTTCGCCTCGAAGGCACCAACGGCTGGATCTGGGTCAACCGGACGACGATCAACGCGAGCGATCAGGAGATGCTCGATACGCCGCTGACCGATCCGGCAGTGAAGTTGGAGGTCAGCGACGATCATATGGCCAACTTCTTCGAGGCCGTCCGCAGCCGGACGGATCCGATCAGCCCGGTCGAAGCCGGCCACCAGTCCGCCGTCGTCGGCCACCTGATCGTCATCGCGCTCCGAACCGGCAAGACGCTGAAGTGGGATCCGGCGAAGGAGCAGTTCGTCGGCGAAGGCGCGAAGGACGCCAACTCCCACCTCGCGCGGAAGATGCGGAAGCCGTACGACTATCGCTTCGCGGGATCGAAGACGTAGATCCGGGGTCCGGGGGTCGTGGTACTCAGAGGCAACAAGCCGTTTGAATTGGCGCCGGTTGCCTCTGACTACCACCACCGGCGGATCCCGGACCCCGGACCCCGGATCCCGGATCCCGAACTCAGAACTGATATCGAAGCTGCAATTGGAACATCCGCGGTGGATCGACGTTCGCGAACGCCGGCAGCGCGTTGCTGGTCGTGCCGACGCTGACCAGTTGTGCGAACGTGTCGTTCACGGTTGCCGTATCGCCGTAGATCGTCTGGCCCCGGCCCAGATAGTTGCCGTGGTTGAAGATGTTGAAGCCCTCGAGCCGTAGCAGCAGGGCCTGATGGTTCAGTTTCAGGCGCCCTTCCACGAAAATCGACACGTCTTCCGTCCGCGTCCCGCGGAACGCCGACTTGCTGATCACGGTGCCATTGACCACCGGACGGTCGTTGTTGGCGCCGTCGCCGTTGTTGTCGATGCCGGTCGTCGCGTTGAACGGTCGCGCCGACGCGAGCTGGGTCACCGTGCCGGCAGTGATCTCGTAGGGAAAGCGATAGAGGAAGCTGAAGACCGCGCGGTGCCGCTGATCCAGCAGGCTCGGGCCGCGTTCCACCTCGCCCAGCCGCGCGATGTTGTTCTCGTTGGGCCCGACGCCGTTGCCGTCCGGCTCGCTGGTGTTGGTGGCCTTCGAGAGGGTGTAGCCGATCGACGCGAAGATGCGTGAGTTCCCGCGATACGACAGCTGCGCCTGCAACCCGTCGTAGTCAGCGACCCCGAGATTGGTGAGCACGTTGACCTGGCGGACCCCGCCGTTCACCGGAAGAATCGGACGCGTCGCATTGGCTGCGGCAACCGCCCGGGTCTGGCCGGGTGCGGTGCGGTCGAACGGCGCCGCCGCGTTCAGATCGACGGTGCGATCCAGGTTCGTCCAGTGCTGGTGCACGTAGTCGGCGCCGGCGAAGAGCCCTTTCATCAACTCCCGCTCGGCACCGATCGACGTGACCTGGCTGCGCGGGTTCAGGAACTCGTCCGGGTAGTTCGGCAACAGATCGAAATTGAGGCCGTAGCTCGCGAACTGCGCCCGGTAGAAGTCCGCCTCGCCTGCACGGATGGTGATATCGCGCGCCGGCAGCTGCGACGGCGGCAGGGTCTTCGGATCGAACTGGAGCGGCACGCAGGGGGCGGTGAGACAGGTCGGAAAACCGAGCTGGCCGGCCACCGCCGTGTAGGTCGTCAACCCGTCGAGCCCGCCGGTCAGCGAGTTGGCGATCGAGTTCGATCGAATCTGCGTGTAGTACATCCCGTACCCGCCCCGCACCGAGAGTCTGCGGTCGCCGTTCGGGTGCCAGCCGAAGCCGACGCGCGGCGCGAAGTCTGTCGTCGAATCCGTCAGCGTCTGGCGGTCGTAGCGGAGCCCGAGATCGAGCGTGAGGTCATCCCTGACGCGGAAGTTGTCCTGGACGAACCCGACGAACAGCCACTGCTTCAGCTCGTAGGTGGTGATCCCGTAGCTGATTGGCTGCGTGTACTGCTGGACGTCCGCCAGCGTCAGCTGATCGAGTGGCGCAGTCGTGGTGTTCCGGAACTGGAAGGTGCCGAGCACCGCCGTTCCCGGTTCGCCGCCCTGGCCGCCGGATGTGTGATGTGCGACGCTGCCGCCGAAGCGCAGGTTGTGCTTGCCTCGGCTCCACGTCAGCGTGTCTGCGAACTGCACCTGGTGACCGAAGAGGTCCGACACGCGGGATTGGCCGACGGTGAATGGCACCGTCCCGCCCCGGGTGTAAGTGGTCGACAGTTCCTGCGCCTCCCAGAGCGTGACCGGGTCGCCATTCAGGTAGGCGAACCGGGCCTCGTTCAGCAGGTTCCCGCTGAGTACCGTGGTGTGATTGGCCTGAGCCGTCCACGCGCTGCGCGAGTACTTGCGGGCGACGCTTGGCGCGTTGGTGCCGCCGACCGCATCCTGCGGGTTGTTGTCATAGAAGGTGTCGAAGTTCATCCGCGCCATCAGCGTCTGCGACGGCGAAAGCTTGTGATCCACACGGCCGTTGAAGAGCGTCTGCCTGTAGTTGCCGGTGTACGCCAGATTGCCATCCGCCGGCAGCACGAATGCCGGCAGCGTGCTCGAAAGATACGTGGTCCGATCCTGCGCGGTGTAATCGGCCGTCGCGAAGAGGAAGGTCTTGTCTTGCACGATGGGCGCCCCGATCGAGCCGGAGACCTGGTTCAACTCGTCGGGAATGTCCACCGGGTTGATGGCCTGGAGCGTCGCCGGAGTGCTGCAGGTCGACACCGATGGCGCGCAGAACCCGCTGGTCGAGAACGTCTCAGCCTGCCATCCGCCCGGGCGCGCGAGATAGAGTCCCTCCCCGTGCAGCGCATTGGTCCCCGACTTGGTGACGATGTTCAGCGCGGGGCCCGAGGTCCAGCCGAACTCGGCGGAAAAGGAATTGGTCAGCAGCGACATTTCCTGGATCGCGCCCAATGGCACGGTGGCGATCATCGTCTGGCGGCCCCACGCCTCGTCGTTGTTCGCGCCGTCCAGCGTCACCGTGGTCTGCCGTCGTCCGCCCGCGCCGGTGACGAAATAGGTGGCGTTCACGAAGAGGTCTCCCGTCCCCTTCGCCTGGCGGAACGCGGCATTCATCAGTGGCAGGGTCGTCGTCTTTCGGCCGAGGATTGGAATCTCATCGATCTGGTGGGTCTCGAGTGAGCGGCCGATCTGCGCGTCGGCGCGGACGCCCTCGGCTGTGCCGTAGACCGTCACTTCGGTCTTTTCCGGGCCGACGAGCAGCTTCACCTTCAAGGTCGCCGTTTCACCGGCGCGAAGCGTGATGTCGCTGCGCTCCTCGTCTCCGAACCCCTGCTTCGAGACGTGGACGGTGTAGGTGCCGGTCAGAGACAACCCGGGAATCGAGGCACTGCCGTCGGCGGTCGAGACCGCCTCGCGGATGGCGCCGGTCTGGAGGTTGGTGAGCGAGATCTTCGCGTCTTTCACGACTGCGCCGCTCTGGTCGGTAACCAGGACGACGACAGCGGCGTTGTTCGGCGATTGGCCCCCGCCTCCGCCAAGGCTACGGCGGGCAGGCTCAGCAGAAGCAGGTGCAGGCAGGGCGAGAATCGAGCAAGTGAACAGAAGTACGAATGGACGCACGGGTATAACCTCGCGGTTACTTCGGAACGATCGCGTAGTCTTTGAAATAACTGGTGCTGTCGGTCTTGGCCCAGAGGCCCACCTTGCCCGACACGGGAGGACGAAGGACCGGGTTGTTCGCCGGAAAGAGATCCGGGTTCGGCGGCGCGCCATTGCGGCCGGGGCCCGGCTCGCTGCCAAGGGCGTATTCGAGCGCGAGCTCGCCGTCGAGATCCGCCTTGAGACTCGCCTGGTCCACGGTCAGCTTCAGCTCGTGCCACGTGCTTCGATCGAGCATGAACTTGTGGTCGCGGCTGCTGAACTTCACCAGCCGCCGGATCCCGTTGTGGAACTCCCAGAGGCCGACGTTGTTCTCGGTGTCGTTGTAGCGGATCGCGAGCCAGTCGCCGTTCTGTTTCACGTTGAAGAGAATCCCGGAAGCGCGATCGGCATCGCCGGCGATCGTCTTGAACTTGACGGTGATGGTGCCGTCGGCGAAGGTGTCGAGGCCTCTCAGCACGGCGACCGGGTAGTACGCGAACTGCTTCGCGTTGTCCATCAGCTCCTCGTTGGAGGTGCCATAAAGCTTCCGGGCGCTCTGCACGAGCAAACGCGTGGGGTTGTCCTTGCTCGCCACCCAGGGGCGGCCGTCGACCATGATCACCTTGTCGGGACCATCCCGGGCGACGACCCAGGTGCCGACCATCGGCTCGAAGGTCTTCGGCGGCTTGCCGACCTCCTCTTTGGTGAGGTCGACCTTGATGTCCGCCGCGTTCACAGTCGTCATCAGGGTGAGCGCCGTGACGGCGGCGAACGACCACCTGGTTTTCATGAGTCCCTCCTCCGGTTCCACAAGGCCGCAGCCCCCACCGCTGCGGGCCAGATGCCATAGAACAGTGCGGCGGCGCCCATCGGCTCGGCCGCCAGCGGATGGCCGCGGAAGATGTCCTCCTCCGCGAGGGCGGGTGCCGAAAGGCCCGCGACTTCGTAGATGCTGCCGAGCACGCCGTCGGCTGTGGTCGCCCGGCTGATCACTTTTCGATCGGACAGCTCGTACCAGATTTCGCCGTAGTGCTCGCTGGTCTGCTCGAACAGGCCCGTGGAGGTTGCCGCCGCGTAGCGCACCTGCACGTCCGGGCGGGCCCGGCGAAGCTTCGACAATGCGCGCTGTTCGAGATCAACGCGGCGCGGATCCTCGGCGGCCAGATGGACGACGATCCGAAGCCGCCCGGAGATCCGCGCGAGCGTGGTTTCATCAGGGCGGGGAAACGAGTTGGCGCGGGCTTCGGATGCATCCCAACTCGCGGTGATCCTGGCGAACACCACGATCGCGACGAGGGCGCCGACGCCCGCCGTCAGCGACTCACCGACACGTCGACGCTCGGGCACGCCGAGGCGCATCCAGATCGCCCCGAGACCACAGCCAAGCGCGATCAGCGTGGCGGCGACGAGCACGGCGTCGAGCCTGACCAGGCCGTGCTGGAACTCGGCAACCATCGCGGTCGGCGTGTAGCTCGCGGCACGATCCCAGAGGCCGCCGTGAACGGCGGCGACGAAGTTGAGGATCCACGTGCCAACCGTCACGCCAAGCGTGAGGATCGCCGCCGTCGATGGGTGATCGGTGAACGAGGCGGTTGCGCAGGCCAGCGCAACGGTCAGGCCGGCGTTCAGCAGATGCCCCGCGAAGACGGCGGCGAGCTCCGGGGCGTAGGTCGTTCCGCCGTAGATCTTCCAGAGCACGATGCCGATCAGCGGGGGAACCGAGGCCACGACCCACGCCGCCAGGAGCACGAGGCCCTTCGCCGACATCCGGGCCATCGCGGGCATCGGGTGCTGCAGCTCCAGCTTCAGCGCACCGCTCTGACGATCGCCAGATACCAGCCGAATCGCGACGAACGGCAGCAGGAACGCGGCAGCGAGCTCGCAGGCGCTGAAGGTCGGCGCCCAGATCCCGATGAGCGGGGAGAAGGCTTCGCCAACCCCCGCGGCCGTGCCGTTGACGCCGCTCAGCTCGCCATAGGTGCGGACCGCGCTGATGAACGACATCCCGACGAGCGGTCCGATGAGCAGCAGCATCACCCACCACGAGCGTGAAGCCATCAACTCGCGCCACTCCTTGCGCAGCAGCCAGGTGAACGGCCTGCTACGTGAGCGCAAGCACGACCTCTTCGAGCCCGTCCGGGCTGGCCCGCCCTCGCCGCGGGTCGTCGGGTTCGGCTTCGGCGCGGCGGGCTCGGGCGAACGCGGTCAGTTCGTCGAGCGTGCCTTCGCCACAGACGTGTCCAGCGCTGAGCAGCACGAAGCGATCGCAGACGCGTGCTGCGTCGGCGATCTGATGAATCGAGAGAAAGACCGTCCGTCCCGCCGCCGCATGCTCCCGGAGCGCGGCGCCCACTTCGCGGCTCTGGCGGAGGTCGAGCCCGTCGAAGGGCTCATCGGCCATCATCAACGGCTGCGGCGTGAGCATCGCGATTGCGAGCAGGACCCGTTTCCGCTCGCCTTTCGACAAGGTGCCCACCGACCGCCGCATCAGCGGCTCGATCTGCAGCCGCTCGATCACGCCGGGCAGGCGCGCGGAATCGCCCCCGAAGAACCCGAGAGTGAAGTCGAGCGCCCAGGCAACGGTCTGCGCAGCCCAGGGCGCGATGCCATCGGGCATGAAGAAGAGATGGGCCCCACGATCCGTCCCGGGCACCTGCTGCCCCTTGACCATCACCGTGCCCGAGTCGGCAGGGAGGACGCCGGCAATGCATTCGAACAGCGTGGTCTTCCCCGCGCCGTTGGGACCGATCAGGCCGAGCACTTCTCCTTCACGCACCGTGAACGAAACATCGGTCAGGGCGGCAAAGTCGCCGTAGCGTTTGTGAAGCTGACGGACGTGGAGACCAGGGGTCATTCGAGAGCGGGGTTTCCGGACCCGGGATCTGGCAATGTATCGAGTGGGTGGGGACTATTACCAGCGGTCGTAGTGGTTCGCCGTTCGCGGGTTCGCGGGTTCGCGGGTTCGGGGGCTCGCGGTCCG
>Ga0209382_10000142_pt1 | contig 109077 bp, 112 predicted proteins | sample SoiMetdeltSBSDD5_FD_187599 | JGI IMG/M metagenome (GOLD analysis project Ga0209382, IMG submission 187599) | Bulk soil microbial communities from a Populus tree surrounding site in Tennessee, USA - Soil MetaG P. deltoides SBSDD5 (SPAdes) (version 2) | ecosystem: Environmental > Terrestrial >...
GCACCGATGCTTTTCATCTTCTGGCGCTGGCGGCAGCTATCCTCGCGCTCGGCGCGGTCTATTGGTTAGTCCGCGACCAGGGCCGGCGTGGCTTCGGTGTTTCGGGCTGAATTGCACGATGTCCGCTATTGGCCCAAAGCGGACATCCGTATCTGCATCGCACATGTCCGCTCTTGGGGGTAAAGCGGACATGGCCTGTTGCGGGAATTCGCTTTTGCGGTCGCTCTTGGGAGTACAGCGGACATGGCTTGTTGCGGCGCATATGTCGGCTTTTGACCAAAGCGGACATCGGGCGTCCCTTAACGGCCCTTACTTGAACCGCTACGATGTTCCTGGCCTGAGCCTTGGGGCGAGACAATGAGACGGCGCGAGTTCCTGACACTTCTCGGCGCTTACCAATGCGGTGGCTGGCCGCGGCTCGTTCGCCTGCTGCCGCCGCATTGCATAATTGGCCCGCTCGACCCCGGTGAGTGAACAGATGTCGACTTATCCTTTTGGCATCAGTCGTCGACAGGTCATCCGAGGCGCCGCCGCGGCGGCCGCTAGCACGCTCGGTGCACCGTCGGTCCAAGCCCAGAAAGCCCAGCAGACCCTTCGCTTCGCTGCGCAGGCCGATCTGAAAATCCTCGATCCTATCTCGACGACCGCCTACATCACGCGGAACCACGGCTATCTTGTCTACGACACCCTCTTCGGCACAGACGAGAACTCGGAGGTTAGACCGCAAATGGTCGATCGGACGAGTGTGTCGCCTGACGGTATGAAGTTCACCTTGACGCTGCGAGACGGGCTCAAATGGCATGACGGGCAGCCGGTCCTGTCGGAAGACTGTGTTGAGTCGCTGAAGCGCTGGGGAAAGAAGGATCGTTTTGGCCAGCTCCTCATGGCGCATACGGGGAAGATCGCACCCGTTGACAAGAAGACGTTCACGCTCGAGCTCGCCGAGCGCTTTGGTCCTGTGCTCGAGGCGCTGGGAAAGCCGTCGAGCAATGTGCCCTTCATGATGCCGGCGCGGATAGCGGCGACGTCTCCAGACGAGCAAATCAAAGAGGTCGTCGGCTCTGGACCGTTTAAATTCGCGAGGGACGAGTGGCATCCGGGCGAGCAGGTCGTGTACGTGCGGAACACCGATTACATCCCGCGCGACGAGACGCCGGGCGGATCGACTGGCTCCAAGAAAGCGTACCTCGATAAGGTAATTTGGCGGTACATCCCCGATCCTTGGGATGCTTCGGAAGAGCTCGCCGCGGGCAAGGTGGACTGGTGGGAGCAACCGCCGCTCGAGTTCATCCCCAAGGTTGAACAGGACCCGGATTTACAGACGTTCCTCATCGATCCCCTCGGGACGCAAGGCTGGCTCAGACCGAACTGCCTGCACCCGCCGTTCAACAACAGGAAGGCGCGCGAGGCATTGCTCCACGTGATGGACCAGGAGACATATCTTGCTTGGTCAATCGGACAGTCGCGATATTACCGGACCTGCTCTTCGGTATTTGCCTGTGGCAGCCCTTACGCGACGAATATCGGTACCGAGCCAATCATAGAGCACAACCTCACAAGGGCGAGGCAACTTGTGAAGGAGTCGGGCTACGACGGCCAGCCGATCGTGGTGCTCCACGTCACCGACATTCCGTTCCTCAACGCGGCAGCGATCGTCACGCGCCAGCGGTTGGAGTCGATCGGCTTCAAGGTCATCCTTAAAGCGATGGATTGGTCAACGAACTTGGTCGTACGGGCGCGCAAGGAGCCGCCTGATAAAGGCGGCTGGAGCCTGCTTCATACGTGGTGGTCTGCCGCGGATGTTGCTAATCCCGCCGTCCACTTCGGCATATCAGGCGCAGGTCCGCGCGCTTGGTTCGGCTGGCCGGACATCCCGCAGCTCGAAAAGCTCGTCATCGACTGGGTGCGCGCAACCGACCAGATGAAACGAAAGCAGCTCGCCGACGAGATCCAGAAGGTCGCCCTCAGCGAAATTACATACGTGCCGTGGGGAGAATGGGTTCAGCCAACGGCCTTCCGAAAGAACGTCCGGGACGTGCTCAAGTTCAGAGCGCCGGTGTTCTGGAACGTGAAGCTCGCTTAAGCCCGCTCCAGACGACTTGCTGCGTTGCATGAGTCCGCTTTTGGCCCATAGCGGACATTCCCCTATGTCGCGTTTGATGTCGCTTTCGGGGGTAAAGCGAACATCAGGCCCGTGCTTAACGAACCTCGCTTGGATCGTTACGATGCTCGGTGGTGAATTTGGGGTCCGGCAATGAAACGCCGTGAATTTACTTGTTTGCTTGGAGGGCTGATCGCAGTCCCTTTCGCCGCCCGAGCGCAACCGGCCGAGAAGACGCGGGTTATTGGTCTACTTATGGTGACTGCTGCGGGTGATCCGGAAGTGAGCAGGCGTCTTGCAGCGCTTCAGGGCGAACTGGGCCGGCTGGGCTGGATCGAAGGTCGAAATCTTACGTTCCAAACGCGGTGGACGGCGGGCGACCCGGACCGCATTCGACAAGCCGCTAACGAACTTGTGTCGCTCGCGCCCGATCTCATAGTCGTAAATGGCAGTGCCGGGATGGACGCGATGCGGCGTGCGACGCGTACCATACCGGTCTTGTTTGTGGTGGTTGTTGATCCGGTTGGCGGGGGTTATGCCGACAGCCTGGCGCGACCCGGCGGCAATGCGACCGGGTTTTCCCAATTCGAATATGGCATAGGTGGTAAGTGGCTCGAACTACTCAAGGAGCTTACGCCTGCCGTTAAGCGTGTGGGTATCATTCGGGATCCCACTATAACTTCGGGCCCCGGTCAGTTTGGCGCAATTCAATCAGTCGCACCATCGCTCGGTGTCGAAGCCACTCCGCTCAGTGTGGACTCTGCCGACGAAATCGAACGCGCCATCGCTGCGTTTTCGAGCGCCACGAACGGTGCCCTCATTGTAGCGGGGAGCGCATTGGCCGTAGTTCACCGCAATCTAATCATCGCGTTGGCAGCCAAATACAAACTTCCCGCTCTTTACTTTGGAAGCTACTTTGTTGCTGAGGGTGGTCTCATCTCATACGGCCCCGATCTCGTTGAACAGTATAGGCAAGCTGCCGGCTATGCCGACCGTATCCTCAAAGGGGAGAAACCGGCTGACCTGCCGGTGCAAGCGCCGACCAAGTACGAGCTAGCGATCAACCTCAAGACTGCGAAGGCGCTCGGCCTCACTGTGCCGCCGTCGCTCCTTACCCGAGCAGATAAGGTCATTGAATAAATGCTGGCGATGTCCGCTTTTGGCCCTTAGCGGCATCCCTAGTTGCACCGCGCATGTCCGCTTTCGGGGGTAAAGCGGACATCTTCGTTTTTCTATCGGCGATCCCGCTGCGCCAATGCCGACCGATGCGGCGGCGGGTCGCCCAGCCAACGCTCTGCCGCGGTCCGAGTATCGGAAGCGATGCCCTGGTCGCGCTCCTGGATGAGCTTCAAAACATCGTCCGGCGATATGCTGGGCGCGACTTTGGTAAAGGACGGTCGTTGTTTGGTGCCACGTGGCGACATGGCCGGGAAATCTAGCGGGATTCGATACTGAGTAAACGCAGGGTCGTGGCCACGCGATCTTGGCCCCGACCTGACGTCGCGTGCCGTGGTCTCCGTGACGTCGCGCGCGCCGGGCACCCGGTGCTCGATCTTCTTGGCATGTGTCGTGGCGGCCCTAGGAACGCCGTACATGCGTCCGCGGGGTTAAATCCTGTGGATTGTGCCAGCCGCCCCATCGGCGTCTTGGATCTTCCCATAGTCTTCCCGGCCAGGATTTTGGGAAGATGGTTTTTAAGATATGCCTAATTTTATTGAGCTTTAAGCACGTCAGCTGCTTTGATTCACCTTTGAAGCACATTGACGCTGCTGCAACGCATCCGCCGCCAGCACGACGAGTATGCTCAGGGCGGCAAGTGCGGCGAACCTCATGCTCTCCTCCTAGAAAGACCGGCTGTGAAGCGGCCGTTCTATGTTTTCTGATGAGCGTGCGTGGTATTCAGTCGCTTCAATGCTTCCCAGATATTCCTTGTAGATCCAGCGGCCGTCGTCACGACGGCGCAGAACTGTGCCCCACAGGAGACGATTCGTGATCGATCGTCTTGGGATGAGTACGGTCCATATGTGCCAAACTTCCTCATACGGAGGCCGCGGCTTCGGGCCGAGCATCCGAAGAACGACGTCATGCTTGCTTGCAGGTATGCGCAGCATTGCGGACCAACCGTTCGGGCCCGGACAATAGAAGTGGCGCACCTTCTTTCAATTCGATTTCAAATTAACCGTAAGCAAGAAACCTTAATGGCGGAGCTTGGCTCACGATCATCGCGCCCATCACGGGAGAAAATCCTGAAAACAGATGTGGACCTGCGCTGCAGCAATAAGAGATGGAACCGGCTCTAAGGTCGCGGCAATTTCTTCAACAAATTCGTCAGCGTGTTTTCGCCATCATCGACGGGTTCACTTCATCAACAGTAATAGCGCGAACAGGGTGCTGGTAACGCATACCACCCTCCGATACCACCGAGCGTGCCGGGTTTTGAAAGATGGTTTTCGCCTCGATGAGGAAACTGCTCAGCCGTCCCGGCGTTAAGAGCGTTGCAAGTTAATGTGCACATCCGTCCCTTCCGCTTGGATAGCGGAGAAAGGAGTAATGAGATGGCTCATGCCCTCACATACGTGACGAGCTCGGAAAGCTGGAAAAGCTGGAAGAGCCGAAAAAAATTGCCCTACCAAGGCGTCGTCAAACGGGACTGGGTCCCGACCGGCCGTATCGACTTCGCAACCAATCTCGACGGCAACGGAGCGGACGCCGATCAGCCAAGCGAATTTAAGCTGCTCGTGGAAGAGCGCAGGATCGTTGAAAGCATCGCCGGGAACGAAAATCTGGAGATTCAATGGAGGCTTGCTACGCTAAAGGAAGCAAAAGCCGTCGTCACCCAGTATCATAAATTTCTGACCGATCATTCGCTTATCAAGACCGTGTTCGACGAGACAATGTCGCTGCCGCCACCGAAAAAGGGGCAGGGAAATTCGTCGAACCAAAGTCTGGCTTCCTAGCAAAGGAATTCGCGAAAAAAGTCCCGGACTTCGCGCCGGGGCTTTTTGCATCATTGCGATGTGGAAAGCAATTGGGACAAACTGGACACGTTGAGGAGCTGTTTCGGTTTCAGCGCGCCCGCTCTCAAAGCCGCTCGCACTAAACGGAGCACCGATCATTTTCCGATAAAGCTAGCTGCCCTGTGTGCGACCGTTGGCGCACCGGCAAATTCTCGGACGCCCTGCTGATCAAGAACATTGAGGGGAATGTAGTGTGCCGCGACATCGGAGCTCTCGACCAGGATCGATGACCGATTGTCAAGGATGAGCCAGCGTCCCGCATGGCGCACCGCAACCACCGCATGCTGTCTGTGCACGGTCTTGTCCATGACGATGACGATGCGCAGATCCTCTCGGGCAAATCCGACATTGGTGAGCGCGACATATTTCAGCACTGAGTATTGCTTGCAATCGCCACTGCCTTGCGCAAGGGCGGCTAGGGGCGGTGTCCAGTTTTCCGTTTTTTGGTTGTTGAGGCCCTGTATCGCAAGATTGACTGCACGATTGATGTGCCCGATCCGGGCTATGCCGTTGTGCTGTTCGCCTTGATTAAGAATCTCGACAAATCTGGCTGCTGCACGCGACGAGCAGAGCTTCGCCTCGCCGCGGCATTGAGCAACAATCGCCTGCTCCATATCAATTTGAGACTGGAGATCGTTCCAATTCGTCGACAAAGGACCATTCGAAGTGGTCAGCGTGGGAAGGCCAAAGGCTCGTCCAGCTTTGTTTGCGCAGTGAGGCCCAAAAGCAAACACGCTGCCAAGATACGGAAAATTCGTTGTTCACAATATTTTCGACTTGTCATGACGACCTTGCAGATGCGGGTTTCACGTCACTTCGTGATAGTGAGCAACTTTGCGAACGACGCTAGCTTCCGGTCTTCATGAGCAAGAACGTCTTGTTCTTCGCTGCATCATACGCAGCTGTCCATAACAGCGGATTATTGAAGGATTGAGTAGAGGTATCGATTGGACTGTAGGTCAACTTTTTGACACCTATTAGAGCGGTATTTGGGTGGGCAGCGTGATTACGATCAGCCGGCGGTATTTGTCGAGTTTGGTGCGCTGCGGCAGCGTGTGAATGCCCACTCCCCAAGTCAATTCAATGTGTAACGGCAGCTACGAAAATGCCTTTGCGTTGGCATGCCCAAGCATTAGATCGGAAATCCATTGGTGTTCTATCCGCGCTATGCCTGGGAAACGGTCAGGAAACTCTCTGCATACCTGCGGTTGTTATCGCGAGCTCAAGGCGAAACTCGATGAATCGGTCGCCGCGACCGATCGCTGGACGTGCACGGGCGCCTCAGCAGCGGGACGAATTCGAACGGCTATCGCTCTATCATGGCACGAGCGGTGGCGAAGCCGCTCTCGCACGCAAAAGACGCGAGGACGCCATTCGCGTTACCGGGCGCGCGCTGAATTCGCGCCCTTTCCTAACCGCGCACACAACACCCCGTGAAATGCATTGACGGCGTGGAAGGAGACAAACGCATCGCAAATCAGGCGTGCGCGCACCGTGGGGCCTCTACGCTTGCAAAGAAGCCCGAAAATCTGGGACAAATCGGCCAGCCGAGAGTAAGTGCTGCCTGCACGCCCTACATGGGATCGTGGTAGCATCAAACGACGGTACGAAAGGGGGCAACTTGCTGGACTCTCTATCGGCGCATGCTCAAGGCCACCTGTCTTCCGTTCGTCGAGTAAGACAGCAGTGGGTTAGTTCTATTTGGCTATTTGTCCTTGTTGGAGTTGCCTACTTCCTTGCAGCTCGACTGAGTCTTCTCTTATTGACCAAACCTGATGGCGTGGCCGTGTTCTGGCCGGCTTCAGGAATCGCCGCGGGTGCGTTGATCGCACTTGGGCCAGGCGCGCGGTTGCCAGTGGCGGCTGGCGCCGCAGTCGCAACAATCGTAGCCAACTTGTTGGGTGATCGGACTCTCATGGGCGCGATCGTCTTCGCGGTGTGCAATGCTGGCGAAGCGCTGCTCGCGGGTTGGCTGATCCAACGATATTTCGGTCCTGCCTTTAGTCTCGACCGTCTGAGTCATGTGCTGGGCTTGCTGGGTGCGGCGACCGTCGCGGCCGCGATCTCGGGAGTCGGCGGAACGGCAGGGTTTTTGTACTTCCACAGCTCGACCGCGCCGATTCTGGCAACTTGGCAACACTGGTTTGCTTCCGACGCGCTCGGAATCCTCACGGTCGCACCAGTCATGATCGAACTCGCTTCGGCAGCACGGGAGCCGCCGCGACGGAGCGAGCTCGTCGAAGGCATCGTAGCACTGGTGGCGCTGGGCTGGGTAAGCGGATTTGTCATTCTTCTGCCGCAGGGCCACTGGGGAATCATTGTTCCCATCGCCGCACTATTTCCCTTGTTATTGTGGATTTCCGCCCGCTGTCGCCCGATCTTCGCCGCTGCGGCCGCTTTCATCATCGCGTTTACATTGGTCTGGATGACTACATTTGGTATCGGTTATCTCGGCGAATCCGCTATCCCGATCGAGCAACGCATTTTGGGTGCCCAAGCGAGCATCCTTGCCATCTCGCTCTGCGCACTCGTTCTTGCTTCCCTTTTCGCGGAGCGACGTCATCACGAGGCCGCGCTCTTGGAAGGTCAGACACGGCTTCAGGAAGCGCTCACCGCCGGGGGAGTGATGGCCTTTGAATGGAATGCCCGAACCAACTTGTCGCAGCGGAGCGACAACGCTGCGCAGATTTTGGGCTTCGATCCAAAGCATGGATTTTCTGCAGCGGAATTCCTCGAACGGGTGCATCCCGACGACCGATCGCTATTCAAAACACTTGTTCATTCAGTCCGTCCCGAAAAGCCTTCCTACAGAATGACTTTTCGCTTCGGATGCCCCGATGGCCGGCAGATTTGGCTCGAGGAATCTTCCAGCGCGGAATTTGATTCGAACAGTCGCTGTATTCGGCTGAAAGGACTGACTCTTGATATTACGGAGCGCAAGCATTCGGACGAGCGTCAGGGGTTATTGATTGCTGAGCTCGATCATCGCGTGAAAAACCTTCTGGCGCGAGTGGCTGTAATCAGCGCATACACCCGTCAGGGCAGCACCTCGATCGACCAGTTTGTCGAGGTGCTCGACAAACGCATTCAATCAATGGCGAATGCGCATTCACTGCTCAGCCAGAATCGCTGGAGCGGTGTGAATCTCGCCGACCTTGTTCATAATCAGCTGGCGCCCTACGCGACGATGGCAAACACGATGATCGGTGGCCCCGACGTCACACTCACTCCAGCAACAACTCAGGCGGTGGCAATGGCCCTTCATGAGCTCGTCACGAATGCCGTTAAATACGGAGCGCTTTCGAGTCCAAATGGCCATGTCTCGGTGAATTGGGATCGCTACCAGCACAATGGCGGACCACATCAGGTGAAGATCGAATGGCATGAAACAGGCGGTCCGGTGGTGGTCGCTCCGCCCAAATTCGGCTATGGCACCAGTCTCATATGCGAATTGATTCCGCACGAACTCGGAGGAACGGTCAATCTTGCCTTCGCAACGGACGGCGTACGCTGCGAAATCAATGTCCCGAACGATCAGAGATGAGGAATAGACTTAGTGCGTATCGGCGACGGAGCGCAAAATCGCGATAAGCTTTTCCTCGCTGATAGGTTTCTCGAGGATATGTGCTTTCGCCGGAACCATCGGAAGATCTGAGTAGCCTGACGTGACGACAACAGGCACACCTTGATCGATAAGTCGGTCAATAAGGCCATATGACCGCTCGCCCTGCCGAAGATTGATGTCGACTACCGCGGCGTCCGGAACGTGCTCGGCAATTAGATGCTCGGCGTCCATCGTGGTGGCAACTGGTCCATCCACTTCGGCGTCGAAACTACGGAGCAGGCTTTTCAAGGCAATCCCGAGTTGCCAGGAATCCTCGACCAGGAGAATGCGCATTCCGCGCAGAGTCGATGGTTCACACGCGGACGCGTCGCCACCATTCACCACGGTCATCGGGGATCCCAACGCAACGAAGGCTGCCGTCCTTGAAGTGCAAACTATCGCACTGCATTTTCGAGTTAGCAACCCGTGCGTTTAACGAAGACGGCCGATTGCGCTCTGCTGCAGCGAAAAATGACGAGATCTTGACCCTACTCTGGCTTGAAGCCCCGAAAAGCCCATCCAGCGACCAATCCGAACAGCAACAGGGCAATCGGTGGGCCAAACAATAGTACCGGAATTGCCAGGAAATCCCCTGAGTTTCGGAAACCGCCCTGTATCCCGTAGAGGATCAAATAAACCACCCATCCCATAATCCATGCGGCCGACACGAGCAGCCAGATTCGCAAAAGTCCGCGGCGCCAATTGACCTGCATGGCTTTATTGACTTGCTCATCGGATTCGAGGCGAGGAATTCCAAAGCGGGGCATCGCCACTATTCCTGTGCGAAGGCCGTTACGTCCCTTCCCGGGCTTGCCGCCCGGCCACCAACGCAGGTCGACAGATCGTGTTCCGTCTTGTGTCCCAGTTTGGCACGCCGAATGACACTAAAGCGCCGCTAACCAGAGGCACCATTTGCGCGAACCGGATATGACAAAAAGTCCGGTCACCGACCAACAGGGAGAGTACCATGTCACGCGTGTCGTGTAAGACAGGTGCGCGCTACATTGTTATCGGACTGGCGCTTGGTGGCTTGGCGATTTCCTCAGTTTTCACTGCAAAAGCCGGTGATCTTGATCTGCGTGTATACGGCGCGCACCCGTATCCGGCGCCGGTTGAGCGCGATGCACTATGCCGTATTCTTCTCGAGCGCCGAGTTGATCCCTACGGACGCGAGATAGTTCACCGAATTCGAATATGCGATGAGGGCCCAATCTATCCCGGGCCGAACTGGTCTGTTGCACCTCAGGAATACGGTTACCCGTCGCGGAGATTCTACGAGCCCGCTCCCTCGTACTATTACTCGCACCCGCGTCCGCCGGCGCCGATCGGCCCGACTTTTTACAACTAGGGCAACGCCAATAGTCGGTATGGCGAGATCGATGTAACTCGCGTCCGCTTTTCGGATCGTCGCAAGCGGAGCGAGAGCGAACACACTTGTGTCGGCAATTCGCCCTGCTCGCCTCCCCCGGGATTGAGTGCCAATTTTAGCTGGCCAGTTTAACTGGGTACCGCCGCTGAAAACGTCATTGCAGGCAGCGCATTTTGCCTTCCTTCTGCCATTTTGACCGTACTTACCTCAGCCCCAGCTTTGAAGAGCATTGAGTCGGCGGACCAATTGCCGCCTGTTTATCTGTCAGAACACGAATCGCATTTCGGGGGACTTAAATGAGATCTCCAATCAAACCTGTGAGCATTGCAATCCTAATCAGCGTATTCACTTTCACATCCGCAAACGCAGGCGGGTGGGCTTCGATCCATAGATATGTAAAGCGGTCCGGTAACTGCGCGGGGCAGGAAGTTCTGGCGAGCTACTACTCATCAGGAAAGCGGACATCGAGTGGCGAACGATTCGACGCAAGCGGCAACACCGCTGCGGCGCGAACCTGGCCGCTCGGAACAACTCTGACCGTGACGAATCCTCGAAACGGCCGCACAATTGTGGTCAGGATCAATGACAGGGGACCTTGGGGAATTGCGTATCGCATGGGCGCACGCCTTGATCTCGCGAAAGGCGCTGCTCAACGCCTCGGTATGCGTGCATCACAATACGTTTGTGTTGCTTAACATCGCCATCGCGGCTTGAAATCTCTGCTTGCTATCCAAGCAAGCAGAAATGAGATCAATCGCGAACACCGGATTGGTTGTGTCAGCGCGCGCAATGAGTTGCGGAAAGTCGAAAGCCCGGATTACAGGGCTCGCCGCGCGGAACCGAAATCTATCGGAATTTGGAACAGGAATGCCCTCGATCCGCAACGGGGATCACCGTTCAAAATGCCTTCAATGTAGCGATTTCGCGTTTCAGGGTTTCGATCTCCTGACCGCCAAGATCAACATCGCCGACCGCAATCTGCGCATCGGCTTCCAACCGGGTCAAAAACTGCCGGAGGCGGACCAAGTCTGTATCGATGGACGTCTTAAGCATACCTCCAATGATAGCGGGTTGCCGGCGAGCGAAAAGTAGTTATCCACTTGAAACCCGCCGGCTGCTGCCCGTTGGAAACAGAAAGTTGTGAATTTCTGCCCCGATTGATGGCATGCATCCGCCATATACCGGTCAGCTCGCGTTGCTTGCCAGCACCGTGAGTTCGACAGGCGCGAGACCTGACGACCCGATTGCGCGCGCACCGGCTGGAGTAAGGTCGATGATCCGGCCCTTGATATAAGGCCCACGGTCATTGATCCGAACGATCACGGAACGACCATTGTCCACGTTTGTAACCTTTACCCTCGTTCCAAATGGAAGCGTTTTGTGCGCCGCTGTTAACGCATGGGCGTGCGCATATTCGCCGTTCGCCGTTTTCTCTCCGCTGTAGATCGAGGCAACTCCCGTTTCGGCCGCCATAACTTGCGCAGACGCTGTAAACATTCCAAGTGAAGCAAGAACACAAAGCACACGACAACGATTTCTCATTCTCTCCGCTCATAGGTTGTTGGGGATACGCACCGACCGAAACGACGCGGCGACCGGTCGAAGCGAATTGACTTCTATAAGCGGAGGTTCGCGAACGTCTTGTTGCGATCTGCCAAGAGATTGTTGACGCGTGCCAGGCTGTCAGGATTTTGCAAAATCTCCGGCCGCGCCGAAAAATGATCGAGTTGGCACGGTAGTCGGGTAGGCCAAAGACATCTTGTTACAAGAAAGAGATGCGCTACGGCAATACAACGACACTACGACTGATCTTTTTGAATATTTGATTGCTTGTTGCGCAGGACGAGACACGCCACACCGGTGCTTTTGATCTGCTTGCAAATGCCGTTCGCAGATATTCGGCTCTCGGCGCCAATTCTGGCTTGATAAAGCGGGCGCGTACCGCGGCTGCGCAGGAGCACGACGGTAATGATGGGGTCATGTTCGCCTATCAGTCCTGACAGTTTTTCCATGAGCCGCGCATAGGTTGTGAGCACCCGGTCACGCGAAAAACTTGCCACCAGCTCCACGCCCCAGGGCAGACCAATCGCGGCTGTTATGCGCTCTTCCAGTTCATAGAAAAACCGGCTCGGCCCCTGCTCCAGTGAGGCCACCAGTTCGAGACAGTCCACTTCGGGCGCGACCATCGAAACGCTCCCGGCCCGCGCCCAATCCGCGGCACTTCGTCCGGTGATCGCCTGCACATAACGCTGCGTCTCATCCGGAAGTGTGCGCGCGCCCTCAAGCCAGCCGCGAACGCGGCCGGGACCGGCGTTGTAGGCCGCCGCTGCAAGCCCGAGATTGCCGAATTCGTCATGCAACTCACGCAGGTATTCAGCTGCCTTTGGCAATGCCAGAACAGGATCGAAGGGATTGGTCAGAGCGCGCTCGGCCGCGGTGCCTGCCATAAATTGGGCAATGCCTTGCGCATGTGCGCCGCTTCGCGTTCGCGGCCCGATTGCATGGGGGTCAAACCTACTTTCGCGCCAGATGACGCGAACCAGAAATGCTGTCGGTATCCCATTGGCCCGCGCAGCCGATTCCAGCATCAAGCAAAGCGAAGAGCGCGACGTCGTTGCCGCAGCTCGGGCTTCGCCCGCAAGCAGCAGCACAATCAAAACCGCCGCAAAAATCGAGCGGGCGCACCGCATGGCGATGGAAAAACCGACAAACGCAATTCGTTCCAGTCTAGGCCCCGATACTATGCGCGGGTAGTGGCTGCCGGATTGCGTCATGCTCCCAATCCGGATTACGATTTTGGATGATCTTCCGTCAGCTGTTTGACCAAGTGTCCAGCACTTATTCCTATCTGCTCGCGAGTCGCCCGGGCGGTGAAGCACTGATCCTTGATCCTGTCCTGGAAAAGGTGGATCGCTATCTCAACCTTATCCATGAGCTCGATCTCAAGTTGGTGAAAGCCGTCGACACGCACTTACATGCCGACCATATCACCGGCTTGGGCGCGTTGCGCGACCACACCCATTGCATCACGGTGATGGGCGAACAGACGAAAGCTGATGTCGTTTCGATGCGCCTGTCAGATGGCGACAAGCTCACCATCGAGGGGCTCACGCTCGATGCGATCTACACGCCGGGCCACACTGACGATTCCTACTGCTTTGTCTTGCCTGACCGTGTATTTACCGGGGATACATTGCTCATCCGCGGTACCGGCCGTACTGATTTCCAGAATGGCGATGCGCGCCAGCAGTACGACTCGATATTCAATAGGCTGCTCAAGTTGCCGGATTCAACTCTGGTCTATCCGGCGCACGACTACAAGGGCGATACCGTCTCCACCATCGCCGAAGAAAAAGCCTTCAATCCGCGGCTGCAGGTCAAATCGATCGACGAATATGTTGAGCTAATGAGCAATCTCAAGCTTCCTAACCCAAAGATGATGGACATTGCAGTTCCTGCCAACATCAGGATTGGCCTCGCGCAAGAGAAGATCGCCCTTCGCGGCTGGGCGGTGACGGCGAGTGGCGCGATCGCGCTCGTGGGAAAGCCGAACGTCGTACTCATCGACTTGCGTGAACGGTCGGAACGCGAACGCCATGGCGCAATCCCGGGGTCTCTGCACGTGCCCTACCCGGCCTTGCAGGAGAACATCAGCGAAGGTGGCATGCTGAGCGATCTTGCTAAAGCGAACGGTAAACGTCTTTTGTTTTATTGCGCGTTCGGTGAGCGGTCCGCCATGGCCGTGCAGGCGGCGCAGGACGCCGGTCTTACTTCGGCGTGCCATATCGAAGGTGGCATCGACGCCTGGAAAAGAGTTGGTGGAGCGCTGGCGCGCTAGGTTGGGCTGTGTCCAGTTCGATTTGCGAAGTGCTTTCGACCGGCGCGAGCTCTGTCACCGCTGCTTGGTTGAGGTCGTTGTTGTCGAACGAATGTTTCCCCACGGATCATTAGATTTTTTCTGATCGGGAATTTTTTCCATCGTTGACTTGTATGCATCATCGATGGCTTTTCGCTTCGCTTGCTCGTCCGGATCCAGAGATCGCTTAGCATCCGGATGCATACTTATCCCCGGTTTGAAATCCTGCGCAGACACCGGTCCGCTTGAAAGAATGATGATTGCGCCGGCTAAACAAATATATTTGCTGTAAGCCATGCCCAATTATGCGGCAAAGTTCGCGGTACTGCCAGAGGGTGAGTGTCGATAAATGCTCGAATCTAAGTGGGGCGCGATCGGCCTTTGTCGGTTGTATCGATGATACCGATAACTTCACCGGTAACGGGGTCAATCCGCCTCACCGGCGATGCCGCCCCTTGCGAGCCGAACAGTCGCTCGAAGGCGCGTTTGTATTCCGCCGTCGCCGCCGCCCGATAGCCTGGCGCCCGGCGCTTTGCTTCGGGCTTGCGGCGACGGGTTTTGCTGAGAAAGAGTGATGGCCGCATGTGTGTGATTTCCATCAAACCGCGGGAGCAACTTCAGCCATTGCAGAATTGCGCAATTGGACCGGGTCGCGTTCTCCGGCCGCGGCAATTTCAAGCACGCGCACTGTGAGCGTTGTCCGGCTACGCGCATATTGTGTAGCCTGCAAACAAGCCCACGTTTCGTCGAATGTTGTTTTTAAACTCTTCAGGATATCAGGATTAAACCTGGGCGCTTGACGCATTGCACACTTACCTGATTGTCCCCGAATTTGACTTTGTGCCAAACAATTTGGCTCGTCTGTCCGCTAGCTGACACATCCGCACGGAATATTTTCACCCGAGGTTGGAACCGATTGCGAATTGGCGCACTTGCTTGGTGACCGAGCGCGGACCCCCTAGCCCCCTTACCCCCCGAAGGTCCCGCAAGGTCAGATGGGCGAGAGGGCCGCGCGTTTTGCGCGGCCCTTGAGCATTTCGCAGAGAGTGCTAACCGTTCAGGCGGCGACGGTCAGTGCGGACCTTTTTTCTTTATTTTCGCTCCGCCCTGCACACGTTTGCCAGCCGCTTTGCCGGGCTGATTGACCTGGATTCGTTGACTGCTGACGACTCTGGTGGTCTTGCTTTTGTTCAAGTTCTGACCGGTCTGCTTTTTGGAGGTCTGGACTCCTTCGACGCGTTTGGCGGTCTGGATATTCTGGCCGCCTTTGCCGATCTGAATTGGAGGCTCTTGGTCTGGACACCTTGGATGCCCTGAATTGCTTTTCCAGTCTGGTTGCCTTGCAGGTTCTTGCTGCTGAGATTGCCAAACTGCTGCTGAAGCTTGGTGTTCTTGAACTGCACGCCGCCGTGATGAGACGGATCAAATTTCCAGTTCTGGAATTGGCCCCCGCCGCTGACGTTCACCTTGTTGAATTTGCTGTAGAGCACGGTGTTTGTCTGGATCGCCGCAAATCCGCCGTGCCCCCAATTGTAGTGGTACCACAATGCCGGGCCGACGAAGAGCGCTGCGCCGAAGCCGAATGCCGGCCCGACGGTCCACCAAGGGGGATGCCAGAAGAAGGGCACATATGCCGGTGGCCAGTAGCCCGGACCATAGACGACTACCGGATCATAGACGGGAACGTAAACATATTGGGGCTCGACCGGCTCGATAACGATATATTCGGGAGGGCCCACATACCCTGTGCTCGGTGGCGCCGCCACTCGCCTGACCACCTGCTCCTTGCTGGACTTGAGGTTGCCGGTCGTTTCGGCCTGCTTGCGCAACGCCTGGACCGCGTTCTGCACATCGTCGGGCTGCGCCAGAAATGCCTCGCCAAGCTGGCCGGTCCAATCCAACTTTTCGTTCATCATCGTGAGAACCTGGGGGACCGCCGTCAATCCTTTGACGCTTGCATCCCAAGGCTGCTTCTGCATGGCATCCTCGAGTGCGGGGCCTTTGACGTCCGAATTTTTTTCGGACCAGCGCGCGGCCATGGCCACTTCAAGCGGATAAGTTGAGGCGGTGAGCACCTGGGCCAGCAGGGCATCGGGATAGAGCGCTATGGGCGCAACAAGTTGCTGGAGTTGTTGTTGAGTCAGAGGTTGCTGCGCTTGGAGCGGCGGTTGTTGTGGCGGATTCGGACTCTGTGGAGCCTGCGCCGACAAAGATGATGGGGCGCCGGCCAACGTTATCGCAATCGCTGCTGCAAAGCCGAACTGACACAACTCTTTAGATCTGGCTGACATGAGGAAACCCCTTTCCAGCTTCCCACACCTCGAAAACAACATCTTACGCTGAATTCGAAAAATCGCCATGCGCTACTTTGGGTCCGAACCCTTCACATTTCGCACGCGCGCTTCCGCCAGCATGGGAAACGTGACAATGGAAATCTCCCAAAGATCCACCGCATAAAGTCGGCGAATGCGGGTCCTCGGGTCAATGCGTGCTTTTGCCGTACGGAATCCGATCGACAACCCGTCTATCGCTCCTGCACGCAGCAGTGACAGCAGTTCACGTCCGCGCGCGACCTCGGGTATGAGACGCCCGCGCGCAAAGAGTCCGCGGTGATCTTCGCGCAGCTCAAGCCAAATTCCGACGGGTTCGGAAGGATCGTGCTGAAACAGCATTGGAATGCGACGAATCCCACGAGTAGCGAGCGTCTCGGCAAACGCGCCGCGCATCACCATGTCACGGGCGTGGTCGATCTCGCCGAACAGGCTGGCGTAACCCTCCACGGTTCCGCCCGCATCGATAGTGGTGCGCGGCGCAAAAACGGACGCCACCGTCGGTTCGAACGTAGGTGCGAGCATTTCCTGATCTCGTTCTTAGGCAAGGCATGACCGTTTCCCGCGGCGCTTTGTCCGCGAGTCGACGACGGCATTGGCTTGCCGTTGGCATCATGGATGGCCAGCTCAAGACCTGGCCGGGTTGGGTTAGAGCAGGTGGTAGTAGCTAACGCTGGGTGCGGATGTCTTCCGGCGGGGATGTCTTGTCGCTTCGCTCGCGCGACACGCGACCGAGATGGTCGAGGAATTCGCGAAAAATATCGAGATGGTCTCGTCGTTCCTCGGTCTCTCTCCGGCCGGAACGGGGTCCACTATTCCGGGTGATCATCAATGATCTCCAAAAAGCTCGTTGAAACGCGCGAGCTCGCGCACGAAATCGTCGAAGCGGCGACTGGCGGCAGCCAGCTCGCGCAGCGCGAACCAGGCAAGCGCGCTTGCTGACGTCGCCCATAGCAACAGGGCTAGATGCGCGAGGTCACCCCGTTCAGTAAAAATGCGAATCAAGTCGGTCATCAGAACAAGTCGGGTCTTAGGTAAACAAAGCGGGACGGCTGGTTCCATAAGCTGGTATGATTTCGACGCCATGAGTTCCTCGGACCAGGATGGCCCCTTTTTCCTGCCCCTACGTGGAGGCCCGAAGCACTCGCGAACGTCGGGAACAAGCGCTTTCAGCGACGCAAGCAAGCTGAGTCTCACGCGCGCGGTCAAAACGCGCGAAGGCGAATGGTCCGCCGATGAATACGATGTACTGGAAGGCAATCGACGGGTCGGCCGTATCGTGCTTACCGCGCAAGGGCCTCAAGGCATGCCATGGCTGTGGGAGATCACTGCACGACCGGAGAGTACGCAAAATCGCGGCTACGCCGTAAGTTGCGAGCAAGCGATGCGCGAATTCAAAGCGCGCTGGGCAAACCCAGCCAGATTCTAGATATCTGAATTATCGACAAAAAATGACGCCCGATTGCGGGGACCTGCAACCGGGCGTCATCCGGATCAGCTGTAATACGTGCCGACCCTCCTCAAGGGCACTATTTCTGCGCGGTCTGTTTCTCGAGAGACTGCGCCGTCTGCAGATGCTTGCAGGATTGTTAACGTCTCTTTCGCCAACTTCCCCGCCGCGTCGTCTTTGGACGCTTCTTTTTGGTATTCCTCGATGTCCTGCTGATGGTCTTTCACCATCGCGCTCGCAAAGGATTTGTCGAAAGATGTTCCCGAAAGCATCTTAAGTTTTGCATAGGTTGCTTTTTGGCTGATGCTGGACCCGGTCGGCGGCTTCACCCCGAGCTGGTCTGCCGCTTGCTCGGCCTTGGTTTTATGTTCGCCGTGGTCCTTCGCGAGCATCGCGCCGAACTGTTTCACCGCTTCGCTCTGACTTTTCTCCTGTGCAAGCTTGCCCATTTCGACTTCAGCGATATCGCCTTGAACTGCTGACGAGATGAATCTCTGACTGGCTTTGTCGACTTGTTTGGTCTGCGCCATCGCGCCAGTCGCGGCCAACGCCCCAACCAGTCCCATGGTCAACATCGCTGCTTTCCAGGTCATTGGAGTTCCGCCTTGAGTTCCGTATCCCTCGCCACCTGCCAGTAGAACGGCGGGCGGCCAATGTTTGTTCCTAATGCGGCGGACGGAACACGTCTCCGCCTTCGATTGCGCCGTAACCGACGGCGAGCCGCTTCTCGTTGACGCTAAGGAATTGCGCTTTGTTCACACGATCCCACAGCGCCACCCGGTCGGCGCTCAGCGCCTCAATCCGGTCAATGTCGGCGGCCAGTACGAGACCTTCACCAAAGACAGGCGCCAGCCAATGCGTGAGCGCGCAGGTGATCCGAGAGGCCAGCGGCAGAACGCTTTGACGCCAGAACACACGATTGGCTTCCTGGTAATTCGAATATGTATTGTCGCCAGGAATTGCCAGAAGCATTGGCGGCACCCCGAACGCCAGCGCAATCTCGCGAGCGGCGGCGTGTTTTGCTTCGAGGAAATCCATATCCCGCGGGCTTAACGACATCGGCCTCCAATCGAGCCCCCCTTCGAGTACGAGTGGCCGTCCCGCATTGCCGTGGCCTTGATAATGATCTGCAAATTCCTTCTTCAATCGCTCATATTGCAGCGTCGACAGAACAGCGCCCTCGCCGCCGTCGTAAACGAGCGCGCCGGAAGGACGGGCGGCGTTGTCGAGCAGCGCCTTGTTCCAGCAAGCCGCCGCGTTGTGGGTGTCGACGGCCATGGCGGCCGCTTCAAGCGGACTCAGACCATAGTGATCGTCGAGGGGATTGAAAAATGTGAGATGCAAAATCGGCGGCAAGGCTACGCTCTGATCGAAGCGCATTGTTGAACCGGCCACGCTGTATTCGTAGGCCCGTGGCCAACCGTCCGAGCCAGGCACCAATTTCATTCGGTCGGGCCGCAGTGCGTAAAGCTCGCGCACATGGGGGCGCTCGTCGCCAGGACCGACAGCCTCGATATAGGCATTGCCCGCAAGCAGAAGATGGGACGCAACGGCTTCCAACAATGAGGTGCCGTCCTGGCGCGGATTTGGGCGCGTGACAAGATTCAGCAGTGGATGAGTATCGCGCTCCTCGGCGCCTTCATAGAGAACAAATGACAACGTACCGATGCTCTCGGCGATGAGGCGCACAGCACGATACACGATAGCGTTGCGCGCATACCCTTCACGCGCGAGCGCCGAATAGTCCCGCGGTGTCCAACGTGCCCGACCACCGCTTTCGATCGCGATCAGCCGCGCTGTACGGGATGACTTGGTTTCGAACTGGCGCAGAAAGGATTTCAGGCGATTGAACATAATTTTTCCTGTCACCCGTGGATGCACGACCCAGATGCATCGACAAGGATTGATAGTTTTTCTTAGAAGCGAAGGTTCGTACCGATGTACAAAGCGCCGGATCCGGCGCTTAAAAAATCATCCTGGAAATGGCCTTGGCTAGCCCTAGCCCTTTACGACGAAGTACACGATCGCAAAGAGCACAATGACCGCTAGGGTGCCGACCAACAGCACGTACCGTACATTGTGGCCGGTCACCGCCGCGCGCGCCTCGGTGGTGCTTTCCGAAATTCGACCGTTTTCGACCTGAGGCATGTTCTCCTCCGCACTCGCCGGTGCTTCCAGGACCAACGCGGTGCGGCAACGGCTGTTCCGTTCATCTTCCGCCGGAAGGCGCAAATGTGGAGCGTGCGGAATGTCTACCGTTGGAGCGTTACGCTGTCAAGATTATTTTCCTAGGAATTTTTACACATAGCCCGCAGGGAATCTGCGCGGTAAATAAACTAATGTTGCAAAGCATGGCGGGGGGCTGAATCTTGAGTGAAAAACGGACGAAAAATTCCGGCGTGATGATTGTCGCATTCGCCGCAGTCGCCGCGTGGCAGATCTACGACATGGCAACGGCCACTGAAACACCCAGCCGGTCGCTTGCGATTCTGCAATATGCCTTGCTCGCGGGGCTGCTTATCGGGCTTGGTGGGGCCGTTCTCAACTTTATCCGATCGCAATGATCGCGGACGCTCTCGCGTTCAGCGTGGCGGGTCGGAATGGCAGCTGCGCGGGCCTTGGTCCCAGAGCCAGCCACACTTTGTGCAGCCGGCCAAGCCGAGGCTGACGGCAAACAGGCACATAACGGCTACCAGACGAGTCATGATAACCAGCATAGCCGATCACGCTCCGTGCCGCGACAGGTATCTACTCCGTCGGTGATGCGCATTACTTGCATGCCTCTATCACCCGATTGGATGATAGAGGCGTCGAGCTCAGTCTTTTTTCTATGGACGAAAGCCCTATATAAATATTTGAACATGAATGTAAGCTAAGTTCCAGCCTCGCGCGTCAAGTGCGAGGTACTTTTTGGCCTGTGGCGTCGCTGACGCCTCACGAAAGGCACCCAGATGTCAATCCGCCCCGTTAAGCGCATCGTGCAGTCGAAGCCCACTATTGAAGGTGCTGGCGTCAGGCTGCGTCGCGCATTTGGTTTCGGCGATACCGAAGAAACAGATCCATTCCTCCTCCTCGATGACTTCCGGAATGACCGGCCCAGCGACTATCTCGCCGGTTTCCCGTGGCATCCGCATCGCGGCATCGAGACGATCACATATGTACTGTCGGGCACCGTGGAGCATGGCGACAGCCTGGGCAACCGCGGTACACTCGGTTCGGGCGATGTGCAGTGGATGACAGCCGGGCGCGGCATCATGCATCAGGAAATGCCGCAGGGCGATGCGCAGGGGCGCATGCACGGCTTTCAGCTCTGGGCCAACCTGCCCTCCTCGCTCAAGATGACCGCGCCGCGATACCAGGACATCAAGGGCGCGGATATCCCCGAGGTCATTGACGATGACGGCACGCGTGTGCGGGTCGTATGCGGCGACTTCTGGGGCAAAAAAGGTCCGGTCGACGGGGTTGCTGCCGATCCACGATATCTCGACGTCTTTGTGCCCGCTCGTAAGCGCAAGACTCTGAAGGTCGAGGTCGAGCGGCATGCCTTTGCATACGTTTTCGAAGGCGATGGGACGTTTCATGCAGCATCGCAGCCTATCGGTGTACTCAGCGAGAAGCAGGTGGACGGCAACGAAATCGTGGTGCGGGAAAAGGCCGGGGACCGTTCGCTGGTGCTGTTCGATTCCGGCGACGAGATCACTGTGCAGGCAGGCGAGAACGGCATTCGTTTTCTGCTGGTATCCGGAAAACCGATCCAGGAACCAGTCGCCTGGTACGGACCAATCGTGATGAATACCCGAGCCGAACTGCAGCAGGCAGTGGCCGAGCTGCGTGAGGGGACTTTCATTGAGCGCTGACCGCGGCCCCTTTGCCCATGCAAGTTTTGCGAATAAGCAAAGTTTAGAGTCAAAAAGAAAACCCCGGCTGGCGCCGGGGTTTTTGTTTCTTATCCCTGCTCATGGGCAGGGGTGACGACGTCCATCGTTTCCAAGAAATGTTCCGCTTCGCGGATCGTACGACCTGTACCTGCGCGCGCAATAGTTCACGTCGGCATTGTCAGCACGCGCGTAAGCCCCACGATAATATTGAGGGCCGCCGTAGTACGCACCGCCACCGGTCGGCTGAGAGTAGTATGACTCGTCCACCACATAATACGGATCGGCATAGGAGGGACTTGCGTAGTAGTACGGCCCACCATAGTAGCCGCCGTAGTAATAAGGTGCGGCCAGCGCCCCACCGATAAGTGCACCCGCAGCAACTCCCGCGCCAACACCCCAGCCCCAACCTCGGCCCCACCCCCATCCTCCGCGCCAGCCCCAACGGACGTGTTCGATATTGCTAGAGGCTGCATTCTTGATAGCGAGAGCACCGCCGGAAGGCGCCGCCGATGCGATGCTGGCATATGACGGCACAACAAAGCTGATTAAGCCTGCCGCTATCAAATTCGTGATGGTCTTAGACATGGCTAATACCTCAGTTTTGATTGGTGTCAGTCGGCTATATCTTCTTGGGTCTTTCGGCTTTTTGCCGTACTCCATCCTAATCTAGACCAGTTGCTCGAGAGGCGAAGTGGACTTTGGTCCACTCCACCAGGGTATGGCGAGGCGATTGGCAATTTCGTGGTGATCCGCTCTGTGATTGAGGATTCGCGGCCCGGCGGGAGAATCGCATGGCTGGCATCTTCGCAAAAATCGTCACTCGGCGGGAATTGGCGTTGCGGGAGCCGTCGGCGCGCTGACCGCCTGTGAGGGAGCCGATGGGCCTTTGAGCGGACGCTCCTCCATCGCAATCAGGAAGGCCATCCCGAAGGAAAGCACCAAGCCGCAGGCAAGAAACACGAAACGGAAGGCATACGCGAGCTCGGGCGCAGAGGCTGTGCGCGCCAGCATTTCGATCGACATTCCGGCGACGCCGCCCAATCCACCAAGCACGATTGCACCGAGCAGGGCGACGATCAGCGCCGAAAACAGCGAGCGGAAAAAATTGGCTGCGCCCGTGGCAACTCCCATTTGAGAGCGCGTGACCGCGTTTTGCATGCAGACTGTCGACACGGGGAATACCGTGCCTAGCCCGGCGCCGATGACGAGCAGGAGCGACAGTACGATCCAAGTCGGCATCGAGGCCGGCCAGATGGCCAATGGCGCTAGCGAAAGGATTGATAGCGCGAGCCCGATCAGCGAGACGCGCTTGTAGTGCACCATATGCGTCATAAGTCGTCCGGTAATTGTAGAAAATGTGACTGTTGCCGCCATCAGCGGAATCAAAGCGAGGCCCGACTGGCTCGCTGACAGATGCAAAACGACCTCGAAATAAAGCGGCACAAAGATCGTCATGCCGACCAGCGTGCCCATATTGCACGCTCCGGCGAGAGTGGCACAGCGAACGACCGCGTTTCCCAATACAGCCAGTGGGAGAAATGGTTCGCGCGTGGTTACAAGACGCCAGGCGAACAAGCCCCACAGGATCGCGGACAAAAAGAGCAGCGCGCCAATCTGGGGCGAAATCCACTCGTAGCGTCTTCCTCCCCACGACAACGCCAGCAAAAGAGCGACCGACGCCGACATCATAAGCAGCGCACCGATCACATCGAGGCTGTGCTTGCGCGCATGAAATGGTACTCGGCGAAGCACACTGGATGTCATGCCGAGTGCAATAAGCCCGAGCGGCAGGTTGATCCAGAAAATGAGCGACCAGTCGACATGCTCGGTCAGAAATCCTCCCAGCACCGGGCCGCCGACCGAGGACGTGGCAAATACTGCGCCAATATAGCCTTGGTAACGGCCGCGCTCGCGAGGTGAAACGATGTCGGCGATGATGGTCTGCGCCAGCGCCATCAACCCGCCGCCGCCAAGGCCCTGGAAGGCGCGCGCCAACACCAGGGCCGTCATGCTTGGCGCCAAAGCACAGGCGACCGAACCGGCCACGAAAATTCCGACCGCGGTCAGCATCATGACACGGCGGCCATGAATGTCCGCGAGCTTGCCATAGAGGGGGGTTACGGCGGTGCCCGTGAGCAAATAGGCGGTCACAACCCAGGACAGGTCGTCGAGATTGCCGAAATGCCGGCCGATGGTGGGCAATGCGGTGGCAACAATAGTCTGGTCAAGGGCCCCCAGAAACATTGCGAGCATGATGCCAAGCACAATGGTCCTGATTTCCGGATGGCTCAGCACGGGCGGTTCAGGCAGCGCTTCGGCCTTTGTAGGTCGAGCCCTAGGCTTCGGCTTGGGGGATGTCATCGCGCGATCGTGGAAACTCGTGGCCAACAACCGCTCAATGCCCTGCCAGTTCAGGCAAAGCAAGACGCCCCCGCGCGGGGGTGCTATGTGCAATAGGTGGGCGCGCGTTTCACTGATTCTGCTGGTGCCATCAACGCAATTTGGATGATGAGGGCGATGAAACGTCGCTTACGAAACCTTATTGTCGTCGCAACAGCCGTTACCGCGGTCACAGCCTCTTTCGCGCGAGAGATGTTGCCTCCGGGTTTTGTTTATTTACGCGATGTGGATCCCAGCATCCATCAGGATATCCGGTACGCAACGGGCGATAACTTCACCGGTCGCCCGCTCCCGGGCTATGGCGCCGCCGAATGCATCTTGCGCCGAGAGGCAGCTGAGGCACTCAAGCGCGTACAAGCCGATCTCTCGCGTGAAAATCTGAGTTTGAAGGTTTACGACTGCTACCGACCGAACCGTGCCGTACGCGGAATGGCAGCCTGGGCTCATGATGCCGACGACAACGAGAATACGCGCCGCTTTTATCCGGCAGTGCACAAGCGGAATTTGTTCGCGCTCGGATATATCTCTGCGCAGTCGCGACATTCTACCGGGACTGCGGTTGATCTTACGCTGGTGAAAATGCCGGCCGCAGCCGCGGACCGCTTCGACCCGACCGCCCGCTATGGAGCCTGCAATGGACCGGTCGCCAAGCGTGCACCTGACAACAGCGTCGATATGGGAACCAGCTTCGATTGCTTCGACATTAGGAGCTATACCATCAGCGGCGCGATCACCCCTGAACAGCGACGTTGGCGGGCTACATTAAACTCCGCGATGCATCGGCACGGCTTTGCCAACTATTTCCGCGAATGGTGGCACTATTCATTTTATGGCGCGGCCGAACCTCGAGCCTATGATTTCGCGATAACGCCGCGCGGGCGGTGAAACTATGATTGTCTTGCAGCCTTTTGCTTAGCCCGCTTCGGCCACTTGCCGGGCCAGCTCACAATGTAGTCGGCAAGCTTCTCGTCCGGCACGTCCACCTCGCTCGCCGCGACACGCCCGCGTACGGAGATGCCCGCTCGATGGACGGTTTCAGGATCGCCGGAGACCAGCGGATGCCACCATGCGAGATCCTTGCCTTCAGCGACCAGACGGTAGGCGCAGGTTGGCGGTAGCCACCTCAGCCGCCGGACATTGCGCGGCGTGAGCCTCACGCAATCCCTTACCTTGGTGTGACGATGGGGATAGTCGCGACAGCGGCACGCTGCGCAGTCGAGCAGCTTGCAACTCACGTTGGTGAACAGGGTATCGTTCGTATCCTCATCGATCAGCTTATTCAGGCAGCAGCGGCCGCAACCGTCGCATAGGCTCTCCCACTCGGCGCGCGTCATTTCGGACATGGGTTTGCGGCGCCAGAAAGGTGTGTCCGGATCGGGCATATCGGAAATCCTTGGACGGACCTTGTACCCGCCAGGCTGGGGGTTCGTCATGCTTCTTCAACCTCTCCTACCGCAAGAGGTTCTTCAACTTCTGCCACAAGAAGAGGTCCAAAAAAGGGGGAATGCCTCCATGAGGCAGCCAAAGGAGCTTGGGAAAGGTCTACCCTGGGCCATTTTTAACCGCAATTTTCATTCACCTTGGCCACAGCCGGGGGGAACCGCAGCATTGGCTGTGGGTTGGCCGATCGGCTAATATTCATGTATCCGTCCTTCCCGGACTCAATTCCACGAGCGGCAAAACCTTGCGCGACCTATTTCCCGAGGATTGGAAGCCCAGCATCAAACGATTCCTGCTCGGGCTGGACGCATGGGTTGACTTCAGCGTGTTCCGCAGCGCGTCCGGCCTGCGTGAAAGTTATGAGCGCTTTTCCACCTTCATGGACCGTTTCCACGTGTCCGGCTGGCGGCGCGGGCTCAATGAGCTGGTATCCGAGGGGGCTACCCTCGGCACTGTCGGACTCGTGGTGATGTTGGCACTGGCGGTGCCCGCGTTCCGCGAGACGTCCGATGACGATTGGTTGAAGAAATCCGAGTTGGCGGTGACTTTCCTTGACCGGTACGGCAATGAGGTCGGCTCGCGCGGCATCAAACATAATGATGCGATACCGCTTGACCAGTTTCCCGATCATTTGATCAAGGCCGTGCTCTCCACAGAGGATCGGCGCTTTTACGAACACTTCGGGATCGATCTTCCGGGCACGGCACGAGCACTGGTGGCCAATACGCGCGCCGGTGGCGTCGTGCAGGGCGGCTCTTCCATTACCCAGCAGCTCGCGAAGAACCTGTTCCTCAACAACGAGAGAACCATTGAGCGCAAAGTCAAGGAAGCATTTCTCGCCATGTGGCTTGAAGCGCGGCTGACAAAAAACGAGATTCTCAAGCTTTACCTCGACCGCGCTTACATGGGCGGCGGCGCGTTCGGCGTCGACGCCGCCGCGCAATACTACTTTAACAAGTCGGCGCGGGACGTGAACCTCGCAGAGGCCGCAATGCTCGCCGGCCTATTCAAGGCGCCGACCAAGTTTGCACCCCACATCAATCTGCCGGCGGCGCGCGCACGCGCCAACGTTGTGCTCGACAACCTCGTCGAGGCCAACATGATGACCGAAGGACAGGTCTTCGGCGCCCGGCGCCACCCTGCAACGCCCGTCGACCGCCGAGACGACCGCGCGCCAAATTACTACCTTGACTGGGCCTTCGACGAAATGCGGAAGCTGGTCGACACTTTTCCAAAATCGATGACCGAGCGCGTTTTCGTGGTGCGCACCGCCCTCGACACCAGCCTACAGAACAATGCCGATGCGGCTGTCGAGTCATCGCTGCGGCAATATGGCCAGGAATACCACGCGAAACAGTCTGCCGCGGTACTAATGGACGTCGATGGCGCAGTGCGTGCGCTAGTTGGCGGCCGCGACTATGGCGCGAGCCAATTCAATCGCGCGACGGATGCGATGCGCCAGCCCGGTTCTTCGTTCAAGCCCTACGTCTACGCGGCCGCGCTCATGAACGGCATGAAGCCGACATCGATCGTGGTCGACGGACCGGTCTGCATTGGCAACTGGTGTCCACAAAACTACAGCCATGGCTACGCGGGCTCGATGACCCTGCAACAAGCGCTCACACAGTCGATCAACACCATCGCGGTGAAGCTGTCGATCTCGATCGGCAACGGGAATGCGAAGGTCGGGCGAGGAAAGATCGTCAAGCTCGCCCACGAGATGGGACTGCGCACGCCGTTGCCGGATACACCATCGCTGCCAATCGGCGCGGACGAAGTCACGGTGCTGGATCACACCGCCGCCTATGCCGCCTTCCCCAATTTGGGCAAAGCTGTAACGCCGCACGCGATCCTCGAAGTCCGGACCGGGGCCGGAGACCTCGTCTGGCGCTTCGACCGCGATGGGCCTAAGCCGCGGCAGGTCATGCCGGCCGGCGTCGCCGCCGACATGATCAAGATGATGAACAACGTAGTCGAGAACGGCACGGGCCGCCGTGCCCGCCTGGACGGGGTTGCGGCTGCCGGAAAAACCGGCACGACCAATGCGTACCGCGATGCCTGGTTTATGGGTTATACGGGCAATTTCGTCTGCGGCGTCTGGTTCGGCAATGACGACTATCAGGTTATGAATCGCATGACCGGCGGCTCGCTGCCTGCGATGACTTGGCACAAGATCATGGCTTATGCGCACCAGGGAATTGAGGTCAAACAGCTTCCGGGCCTTGGGGCACCGCAGGTCCGTCAGCAGCCCGCCGTGGCTGAAACGAAATCGAAATCGAGCGAGCCCGCGCCGCCTCCCCGCCCTGCACTTTTGACCAAGCGCGGCGCCGATATCCTCGTGCGCGTGGAGCGCCTGTTGGACGATGCCAATCGTGCGCTGGGGCCGGTACCTTCAACGGTTTCAACTGTCAAAGGCAGGCAGGCTGAGGCGCCGCGTGGAGGCGCTCTTGCCTCGTCATTGGAAGGTCGTCCGTTCGGAAATCGTAACTGATTGGCGTCGCAGACTGGCGTATCCTCAGACAGATATGTTTTTTACCTAACGGATCGCTCGTGCGACTGCTTCTCGGAACACTGTTTGGTCTTGCCGTGGCCGCCTGGGTCGGATTGGGCTTGACCTACTACTCGCTGACCCACGGGACTGCCTTTGGCGGTTTGTCAATTGAAAGCTGGACCGCCTGGCCCAAAAGCGGAACAACCGATGCCGATCCGTACGTGCGCGCATCGATCGCGCGCACCGGACGGCTGCCTACTGCGATGGGCGACGGCGTATCGTTCACGCTGAGTTCCGACGACGACGGCAAGGCTCTTGACGGTCGCTGCGAAGTCGTTGTCTCCGGTATTACGCCGACCGCGCGCTTCTGGACGTTGACGCTCTATAACCCCGATGGGGCGCTGGTCGCTAATTCGACAAATCGCTACGGCTTCACCAGCCAGGAAATCGTTCGACGCTCCGATGGCAGCTTCGACATCGTCGTAGCGCCCCGGGCCAATCCCGGCAACTGGTTGCCGACCGGCGGCGTTGAGCGCTACGAACTTGTGTTACGCCTCTACGACACGGCGGTGGGAGTTTCGACAAAAGCTGGTCGTGAGGTCCCGATGCCAGAGGTCGCGATAAGGAGTTGCCCATGATCGTTCGTTGGGCGCTCCTGATTTTGGGCGGCGTTTTGCTCGGCGGAATCGTCCACCTTGCGACCGTCATCATACTTCCACGTACGGCAACGCAAGATGCCTATGCACGGCTCAGCCTCATTGCGCCGGTCAACACCGTCGTCGCCCTGCCTGCGCCCACGCCCGAGAAAGCCGTGATGCCGTTCATGGATCCCGCCTTTGCCAGCGCGGTGTGCCGTTACGATCTTTCGCAGGGGCCTTTAAAGCTTACTGTACCGGTGAGTTCGGGATATACGTCTGTGTCGTTTTACACACGCTATGACGTCGCCTATTACGCAATCAATGACCGCGCAGCCGGCCGCCGGATCATCGAGCTCGACCTGATGACGACGGCCCAGCATGACCAGGTGCCGGAAGACGAGGAAGTCACTGCGGCCGACCGGTTGATTGTAGAGTCGCCGACATTGACCGGGCTGATCGCGATCCGCGCATTGGCACCCGAGCCTGGCCTGATGCGCGTTGCAGAAAGTACTGTGGCTGCTTCAAAATGTTCGACTCAGCAGCCTGAGCCTCCGCGCCCGCCGGCACGACCGCTCGAGCCTGCGCGCCCGCGCAAGTAACGGCGTTAGCGAGCCGACGCGAGACTCGGCTCGCGCGCCCATGTTGGCGGCAGCATGTCGTACCTGGAAATCTGAACCTGCAATTGGTTGAGCAGACGTTCAGCGTCGACCGCCTGAATCTGAGGAGTCATAATCACCAGGTGCTCAAGTGCGAACCGATATGACGCCACCCGGTTCGCGAGGCTTATGCGAACGATATCCAGGACGTTAATGTTCTCCCGGACACGACGCAGGGCATTTGCCCGCTCTGCCTTGTTCAGCGGTGAAACATAAGCCAGACTCTTCTGGCGTTTCTGATCGATGTCGATGACGCGTCCGGCAGTTTCGAAAAATTGCGAAAGACGCGTGGTATCGTTGCGAATGTCGTCAATGAGCCGCGCATATACTGCAGACGGCGATCGGCGACACTCCTCCATTAAACGATCGAAATACTTCCGATAATCTGCCAGATCGAATTTGATCAGCCCATATTCGCCCGCGACGGAATACCATTGTTGACGGTCGTAGGGTGGCTCGATCAGGGGATAAGCATTGTCGCGCAGTGCGCGTTCGTCATCAGTGTATTCGAAGGTTGATGGTTTGCTTTTGGCTGGAGGCGCATCGCGACCGATCCAGTCGTGGATGCCATCTGTTACTAGTGTTTGATTGACCCGGCCGAAGTCGCTATTGGCACAACCGGAAATCAGCCCAAAGGCGGCGAGCAGAAATATGTGCCGCCTAATGTGGATGCGACTCAACGGCAGCCCCGGAACATTCATCGGAATCGTTGACGCGGATTTTGCTTAACGCGCTGCACGACGGCGCCGGCGGCGGCCCGCACTATTGCCGGTATCAGGTTCAAAGCCGTTCGATCCATCCGAACCACGCTCGATGCGGATCACAGGCAGAATGATCACTGTCGCAGGTTCGGTATTGGCGTCGACATATTTGCCGCGCGGGCTCACCTCGTCGGGAAATCGGATGACCTCGCCCATTGCAAGTTCCCCCTGCCCCGACCGCGTGCCTCCTCGAGGCCAGCGGTTCGGCGCCTTTCTGCAATTAAAGAACTTGCAAGGTTAATGCTCCGTTTACGTGAACTCATTGATTTCATTTGGTCCGGTGCGCAGCGCTGGTTTCTAAGCAACTCAGCGCATCAATGAAGCCCTAATCCAGCGTCCAGGAGCTGATCTGTGAATTTGGGATCAAAATGTCCGCTTTACACCCGAAAGCAGACATTTGGCAGCGCGATTTGGATGTCCGCTAGGGCCAATAGGGGACATTGGTTGCCACGGCCAGATTCCATTGTGACGCGTCCCGCCACAATGACTCGCCTCAACTTTTTTTTGAGCGGCTGCCGATACCGAATTTGGCGAGCAGTGTCGTGGCAAGCTGCTCGACCGTATAGGGCTTCGGTAAGAAGGCGGATTTCTCGACAAATAGTGCAGTCATGCCATCGGTCACTGCCTGACCCGACGTGTACAGCACCTGCAATTCGGGACGAGCTTCAACCGCTTTTTTGGCCAGTTTCAGACCGCCCTCTAAGTCACCCTGAATTTTCAGGTCGGCGAACAATAGATCAACTGGCTCTTCACCCTCGATCAAAGCTAGCGCTTGTTCGACTGTGGCTGCCGACAACGTCTTATTGCCCTCCGCTTGAAGGAACGATTCCGCGAGAACACGTACCTGCTCTTCGTCCTCCACGATAAGGATAACCGCCATTGCAGCCACCGTTTCGATATGGCCTAGGGCTTTGACTTTATTTTTGGACGGTCTCCATTTTCAAGAGGCAGCTCAAACTCGATAATCAGCGCTGCGTTGCGCTCCGCTTGCTCAGCAAGCCGCAGAAAAGCCGCGGCCAAGCTTTCAAACTCTGCTCGCATTGGGGAATCAATTTCACCATCTGCTCGGGCGAGCAGTTCAAGGGCTTTTGCCCGATAACCATCCCCCGTGGTCATCGGGTACCTGCTAAGAGCATGTCTTTTTACACATTAACCGAACAACCCCTAATGTCACGATTGGTTCCTACTAGTCGCTTTGTTCCATTCAGCGTCTGCGCGCCCCCAAAAGCGGTAACCAGGTGGGCAGTTCCACCTTAATTGCCCTGCAATTCTTGTCCTGACTGAAACAGGTTCGGAAGCAGACGGATATGTTGTCCTACGCGCCCCGTGTCCCAAAATTCTTCAACCTCGCGAAACAGTGCCATCAACTCTTGGACGACATCCTCGGGAGTGCGAAGACGTGACCATGAAATGACTCGTTGAAGGATTGGCCGATCCTGACGGAACCAGCCGCGGGTCGTCCAGTGAGGTCCAGGAATCAGCCGCCCCCATTGAGAGGCGTGTGAAGGGAATACGTCGGAAGGCGGCACATGTTGACCACGAAAATCGGCTCCATCGGCACCGCACTTTCCAAAATTGACCGCAAAGCGGGGCCCACCGTACTTGTCCCATTGGATGTCGCAAACTCGAAGCTCCAAAACGTCGATCTTGCGAAAAGTAAAAAATTGCGGCGCGTGTCTCATATCTGTCGTGAAGCCCTGGCCTGCCAGATACGGAAAGAAGGCGCGCTTTAGCTCTTGGCGAAGTGGTGTGGTTCTTCCCATAGGACAAAGCTATCAGCGTTCTGGAAGACGTGCATTCGGCCACGTGCGCCAGTCAGCTTTGTCCCCGAAAGAAGACATTCAAGCGTGTCAGTCGAGTGTCCGCTAAAGGACCAGAAGCGCACATGCGAGTGACTTTGCGAGCACTGCTCTGGAGGGACACTGGATTGGACCACAGTCCAACTGGACTGGGGAGAATCCCGTTCTGGTAACCTTGCAATTCCGATGCGCAGCCAATGAGGGTCAAATGAATACTAGGACGATCACCGTGAGAAGAACGGTGCTTGCCGCGATTGCCTTCATGGTCGCGTCAACGGCGGCAATCGCGCAAGCGCAACCCGCCCGCATGACGGATCAGGACGTCAGCGACGCGTATATCTACCTGCTTGGCCGCCTGCTGGTGACGCGTCAGCAGCAGCTCGATTTCCAGGAAGGGTTCAAGTGGAACGAGCTGGTGCATCGCAGGCCCGGCGCTGTCGATTGGCCCAATCCCAATCTTGACGTGGCCTACTCCGAAGCGTGGGTCGCGGTCGACGAGAGCAGTTGCACCATCGTCAGCGTTCCGAAGATCGAGGGCCGCTACTACACGGTCCACTTCCTCAACGGCTGGGGCGAGACGATTGCCAACATCAACGAGCGCCTCTTTCCGAAGCGGCCGTTCGGGGAATTCGCAATGTGCCTCAGGGGCGCGAACGTTGCGGTTCCTGCGGGAACAACCCGCATTGATCTCCCGGTGAAATATTCCCGCGTGCTGGCCCGGGTCGAGCTCGGCTCCGATCCGGACGCCGCCATCGCCTTGCAACACCAATTCAAGTTCCGGGCAACGGGCACACCAAAGCTTCCGGACATTCCCAAGACGCCGATCTTCGAGCTGGAGGCGCTGCCGGGCGTCGAAGCCTTCGAGGCCGCCGAGATTGCACTCGACGGTGAGCCGGACCTCAGTGTCGGGCTGGAAGCGTTGCAGGAGAAAGCCCGCGCCGTCGGCAAGGCCGTGAAGGATCCCGCCGAGCGCGCCCGCGTCGATCAGGTGATCCGCACCCGCGCCTTCGCCGCGATCGGCAAGGCCGGGGCCATCATCGGCCACGGAACGACGCTGAACGGCTGGGCTCGTCCAGGTGTCGTCGGGGAATACGGCCTCGATTATGTGACGCGAACGTTGGTCAACAACGGGGGCATCTGGGCCAACATCAAGCCGGAGGTGCTCTACTATCGGGGAAACCACGATCAGGTCGGGGCCGATCTCAGCGGTGACAACGTCTATACGCTGACCTTCCCCAAGGATCAGTTGCCCGCGCAGTACGCAACGTTTTTCTGGTCGGTAATTGCCGTGGACGGCGTCCGATTCCGTGTCCTGCCCAATCCGCTCAACCGGTTTCTGCTCAACAACCAGTCGAAGCTGCAATACGGCGCGGACGGCTCGCTCACGCTTTACTTCGCTGATCAGAAGCCCGCTGACGCGCCCGACGGCAACTGGCTGCCGACGCCGAAAGGATCAAAGTATCGCCTCACGTTCCGGTTCTACCGGCCGACGGAAGGCGTCGCGAACGGCACTTATTACCCGCCTCCATTGATCAAGCGCTGACGCGATAGGATGCATCGGACACTCTCCTCCACTGTCGCAGATGTCCGCTTTGGGTCATAAGGGGACATATGCGCCGCAAAAAGTCATGTCCGCTTTGCCTCCGAAAGCAGGTCGTTTTTTCTAGCCCATCGTCAGGCGAACCAAAGGACAGTTGCCATGGACACCGCGGCGAACTGGGCGATTGCACGACACTATTTCTCAGAAATGGCGGACAAAAGAAGCGATAACTTACTCGAGGAATTGTGGACGGAAGATCGCGTTGTCCATCGACCGGAGGATCGGCTTGGGGCCGCTTAGTTCTCGGTTAATTGGTCATTGGCGCGGGGGCGTACCGATTTCAGTCAAATCAAAGGCTTGCGGTTTGAGGCTGGCGCATCACGGCGCACCGGGGTCAGCAGAATCAATAGGTTAAGTATTGGTTTGCTTAACGCTCCGCTAACGTCGCGCGACTAATCTGGGCCATCCTGCAGTGGCGTGGCGTTAGTTGTTATGGTGAAGCCTTCCTTGTCCAGTCCCTTGGACAGCCTAGTTGATCTGGCGTGCCGGGATGGTGTCGACATCCGTCCCACCCTGCTGCGCGTACTGACCGACCTCTACGTACAGAAACCCGTCCATAGCCCTGAGGAAGAAACGCAATTCGTCGAACTGGCGCTGGGACTTGTCGACGCAGTGGATCCGCAAACTCGGGCCACCGTGGCGGCCACCTTGGCAGCCTATCCCGCCGCTCCCGATGTCGTCGTTGGTATGTTGAACACCCCAATCTCCCCGCGTGTCGCAGCAGGCAGCCAAGCTGGCCAGGATGATTTGATCGATCTGTTCTTTTCGGCTTCTCCAGAAGAGCGACGACTCATACTTGTCAATCTGGAGTTCGTATCCGCGAACACGGCTCGCCGCCCTTTCCCGGTTGCTGGCGAACTGCTCCGCCGACTTGAAGGTGCTGCCCTGAAGAGCGACCCGGGCGAGTTCAGCCGCGTATTGGAACGTGCCCTCGGAATTAGCCGCGAACTGGCCGACAAAATCGCGCGCGACCGTTCCGGAGAGACAGTCGTGGTGGCGGCGAAGGCGATCGGACTAAAGACAGACGCGCTCCAGCGCATTCTGTTATGTCTGAATCCTGTCATCGGACAATCGACCCGCCAAGTTTACAAGCTATCAAGCTTGTTTGATGAGATCAGCCCTGCGTCAGCTGAATACATGCTCGCCATCTGGCGAACGAGTACGCGGCGTCATTCGATCCACGCCTCTGTCTACTGGAACGACGAACGGAGTGGCCCGCGCTCCTCAACAAAAGCATCTTCACATCGCGGTCACCCAAAGAGCGAGGAACCTCGACTGCGCTATAAAGCAACGAACGTCAGATCGAATCCTTGACGACGTTGTCCAGAAAGCTTCGGCCCGAACGATCTTCAACTTCAACAATCCAAAGATCCGGATCGAATCGAATCTCTTTCACAAGACGCGCCTCGATTTCGGCATCGATCGTCGGTTGCCCGTGACCAATGGCAGCCGTGAAAATCCGCTCGGCGGGCCTTGCCTCTCCAAATTCAGACTGAGGCGCAGGTCCATACAGGACCCCGGTTCCGTCGAGCCGGTTGATCTTGATAAATATTGCGCCGGCCTCCTCGGCTCCACGCCGCCGCACTGCCGCGAATACCCCCTCGACGGCACAACGACGAAGATAAGCCGCGACCCAAATGCCGGACTTCAATCGCATCAGCTTAAGTAACACGATTGATTGTCGGGTCGCTATTCACTCCAGCGGACGACCTGTCATGGCGGAAAGCTCGCGTATCACGCGATCGGAAATTTGCCCGGTGACCGGAAGCCGGTGATCCCGTTCAAATTTCTCGATTGCAGCCCGGGTGTCTGAATCAAAAATGCCGGTCGGCTTTATCTGCCCATAACCGAAATCAGCGAGTGCCCGTTGTACAGCCGTCACGCGCTTTGATGGCGCAATGAGTTTCGCGATCGGGTCGGGCGCTGCGTTCGGTGACATCGCTGTATTTGCAGCCCGAGCATTGGAGGTGGCAATCGTGCGCAGAAGGCCATCGGTGGGTTCGACATTTATTTTCAGTCCGGCGGCTTGGATAAAATCGCGCACGGCGGCATCGGTTTTCGCGCCCCAGATCCCGTCGGCTGGTCCGTCGTAGAACCCCTTGCGCGAAAGTTCGCGTTGAATGTTTGCGATGAGCTTGGCTTGATTGCCAGCCTCTACCGCCGCCTGCGATTGAACGGGCTGCAAGCGCGGTGGAAGCGCGACCTCGCGCTGCAGCAGTGGCCGAGTGGGGGAAATAGGCGCAGGGTGCGGGCCCTTCTGCAGAAACAGAGCATTGGCAATGATCGCAAAGGCGGCAAGTGTCGCCATGACGAGAGCAACAAATTCGCGCGGGTGGCGACCAATTGCAGCCGCGACCCTGCTTGCGGCATCGAACGTATTTGCTTGTCTGCGAACCGACCGTCTAGGCACTTTTTTGACCCGATTAGTAACTGGGACGCCGACTTGAGCGTTCCGCACGCCGCAGACAGCGATTTGAACCGGAAGCTGGCGAGCGCGACAACATCACCGAGCAGCCGTGGCCGCGATGAATGCGCGCCAGCTGGAAGAGTTCAGCGCATCCCCCTTGCGCCGAGGGGTGCACCAATTCGACACAATTCCAAACCGGCGTGAGAAAACTCACGGTCCCGTCTCACGTCTTGCAGAACAGACGCGCCCCTAGTTCGCGCAAACCTTAGGTCAAAGGCGCTTAAACGAAAGCTAAGACCCGATTGTCCGAAAGGCCAATTGCGAGTTGCTGCACAGGTCCATAGTTGATGTCGCCGGCATTTACGCCGCATGGTGAAATTTCGGTTGCCGTGAGCCAGCGAAATGGTCGAAGCCGCAACTTATTACCACCGCGGTAACCATATTTGCACCGCGCAGACCACCATCAATGTTGGCGAACTGCGCATATTTTTATTTGTCGTCCAATTGGGAATATTACAATTTGAGGAAAAATTTCATCGATTTTGCGCTAAAACTTGTACGCATTTCCAACAACAGTTTCAGCGATGTCTGCTAAGCTGAGTTCAAGGGGCGCGGATAAGTTGCCGGGGACCACGGGTAGGGTCATGTTCTTCCTTTTGCGGATCGCATTTTGGCTTGCCGTCGTATGCATTCTGCTGCCGAGCGGCACCAAATCGACGTCGCCGGATGCGCAGATCGACGCCTCGGAGGCGGTTACACTGGCAGGCGCCGCAGTCTCCGATATGCGTGGCTTCTGCGAGCGGCAGCCTGATGCCTGCGTCACCGGCGGCAAGGTGATGGTCGCGCTGGGTCAAAAGGCCGAGGCTGGTGCCCGCACAATCTATGAGTTCATCAGCAAACTCCGCGAAAAGGCGACCTCGGGTGAAAAGGCGGGTTCGGTTCAGGGCACTTTGACTCCCGCCGATTTGGCGCCTGCCTGGCATGCGCCAGTCCCCCTGCCGCCACGTCGAGAGATCCGGGAAGGCCGCCCGGCCGCATAAATATGAGATTGCAGAAGTTTTGCATTCCCTGCCGGTGGCGGGCACTTTGGGCTTTGCCGTCTGTAGGCTTATATAAGATGTATGATGACGGCGATTGAAGAGATTGTTGAAAATTTCGGGCTGCTCGATGAATGGGACGATCGATACCGTTACGTCATCGAGCTCGGCCGCACCTTGACGCCTTTGCCCGACGGAGCTCACGTCGATGCGAACAAGGTCCAGGGCTGCGCCAGCCAAGTTTGGCTTGTTACGAATGTAAAGCCAAATGGAGCTTCGGGCCCGATTCTCACGTTCCAAGGCGACAGTGATGCTCACATTGTACGCGGATTGATCGCGATTCTTTTTTCGCTCTACTCGGGCAAAAGCGCGCGAGACATTTTGGCGATCGATTCTTTGGAGCTGTTTGACCGCATTGGCCTGAGGGAGAATCTCACACCGCAGCGCTCAAACGGGTTGCGCTCGATGGTCGAACGCATCCGCGCCGAGGCCAAGGCGGCTTTGGCCGAAGCTGCATAGTTAGCCGCCATCGGCCGACCAAGCTCTCAATTGCGATCGTGCCGGCCCGCGTGCGCGCGCAGCATAACCGTAGTGTCGGGCGAGCCGATCAAGGGCAAGTTGTAGCACCACCTTACCTGAACGTGACGGCCAGGCACGTTCACGCTCGATGGCTTCCAAGCCCTTAAGAAAGCAGCAAACGTCGACCAATAACCCTGCGAATTCGGGGCCGACAGCATCCAACGTCTGGTTTACGCGTTGCCGCGAGGCAACTATCGTATCTGTCAGCAGGTCTGCCCGTTCGCCGCTCCTGGCGCGGCGCCCGACTGACGACGGGTTTGACCAGTCAGACGTTATGCGCGGCATTAGATTTGCCCGCGTGAAATCGGCCCGCAGCCGCTCGCCCGCCTCCAACTGATGCGCTTCGATCAGCGCGCGGCCATCGCGTCCACGCCGGCTGGCGAGCCAGCTTAGTGGACTTTCTGTTTCATCAACGACAACGTTCGTGCGGCCGTCATCAGTGAGGACTTGCCTTTGCGCTAAAACAAGATGCTGGGCGCGAAAGCGATCAACGATTGGATCCTGCCGACTGTAGATGGCGGCCGATTTTTTTCGGCGTTTGCCGCGAGCTTTCGATCGTCGCCGACGGCGCCGAGACAGCCGCCGTTGTTGCGTCGGCTGCCCCTGGTCCAGAGAGGGCTGTTGCGGTGTGGCATGATCGATCATCATTGGCGGCCTTTGCTTTGCTGTAGGATTATATACCTACACCGAAGCTGCCAATAAAGTCCCGCTGAGATAAGCGGACACCGATTTCCACAATTTTCAGGAACTAAGCGGTTATTTCGCCCGTCGCCGTCGCTGCTGTCCCAATCCCATTTGTTTGGCGAGCTGGGACCGGGCGGCGGCATAATTTGGAGCAACCATGGGGTAATCGGCGCTCAAGCCCCATTTTTCACGATACTGCTCAGGAGTCATGTTGTACTGCGTGCGCAGGTGACGCTTGAGCGACTTGAATTTCTTTCCGTCCTCCAAACAGACGATGTATTCGGGCGTAATTGATTTTTTCACCGACACAGCTGGCTTTAGCGGCTCGTGAGGACCCTCAGCAGATTTGCCGGAGACCCTGCTCAGCGCCGCGTGCACCTGATTGATCAGACTCGGAATTTCGCCTGCGGGTACCGTATTGTTGCTCACGTAGGCCGAGACGATCTCCGCGGTCAGTTCGATGAAATTGCCATCTACCGTGCTGTCACTCATGGACGAGCCTCGTGTCAGGCGCTTCGCGCCGGCGAAAGTCACTCAATCCCATCGATCGCAACAAGCGAGTATCGAGATTAAGCTTATATTTTAAAACTACTATTCAATTTGAGAATCCGCAAGAAAAAGATAGCTGTCTTAGACGACAATTATTGGTCGAATACGACCAGCATAGAAGAAATAAAATAAAAAGCGCAAGTATTGGTCATCCGTTACGATTTCTTTGCAAGGTGGCTGCGCAACTCGTTGATCGAGGCAAAGCGCAACGTTCCCTGCGGCAACTCGGCTTCGATCGAACCGTCGACATAAAGCGTGTAGCCCATCCCGTCGACAACGCCCGATCGAAGCACGGCAGGCGAGCGTGCTTTTTGCGATTCCGGTTCACGGCGTCGGGAAACCGTATCGCGTGACGACGGCTCGGGCTTTGCTTCCGGTGGAGTGCCGGTTGGAGCTTTCGTCAGCTTCACCTCAGCCGGCCACATGGCGTCGAAATTGGCTGTGTGAATCGACCGGTCCTGGGATCCAGAAGTTGAGGAAACCGCTATGGATCGCCAGCCTACCCCGGGCTCGCGATGTTTGTCGGGCGCGGATCCCGGCGCAGGACCTGAGCCGGCCCCGTGCGACGCAGGAGCCAAAGGATGACGTGGTGACAGCGAAACGTCGTCTTCGGCTGCCGCTGTCGACTCATCCGGATTACGTAAAGTTGGCACAACGGACTCGGCCAGGCCTTCAAATGGCGCCGCGGTTGGCATGGCGGCGCCCGGGTGAACCGGTGTGTGAGGCTCAGCTTTCGATCTAGCAGGAAATGGCACGCGAGCTTGTGGTGCCGTCACACTCGTTGCATCGGTATTTTCCGACGTCTCTATTACCTGCCGCTGAGCGGGCTCTTGCATAGCCAACGTCTGTGCTAACCGGCGGACCTGCCCGGTCAATACCCCCAGACCGATGATGATGAGGCCGCCCACTGCAGCGGTCGTACCGGCGCTGATAAGAGTATTTCCGAAGCTGAATTCGTTGATCGGGATACCAAACCCGACCATCACCAGGCCCGCAAAAAGGGCAAAGATCCCGATACCATACAATAAAGCCGGCATGCTTTTATCCTTCCTCAATCAGCGACTATTTCTGCAATCGACAAGCTAAAACCTTCTGGCAACGGCAAATTCTCGCCTGTTCGACCCTTGGCGGCAACAACTAAAGTTAGGACTAAAACGCGCTCAGCTTAAAGGAAACTTGGGTCGCGGTTGATTCGGGGCACGCGACAATTCGGATCCCGCCGCCAGTAATCGGTCAGCCGTTGCCCCAGAACGCACCACCGCCTAATTAGCTTATTGAGGAACTCATTCGGGATAGCCGGGTTTCACCCAATTGTCGGCTATTTCGCATTTATCGTTTGTAGATCAAGGAGGACCTAATGTCGTTCACCCTGCCTGACCTGCCTTATGCCCATGACGCGCTCGCACCCTATATGTCCCGCGAGACGCTTGAGTATCACCATGACAAGCACCACAAGGCGTACGTCGACAACGGCAACAAACTTCTGGAAGGCAGTGGGTTGGAAGGCAAATCTCTCGAAGACGTGGTGAAGGGCTCTTTTGGCAAAAATGCCGGGCTTTTCAACAATGCCGGTCAACACTACAACCACACCCACTTCTGGAAGTGGATGAAGCCGAATGGCGGCGGTGACAAGATTCCGGGCAAGCTCAAAGCGAAAATCGACAGCGATCTCGGTGGCCTCGCCAAGATGAAGGAAGACTTCACGCAGGCCGGCGTGACTCAGTTCGGCTCCGGATGGGCCTGGCTCGCCCTGAAAGACGGCAAGTTGACCATCAGCAAAACGCCAAACGGTGAAAATCCCCTCGTGCACGGAGCGATGCCGATTCTTGGGTGCGACGTTTGGGAGCACTCTTACTATATTGATTACCGCAACCGGCGACCCGACTATCTCAAGGCATTTCTTGACCATCTCGTGAATTGGGAGCATGTCGAGGAAATGCTGGTCGCCGCGAGCAAGTAGACATCTCCACGACTTCCACCTTATCGGTTCGCCTTTCCGGCGATTGGTCGGCAGCGGCAACTGCCGACCGGCTCGCCATTGTTGCCCTCGGCATCGTCACGGCAATTGGACTGGCAACTTTCCGCGACTACGGGCTCGGTTGGGACGACTACACCCATTCGCAATATGGCGAGCTGTTGCTCGAACTATATCGCTCGGGCTTTAGCGATCAGCGCGCGCTGTCATTTGTCAATCTCTACAAATATGGCGGGGGCTTTGACATGGCGGCTGCGCTGGTCGCCAAGATTCTGCCGTTCGATTTATTTGAAACCCGCCGTCTGGTCGGTGCTGCCATCGGAATCGTCGGGCTCATTGCAACATGGCGCATTGGCCGTCGCCTTGGAGGGCCGACCGCCGGATTGATCGGGCTGCTCCTGCTCGCCACCTGTCCGATCTACTACGGGCATATGTTCATGAATGCCAAGGACGCGCCATTTGCAGCCGCCATGGCGGTCCTGCTGCTCGGCATGGTCCGTGCATTCGAGGAATACCCGCAGCCGGATTCCCGCACCGTGGCGTTGACGGGAATTGGAGTTGGGCTTGCTTTCGGGTCACGCATCCTCGCCGGCATCGCCGCATCCTATGCACTTGCGGCGCTACTGCTTATTGTCACAGCCGAAATCCGCAAGGTCAGCATTCAGCGCTGTTTGACACGGCTCGGCGAATTCACATGGCGGCTCCTGCCGGGGCTCGTGCTCGGCTATCTGATCATGGGGCTGCTATGGCCATGGTCGATTATGGCGCCGCTCAATCCCATTCGGGCGGCAGAATATTTCGACACGTTCTTCGAAAAGCCATGGCGAGAACTTTTTGCCGGCAAGGTCATTGCGGTCACCGCAATGCCTGCCAGCTATCTTCCACAGCTGTTTGCGCTCAAGCTGCCCGAAATCATGCTCGCACTCGGTTTGGCCGGTACCGTAGGCGCCCTTATTGCCGCGACACGGCGTGATCTGCCAGCAAATCGACGCGCCACATTCTTGCTGGTGTCGCTCGCAGCAGTCCTGCCGGTGATCGTGGCAATTGTGGCCCACCCGGCTTTCTACAACGGCCTGCGTCATTTCGTCTTTGTTGTGCCACCGTTCGCGGTTCTTGGGGGGCTCGCAGGTGCGTGGCTCTTCGAACGCGCAGGTGCTCTCGGAAAGTCAGCGACAGCCGTGCTCGTCACGGTCTTCATTGGCGGCTTAGCCTTGCCGGTGAGCGACATGATACGGCTGCACCCCTACCAATACACGGCATTCAACTGGATCTCCGGCGGCGTTCGCATGGCGCAGCACAATTACATGCTGGATTATTGGGGTCTTGCATTCAAGCAAGCGGGGGAAGCCTTGCAGGCAAAACTCAATGAGATGCAATTGAAACCTCCCGCCGAACGTCGCTGGACGGTGGAGATTTGCGGGCCGCAGCGGCCCGCGGAGGTGGCTCTTGGCCCAGACTTCGAGACCACCTGGGACCGCAAGCGCGCCGACTTCGCGATGATGCTCGGCACATTCTATTGCCGGGATTTGACGGCGCCTGTGCTGGTCGAGATCAACCGTGCAGGAGTCGACTATGCGCGCGTATACGATATACGCGGCCGACCGGTGCCCAATTTGCTCACCGAGCCGCCACCCTAGGCGTCGTCAATCCGGCTCTTGCAGCACCTCTGCAGCGATGCGATGCGCTTCGTTGGCTGCGGGGATGCCGCAATACAGCGCCAATAACAACAGGACCTCTTGGATCTGTTCAGCCGTGCACCCATTTTTCACGGCACCCTTTAGATGCACTCGCAGTTCGTTCTGGTGTCCGGCGGCTGCCATCATCGCCACCATCGCGAGTGATTTAACTGCAGGCGGCAGCGCCGATCTTTGCCATACGTCACCATAGGCATAGGCGTTGATGATGTGTTGCAGCGGCTTACCGAAATCGCCAAAGGCGTTCATTCGCTTTTCTACCGCGTCACGGCCGAACATATCGACACGCAATTTCAGCCCGCGTTCGTAAAGCTCCTTATCGTCCATGTTTCTCCTCCGACTTTACTGTCCCGATTGCCGTTGAAGCGCCAGCCTGTTTAGTATGCGAGGTCTAAGGTGTTTTGCCGCGCCCAGTTGCCTTTCCGCCCATGATAAATGCCGCCATAATCGGCCTTGGCCGATGGGGAAAAAACATCGTCGAGGCGGTGCAAGGCAAAAGCAAGCGCCTGCGCTTCATTCGCGGGGTCAGCAAAGAGCCCGAGTTGGTGCGCGAATTCGCGGCGGCCAAGGGATTCGAATTGTCTACTGAATTCGAAGAGGCGGTCTCGGACCCGCGCGTGCAGGCGATTTTTCTGGCAACACCGCATTCCCTGCACGTCCCGCAAATATGCGCGGTAGCGCAGGCAGGCAAACCGGTATGGTGCGAGAAGCCATTGGCGCTTCGCCGCGCCGATGCTGAAAGGGCTATCGCGGCTTGCGCCAAGGCCGACGTCCCCTTTGCCCTCGGCAACAACAAACGTTGCTTTCCAAGCATGCGGGAGCTCAAGCACATTGTCACGGACGGCACCCTTGGCGACATCCTTCATGTCGAGGGCAATTTCAGCAACGAGCATTCGACCCGCGTCAAGGGCGGCTGGCGCGACGATCCACGCGAGTCGCCAGGTGGCGGCTTGACCGGCGCCGGCTTGCATGTGCTCGACGCATTCGTGAACCTTGCCGGTCCCATCGTCAAAGTCGACGCACGCGTATACTCGCAGAAGCTGCCGCCCGATCCACGTGACGCTGCAGCGGCCCTGGTGCAATTCGGGTGCGGCGCGACGGGGGTGCTTGGAACAGTCCGGGCCGCGCCGATGTTCTGGCGAATCCACCTATTCGGCACCAAGGGCTCCGCCGAGGCGCGCGACGAAACCTCCCTCACCCTTTCGTTGATTGGCGGAAATCCGGAGACAAAAACTTATCCGGCCGTCGATTCGCTCGGAGTGCTCCTTGAGGCTTTCGCCGAGACTATCGAGACCGGAAAACCGTTTCCGGTTTTGACCTCCGAGATGGTTGACGTTGTCAGCGCCTTCGAGGCGATGATCCGCTCAATCGAGGAAACGAGGCCTGTCGCAGTCACCTAGCTATTGCTTATCGATGCCGGCCGCTTCGCGAACGGCATCCCATCGTTTGTATTCGTCCGCCATGAAATCTCCGAATGCTTGCGGAGTGGAGCTCTTCACGACGACACCAGCCGCCACCAGGCGCGCGCGCACGGATTCATCGCCAAGGCTTTCATTCAGTGCTCGGTTGAGCCGGGCGATGACCGATGCAGGCGTGCCTTGGGGCGCAAACACGCCATACCAGGTGGTTACATCGTAACCCGGAAGCACGCCGGATTCGATTGCTGGCGGCACGTCGGGAACTGCCGGAAAGCGATCCTTGCCGGTTACAGCGAGCGCCTTGAGCTGCCCAGACTGCACGTGCCCTATCAAGGCCGACACGGTGTCGAACAATACATCGGCATGCTTGCCAAGCGTGGCATTAATTGCTTCCGGTGACGTCTTGAAAGGAACATGCAACAGATTGACCTTCGCGGCCTGCTTGAACATTTCTCCGGCGAAATGTTGGGTTGCGGCAAAGCCAGGACTTGCGAACACGATCTTGCCCGGGTCGGCCTTCGCCGCCGCGACAAGCTCCTTCACATTGTTCGCCGGAAAATCTGGCCGGGTAACAATCAGCAGGCTTGCAGTGGCGATCTGACCCACCGAAGCAAACGCGGTCAACGTGTCATAGCGCATGTTCTTTCTGGTGACGGCCGCAATGATTTGGCCTGCGGTCATGATGCCGAGCGTGTAGCCATCGGGATCCGCATTCGCGACCGCTTCGTTGCCAATGATGCCGCCGGCGCCCGGCTTGTTTTCGACTACAACCGCTTTACCGAGCCTGATTTGCATCGAATCTGCAAGAATGCGGCCGATGATGTCGGCACCCCCGCCCGGTCCGAAAGATACGATGATCCGGATCGGCTTCTGCGGCCAGTCCTCAGCAACGGCGTGATTTACAAGAACCAGCACCAGCGTTGACACCGCCGCCAGCAACGTTTTCTTCATCCTCATGCTCCCCCTCTTCCATCCAGTTTGCCGCTACGGCGGCGCACTTCCTTGATTATCGCGCTGTTGTCGAGGTCCGCTTCGCCCGCCCGGACGCAGGCTTCCAGAATATCCGCATGCAGCTCAAGCACTGAAAGCTTTTGCCCCGCTGCGGCGGCCTGATCGAGCATCAAATGCGCATCCTTGAGAGTCTGCCTGACGCGTCCTTCCGCCGAAAAGTCGCCTCGCACCATTTTTGGCCCTTTGGTGTCCATCACCTGCGAATAAGATGCTGACCCGCGTGCCACGTCGAGAAAAGCCGCCGGATCAAGGCCCAGACGTTCGGCGAACACGAGACCCTCGGCCAGCGCCAGCCGATTCAGGCCAAGAACGAGATTGACCGCCAGCTTGGCGCGGCCGCCGTCACCCACCTGTCCCACGTGAAAGCGGCGGGCGAACAATATATCGAGTATATCCTTCGCTTCGTCAGCGATCGCAGTATCGCCCCCAACGAGTGCAACCCCCTCACCACGCCGCACCTGATCACTCGTGCCGGAGACGGGCACATCCAGATAGCGGATGCCACGCGGGATAACGCGCCGCGCAAGTGCCGCCACGCGGTCGGGATCGCACGTGCTCATGCACAGCACGATCTTTCCTGAACCTTCGCCGAGTGCTGGCAACATCTTGTTTTCGATCACATCCTCAACCTGCTCGGTGTTAAATACGGCAATGATGATGCAATGCGACCGATGGGCTAACTCGGCGACTGAGGACACAGATGAACCGCCAATTTCACTGAGCCGATTGCGGCGGGCAGGCTCTATGTCAAAACCGATAACTGGAAACTTCGCGTCAATCAGGCGCTGCGCGTAGACCTCGCCCATCAGCCCCAGGCCGACAATGCCAACCGGAGCGCGTGTCGCGCGCTCAAGCATGTGCATAGTCCCAATAGAGGTCGCGCGCCTTGCGATATAACGGCCCAGGCTGCAATGAGCGTTCGTCGATACGATTGACCGGCATCACCTTGGAGTAATTGCCAGAAGAAAAAATCTCGTCGGCATTTTGGACGTCGCGATAGCTCAACGCGGTCTCGATCACGCTGACGCCGGTCTCTCGCAAAAGCTTGATCACCCGTTGACGGGTAATTCCGTTGAGGAATGTTCCATTCGGCGCAGGCGTAAACACCACCCCGTCCTTTGCGATGAAAATGTTGGCGGTGGCGAGCTCAGCCACGTTGCCGAGAAGGTCGAGCACGACACAATTTCCATACCCGCGCGCATTCGCCTCAAGCAACGCACGCGCATTGTTTGGGTAGAGACAGCCGGCCTTGGCGTTCACAGGCATGCATTCAAGGCTCGGCTTGCGATAAGGAGACAACGTGATCGAAAAACCTTCCGGCTTGCGCATTGGCGCTTCGTAAAGACTCAAGCACCACTTTGTCGATGCCGGATCGGGGGCTACCAGCAGGCTGCCACTGCGCTCTGCCCAATACATCGGGCGGATATACAGGGCTGCGTCCTTGTCGAACCGTTTGCTGCCGTCTCGTGCAAGGCCCATCCACGTTTCTTCCGAGACCAATGGCTTGAGATGCATCGTCTCGGCAGAGGCATTCACTCGCGCGCAATGTTGGTCGAGATCTGGCGAAACGCCCTCGAAGGTGCGGGCGCCGTCAAATACCGATGAACACAGCCATGCGGCATGATCGCGTACTCCCAGGATCGGGATATTGCCCTCGTGCCAATCGTCTTCGTAAAAGGTCCAGGTCTTCGACCAAGACTGTCCCGGCATCCTGCAATCTCCATTACCTGTCAGGCGCGGACCTGACCCGCGTCTCCATGACGCGGTTTCACCCGCCCAGAGACGTCATGAATTGTCGGGCCGGCCCGCCAAGTTTCGAGCACGATCTTACGCCATCACTGACAGAAAGAGCTATCCGGCCCGCGATGGGGGAAGCTGATGCCAGTTTTCATCTTCGATGCGTATGGCACGCTGTTCGATGTGCACGCGGCCATTGCCCGTCACCGCGATCAGGTAGGATCTGACGCCGATCGCATCTCAGCCGTCTGGAGAACCAAGCAGCTCGAATACACCTGGACGCTTACGCTTGCCGGACACTACAGAGATTTCTGGTGGATCACCGAGCGCGCACTCGACTACTCGCTCGACCTGATTCCCGGCATCGATAAGTCTGTGCGTTCGAAGCTCCTGGATGCTTATTTCACGCTTGACGCATTCCCAGACGCGCGCTCGACGTTACGCGCACTGAAAAACAAAGGGCGAGAAACCGGCATTCTTTCGAACGGCTCGCCTGCGATGCTGAAGGGCGCCGTAGAAGCGGCCGGCATAGGCAGCGATCTCGATGCAGTCTTGTCTGTCGACACGCTGAAAATGTTCAAGCCGCGGCCCGAAGTCTATCGTCTGATCACCGACCATTTCAAATGCAAACCTGGCGACGTGACATTCATATCGTCCAATCGGTGGGACGTCATGGCCGGTGTCTCGGTTGGCTTCAGGGCGTTGTGGGTCAATCGTATGAAAATGCCCGATGAATACTTAGATTTTCCGGCAGCGCAGACCTTGCGCGACCTTGGCAGCCTGGCCGAATACGCCTAGCACTTTGGTCGCAGTTCCACGCACTGGCGCTATCAGGTTTTGCGGCCTATATGCCGCATTGCATCCCACCTCCGACACGTTCCCATGCAATCGATTATTTCGATCAGAAGCCTGTCAAAAAGCTACGCGTCCGGTTTCCGGGCTCTGAACGAAATCAATCTCGACATTCGGCGTGGCGAAATATTCGCCCTGCTTGGACCCAATGGCGCAGGCAAGACCACGTTGATCGGGATCATCTGCGGAATCCTGGTGCCGACCGAGGGTAAGGTCACGGTCGGCGGTCACGACATCATCACCGACTATCGAGCCGCCCGCTCCTTGATAGGACTTGTGCCACAGGAATTGCACACCGACGCCTTCGAGAGCGTGTGGGCGACTGTGTCGTTCAGTCGAGGTCTGTTCAACAAGCCCAACAACCCGGCCCATATCGAAAAGGTGCTGCGCGCGCTGTCCCTTTGGGACAAGAAAGACAACAAGATAATGACGCTGTCAGGCGGCATGAAGCGCCGCGTGCTGATTGCCAAGGCGCTTTCGCACGAGCCACAAATCCTCTTCCTTGATGAACCGACAGCCGGCGTCGATGTCGAGTTGCGAAAGGACATGTGGCAAGTCGTACGCGACCTGCGAAGTTCCGGCGTCACTATTATCTTGACCACTCATTACATCGAAGAGGCGGAAGATATGGCCGACCGGGTTGGAGTCATCAACAAGGGCGAGATCATCCTGGTTGAGGAAAAGGTCGAATTGATGCGCAAACTCGGCAGGAAACAGCTGACATTGCAACTTCAGCAGAGACTCGCTGCGATTCCACCAGAGCTCTCTCGCTTTAACCTCTCGATTGGCGACGACGGGAGCACACTGATTTACGACTATGACACCCAAGCGGAGCGAACCGGCGTGGCGACGCTCCTGGGCGAGCTCTCGCGCGCGGGCTTGCGAATTCGTGACCTGCAAACAAACCAGAGTTCGCTGGAAGACATCTTCGTTGGATTGGTGAGCGACAGACGATGAACCTGCGAGCCGTTAAAGCAATTTATAGTTTTGAAATGGCGCGGACAGGCCGGACCATCTGGCAAAGCATTGTTTCGCCGGTTCTTTCGACTTCGCTCTATTTCGTCGTTTTCGGGGCAGCGATCGGTTCACGGATTACCGAAATTGAAGGTGTTCCCTACGGCTCCTTTATCGTGCCGGGACTCATCATGCTTACGCTGCTTACTCAGAGCACCATGAACGCATCTTTCGGAATTTATTTTCCCCGCTTCACGGGCACGATCTATGAGATCTTGTCAGCGCCCGTGTCGCCATTCGAGGTCGTTCTTGGTTATGTCGGTGCGGCAGCGACCAAGTCGATCATTCTCGGGCTGATTATCCTGGCAACGTCCTGGCTGTTTGTGCCCCTGCGCATAGCACATCCGTTCTGGATGGTGACCTTTCTGGTGCTTACAGCGGCGACCTTCAGCCTTCTCGGCTTCATCATCGGAATCTGGGCTGACGGCTTTGAACAGCTACAAATTGTGCCGCTGCTGATTATCACTCCGTTGACTTTCCTCGGAGGGACCTTTTATTCGACCAGCGTGTTGCCGCCGGCGTGGCAAACAATATCGCTATTCAACCCAGTCGTTTATTTGATCAGCGGATTTCGTTGGAGCTTTTTCGAAATTGCCGATGTGGGCCATGCCGTCAGCGTCGGCATGACACTACTCTTTCTTGCAGCCTGCCTTGTGACCGTGTGGTGGATGTTCAGGACCGGCTACAAGCTCAAAAAATAGTCAGTATCGCCACCGCTAGCCCGCCAGGGCATGGAGAATGCGCGCCCAGCTCCTGATGCCCTTGTGGAAGCACTTGAGGTCGAACTTTTCGTTCGGCGAATGGACGCGATCGTCGTCAAGCGCGAAGCCGACGAGCAAGGAGTCCATCCCCAGCACATTTTTGAAGTCGGCCACGATCGGAATCGACCCTCCTGCGCCCACTGCCACCGCCTTGTGCCCCCATTCTTCAGCGAGGACGCCCCGCGCCTTGGTGAGCGCCGGATTGTCAAAGGAGAGCTGGATCGCTGGCGCCAGAGCGAAATTGCCGAACTCGACCTTGCAGTCGCTGGGCAGGCGCGCCCGTACAAAGTCACGAAAGGCATCGCGGATTTTCTCGGGGTTCTGCTCGCCGACAAGACGGAACGAAACCTTCGCGCTCGCTTCACCAGGGATGACGGTTTTCGCGCCCTCCCCCGTGTATCCGCCAACGATGCCGTTGATCTCGGCTGTCGGCCTGGTCGTCACCTGCTCGATGACGAGGCGGTCTTTCTCACCGGCCGGATTCTTGAGCCCGATTGGTCCCAGGAATTTCTCTGCCGTCAGATCGAGTGCCTTGAGATCGGCCTTGATGTCGACTGGCAGATCTTTCACGCCGTCATAAAAGCCGGGAATGGTGACGCGGCCTTTGTCATCCCATATCGCACCGAGAATTTCGGCCAAGAGCCGGAGTGGATTTTGTGCGGCGCCTCCAAAAACGCCGGAATGAAGATCGCGATCAGCGCAGATAATCTTGACGTCTTCGTAAACGAGGCCTCGCAGCGAGGTGGTCACGGCCGGCGTCTTTTGATCCCACATGGCCGTATCGCAAACGAGCGCCAGGTCCATTTTGAACTCAGCCGCATTGTCGCGAACGAACCCGAACAAATTCTTGGAGCCGCATTCCTCTTCGCCCTCTATCATCATGGTGATAGGCAATGGCAGCTTTCCTGTAACGACTTTGAATGCGCGGCAAGCCTCGATGAACGTCATCGCCTGGCCTTTGTCGTCGCATGCGCCACGCGCGACGATGATCTTGCGCCCATCCGGCAACGTTTCAATGCGGGGCTCAAAAGGCGGCGTCTTCCACAGATTCAAAGGATCGACCGGCTGGACGTCGTAGTGCCCGTAAAACAGCACTCGCGGACCTGTAGCGCCGTTCGACTTGCCGACCACGACTGGATGGCCGGCCGTCGGACGCACGGTCGCGTCAAATCCGATTGACTTGAGATCGGCGGCAACATGTTCGGCTGCCGCACGGCACTGGTCCCTGTAAGCCGGATCAGTGGAAATCGAAGCGATCCGCAGCAGTGCGAACAATCGAGCCACGCTTTGATCAATATCCTGGTCGATGCGGTCGAGCACCGCCTCGAGAGCTTTCATGAGGGGACTCCTTGCGAGCGGAGTCCGAGGCTAGCAATGGCGACCGGGGCTGAAAAGGAGCCTCAATGCAGCGTTGGCTTTGCCAGAACTGCTGTACCTGACCGTCCGAAAGGCGGGATTACCATTGCTAACGGGCGCGAAGTGGCGGGCGCCGCGCGGCGATGCTGAAGCGCGGCGCCGAGACGGCGGTAAAGCAGGCGCGAGGGAATCGTGGCGGGGACAGCGTCCAGATACCCGCAGCGACGGGCTGTGCGCCGCAAGTGGGGCGTAACAACTGGAGCGACCATCAAGGTCGGAACGCCGCAAGAGCGTCCTGGCGCTTCGCTTTCAGGGGGCGGTACGCAATCGGGAACAGGCGCATCGACCGCCACCAGGCAAGCATCAGCGTGGCCCGATTGACATAACCGCCGCGCCTCCTCGAGTTCGGTTACCGCTTTGACCTCTGCTACGTTCATTCGCCGAAGACGGGTGGCCAAGACTTTACCCTGACCGCTGTCGGCGACGACAACGATCCGCGAAACGCTCAGCGACTTCATCAACGCCCCCCTTTTTGCAAGCCCCCACGACCTGGCCCGGTTTGTTCGTTAAACCCCCGCACTCTGAATTGGCGGGCCCCCATCCGGACCGGTCGGTATATCGTTCTTCTCTCTGGATTATTCCAAGATACACGGCCTGATCGGAGTTATCAAATTTCGATTCACCGGATCGTAAAACTACGAACGGTTATTGAGTCAGTCTAAATCGAGATCGTCGAGAGCACTCGTTTCATTTCGAAGTGATGAAAAATCTCGCGCGTGCAGCAGTGCATCGCGGATACACCGGCGAGGTATTTTGTTAGCAATGACTCATTTTCACTTGACTGTTGCTCGTATGACAGTTGCCAGATCATGACTCCCGCCACAAATAAGCCGGCGTCACGCTTGTCATCGCCAAAAACGCCGTTCAATATGATCGCAATTCCGCCACAAGTGCGGAGCGCGAGGGGATCATGGATGAGCTGATCGGCCGTCTGGTCGCCAACGTCGGCATTGATCGAAGTGCCGCAGAAAAGGCGGTCGCCATTATCCTCGACTTCCTTCGCAAGGAAGGCCCGGCAGAAAAGGTAGAGGCGCTAATCGAAAGGCTTCCTGGGGCGGAGGCCTTGCTGGCGACACAGTCCGAAAGTGGCGGCATGTTTCCCATGGGTGGCATCATGGGCGCTGGTACCAAAATGATGGCAGTGGGGCTGAGCATGGGACAAGTGCAAGGGGTGACTCGAGAAACCATCGCGTATGCGCGAGAAAAGATCGGCGATGATGCTGTCGGGGAAATCGTGGGTGCAGTCCCAGGGCTGAGTCAGTTTGTTTGAACCGTTCGCGACGCGAAAAAGATAATAAAAAGCGGAGGAGGCACAATGTCCTATCCCATCACCGATATCGACGGGATCAACGGCGAAGTCGCCGTTGTTCTCAAGTCGGTGGGAATTAGGTCGACTGACCGTCTTTTAGAAGCCGCCCGAACAGTAAAGGGACGCAAGGAGCTTGCTTCTAAAACCGGCTTTGGAGAGAAACAGCTACTCTACTGGGCCAATGTCGCGGACCGCATGCGCATAAAAGGCGTCCGCAAGGAATATTCTGAACTGCTCCAAGCTGCGGGGGTCGATACAGTAAAAGAGCTGAAGTACCGAAATCCGGGGAACCTGGCCAAGGCCATGGCCGATGCCAACAAGAAGCGGAAATTGGTCCGAGTGCTGCCGTCCGAAAAAGTGGTTAAACGCTGGATCGAAAACGCCAAGCTATTGCCGCTGAAGATAACCTATTAGACCCGTAACGCTCCTTGACAGTCCGCCGCCGACCGCGCAAAGCGACCGGCATGGGAAGTCTGCCTAAGCTCGATAAAGCCATCGGAACCGCTGGCAAACCAGCGCAAACGCTACTTCCGGCACTGCTCTCGGCAGGCCGCCCACTCGTGATGGGCATACTCAATGTAACGCCGGATTCGTTTTCGGACGGCGGCCAGTTTCTGGAGCCGACTACCGCGATCGCGCGTGCTGCCCAAATGATGAAACAGGGCGCCGATATCCTCGACGTCGGGGCAGAATCGACCCGACCCTATGGCGGCGCACTTCCGGTATCGGAGGAAGATGAAAAGGCACGCCTCGCCCCCGTTCTCCCGGAAGTGGTCAAACTTGGCTTGCCGGTTTCGATCGACTCCATCAAGGCCTCGGTCGCTGCCTGGGCGATCGACGCGGGCGCAACCATCGTCAACGATGTGTGGGGCTTGCAACGCGATTCCGACATGCCGACGCTGGTCGCCAAGCGAGGCGTGCCTGTCATAGTGATGCACAACCGCGAGAGCGCCGACGCGGATATCGATATCGTTCCGGACGTAATGACCTTCTTCTCCCGCTCTCTCGAAATCGCCGCTCAAGCTGGCATTGCGCGTGAATGTATCGTGCTCGACCCTGGTATCGGCTTTGGCAAAACTCCTGAGCAAAGCATCACTTGTCTTGCACGGCTCGGCGAGTTCACGCGTTTCGGTTTACCGCTTCTGGTTGGCGCATCCCGCAAGCGTTTCATCAACACCATCACTCCATCGTCACCGGATGGACGCATCGGCGGCTCGATTTGCGCCCATCTGCTCGCCGTGCAAAAAGGGGCGGCAATTGTGCGCGCCCATGACGTTGCGGAAACGGTGCAGGCCTTACGCGTGAGCGCTGCAATCGAGGCAGCGCGATGACTGATCGCATATTCATCCGCGGCCTGTCGTTGCACGCCAATCACGGCGTCATGGCGCACGAGGCCAGGGTGGGTCAAAGTTTCACGATCGACGTCGACCTCGAAATTGATCTTTCGGCGGCTGCACGCTCCGACAAAGTCGTCGACACCGTCTCATACGACAAGGTTGTCGAATGCATCACCAAAGCGTTCTGTGCCCAACGCTATAGGTTGATTGAGGCGGCCGCGGGCCACATTGCCGATGCCGTCCTTTCGGCCTTTCATCGCGTCCGCTCGGTACGGGTCACGATCCACAAGCCCCATGCTCCGATTGCCGCGACATTTGACGACGTCGGCGTAACGCTGGTGCGGAGCCGCCATGGTTGAAGCGCTGCTTGCGCTCGGTGGCAATGTCGGAAACAGCCGGGCCATTCTTGATCGCGCCATAGGCCTGCTCTGCGACGGCAAGGACGTTCGTCTGATAGCGCGGTCGTCCGACTACCGCACACCGCCATGGGGCTTTAAGTACCAGCCCCATTTCGTGAACCTTGCCATCGTTGTCGAAACGACACTTGACCCACGCGAGCTACTTGCGCGCGCGCAACAGGTCGAGCTTCGGCTTGGCCGAAACCGCGCGCACGAAAAGCGGAACGGTCCGCGCACTGCCGATATCGACATCATCGCGTATGATGATGTGACGATGAACGAACCAAATCTGACGCTGCCGCACCCGCGACTGTTTGAGCGGGCTTTTGTGTTGGTGCCACTGGCCGAAATTGCCGGCGACCGGGTCATCGCAGGACGCCGCGTAGCTGAGGCTGCCAAGGCGGTCGAGTCCGGCGGAATCCACCGAATGCCTTAACCGACGCAGTAGGAGGGGTATTCAAGTTGCTTCGACGCAATGGCTCGATCGCGCCGACTATGCCATTTTGCCTGCATGACCGACGAAATGCCCTTCGCAACTGAGTTCCCGCCGACGTCAGAAGCGGAATGGCGAAGGCTGGTCGAAACTGCGCTCAAGGGTGCCGCATTCGACAAGCGGCTGGTAAGCCGGACCTACGACGGCCTGAGGGTCGAGCCACTCTATCAACGGGCGGCTGGAGCAAAGCCCGTGATCGGACGTATGCCAGGGGCGGCTTGGGCGCTTGTGCAGCGTGTTGACCATCCGGACCCGGTGGCCGCCAACGCGCAAGCATTGCAGGACCTGGAGAACGGCGCCACCGGTCTGGTGCTGGTCATGACCAGTTCGGTCAGCGCCAATGGCTATGGTCTCGATCCCTCCCCGGACACGCTGGCGCGTGTCCTCAAAGAGGTGCAACTCGATGCCGGCATTACCATTGACTTTGATCTGAGCCCGGCGACCAATACAGTCCTGCAGTATTTCGCTGCGCTCGTGAAAAATCGCAAGTTTTCCCCGGCATCCGTCGACTTGCGAGCCGGCGTCAATCCGATTGGCGGCTTTGCTGCTTCAGGCGCAAGTCCACAGCCCTGGAAGACGCTGTCGAAAAAATTCGCCAACACTGTTGGCGAATTGGCATCGAAAGGGTTTCGTGGCCGGTTCGCGCTTGCGGACGGGCGTATCATCCATGACGCTGCAGGCTCGGAAGCTCAGGAACTGGCTTTTGCGATCGCAACCGCGGTCGAATATTTGCGCGCCCTCGAGCAAGGAGGCATTTCCATTGATGCCGCCCGCGGAATGATTTATTTCCGCCTGTCCGCCGATGCCGACGAATTTCTGACTATTGCGAAATTTCGCGCGTTGCGAAAGCTATGGGCGCGCATTGAACAGACATCCGGACTCAACCCTAAACCCGCCTGTCTGACTGCGGAGACCGCCTGGCGGATGATGACGCGGCGCGATCCTTACGTGAACATGTTGCGCACAACAGTTGCGATAGCTGCTGCGGGGCTTGGCGGGGCCGACGGCATTGCCGCCTTACCATACACGGCTGCGCTTGGATTGTCTGACGGTTTGGCTCGTCGGATCGCGCGAAACACGCAGCTCATTTTGCTCGAGGAATCGAATCTCGCGAAAGTGAGCGATCCGGCAGCGGGATCCGGTGCCATAGAAGATCTCACGGACAAACTCTGTGCTGCAGCCTGGACATTTTTTCAGTATATCGAGTCCATTGGCGGAGCATGGGCGGCGCTCGAACGCGGATTGATTCAGAGTAAAGTCGCTGCCGTACGTTCTGAACGCGAGCAGGCGGTGGCAAAACGCAGAGACGCATTGACTGGCGCGAGCGACTATCCTGATCTAAATGAAGCTCCGGCAACTACGCTCGATGCAGCCCCTGTATCACCATCAAAAGAGGCGGACCCGGCGATTACCACGGAAGCCTTTCCGCGCATTCGCCTTGCTGAACCGTTCGAACGCTTACGCGACGCTTCCGACCGAATGTTGGAAACAACTGGCAGCCGTCCAAATGTCTTTCTTGCCAATCTAGGAAAGGCCTCTGACTTCACCGCGAGGACAACCTATGCCGGGAATTTCTACGCGGCCGGCGGCATCGCGCCCGTCATCAATGACGGTTTTAAGGACCAGGCGGAGATGATCGCCGCTTTTAAAGCGTCCGGCGCAAGGCTCGCTTGCCTGTGCTCGTCGGACAAGGTCTACGCCAGCGACGCAGCGCAAGCGGCCAAGGCGTTAGCGGCCGCGGGCGCGGTCGTTCAGCTTGCCGGCCACCCCGGAGAGAACGAGGCTGCATGGCGACAGGCGGGCGTTAAAACCTTTATTTATACGGGCTGCGACACGCTTGCGACCCTGCAGGCCACGCATGATATTCTGGGCGTCAGATGAGTCAGGTGCCCGATTTCACGAAGATCGACTTCGCCGACACAGCTCAGCCTGGTGTCGCGCGAGACTCTGAATCCTGGACGACCCCGGAAGGCATTGCCGTAAAGCCGCTTTACACTGAGCAAGACCTCGCGGGGCTGGATTTTCTGGATACTTATCCGGGCAGGCCGCCATATCTTCGCGGCCCCTACCCTGCGATGTACGCGGCGCAGCCCTGGACCATCCGGCAATACGCCGGTTTCTCGACAGCAGAAGATTCGAACGCGTTCTATCGGCGCAATCTCGCGGCAGGGCAGAAAGGTCTGTCGATCGCCTTCGACCTTGCCACACACCGAGGCTACGACAGCGATCACCCACGTGTGTCCGGAGACGTTGGCATGGCGGGTGTGGCAATCGACTCGATTTACGACATGCGCACGCTGTTTTCAGGCATTCCGCTCGACCAGATGAGCGTGTCGATGACCATGAACGGCGCAGTGCTGCCGGTGCTCGCGCTTTATATCGTCGCTGCGGAGGAACAGGGCGTTGCGCACCAGAAGCTCTCCGGCACGATCCAAAACGACATTCTCAAAGAATTTATGGTGCGTAACACCTATATCTATCCGCCCGGACCAAGTCTTCGCATCATTTCCGACATCTTTGCTTTTACGTCGGCAGAAATGCCCAAGTTCAATTCGATTTCGGTGTCCGGCTATCACATGCAGGAAGCTGGCGCGACGCAGGATCTCGAGCTCGCCTACACGCTTGCGGATGGCGTCGAATATGTGCGGGCCGGATTGAAGGCCGGGCTCACCATAGATCAGTTCGCTCCGCGCATTTCGTTTTTTTGGGCGATCGGCATGAACTATTTCATGGAGATCGCCAAGCTGCGCGCGGCCCGCATGCTGTGGGCGAAGCTGATGAAGCCTTTCAATCCTGAAGATTCGCGTTCCCTGTCCCTCCGCACTCACTGCCAGACTTCAGGCTGGTCGCTGGCTGCCCAGGACGTTTTCAACAACGTTTCGCGCACCATGATCGAGGCGATGGCGGCAACGCAGGGTCAGACACAGTCGCTGCATACCAACGCGCTCGATGAGGCCCTTGCCTTGCCGACGGATTTCTCCGCCCGCATCGCGCGCAATACACAGATCGTTTTGCAACAGGAGGCTGGCGCAACGCGCATCGTCGACCCCTGGGGCGGCTCATATTATGTAGAGCGGTTGACCTACGAACTAGCGCGCAAGGCTTGGGGCCATATCGAAGAAGTTGAGGGCTTGGGTGGCATGGCGAGCGCGATCCAGGCCGGCATTCCCAAGCTGCGCATCGAGGAAGCTGCAGCGAAGACGCAAGCGCGGATCGATGCACGCGTGCAATCCGTTATCGGGGTGAACAAATATCCTCCCGCTGACGAAGCCCCCATCGAAGTGTTAAAGGTTGACAATTCCGCTGTGCGGCAGAAGCAGCTCGAGAAGCTTGCACGACTGAAAGCCGAGCGCGATCCTGGCCTATTGAAAGAGGCGCTTGATGCGCTCACCCGCGCGGCCGATCGAGGCAACGGCAATCTGTTGGCACTCGCTGTCGATGCCGCGCGCGCCAAAGCGACGGTTGGCGAAATCTCCTCGGCGCTCGAAAAGGTCTTTGGCCGTCATCGCGCAGAGATCAAGGCTATTACCGGGGTCTACAAGCGGGAGGTCGGGATGACCGACGCCGTCGAACGAGTTCGCAGCGCAGTCGAGGCATTCGAAACCGCCGAGGGCCGCCGACCACGCTTGTTGGTCGCCAAAATCGGACAGGATGGCCACGACCGCGGTCAGAAGGTAATTGCTTCGGCCTTCGCGGATCTCGGTTTCGACGTTGACATCGGACCTCTGTTTGCGACGCCCGCGGAGGCGGCGCGGCAGGCAATCGAGAACGACGTGCACATTCTTGGCGTATCCTCATTGGCTGCAGCCCACCTGACGCTGGTGCCAGAATTGAAGTCCGAGCTTACCAAGCAAGGTCGGGGCGACATCATGATCGTGGTTGGTGGCGTGGTGCCGCCCCAGGATTACGAGGCCCTCCTGCAGGCGGGGGCTGAGGCCATATTCCCCCCGGGCACGGTAATTGCCGAGGCCGCCGAAAAACTCCTGAAGACTCTGAACAAACGTCTCGGTCACGGCAAAGAGGCGGCCGAGTGAGTGCAGTCACCGTCCGCGCGGCCGCAGCCGCAGTTTGCGGGCTATCGTTATCCGCTTGTGTTGATTCTTCGGGTCCGATTCTGACCGACGCACGCCCGCTGTTCGGCCAACAGCTGCAACTGCAATTCTATACGCTACGCAAGGGCTTCGCGGATGAGCCCGAGCAAGCCTCGTTCAAGTGGGATGGCGAGCGATACATCCACGCCGGCGGTGGCATGACCGATATTACCGCCTTCACGGTGCACCGGCTCGAAGGCCGTGCCTATATCGTGCAGAGCGCGGCAGCCAAACGGCCAAATATCATCGAATACGCGGTCGCACATGAGCTGACCGGAGGCGTCTATCAGGTTACTCCCATCGACGAGAATGATGCCGACGGCGCTACTCGGGCGCGCAATTGTGTGCGGATTGATGATTCCCCTTGCCGGGTCACCTCACAAAAACAACTGATCGCTTTTGCACGCGCCACTGAGGCTCGGCAGAAGGGCGAAGGCGGCCTGGTCCTTCGCCTTGCGAATAGCTCGGAATCCCGGCGCTAGATATCAATGACTTCGCGCAATCTCCCACCTTCCGATCTAGTCCGGGGCATCCGCGCCGGCGACCGCGCGACTCTGGCGCGCGCGATCACGCTCATCGAGAGCAAGCGTGCCGATCACCGCAGAACAGCGCATCACCTGGTGCAGGAGCTTTTGCCACACACGGGAAAGGCGGTTCGCCTCGGTATCACCGGCGCACCGGGTGTCGGCAAATCCACGACAATCGACGTGCTTGGCACTTACCTCACTGGCAAAGGGCATAAGGTCGCCGTGCTTGCGGTCGATCCGTCTTCGACTCGCACAGGTGGTTCAATTCTCGGGGACAAGACGCGCATGGCGGGACTCTCAAGCGACCCCAACGCATTCGTCCGGCCATCGCCGTCTTCCGGCACGCTCGGTGGTGTCGCTGCCAAGACACGCGAAACAATGCTTGTATGCGAGGCTGCCGGCTATGATGCGGTGATGGTCGAGACCGTTGGCATCGGCCAATCAGAAACCGCAGTTGCCGACATGACCGATTGTTTTCTTGTTCTGATGCTGCCGGGTGCCGGGGATGAATTGCAGGGTCTCAAGAAAGGCATCGTCGAACTTGCCGATATGATCGCGGTCAACAAGGCCGACGGCGACAATATTGAGCGAGCCCGGCTGGCAGCGGCGGAATATCGTGCGGCACTCAATATCCTGACGCCGCACTCAGCGACATGGTCGCCGCCGGTCGTCACCTATTCTGCGCTCGCTCAACACGGCATCGCCGAACTATGGGCTCAAGTTCTGTCGCACAAAGCAAAAATGACGGAATCGGGCGAGTTGGCGGCGCGACGGCGAGACCAACAGGTCAAATGGATGTGGACGATGCTCGAAGAGCGGCTTACCGCGCGGCTGCGCAGTGACGCGGCTGTGCGCGCGAAATTGCGGCAGTCCGAAGCGCAGGTCGCCGCGGGAAAACTTGCGCCTATGCTCGCGGTCGAAGAAATTGCGCAACTGCTGGGCGTCTGATGGCCGCAACGATCCTTGTCACCGGCTTCGGGCCATTTCCAGGCGCCCCTTTCAACCCGACAGGAGCACTGGTCGAAAAGCTGGCCCGGCTACGCAGGCCCCTCCTGGCCGATGTGACAATCGTGCCCCATATCTTTCGGACCAGTTACGCCGTTGTTGATGAAGAACTCCCAAAGCTGATCGCAAAGCACAAGCCCGATGCGCTTCTCATGTTCGGGCTCGCCACCCGCGCAAAGGTGGTCCGCATCGAAACGCTCGCACGGAATGCGCTGACGTCCTTTCCAGACGTCTCAGGTCATACATTGAACAGGCGGTCGATTGTCGGTGGCGGGCCTTCTTCCTTGTCGATGCCCGCGCGGCCTCGACATTTGTTCGCTGCCGCCCGCAACGCACGAATTCCCGTCTTGGTCTCGCGCGACGCGGGTCGCTACCTGTGCAATTATCTATGCTGGCGCGCAACGGAGGCGGCCGCGCAAAATGGCCCGCGTTTTACAGCTTTCGTGCACGTGCCTCTCATTTCGCGCACCGTTCGAAAGTCGGGAAAACGCGGGATTTTGACGCTCGACGATCTTTCGCGTGCCGCAGAGCAATTCCTGGTTGTTCTTGCAACTGCAACGCAACGAACGCCACGTTTAGGCCGGAAAGCCGCTATAGTGGCGCAGTCATGACCTTCAATCCTCGCTCTCAATCAAGAACTATCGTGATGCTCATCATACTGTTCGTCTTTCTCGCACCCATTCTCGCACGCGCACTCATCTACACGATCGGCAACAACCCGCGCTCATGGCGGGAGGCCGACTGGTCGAGCACGAGGAAGCTGCCCTTGGCAAGTGACTTTCAACCCGCCCGTATCGTCGTGTTCACCGGCACGGCGGGTGCCTGGAAAGGCGTCTTTTCGGTGCACAGCTGGATCGTGCTGAAACGCGCCAATGAAATGCGCTGGACTCGCTATGACGTCGTTGGCTGGGGCAATCCCGTGCGCGTGAACAACTGGCCGGTCGACGGCCGCTGGTATGGGAACGTGCCAGTGACGCTAGCAGATATCACCGGCCCCGAGGCTGAAAGGCTCATTCCGCGCATCGAAGAGACCGTAAAGGCCTACGACTATGCGCATGCCGGCGACTACCGAATTTGGCCGGGGCCGAACAGCAACAGCTTCATCGCGGCCGTTCTGCGCGCCACCCCGGAGTTGGGCGTGATGTTGCCGCCAAACGCGGTTGGGCGCGACTTCCGGGACAGCTTTTATGCGGGACTAACCGACAGCGGAACGGGCCTCGAGATCAATCTGCGCGGGTACTTGGGAATTAAAGTGGGGTGGGTCGAAGGGGTCGAGGTCAATCTGTTGGGCCTGGTTGCCGGGTTCGACCTGCGGCATCCGGGTCTCAAATTGCCCGGCTTCGGCCGTATCGGCCTGGAACCGCCGGTAACAACCGCGCAAGCGCGTTGAAGCGACCCGATCTCACGGCGATTTGTCGTGCGGAACCTTTTGCCAGGATGACGTGGTGGCTCGCGCCATGGCAACTTGGCCAAGTTGAGGCTGCCGATGCGCGATACGGCTCCATTGCTCGACAAGATTCGCTTTCCCGCCATCCGCCGCGGCAAGCTTGAAACGCTGCAGGTCAATGTTGGCTACCGCTGCAACCAGTCCTGTTTCCACTGCCACGTCAATGCGGGTCCTACCCGAACCGAGGAGATGACGAGCGAAATCGTGGGTCTGGTGCTGGAATTTATTCGCCGTCAGAAGATTGCAATCCTCGACATCACGGGCGGCGCGCCCGAGCTCAATGCACACTTTCGGAGATTGGTTCAGGAAGCGTGCAGGCTCGGCACTAAGGTCATCGACCGCTGCAATCTCACGATTCTGGAACAACCTGGCCAGGAAGACCTCGCGGAATTCCTGGCGAGCGAGCGCGTCGAGGTGGTCGCGTCAATGCCATGCTACCTACGAGACAATGTCGAGCGTCAGCGTGGCAAGGGCGTGTTTGATGCTTCGATCCGCGGCCTCCGACGCCTCAATGCACTCGGCTACGGGCGCGATCCGACACTGACTCTCAACCTCGTTTACAATCCGCAGGGACCATCGCTGCCTCCACCGCAGGGTGCGCTGGAAGCCGATTACAAGCGGGTGCTCTGTGACCAATATGGCATCTCGTTTAATAGACTTTACGTCCTCGCCAACATGCCAATCCAGCGCTTCGGCTCTACCCTCGTTACGAACGGCGAATTCGAAAGCTATCTTGGTCTTCTCCAAGATGCCCATCTCGACGCCAACCTTGACGGCGTTATGTGCCGCAACCTGATTTCGGTTGATTGGCGCGGCTATATCTACGATTGCGATTTCAACCAGATGCTCGATCTGCCGATGTCGCGGGGGCCACACCGCCGTGTGCACCTCGCTGATCTGCTGGACGATGATATCGACGGCAATCCGGTTCGTGTCGCAGGCCACTGCTACGGCTGCACCGCGGGCCAGGGCTCAAGCTGCGGCGGCGCGCTGAAAGAGGCGGCGGAATGAGCGACACGAGATTATCGATCATCATGCCGGTGCTGGACGAGGTCGCGAATATCGAGCAAGCTTTGGCGGCGCTGAAACCTTACCAGGCGCGTGGCGCTGAAGCGATTGTTGTGGACGGAGGGAGCCGCGATACCACGCTTGCCCTCGCCCGTCCTTTTGCCGATCGCGTTTGCGCCGCATCGCGCGGCCGCGCAATGCAGATGAATGCCGGTCGCGCCGTTGCGCTTGGCGAGGTTCTTCTGTTCCTGCACGCAGATACCCGCCTTCCGGATAATGCGGACACCCTTCTTCTTGATGGCCTTGCGCGCTCCGGTCGCGTCTGGGGACGCTTTGACGTGCGCTTTGATTCTGGTGGGTTGCTTACTCTGGTCGCGGCCATGATGAATCTGCGCTCGCGCTTGACCGGCATTGCTACCGGTGATCAGGCCTTGTTTGTCACTCGTGCCGCGTTCGATGCCGCCGGGGGTTTTCCGCCAATTCCGCTTATGGAAGATATTTCGTTGTCGAAGCATCTGAAGCGCATCGGACCGCCGCTTTGCCTCCGCGCACGTGTTACGACCTCAGCACGCCGCTGGCAGGCAAACGGAACCCTACGGACGATCCTGCGGATGTGGCGGCTGCGGCTGGCCTACTTCTTCGGCGCCGACCCCGCGCGGCTTGCGCGACAGTACGGCTATGCCTCCGCCGAACAATAATTTTGCCTCGATTGCTGTTCTGGCGAAAGCTCCAATTCCCGGGCTCGTCAAAACTCGTCTTATTCCGACCATTGGCGCCCATGCGGCGGCGGTGTTGCAGGAGCGCCTGACGGAGCGCGCGGTCGCCACCGCCCTCGCCGCCAATGTAGGACCCGTCACGCTGTGGTGCGCGCCTAACAGCACGCACACCTCGTTTCTCAACCTGGTCGCGCGTTTGCGCATCACTCTCAGGCCCCAGCCTGATGGCGATCTGGGAGCGCGCATGCTCGCGGCAACGGCCGCAAGTCGCGGACCCGTGCTGGTTATGGGCACCGACTGCCCTGCTCTGACAGATATCCATCTTCGCAGCGCAGCCGATGCTCTCCGCGATGGCACAGATGTCGTTCTGATTCCCGCCGAAGACGGCGGCTATGTCCTGATCGGCACGCGTTCCATGCAACCCACACTATTCGCCGACATGAGGTGGGGGACGGAAACTGTTCTCGCCGAGACCCGCGCCCGCGTGATCGCGCAACGGCTCGTCCTGGCCGAGCGCCCTCCTCTATGGGACGTTGACACCGAAATCGATCTGGCGCGGCTTGAGCGCGAGTATCCCGAGCTGCGACTGTGATTTTTGCTTGCGCTATTGCACGCGTATCAGGACCAGACCCAGGACAATCAAGCAGGCAGCAACCACGCGCACGACTCGCAACGGTTCCTTGAGTACCAGCACCGCAATGGCCGCGCCAAACAAGACGCTCGTCTCACGTAGCGCCGCAACAATCGCGATGGGCGCGACCGTCATGGCCCAGATCGCAATTCCATAGGAAAGGAGTTGCAAGGCGCCGCCGGCAAAACCGCGCTGCCAGTAGCGATGCATTGCGGGGAGGACCTTGCGACCGTCGCGGTATAGTGCGTAAGGCACCATCACGACCGCGATACCAACAAACAACCAGAGCGAATAGGCATTGGGATTGACGGAAAGCCGCGCACCGATGCCATCCACGACAGAGTACGCACAAATTGTCAGCGCGGTGAAAAACGCAAAGCCGACGGCGCGCAGATCGATTTGTCTGAACTCGCGGCCGCCGCCGGCCGACAGCAGAAACACTCCCGCCACCAGTGCAAAAATCCCACTCCATCCAGTGGAACTCAATCGCTCGCCGATAAAAACCGCGGTGGCAGCCGCCGTCATCAGTGGAGCAGAGCCACGGGCGATTGGATACACCTGACCAAGATCGCCGGTGCGGTAGCTCTCGATCAATGACGCGAAGTAGACGAGATGGATCGCGATCGAAGCGATCAGCCAGGGCCAAGCGGCCCACGCCGGCAAGCCCACCAATGGCAGTAACAACAATGCCACCAGACCCGCGCCCACCGAAATCAATGTCGTGGTGGATAGCGGATCGAGGCCAACCTTGATCAGCGCGTTCCAGCCTGCATGGCAGGCAGCGGCAAACAAAACGGCAATGAAAACCGCATTTTCCATTAGCATTCGAAATCGGTCATTCGACGAAAGAAGGGGGTAAAAATCCGGGTCAGGAAGTCGACGCGTTGCCGCTCGATCTGCTGCGACGCGAAGGGAACAGCAATTTTATACCGGCCGTTCCTTTAGTGACTAGCCGTCCGCGCTGGGCCAGAGTATCGTTTCGGAAACGACAAAAAAATTCTGCGTCACCTGGGAGAGGAAACTATGGGACAATCACGTCTATCGCGTCGTGCCGTTCTCAAGACTGCCGCCCTCGGCTCCGCAGCGGTCATTACCGCACCTTATGTAAGCGGCGTCCATGCCGCGGGCTCTTTGACCTTGGGATGCTGGGATCACTGGGTGCCGGGCGCTAACAAGACACTCGATAAAATCTGCAAGGAATGGGGCGAAAAGAACAAGGTCGATGTCCATATCGACTACATCACCTCCCAAGGCGAGAAAGACAAGCTGACCGCCGCCGCCGAAGCGCAAGCCGGCACGGGTCACGACATCATGTCCCATCGCGATTGGAATATTCAGATCCATCAACGCCTGCTGGAACCGCTCGACGATGTCGTCGGTCAGCTCATTAAACAGTACGGCCCAATCAGTCCGGTCGCCGAATATCTCGCCAAGATCAAAGGAACGTGGCGCGGCGTCCCGACGGCGGTCGGAAGTCAGGTTAAGCCGTGTCAGTCGCGCTTCGATCTCTATAAAGAGCACTGCGGCGTGGATCTGGTCGACATGTTCCCGGCGGACGAGTCCAAATACGACAAGGCCAAGACCGATAAATGGACCTGGGATCTCTATCTCGAGTGCGCGCAGAAGCTGCACAAGGCTGGTTATCCGGTCGGTCTGCCGATGGGGCAGACCAGCGACGCGGTCGATTGGGTCGGCGCGCTGTTCAAGTCTTTCGGCGTCGTGATGATCGACGAGAAAGACAACATCAAAGTCAACTCGAATGAAACCCGTGCTGCTTTGGAATATCTAAAGAAGCTGATGGCGGTGAATCCACCTGAGGTCTACGCGTGGGACGACGCCGGCAATAACCGGTGGATCATTTCCGGCAAGGGCTCGGGCATCATGAATCCGCCAAGCTCGTGGGCAGTCGCCAAGCGCGACAATATCAAGGTCGCGGAAAACATCTGGCATCACGCCATGCCGAGCGGTCCGAAGGGCCGTTTTGTCGGACAGCTCCCGCAGTTCTACGGACTATGGAGTTTCTCGAAGAATAAATCTGCAGGCAAAGATCTCCTGCTCCATATGTCGCAAAAAGAATCGATGGCCCAATTGGTTGCTGCCTCGAGCGGTTACGACCTGCCGTCGTTCAGGAGCATGTACGACTTCGAGACCTGGAAGACGGTCGAGCCGCCGAAGGGCGTCGTCTACAGCTATCCGCCCAGGGCCGATGAGCAAACCTCGATGTTCGGCGCACCCGCGCGTTCGGAAGTTGGTGCCCAGATGTACAACCAGGCCATCAACACCGTGATGGTATCCAAGTTCACGCAGGGCAACGAAAAGCTCGACGACGTCATCAAGTGGGCGGAGAAGGAGCTCGAAGGCGCGCTGCGCGCGTGATCTGGCTTTGTCATCAACGCGTGTGTCGACCGTTTGGCCGGCATACGCGGCGTTCACCGGCGGGCGGCAGCCGTTAGCAGGTTGAAGACAGCCAAATGGCGGATACAGTTCATACTTGGGTCCCAAGCCTGCAAACTGCAGGCGCGCGTCCATCGACACGTCGCGGGCTTGGGAAATTCCTGCGCCAGCGTTCGACCATTGCCTTCCTGATGTGTCTGCCGCTGATCGTGATCATCTTCAGTCTTGTCATCTACCCGGCGTTCTATTCGATTTACCTGTCGATGCTGAACAAGGCGCAGACGCGCTTCGTCGGCCTGGGCAACTTCAGCTTTCTTCTCTCCCGAGACGTTTTCTGGATGGTCGTGTGGCAGTCCGCAATCTTTGCGCTCTCTGCCGTGTTCTTCAAAGCAGTTATCGGCTTGATCACGGCCCACCTGATCAACAATCTGCCTGCCAAAGGTCAGCGAAAGTGGCGCGGCATGCTGCTGGTGCCGTGGGTCATCCCATTGGCATTGTCGTCGCTGGGCTGGTGGTGGCTGTTCGATCCCACCCACTCCGCTTTCAATTGGATACTGAAGAGTCTCGGCTTCAATGAAATCGCGTGGCTGAGCGATCCCTATTGGGCCCGGTTTTCGGTGATCCTTGTGAATGTGTGGTACGGCGCGCCGTTCTTCCTCATCATGTATCTGGCCGCGTTGAAATCAGTCCCCGAGCAGCTCTACGAAGCCGCGGCAATCGATGGCGCAAATGCCTGGCAGAAGTTCATCCACATTACGCTGCCAATGATGCGCAACATTATCGCCATCACCGTGCTGTTCTCGCTGATCGTCACGTTCGCCAACTTCGATATCGTCCAGATCATGACCGCAGGCGGGCCTCGCAACATGACACATGTGTTTGCGACCTATTCGTTCCTGCTTGGTATTCGTTCCGGGGACCTGCCGCTCGGCGCCGCAACATCTCTGTTCATGTTTCCGATCCTTGCGATCGCGGCCATTTTCATCCTCCGCGGCGTACGTAAACGCGGGAGGGACATCGCATGACCTCAATCGCGGTTGCAGTTCCGAGATCGACCGGCGCACGGCGCAGCCTCAAGCGTAGCCGCCGATGGGCCCTGATCACCTCGTACGTATTTCTGGTGATTTTTGCCATCTTCTTCCTGATGCCTCCCTACTACATGATTGTGACCTCGCTTAAGAGCGACGCCGAGGTTGCGCACATGGCGACCAACCCCTGGATCATCGCCAACGGGATCACGCTCGACCAATTCAAGCTTCTTTTCACCCAGACCGATTTCCTGATCTTTTTCAAAAACACCGCAATCGTGACGGTCTCCGTCGTTGTCATCACAATGGTTGTGAGTGTGCTCGCAGCGTTCTCGCTCGGCCGCATGCGATTCTGGGGTTCCAGCATTCTCGCCACGGGAATTTTTCTCACCTATCTCGTGCCTGACACCTTGCTGTTCATCCCGCTGTTCCAGATCGTGAAAGCCATCGGACTGCTCAACTCCTATTGGGGCATGGTGCTGGTCTACCCGACGCTCACCGTGCCCTTCTGCACCTGGATCATGATCGGCTATTTCCAGTCGATCCCGAAGGAGCTTGACGAAGCGGCGCTCATCGACGGCGCCGGCCACATGCAGATGCTGCTGAAAATTTTCATTCCGGTCGCGCTGCCGGGCATTATAGCGGCGACCATCTTCGCTTTTACGGTGTCATGGGCGGCTTTCGTGTATCCGATGGCGTTTCTTTATTCGGCCGATCAGCAGGTTCTTACTGTCGGGACAGTCACGAGCCTGATCCGCGCTGACGTCTACAAGTGGGGCATGTTGATGGCTGGCGCGCTGGTCGCAGCCGCCCCGCCGCTCGTGATCTACGCCTTCCTCATGGACTACTACATCGCCGGATTGACCTCCGGCGCCACCAAGGGCTGAACATTATGGCCGAAGTCGCGTTGCGTCAGGTCGTCAAGAAATTCGGCGATATCGAAGCTGTACGCTCGATTGACCTTGATATCCCCGACAACGAATTCGTCGTGCTGGTGGGGCCTTCCGGCTGCGGCAAGAGCACGACCTTGCGCATGATCGCCGGCCTTGAGGAAGTTACCTCCGGCGAGATCTGCATTGGCGGGGAGATCGTCAATGATCTGCCGCCGAAGGATCGCGACATCGCGATGGTGTTCCAGAACTACGCGCTCTACCCGCATATGACAGCGTTCGAGAACATGTCGTTCGGTCTGAAGCTGCGCAAGTTCTCCAAAAGCGAGATTCGTCAACGCGTGGAGCACGCCGCCCGCATTCTGGACATTACAGAGCTTCTTGACCGCCGTCCCAAGGCATTATCCGGCGGTCAGCGCCAGCGGGTGGCCATGGGTCGCGCGATTGTCCGTAATCCCAAGGTTTTCCTCTTCGATGAGCCACTGTCGAATCTGGACGCGAAGTTACGCGTGCAGATGCGCACGGAGATCAAGCGCGTCCACCAGAAGGTGAAGACGACAACGGTTTACGTCACCCATGACCAGGTTGAAGCAATGACGCTTGCCGACCGCGTGGTGGTCATGAACCACGGCCGGATCGAGCAGATCGGAACGCCGCAGGAGCTTTATCATCAGCCCCGCACAAGGTTCGTCGCCGGTTTCATCGGTTCACCGGCGATGAATTTTATCCCCTGCCAGATTGAGCAGAATGGCGCCGGCATGCGTGTGCGCGTTGCCGACAACATCGCCTTGCCCGTTCCTACCGGCCGTTCGGCGCGCTACCAGCCATTTATTGGAAAACAGATCACCCTTGGTCTGCGGCCGGAACACATCACCGAACCGCGGCACAACGGCCGCAACGATGGGTGCGACTTTGCGGTGACCCTGGACGTCGTCGAGCCGCTTGGCATGGAGACGATGGTCTTCTTTACCGTGAATGGCGTCGAAATTTGCGGCCGCGTCGAACCCAGCAGTGCGGCCGATGCGGGCGCCACAATGCGACTGCACGCCAACGTCGATCATATGTATCTGATCGACCCCTCGAACGGTGAAGTAATCTAGCGCGAGTTTTCTGATTTACGCTTTCGCCGCCGCCGGCGCCCATAGTTTCGGCCCGGCTCGTTGATATTGCGGCGGTCGATACACCTCGGCGCCGAGCGTCTTGGCAGCGTGCCAGCCCCAATGGGGGTCGTCGAGAAAACTACGCGCCATAGACACTAGATCGGCCTGCCCGCTGGCGACAATTTCCTCGGCGTGCTGAGGCTTCACAATCAAACCCACTGTGCGGGTTGGAATGCCAGCCTCCCGCTTTACCCGCGCAGCGATTGGCACGTTGTAGCCCGGCTCAGTGGGATTGCGGATGTCCGCGGCGACGCCACCAGATGAGATGCAGATAAAATCGATTCCCTCCCCTTTCAGGGCCCTGGCGATCGCCACAGCATCGTCGGGAGTAAGTCCGCCTTCTCGCCAATCGCTGCCGGTGATGCGCGCGCCGAGCGGCACCGTTCTTGGCACCACTGCGCGCACCGCGCGCGCAATCGACAACGGAAAGCGCATGCGGCTCTCGAATGAACCCCCATATTGGTCGGTCCGTTTGTTGGAAATTGGAGACATGAAACCATGGGCTATGTAACCATGGGCCATGTGAAGCTCGATCTCGTCGAAACCGATACGAAGAGCACGTTCGGCGGAAGAGACAAACGCCGCACGGACTCGCTCCATATCCGCTTCGGTGACTTCGCGCGGCGTGTGCCATCCCTCGCCGAACGGAATAGGCGACGCCGCGATCGTAGGCCATGGATCTTCTTCAGGCTTTAACGGGGCGGCGCCCTCCCACGGGCGCTGGGCAGAGCCTTTGCGGCCGGAATGGGCAATCTGGATGCCAAACTTGGCATTGCCCATGCGCCGCGCCTGCGCGACTACGCGAGCGAGCGCTGCTTCATTGTCATCGGAGTACAAGCCAAGGCAACCATGCGTGATGCGGCCATGCCTTTCGACATGGGTGGCTTCCACAATCACCAATGCGGCGCCGGAATGGGCAAGCATCCCCAGATGCATGAGATGCCAGTCATTGGCGCAGCCATCGTCTGCGGAATACTGGCACATCGGCGAAACAACGATGCGATTGGCGAGTTCGAGGTTCGCCAGGCGAAACGGCGTGAACAAGGTACTTGGCATGGGAGGGATTCGACTCTGGCTGGGAAGCGCCGGATTTAGCGCTGCTGGATGGATTTCAGATAGGCAATAATTGCACCCACATCAATCGGCAACCATCGGCTTACCTACGTGGGAGGCCGCAAATCTGCGCGGGGAGCAAAAGCGGATGCGCGACCGGCAAGCGCGGCCCAGATTGCGGCAACGCGCTCGGCTTCGTGGAGTTGGGACGCGAGCTGTTCCTGCGTGCAATAGCGTTTCCATCGGCCGCTGCGCTCAAGCTCGCGCATATAAGCAAGCCGCCGCCGAGCCAAAGCATGCCATTTCTCGGCGATCCTATCGATTCGAACTTCGTCCCGAACAGCTGCCATTGAATGCCCCCCGGCACTCGCCAATCCGGTACTCGACCGACGCGTAATGCATCGACGACAACCGGAAATTGCACGAAAACAACGGCACTTAGTTGGAAACCGCGATGTACTCCGATTCTAGAAAGGCTCGGCTAAAGGCGGATACGCAGCTTATTGGCAAGCTCACCAATGATGCCACGACGGAACAGAAGAACGCACGCGACGAAAATCGCACCTTGTATGACCAGAACCCATTCGCCGATCGGCGCAAGCTTGAACTGCATGACCAGGATCACGAATGCGCCGACGACCGGTCCAAAGATCGTACCAAGGCCGCCGACCAACGTCATCAGCACGACTTCACCCGACATGGGCCAATTCACGTCCGTGAGCGAAGCCAATTGCAGCACAATGGCCTTGGTGGCGCCTGCAACCCCAGCGAGCGTCGCCGACAGCACAAAGGCGACCAACTTGTATCGGTCCGTTTTGTACCCGAGCGAGATTGCGCGTGTTTCATTCTCTCGTATGGCCTTGAGAACTTCCCCAAAAGGCGAATGGATAATCCGGTAAATGAACATAAAGCCCGCAAGAAAAATGATCAGCACGACGGCGTACATCGCCATCTCGTTCCTGAGGTCGACAATTCCAAACAGGTGGCCACGCGGCACCGCCTGGATGCCATCTTCGCCGCCAGTGAATTTTGCTTGAAGAGCAAAGAAAAACATCATCTGTGCAAGGGCGAGCGTGATCATGGCGAAGTAGATGCCCTGGCGGCGAATTGCCAACGAGCCGGCGACAACGCCGCAGACGGCGGCGGTCGCCGTCCCGGTCAGTATCGCAAGCTCCGGCGAAAAGCCCCACGCTTTCGCCGAATAGGCTGAGAGATAGCTCGCCCAGCCGAAATAGAGCGCGTGCCCAAATGACAACAGACCGACATATCCGATCAACAAATTGAAGGCACAGGCAAAGAGCGCAAAACACATCGCCTGCATGAGAAACAACGGATATGTCACGAAAGGCGCGACGACGAGCGCAGCAACCATGACGATAAAGCCGATGGTCTCGCTTTGAGTGCGAAGGGCGGAGGGTTCCTTCGCGAGCGGATCGACGACCCGTTCCATCATGCCCTCCGTCCGAACAAGCCGGCCGGGCGCACCAGCAGAACAATCGCCATAATCACGAAGATCACGGTGTTCGAGGCCTCCGGAAAGAAGACCTTGGTTAGGCCCTCGATCACGCCGAGACCGAATCCGGTCACGATCGCTCCGAGGATCGAGCCCATTCCGCCGATCACAACGACCGCGAAAACCACGATGATCAGCTCGGCGCCCATCTGGGGCGAGACATTGTATATCGGCGCTGCCATCACGCCGGCAAAGGCGGCAAGTGCCACGCCAAAACCGTAGGTGAGCGTGATCATCCGGGGCACGTTGATGCCGAAGGCGCGCACAAGCGCCGGATTCTCGGTGGCAGCGCGCAAATAGGCACCGAGCCGCGTCCGTTCGATAACGAACCAGGTCCCGAGACAGACGCCGAGCGAGGCGCCGATGACCCACGCGCGATAGTTGGGCAGAAACATGAAGCCGAGGTTCTGCCCGCCGCGCAGGGAGTCGGGAACCGTATAAGGCAGGCCAGCAGAGCCGAAATAATTTCGTGCCACGCCTTCGAAAATTAGCGCTAGTCCGAAAGTGAGCAACAGGCCGTAAAGGTGGTCGAGCTTGTACAGCTTCTGCAAGAAGAGACGCTCGACGATGATGCCTGTGATACCGACGATGATTGGAGCAAGAATGAGGGCAGGCCAATACCCGAGCCCGGTATACTGCAGGATAAGATAGGCAGTGAAAGCGCCCATCATGTATTGGGCGCCGTGGCTGAAATTGATGATGTTGAGCATGCCGAAGATCACGGCGAGGCCCAGGCTCAACAGCGCGTAAAACGAGCCATTAATCAGACCGATCAATAGCTGGCCAAACAGCGCGGTCGAAGGGATGCCGAAGATTTCGAACATGCGTCACCGCAGTGTCGGGGGCAGACGTTGGTCTGCCCCCGCGTTTCCATTGAAGATCAGCCGCTGACCAGCGGGCAGTTGCCTTCCTTAAGCGGTCGGAACGCTTCATCCGCCGGGATCGTCGCGCGCAGGTGATAGAAATCACCCGGATGCTTAGACTCCGATGGCGCCTTCACCTCGAGCAAATAGGCTGGATGCACCTTGCGGCCATCGGCACGGATTGTGCCTTTGCCAAACAGCGGGTCATCTGTCGGCGTCTGCTTCATTTGTGCGACCACGGCTTTGCCATCAGCAGCGCTTTTCAAGGCGGCCACCGCCTTGAGGTAGTGGGTAAGGCCTGAATACACGCCAGCCTGAACCATCGTCGGGAACTTGCCCGCCGCGCCACGTTCCGCTTGCCAGCGTTTGGTCCAGGCTCGGTTGGCGTCGTTCATGTCCCAATACCAGGTTTCCGTTAGGGTCAAGCCCTGCGCCGTTTGCAAGCCCATCGCATTGACGTCGCTCGCGAACACGAGGAGGCCCGCAAATTTCTGCCCACCCTTGACGATGCCGAATTCAGCACCCTGCTTGATCGAATTGATGGTATCGCCGCCTGCGTTGGCAAGCCCGATGATCTTGGCCTTGGAGGACTGCGCTTGCAGGAGGAAGGACGAGAAGTCATTGGTGTTGAGCGGATGGCGTACCTTGCCCAGTACCTTGCCTCCGGCCTTCTCAACCGCGGCCATCGTGTCACGCTCGAGCGCGTGACCGAAGGCATAATCCGCCGTCAGGAAGAACCAGGAATCGCCACCCGTTTTCACCAGGGCATTGCCCGTGCCATTGGCAAGCATCCATGTATCGTAGGTCCAGTGGATCGTGTTGGCGTTGCACTTGGGCCCGGTGAGATCTGAAGCCGCCGCGCCTGACACGATGAAGACCTTATTCTTGGTGTTGGTGATCTGGCTGACTGCCAACGCGACACCGGAATTCGGCGTGTCGATGATCAAGTCTACTTTGTCGACATCGTACCACTGGTTGGCAATCTGCGAGCCGATGTCCGGCTTGTTCTGGTGATCGCCGGAGATGAGTTCGACTTTGACGTTCGGATTATCTTTGGTGAAGTCGGCGATTGCGAGTTTTGCGGCGGCAGCCGAACCTGCTCCGCCAATATCCGAATACAAACTCGACATATCGCTGAGAACTCCAACCTTCACGCTCACCTGCTGGGCGTGGGCCGCTCCGCACGTGAGAACTGCAGCGAGTGCGGCCAGTCCTAGGGTTTTTCTCATAAGTGTATCCTCCGTTTTTTCTCGGTATTAGAAATTATCAGCCGCTCACAAGCGGGCAATTGCCTTCCTTTAGCGGGCGGAAAGCTTCATCGGCGGGAATTGTCGCGCGCAGCTTGTAGAAGTCACCGGGATATTTCGACTCTTCCGGCTTCTTGACTTCGAAGAGGTAGGCCGGATGCAGCTTGCGGCCGTCGGCGCGGATCGTTCCCTTGCCGAAAAGTGGGTCGTCGGTCGGCAGTTCCTTCATCTTTGCGACCACGGCTTTGCCATCGGCAGCGCTTTTAAGCGCGCTGACTGCCTTCAGGTAGTGCAAGGTGCCTGCGTAAACTCCGGCCTGGTTCATCGTCGGGACTTTGCCAGCCGCATTGCGTTCGCTCTGCCAGCGTTTGGTCCAGGCGCGATTGGAATCGTTCATGTCCCAATACCAGGTCTCCGTGAAGACAAGACCCTGCGCCGTGTTCAGGCCCAGGGCATTTATGTCGCTGGCAAACACCAAGAGGCCGGCCAGGCTCTGCCCGCCCTTCACGATGCCGAATTCCGCCGCTTGTTTGATCGAATTGATGGTGTCGCCGCCGGCGTTGGCAAGACCGATCACCTTTGCTTTGGATGACTGGGCCTGCAACAGGAATGACGAGAAATCATTTGTGTTGATGGGATGACGTACCTTGCCGAGGACCTTCCCGCCATTTGCTTCTACGACAGCCGCAGTGTCGCGCTCGAGTGCGTGGCCAAAGGCGTAATCTGAAGTAAGGAAGAACCAGGTATCCCCGCCGGTCTTCACGATCGCCTTACCAGTCCCATTTGCCAGCATCCAGGTGTCGTAGGTCCAATGCACGGTGTTGGCATTGCACTTCGCCCCAGTCAGATCGGATGTAGCGGGGCCTGAGCCCACAAATACTTTGTTCTTCTGAGCGGTAATCTGGCTGATCGCGAGCGCGACACCGGAATTCGGCACGTCTACGATCAAGTCGACCTTGTCAACGTCGTACCATTGGTTGGCAATTTGGGATCCGATGTCGGCCTTGTTCTGATGGTCGCCGCCGATCACCTCGACCTTTACATTGGGATTATCCTTCATGTAGTCGGCGGCCGCCATTTTCGCAGCAACCAGCGCACCGGGGCCGGTCACGTCGGCATAAAGGCTCGACATATCGGTAAGCACGCCGATCTTGACATTGACCTGCTGGGCGTTGGCTGTCCCGCAGGTCAAGATGACGGCAAGAGCCGCCTGGCTCATCATTCGTTTCATTGTTGCATTCTCCCTTGTTTTTTTGAGTCAGGTTTTGTTCGCTAAACACCAAGATATTCGTGAAGCTTGTCGACGTTTGCATCGAGTTCGTCATTGGCGAACTGATCCATAATCCGTCCGTGTTCCATGACGTAATACCGATCGGCAACGGTCGAAGCGAAACGGAAGTTCTGCTCGACCAGCAGAATGGTAAAGCCCTGCTCCTTGAGTGCGCGGATGGTCTTGCCGATCTGCTGAATAATAACAGGTGCAAGCCCTTCCGTCGGTTCGTCCAGCAACAATAGTCGGGCGCCGGTGCGGAGGATACGCCCGATCGCGAGCATTTGCTGCTCGCCGCCGGAAAGCTTGGTGCCCTGGCTGGAACCCAGCCGTTCCTTCAGATTCGGAAACAAGTCGAAAATGCGGTCCAGCGTCAGTCCCCCAGGCTTGACTACCGGCGGCAGCAGCAGATTCTCTTCGACATTCAGGCTGGAAAAAATGCCGCGCTCTTCGGGGCAAAGTGCGATGCCAGCGCGAGCAATATGGTTTGAAGCGCTCGCGATCAGTTCCTGGCCCTCATAACGCACGGAGCCGGCACGATTGCCGACGATCCCCATGATGCTTTTCATGGTCGTCGTCTTGCCTGCGCCGTTGCGGCCGAGGAGCGTCACCACCTCACCCTGATTCACGTCGAACGTCACGCCGTGGAGAATGTGCGACTCGCCGTACCAGGCTTGCAGATCTTTCACGGCAAGAAGCGGCGTGCCCAGGTCAAGCATGACCGACCCCCATGTAAGCCTCGCGCACTTCAGGATTGTTAGAGACTGTGTCGTAGTCGCCTTCCGCCAGAATCCGGCCCCGCGTCAGAACGGTAATGTGATGGGACAGATCGGCCACGACGGACAGATTGTGCTCGACCATCAACACGGTTCGATCGGCCGATACGCGTTTGATCAGTTTTGCCACGCGATCAATGTCCTCGTGACCCATGCCTGCAGTTGGTTCGTCAAGCAGCAGCATCTCCGGATCTAGTGCCAGCGTGGTGGCAATCTCCAACGCCCGCTTGCGGCCATAAGGAAGTTCGACCGCCAGCCAGTCGGTGACAGAAGACAAACCGACATCGGCGATCAATTGCATCGCCCGATCATTTAGATCATTGAGTACAGAGTTCGGCTGCCAAAAATCGAATGAGCCTCCCCGCTTACGCTGCAGAGCGATGCGCACGTTTTCGAGCACAGTCATGTGCGGGAAAACCGCGGAAATCTGAAACGAGCGCACCAGGCCGAGCCTGGCCACATCCGCAGGCTGCATGTCAGTAATGTCTTGACCTTTGAAGAGTATCCGCCCGTGCGTGGGGCTCAGAAATTTGGTGAGCAAATTGAAGCAGGTCGTTTTGCCCGCGCCATTCGGCCCGATCAACGCGTGAATAGTCCCCCGCCTGACGCGAAGGCTCACGCCGTTAACGGCGACAAAGCCTGCAAATTCTTTTGTGAGATCCTCAGTCACGAGGATCATCTCTTCACTCATGCGCGGCGACCCCTCAGCATCCATTCTTGGCAGGTTTTCGCGGCATGCGGCAAGGCCTACGAAAGATCAGCCTGTCCTGCTAAGTCGCTGATAATACTCGAAGGGCGGCGGTCGGGGTCAGGTGCCGCTCTTGAACCTCTTCGCTAATGCGTCCGCATTGCGGGCGAGCAGACCTACGTCGGCGCCGACCGCCACGAACAGGTAGCCCCATTCGATATACCGACGGGCTTCGTCCTCGTTGCTGGTCAGGATGCCGGCCGGTTTGCCGAGCGCCTTTAGCCGCTTGACCGCGTTTTCGATCGCCTTCTGCACATCGCCGTGCTGCGGGTTCCCCAAGTGACCGAGCGAGGCCGCGAGATCGGAAGGGCCTATGAAAACGCCGTCAATCCCCTCGACCTTGGCAATCGCTTCAATCTGGTCGAGGGCGGTACGCGTTTCCACCTGCACCAGCACGCAAATCTCGTCGTTCGCCTTGGTCAGATATCCCGGTACCCGGCCGTAACGGCTCGCCCTGGCGGCCACGGACACCCCGCGAACACCCTGGGGCGGATACCGCGTCGAAGCGACCGCGCGCTTGGCCTCTTCGACATTCTGCACATAGGGAAACAGCAGCGACTGAGCGCCAATGTCCAGCGCGCGTTTTGCCAACACGGCATCATTCCATGCCGGACGGATGATCGGCGTTGCCGTCCCGCGCTGAATGGCCTGGAGTTGCGCGACCAGATCCGGGATCTCATTGGGCGAATGTTCGGTATCGAGCAGGATCCAGTCGAATCCGCTTTCAGAAATGACTTCGGCGGCGATGTTGCTGCAAAGGCTGGACCACAGCCCGATCTGAAGTTTGCCCTGACTGAGCGCGCGCTTGAAGGAGTTGGTTTGAAATTCGACCATGCTTGTTCCCGTCATACAAATTGAATAGCGAGTCCGCCGAGCGTGCCGAAATCAGCGTGCAGCGTGTCGCCTTTCTGCGCGAATACGACGCGGGTGAACGAGCCGGCAAGAACAATATGCCCGGGCTCGAGCGCGTGCCCGTGCGGACCAATCTTGTTGGCAAGCCAGGCCACGCCGAGCGCCGGATGGCCCAGCACGCCGGCGGCCAGGCCGGTCTCCTCGATCTCCGAATTGCGGTACATGATGCCGCCCACCCAGCGCAGATCGACGTCCATCGGTCCAACCGGCCGCCCGCCCATCGCGATGCCCGCCGCAGCGCCGTTATCAGCAACCGTATCGACGATCCTGCGCTGATCTTGCAGGCGCGCATCGACGATCTCGATCGCAGGGATCACATATTCCGTCGCGCGCAAAACGTCGGTCAGCCCGACGCCAGGTCCCAACAGCCGCTTGCCCATGATGAAGGCGAGTTCGACCTCGACACGTGGCTTGCAATAGTCGGAATGCTTGACTTTGGCGCCATCGGCAATCAGTTGGTCATCGAGGATGTAGCCATAATCCGGCTCGTCGATCATCGACGATCGCTGCATCGCTTTCGAGGTAAGTCCCACTTTATGGCCGATTAATCTGGCCCCAGCCTTGACCTTACGCTGCGCAACCTCGGTCGAGATCGCATAGGAATCCTCGATGGTGATGTCAGGAAATGTGATGTGCAGCTGCGTTGCTTGCTTTCGGTCCCTCTGTGCCGCCATCAGGATATCAGCGGCTTTTTTGCGCTCGGCGTCGGACAGCATGTTTCCCTCTTGGCCGTGATCGAGGCGATCCTGTACCGGCTCTTTGAGGAAAATCAAATGGCAGTAGCGCGGCGCTCAGCCCGCCTGCGAGGCAAGCTTGCGGTTAATGAAGGCCAGAAGTCGCCCGAAGGGGCCGCGCAGAAAGGGCACATCGATCGCAAGTAGGGCCAGTCCCAACGGTACCATCCAGAAGCCCAGGAGGGGCAAGAGGATGCCGAGGATTCCGCCAACGATCAGCAGTAGGGCAATTATCAAGCGCGTCCACATGGCTCCGGGCGTTCGTGCGCGCTGAAACGCTCCTTTCGCCCAATCCGGCAGATGGCCTTCAAGGCGGTCCAATTCGCTATCGAATTTCTCGCTCCGATCCATGAAGCGACAAAGTCCGGACAGGATCGTTTGTTCCAGCAGCTCGAGTGCTGCGCGCTAGTGTCTCAGCTTCGGCTCGATCTTGAAGCTTGCCTCGGTCTTCTTTGTGATCTCATCGAGCGTGACGTCCGGTGCAAGCTCGATAAGGGTCATGCCGCCACTCTTTTTGTCGATGGTGAAGACGCCAAGATCGGTGACGACCATGTCGACCACGCCGGCCCCGGTCAGCGGCAGCTTGCAGCGGTGGAGGAGCTTGGGTTCGTCCTTGGCGGTGTGTTCCATCACCACGACGACTTTCTTCACCCCCGCGACGAGGTCCATGGCTCCGCCCATCCCCTTGACCATCTTGCCGGGAATCATCCAGTTGGCGAGGTCTCCATTTTCGGCAACCTGCATGGCTCCGAGGATGGAGAGATCGATATGACCGCCACGAATCATTGCGAACGAGTCGGCCGATGAAAAATAGCTCGTCGTCGGCAACTCTGTGATCGTCTGCTTGCCGGCATTGATGAGATCGGGATCTTCCTCGCCCTCGTAGGGGAATGGGCCGAAGCCAAGCATCCCGTTCTCGCTCTGCAGCTGTACTGTCATGCCGGCAGGAATGTAATTCGACACCAGCGTGGGAATGCCGATGCCGAGATTGACATAGAAACCATCGCGCAATTCCTTGGCCGCGCGTTCGGCCATTTGGTCGCGGGTCCAGGGCATCAGACTTCCTCTCCGGTTCCAGCCGGCGCGGCTTCACGCTTGCGCACGGTGCGCTGCTCGATGTGCTTTACCGCATTCGGCACGTGGACGATGCGTTGTACGTAGACTCCCGGCGTGATGATGTGATCGGGGTTCAGATCGCCCGGCTGTACCAAGTGCTCGACTTCGGCGACGGTCACTTTTCCGGCAGTCGCCATCATCGGATTGAAATTGCGGGCCGTCTTTCGATACACGAGATTTCCCTCGGTATCCGCCATCCACGCGTGCACGATCGAGAGATCGGCAACGATGCCGCGCTCCATGATGTAGCGCTGGCCTTCGAATTCGCGTTCCTCTTTGCCCTTGGCGATGTCGGTGCCGGCGCCGGTGCGCGTGAAGAAGGCCGGAATACCGGCGCCCCCCGCTCGGATGCGTTCGGCCAGCGTGCCCTGCGGGTTGAATTCAATCTCGAGCTCGCCCGCAAGATACTGCTGGGCGAACAGCTTGTTCTCGCCGACATAGGACGAGATCATTTTCTTGACCTGACGGGTCTCGAGCAGCAAGCCAAGGCCCGCACCATCGACTCCCGCATTGTTGGACACGATCGTCAGATTTTTAACCCCGGAATCGCGGATCGCCGTGATCAGCGTTTCGGGAATTCCGCACAGGCCAAAACCTCCGGCACAGATCAACATGCCGTCCTTGAGCAAACCAGCCAGCGCGGCTTTTGCATCGGGGTAGACTTTCTTCATGCAGGTCTTCCGCTACTTCCTCTATGCACCGAACCGGCAGAGAACATCATTCAGGCAGCCGCGCGCAAGCCTAACGTGTCGAGCCTGCAGGCGGAGTGGCAGGCGCGGCCGGCGCCGGTGACGTTGGCGGGCTAGACGGGGGCGTAACATCGGTGACCGGATTGCGAGGCGTGATGTCGCTGACGGGGTTGCGCGGCTTTTGCGGGGCTGCCGGCGCGGCAGGCGCTGCCGGGGCTGCCGTACTGGCGGGCGCGGCCGACGGCATGCTGATCGTCTTCGGCAGCGGTACGCGGTGCGGATAGTAGGTCCAGAACACGAAGAGTGCGGCGAACAACAGCGCCGAAAGCGTGGAGGCCGTCCAACGGTGGCCAAATGACAGCAGGCCACCGACCAAGGTCGTGAGAAAGACGAATACCGCCAATATGGCAACATACAGCCAATCTACTTGCGCAAGATCGATCGGCATCGAAAGTCACCTTTCCTTTCGCGATACATAAGCCAGCTTACCCAGTCCCGCGATGCGGGTCACCCTGTCGCGATATGGATCTCGTTCCGAAACGGGTTCCAAACTTTCGGGATCACGCGCTATACCTCCTTACTAATGCCTAATGTTCTCATCCTTACCGAAGTGCAGGAAGCGATGCGCGCCCGTTATAAGGCGATGCTGCTCGAACGGTTCCCGCAACTCACGATCAATGTGGTAGGGCACCACAACGACGTCGACCCCTATATCGCAGACATCGACATTTTGTTGTGCTTTTCACCCCCAATGGCTGATCACGTGGTGCGCGATGCGCCCAGGCTAAAGTGGATCCAGGCGCTCGGTACCGGCGTCGATAACATCATCGACCTGCCTTCCCTTGGCAAAGAAGTTGTGGTCACAAACGTGCGGGGCATTCACGGCCCACCCGTGTCGGAAGCGACCATCGCCTACATGCTGTCGCTTGCCCGCAATCTGCCGCGCGCGATCCGTGCACAAGATGATAACCGATGGGAACGCTGGCCGGCGCAGCTTCTGGCAGGCAAGACCGTTGGAATTCTGGGCGTGGGGCTGATTGCGGAATACCTCGCGCCGATCTGCAAAGCCCTTGGCATGAAAGTCATCGGCATCAGCACTGGCCCACGTGGAGCGAACGGGTTCGACCGCATGGTGAATCGCGACGATCTAGCGCACGTGGCTGCCGAGCTGGATTTTCTGGTTGCTCTTACACCTTTGTCCGCCGGAACGCGCGGCATCGTCGGAGCGAAGGTGTTTGAGGCAATGAAATCGACGGCCTATCTCGTCAATGTGGCGCGCGGCGGAGTGGTCGACGAGCCGGCGCTGATTGCCGCGCTGGAAAGCGACAAGATTGCCGGAGCCGCCTTGGATGTTTTTGCGGATGAGCCACTCCCCGCAAGCAGTCCATTATGGAACACCAAAAACGTGGCGATCTTCTCTCATCTCGGCGGTTACTCAGAGGGTTACGAAGATCGGGCGATGCCGACGATTGCCGGCAACATGAGCAAGTTTCTTGCCGGCGATCTCAAATCCATGATCAACATTGTCCGCAAGCCAGCCTCCTGGAGCAGCTGAACCATGCCCCTGTCGGAACGACTGAACACTCCCGTCTCCCACGCCGAGCTCGAGCGCCGTTGGCGCGCCGTGCGCGCCGCGATGGCGAAAGTGAAGATCGATGCGCTGCTGATGCAGAACAACAACGATCACATGGGCGGCTATGTGCGCTATTTCACCGACATGCCGGCGACCAACGGCTATCCCAATACGGTGATCTTTCCGCGCGAGGACGAGATGACTGTCGTCTGCCAGGGCCCTTTTGGCGGCAGCGAAGCGACGGCCCAAGGCGACCAGAGCTGGCGCGGCGTCAAACGCATACTCACCACACCCAGCTACGCATCCGCCCATTACACCAAGGACTACGATCCCGAACTTGCTGCGAGCGCGCTCAAGCCTTTCGCTCAGGGGACTATCGGCTACGTCGGCACCTACCAGATGTCTTATGCGTTGCTCGATTACGTCAAGCGCGCATTCCCCCAGGCGAAGTTCGTCGATGCCTCGGACATGGTGGACGGGATCAAGGTCATCAAGAGCGCGGAGGAAATGGAGTTAGTCAAACGCGCTGCTTTGATGCAGGACGGCGCCATGCGGGCCGCCTTCGCGGCGGTGAAGCCTGGCATGCGCGACATCGAGGTCGCGGCCGTCGCTCAGCACTTTAGTCAATGCCATCGCAGCGAGAATGGTATTTACCTCTGTGCCTCGATGCCGCTCGGCAAGCCGTCGAAATTCTCCAACAGGCATCTGCAGAACCGCATCATTCAGAAAGGCGATCAGATCGCCCTTCTGGTTGAGGACAACGGGCCCGGTGGCATGTACACCGAGCTCGGGCGCTCCTGTGTGGTCGGCGTTAAAGTGCCTCAGGAAATGAAAGACGAGCTCGAGTTCTGCAAGGCCTCACGTAAGCTGACTTTGGACATGCTCAAACCGGGTACGGCTTGCAAGGACGTTTGGGATGCCTTCAATGATTTCATGCGCAAGAACGGCCGGCCTGTCGAGGCACGCCTGTATTGTCACGGTCAGGGCTACGACATGGTGGAGCGCCCGCTGGTGCGCCATGACGAGCCGATGATTATCCAGAAGGACATGAATATCGTCGTCCATCCGACGTATATCCATGCAGGGTATCTGAACTGGCTTTGTGACAACTATCTGATCGGTGGAAATGGACCGGGCGACCGGTTGCACCAGTTCCCGGAGGAGATTGTCGAGGTCGGCTGAGGCCCACCCTACCCGGCTTGACCATCGGCGTTTCGTCGCGCAAATCTTTGCTCGTGGAGGAAACAATGAAAAAGATTTTGTATGCTGCGGCTTTTGCCGCGTTGGCTTTGGCCGGACCGGCCGCTGCCCAGGATTTCCCAACACGGCCAATCACGATGGTTATTCCGTTCGCCGCCGGCGGACCGCAGGACACCATCGGCCGTATTATCGCCCAGCGCATGAGCGAATTGCTCGGCCAGCAGGTCGTCGTGGAAAACGTTGGCGGCGCTGGCGGCATGACTGGTTCAAAGCGCGTTGCCGATGCAAAGCCTGACGGCTACACGATGGTGCTGGGCAGCGTCGGCACCCACGCGCAGAACCAGACGCTTTACAAGCGTCCCCTGTACAACGTGGTGAGCGACTTCACGCCGGTTGCTTATCTCGCCGTGACACCGATTGCGCTCATCACCCGGCCCGATCTGCCCGTGAACAACTTCAAGGAATTCATCGCCTACACGAAAGCCAACCAAGACAAGATGCAGTTTGGATCGGCCGGAGCCGGCTCGGCCACTCACCTCGGCTGCGTGGTGCTCAACAGCGCCATGGGCACAAACATCACGCATGTCCCATACAAGGGCACTGGCCCGGCGATGCAGGACCTCGTTGGCGGACGTATCGATTTCCTGTGCGAAATCATCGCTACTGCCAAGCCGCAAATCGACGGCGGCAAGGTGAAGGGCATTGCGATCATGACCAAGGACCGCTCGCCGGTGTTGCCAAACCTCGCAACGGCTGGCGAACAGGGAACGGACGTCCAGGCTTATACCTGGAGCGCACTGTTCCTGCCGAAAGGCGCGCCTGCCGACGTCGTGAAGAAGCTTAACGAAGCCGCCGCCGGTGCCATCGCGACACCGTCAGTGCAGGAACGTCTTGCCCAGCTTGGCGCGACGGTCGCAGCACCGAACGAGCGCAGTCCGCAATGGCTCGCGGACTTCGTCAAAAGCGAAGTCAAGAAGTGGGAAGAGCCGATCAAGGCGAGCGGCGTTCAGGTGGAGTGATGCGATTGCCCCAACCGGCTTGTTACCGACACGCGGGGAGCAGGAGTCAAGGATGGCCGACATCAAGATCCTCAACCCCGATGCGCTCGGCAAGCCGCTGGGGCAATACTCACACCTCACGCGCGTGAAGGCATCGGAATTTGTCTTCATCGCCGGCCAGGTGGGGGTTGATCGAGATGGCAAGGTCGTGGGCGTCGATGATTTCGACGCCCAATGCGTGCAGACCTTCGCCAATATTGAGGCCGCGCTAAAGTCCGTCGGCGCAGGCTGGGGCAACATCGTGCAGTTCACGACTTGTCTCGTGCACTCGCAAGACATTCCCAAATTCATGAAGTATCGCCTGCGCGAATTTCCGAAGATGTTCACGAACGGCGCGTATCCGCCCAACACGTTGCTGATGATTGACCGGCTTGTGCAGGAAGCGCTGCTGGTCGAAGTGCAGGCAGTTGCGGCGCTTTGAACTACGTAGCCGGCTTGTCCATCAGGCTGACGTGACCGACGACAACGCGCCAGCCCTCTGGAAATCTCACCCATGTCTGCGTCTGCCGGCCGATTTTTCCCGGTGCGGACGGGCGCTCGTACAACGTCGAGGCTACGGCAAAATCACGACCGAACGTGGTGATTATTGTCCGCGACAACTTGCGGCCGAGCGCGACCGGCGAGCGGGCCGCGCGAAACGACTTGATCTCATTGTAGCCGTACAGGATTTCTGTCGCGCCGTAGCGGACGGTCCGCGGGTCATCGCGGAATAACTCATCGAGCACCGGCACGTCGTTTGAGACCAGTGCCTTTTCGTACCGTTCAAACGCCGCCTTCACCTCGGCCACGACTTCCGGCAGATCGATCTCCATTGTTTGTACTCGCTTTCGATTCAAGTCTTCGGTGTGGCTGGCGCCCCTGCTGTGCAATGGCATAAGCTAAAGGCAAGACAAGCACGCTGCGAGTGTTCTTTGCGGCGCATGGCGGGGAGGTTTGCCGTGAAATGCGTTAGATTGCTGATGATCGTATTGGTTTTGCTGTGCCCTGCCCTCGCTGCGGCACAGGACTTTCCCAACAAGACAATCAGGCTGATCGTGCCGTTCCCGCCGGGCGGCCCCAACGACATTATCGCCCGCGTTGTCGGGCAACGCATGTCGGAGATCCTCAAGCAGCCGATTGTGATCGATAACCGCTCGGGCCAGGGTGGCGTGGTGGGCACCGACGTAGTCGCAAAGGCCGCACCGGACGGGTACACAATCGGCATCGCCAGCGCCGGTGCACTTGCGATCAGCCCGAGCATGGAGAAAGTCGCCTACGACACGCTCAGGGATCTGCAACCCATCACGCTGGTTGCAAAGGTGCCCGAGATGCTCGTTGTCGCAACCAGCGTTCCCGCGAACAACATGCAGGAACTGGTGGCTTTGGCGAAGTCTCAGCCAGGCAAGCTCAACTTTGCATCCTCCGGCCCCGGCAGCATGCCGCACCTCGCGGGCGAATTGTTCAAGCTCACCGCCGGCATCAATATCGTGCACGTGCCGTACCGTGGTGCTGCGCCCGCGGTGAACGATCTGCTCGCCCAGCAAGTGCAAATGGTGTTCCTCGATCTTCCAGTACTGCTGCCGCAAATCAAGGCCGGCAAGCTCAAGCCGATCGCCGTCGGTGCGCTGAAGCGGGTGGCGAGCGCGCCCGATGTGCCAACCACTGTCGAGGTCGGCATGGCTCACCTGCAGACCGAAAATTGGTACGGGATGGTTGCACCGGCCAAGACTCCGCCCCAGATCGTCGCCATCCTCAACAAAGCCGCGGTCGAGGCTATGAAAGATCCGATAGTGGTCGAGAAACTGGCAAGTCAGGGCGCCATCCTGGTTGGCGACACGCCGGAACACTTCCGCGGCTACATCGACAGCGAAACCAAAAAGTGGGCGAAAGTGATCGCTGACGCCGGAGTGCAAACCGAAAAAGACAAGTAAGTGGTCCGACGAATTCGCATGTCCCAGGCGGAAAATTTTGTACTGCGCTCGACCCCAACCTCGCCATTCGGGCGCAAGGTTCGCATGGCGATCGACGTGCTGGGCTTGAACGAGCGCATTACGGTCGTGCCCGCCGACCCGCTTGACGAGAGCGATACGCTGCGAAAGCAAAACCCGCTCGGCAAGATGCCTTGTCTCATCCTGCCCGACGACAGCACGATTTATGACAGCGGTATCATCATCGAGTTTCTGCAAGATGTCGCTGGCACGGATCGTCTGTTGCCCCTGCGCGGACGCGAGCGCTATCGCGCGCTGACGTTGTCGCGGCTTGCCGACGGCGTCATGGATGCCTCCGTTCTCGTGGTTTACGAGAGCCGCTTTCGTCCCGATTTGCCGCATTCGCCGCGCTGGCTCGCCCATCAGCGCGGCAAGATCCTCCGCGGGCTGACGGAGTTCGAAAGTTCGCCGCCAGACCCGAGCAAAACAGACGTCGTATCGATCGGCTTGTCGTGTGCACTCGGCTATCTCGATTGGCGCAAGCAGGTCGACTGGCGTACCGCCCATCCCGGTCTGGTCTCGTGGCTGGAACGGTTTTGCGAGTGCGAGCCGGCTTTCGATCGCACCCGCGCCAAGGACACGTGATGGAGCACACCATCGATACGGTGGCCGATGCCCCTTACTGGATGGCCACGCCCAGCAAGCCGAAGCTGAGATTGCCGGCTGGAACATGCGACGCTCATGTGCATGTCTTCGGCCCTCGGGCCCGCTTTCCCTTTGCCGAGGGGCGCGGCTACACGCCCTCTGATGCGCCCAAAGACATGTTGTTCAGGCTGCACGAGCAGCTTGGCATCCAGCATTGCGTGGTCGTGCAACCAGCCTGTCACGGTTTCGACAATTCGGTTACCGCCGATGCGACCGTGGCCACAGGCGGCTGCTACAAAGGCGTCGCCCTGGTTCCGCTGACGGTTTCGGACGCCGAACTCAAGCGGCTCGATGCCGCCGGTCTATGCGGCGCCCGCTTCCACTACATGGGGCATTTGGTGGCGGGCCCAAAAATCGACGATGTCATCGTCTTCGCCAAGCGGCTGGCCGACCTCGGCTGGCATCTGCAAATTCACATGGAAGCCTCACTGATCGCGGACTTGGCACCCGCGCTCAGACGCTCGCCCGTTCCTGTCGTGATGGACCACATGGGGCGCCTCGATGCCTCGCTCGGGCTAGAGCAACCGCCTTTCAGGGCATTGCTCGCGCTGCTGAATGACAAAAATATTTGGGTGAAAGTGAGCGGCTCGGACCGGGTCACCCGGCAAGGCCCCCCTTATGCAGACGCGGTCCCATTTGCGAAGAAGCTGGTGGCTGAGTTTGGCGACCGCTGCGTCTGGGGCACCGACTGGCCGCATCCCAATCATCCGGCGCCGGTCCCGGACGATGGCGTTCTGGTCGATATCCTCACGGAAATCGCGCCGAGCCACGCCGCGCGGCAGGCAATCCTGGTTGGCAATCCGCAGCGTTTCTATCGCTTCGCGCCGGTGCGGCGCTTGACAGGAAAGTCATCGTGACCGGCCGCCTGCAGGATCGGATTGCAATCGTGACGGGCGCCGGCTGCGTCGGTCCCGGCTGGGGCAACGGCCGCGCTATCGCCGTGCGTTTCGCCGAGGAAGGTGCCAGGATTTTCGCGGTCGACCGCGATCTCGATACCGTCAAGGAGACCATCGATCGCGTGAAGGCGGTGGGTGGTGAGCTTGTCGCCCATCAATGTGACGTTACAGGCGCGGCATCCGTCGAAGCGATGGTGAAAACCTGCCTCGATCGTTTCGGGCGCATCGACATATTGATCAACAATGTGGGCGGCTCGGCCCACGGCGGACCCGTCGAAATGAACGAAAAGGTCTGGGATGCGCAGGTCGATCACAACCTGAAGAGTGTCTTCCTGGCGTTGAAGTACGTCTTGCCCGTGATGGAGCGCCAAAAGAGCGGTGCTGTCGTCAATATCGCATCGACCTCCGGCCTTCGCTGGACCGGCGCCGCGCAGGTCGCCTATGCCGCAACAAAGGCTGGCGTGATCCAGTTATCGCGCGTGGTGGCCGTGCAATACGCGGATAAGGGCATACGCGTGAATACGGTCGTTCCTGGACAATTACACACGCCGATGGTCGAGGCGCGGCTCGCGGGCCAGCGCGCTGGCGGCGATGTGGAAGCGCTGCTCAAAACCCGACTCGAGCGAATCCCGATCGGGTTCATGGGCGATGGCCGCGACACGGCCAACGCCGCCCTGTTTCTTGTGTCCGATGAAGCACGCTTCGTCACCGGCACGGAAATCGTGGTGGATGGTGGAATGACGGCGCGCTGCGATTAGAACGGCTTTCGTTATGGCCGGGCTTCTGCCGGCCGCGATGTCCGGCACGACGCGACTTAAGAAGCCGTGTTGAACCGCTCGATGCAGGTGCGCAGGACCTCGTCGCCGGGCTTCTTCCACCAGTTCTCAGCGGAGAAAATTTCGACCTCGGTCAAGCCGCGGTAGCCGGCCTTGTGCACCAGTTCGCGGATGCGCGGCAGGTCGATGACACCGTCACCCATCATACCGCGATCGAGCAGCAAATCGCGCGTCGGCACCAGCCAGTCGCAAATATGGTAAGCCAGGATCCGGTTGTCGGCCCCGGCCCGTGCAATCTGCGTCGCGAGATCGGGATCCCACCACACGTGATAGGCATCGATAGCAACGCCTGTACCGGCGCCGAGCACATCGCATAGATCCAGCGCCTGAGCGAGTGTGCTAACGCAGGAGCGGTCCCCGGCATACATCGGGTGAAGTGGCTCGATGGCAAGCGGCACGTTGCACGCCCGCGCAAACGGCAGGATCGCGGCGAGCCCCTCCTGTATCATCTGACGCGCGGAGCCGATGTCCCGCGAACCTTTGGGTAAGCCACCGGCAACGAGAACCAGGCATTCCGCGCCCAGTGCCGCCGCCTCATCGATGGCGCCTTTGTTGTCGTCGATCGCCGCCAGCCGGCCCGCCTTATCCGCAGCAGGAAACATGCCGCCCCGGCAATAGCCTGTGACGCGCATGTCATTCGCTTTGATAACCCGAATCGATTCCTCGAGTCCGAGTGCGGAAACCTGATCGCGCCACGGATCGACGGCCTTGATGCCATGGCGCGCGCAAGCCTCTACAGCTTCGCGCAGATTCCACTGCTGACGCACGGTCGCAAGATTGATCGACAGACCGTCGGTGTTCATGCCATTCCATGCACCGCCAGCAGCTTGTTCATGCGGGCCGCGGCCAATTCGGGATCGTGCAGAACGCGGGCTTTGTCGGCGAGGCGAAACAGCTCGGCAAGATGCAGCAGCGAGCGCGCGCTCTCCTGCCCCCCGACCATGACGAAATGGTCCTGCAAGCCGTTAAGCCAGGCAAGGAATACGACACCGGTCTTGTAGAAGCGGGTCGGCGCCTGAAAGATGTGCCGGGATAACGGCACAGTCGGCTCTAGAATCCCGTGGAAGCCCTGCAGGTCACCGGCTGACAGCCGCGCCAGCCCCGCCGATGCGGCAGGCGCGATCGCGTCGAAAATACCCAAGAGCGCATCCGAATAGCCCTGATCGTCGCCGGCGATCAGTTCGGCATAGTTGAAGTCGTCGCCGGTATACATTCGTACGCCGGCAGGCAATTTCCGGCGCATCTCGATTTCCTTCTCTTTCGAGAGCAACGATATCTTCACCCCGTCGATCTTCGACGCGCTATCGTGAAGGATGCCGAGACAATTCTCCATGGCTGCGGCGTGATCGCCAGAACCCCAGTAGCCGGCAAGCGCGGGATCGAACATCTCCCCGAGCCAATGAATGATGACCGGCTCTCGCACCTGGCGCAGGATGTGTCCGTAAACCCTCGCATAATCGTCGGGGCTTTTTGCCGCTGCCGCAAGCGCCCGGCTGGCCATCACCACAAGCCGGCCGCCCATCGCTTCGATTGTCTCGATCTGCTCTTCGTAGGCGCGAATGATGTCGTCGATACGAACGTCTGGACCCGGATCGAGATGGTCGGTGCCGATCCCGCAACAGACCCTTACGCCCGGACGACCCTTTGCGGCCTCAAGGGTATGACGTATCAGCTCTCGTGCAGCCGCCCAATCGAGTCCTCCGCCCCGCTGTGCCGTATCCATTGCTTCGGCAACACCGAGGCCGAGATCCCATAGATAGTGCCGAAAATGGACGGTCTTCTCCCAATCAATCGCGGTATCGAGCCAGGGGTCGGTATCGGCCAGTGGATCCGCCACGACGTGCGCGGCCGCAAACGCGATGCGGTTGAAATTTTTGGCAGCCTCTTTGGAAGGAAAAACAATCGGCTCGCCCGTCGTATAAGGCTCAAGTTTGCGATCGGTTGTGGGTAGGACAAGCGTGGTCACGCCTTGCTCCTATATCTTGAGGTCGGGCACGTCGATCCAGCGCCGCTCTTTCCAGCTTTGCAAGCCAAGCTCTGCGAGCTGAACACCTTTGACGCCCTCGATAAGTCCGTGGTGCCAGGGCGTATCTGCGGCCACATGGCGGATGAAATCTTCCCACTGCAATTTGAAGCCGTTCTCGTAGACTATATTTTCCGGCACCTCCTCCCACTGTGACTGGAAATCCATCGTCTGCGGAACATCGGGATTCCAGACCGGCCGTGGCGTGTTAACCCGATGCTGGGTCCAGCACCGGGTCAAGCCGGCAACCGCCGAACCATGCGTGCCATCGACCTGGAATGTGACCAGGTCGTCGCGGCGCACCCGTACGCACCAGGACGAATTCATGTGCGCGATCACGCCATTCTCAAGCCTGAACGTCGCATAAGCCGCATCGTCTGCATCGGCATCATAAACCTTTCCGTTCTCATCCACTCGCTTCGGAATGTGAGTGGCGCCGAGACAGGTCACTGCCTGCACCTTGCCGAACAGATTGTCGAAGACATAGCGCCAGTGGCAGAGCATATCGAGGATGATGCCGCCGCCTTCCGAGTTCTTGTAGTTCCAGCTTGGCCGCTGGGCGGGCTGGCCCCAATCGCCCTCGAACACCCAATAGCCGAATTCTCCGCGAACCGCGAACATCCGCCCGAAGAAGCCGGCATCACGCAACATCCTGATCTTGCGCAGGCCGGGCAGAAATAACTTGTCCTGCACGACACCGTTTTTGACTTTTTTCGCTTTCGCGAGCTTTGCTACCGCAATCGCCTTGTCAAGGGCGTCGGCTACGGGCTTCTCGCAATAGATGTGCTTACCGGCCTCGATTGCGCGGGTAAGCAGATCGGCGCGCATCTGGGTCGTCGCCGCATCGAAGAACACCGTGTCATCCTGATTTTTCAGCGCCGCGTCGAGATCAGTACTAGAGCGTTCAATTCCGTAGCGCCGCGCCAACGCTGCAACTTTTTCGGCATTGCGGCCGACCAAAATCGGATCGGGCATCACCCGGTCGCCGTTTGGCAACGCCACGCCGCCCTGAGCCCGGATCGCCACGATTGAACGCTCGAGATGCTGATTAAGTCCCATGCGGCCCGTGACGCCATACATCACGATGCCGAGCCTGCGCACAGCCATGCTTGCCTCGATTAGCGGTTGAGCCAACGCCGCGCGAACCCTAAAAGACCTTGCGGCAGGAAGATGATCATCACAATAAAAACGACACCGAGCGGGATCAGATAGGGAAACTGGTCTCCGAACAAGCGGCCCAATAGCTCGCGCATGAGCTGGAAAAATCCGGCACCGACAATAGGCCCAACCAGCGTGCCGATGCCTCCTATAACGTTGAAGATCACCGCTTCGCCTGAAACCAGGAAGAAAATGAAATCAGGCGCAGCGAACCGGTTCTGTATTGCGTACAGCACGCCCGCCAGTCCCGCAAAAAGCCCTGACAACATCACCGCTACGATCTTGTAGCGTTCGACTGGATATCCGATGGCGCGGGTTCGCGGCTCATTCTCGCGAATGGATTGGAGGACCATGCCGAAAGGCGACCGCGTAATGCGTCGGAGGATCAGATATGAGGCAGCTACAACAGCCAGGACAAACCAATGCAGGGTTTCCGAATTGAAGGGAACCGAGAACAGGCCCGGAATCGCAAGCGGGGGGCGCCGGAAGTTAAGGCCATTCTCCCCGCCGGTAACTTCGGTCCAGGTGAAAATGATCACGTAGAAAATCTGACTGAAGATCAGCGTGGTGATGGCGAAATAGATGTCGCGCAAGCGCGTCGAGAAATAGGCAACGAACAGCGCGATTACTGCCGAAGCGACAAGGCCAAAGGCAAGCGCGAGCCACAGACTGGGCGGGGAGAACATGAGCAGGGCCGCCGCAGCACCATACATGCCGAGACCAAAAAAAGCTGAGTGGCCAAACGAGACCATGCCGGTGTAGCCGATCAAAAGATCGGATGACATCGCGAGCAGGCCCCAGATCAAAACCTCGGTCAGAAACCGTCGCCAGAATTCCGGCAATACCAACGGTGCAATGACTAGGAGCGCCATCACGACGCCAAAGCCGATCCAGAAAACGGCGTTATGACTCAACCTGGATCGCTTGAGCGGGATTGGTTTGTCGAGCGGCGCGGTTGTCATTTTGGTGTCGGAACAAAGAGGCCAGTCGGCCGGAACAGCAGCGTGAGGATCAGCACGATAAAGGAAACGATGACGGCTTGTGCAGGGCTGACCCAGATCGACGCATAGGCTTCCAGCAAGCTGATGAAGATTGCAGCCGCAATAGAGCCGCCCAGATTACCCATGCCACCAACGACCACGACGATGAAGGCCTTGAGCACCCAATCGAGCCCCATGGTGTGATTGACGCCGACCAACGGCCCGAACAGCACGCCGCTCGCGGCCGCCATACCAGCGCCAATCGCAAAGGCGGCCGTGTGGACCAAGGGTACGGGAATTCCCATCGCTTGCGCCATCACGCGGTCCTGCGTGGTGGCGCGGATCCAGATTCCATACTTGCCGTATTTGAGGAACATCCAGAAACCGCCAATGATCGCCGCAGAGAGACCTGCGATCACCAGGCGGTACCAGGGGTATTCGAGATGAAATAGCGTGAAGTGGCCGCTGAACGGTTCATGGATCTTGCGCGCCACCGGGCCAAACTGCCAGAGCGCATAGTTCTGCAGAATCAGTGAAACACCGAAGGTGGCCAGAATTGTCGTGAGCGGATCGCGGCCGAGCAGCGGTCGCAGTGTCGCGATCTGGATTGCGGCTCCAAGCAGCGCGACCACAAGTGTTGCAATCAAAAGCGCAAGCCAGAAATTGCCCGTCGTCGCCAGCACGACCACGCCAATATAGGCGCCGAGCATGAACAGTTCACCGTGCGCAAAATTGACCACGTCCATGATGCCGAAGATCAACGTCAGTCCAGACGCAATCAGCGCAAGGATCATTCCGGTGACGATGCCGTTCACCGTTTGAATCACGATCAGATCCCACGGAATGGCGTAAAGGATTGCGGTAAGCTCCATCCTAGACTCCCAGATACTGGTGAATGACCGCGTCATTCACCTTGAGGTCACGGGCAGCCGCATGATGGCGCACCGCGCCTTTTTCCATGATGTAGACGCGATCGCTCGCTTCAAGTGTCAGCGGCACGTTCTGTTCGACCAACAGGATGGCAACGTTATCCCGATGCAGGACATCGACGATGGTGCGGATTTGCGAAACCATCCGCGGCATCAGGCCTTCGGTCGGCTCGTCGAGCAGGATGATCTTGGGCTCCAGCATCATCGCGCGCGCAATCGCGAGCATCTGCTGCTCGCCGCCCGAGAGCGTACCCCCGGCCTGATTGCGCCGCTCCGCAAGGACGGGAAAATAGGTAAACACCTTGTCGAGCAATTCCTGCTTTCTTGCATCGGTGACGCCCTCGCGATCGAGACCGGTGCGCAGGTTTTCCATCACCGTGAGCAGTCGGAAGATCCGGCGGTCCTCGGGCACATACCCGATGCCGAGACGCGCGACCTTGTGTGAGGCCAGTCCGGTAATTGGTTGTCCAGCAAGCCGCACGCTGCCTTCGGTCGGGCGCACAAGACCCATGATGGTTTTCAGCGTGGTGCTCTTGCCGACGCCGTTCCGACCGAGCAGTCCAACCACCTCGCCCGGGCCGACGTGCAGTGTCACGCCGTGCAAGATGTGGCTCTTGCCATAGTAGGTGTGCAGATCCTCAACCGCGATCAGCGGCGGGCTATCGGCGGAGGCATTCATGTCCTGAGATAGACCTCCAGCACCTTCGGATTGCTTTGGATTTCCGCCGGCGTGCCTTCAGCCAGAACCTGGCCGTAGTTGAGCACTGTAATCCGGTCCGCTAGCCCCATGACCACCTCCATATCGTGCTCGACGATCAGGATGGTCAGATTCTTGGCGATGCTACGCACCAGTTGCACCGTATCGCGCGTCTCCGCCGAACTCATCCCGGCGGTCGGCTCGTCCAGGCAGAGCAATTGCGGCTCGGTAGCTAGCGCGATGCCGATTTCGAGGTTGCGCTGCTCGCCATGCGAAAGATTGGCGGCGAGTTCGTCGGCTTTGGCGTGGAGGCCTACGGACTTAAGCACCGCCTCAGCTTTCTCAATGAGATCGTGAAAAGCGTTGTGGTGCTTGAGCATATTCCAGGCATGCCGGCGCGATTGCGCAGCAATGCGCACGTTCTCCAGCGTTGTCGCATTCGGCAGAATGTTGGTGATCTGATAGGAGCGCGCGATCCCTTTCAGCGAAATCCTGTCAGGGGAAAGACCCGTGATATCCTCGCCGTTGAACAGAATGCGACCCGAGGTCGGCGGCAATACTCCGGTCAGGCAATTGAAGAAAGTGCTTTTACCGGCGCCATTCGGCCCGATGATCGCGCGAATTTCCTCGCGGTTAACCTGGAAATTGACGTTATTCACGGCAGTGAGGCCGCCGAATCTCCGCGTCACCCCCTCGGTGCTGAGCACGGGGTTTTGTGTGCCCGCCCCGGCCTTGTTGGCCGGGACGGCAGCGTCAACAGCAGGCTGCATCGAAACTTAGGTCGTGGCGAACTTGCAGGCCGGCGGGAAGAACGTCTTGTCGCCGGCTATCGTTTCTAGAATGCGATGCTTCCCGTCCTTGATGTCGAAAATGACCTGCAACGGGAACGCCTGGTGATCTTCCTTGCGGAGCAGTTTGTCGCCGGTCGGGAAGTCGTCACTCAGCTTCATCTGCAGGCCTTCGAGCGCCTCGATCAGCTTCATCGTGTCTTCGCGGCCGCGGAATTTCGACTTCTCCATGCCGACTTTGAGCGCGTTCATAGCTTCAAAGTTCGATTGAACGTAGCGATCCGGCAGCGGTCCCGAGGGATCGATCTTTGCCAGGCGTTCCTTCGCCTCGTCAAAGAACTTCTTGTGCTGCGGTGTATCGAACGGGCCTGCCTGGACTGGGATGTACCGGTTGATGCCGACAAAGCCCTCGATCTTGTTGCCGAGCGCGGGAAGGTTGGTGGATTCCGCGATCGCTCCGTCGCCGGCCCATTTGTACTTCTTGGTCAGGCCTAGATCATAGGCCTGGTTGCCGATGGTCACGCCGTCCTTGCCGAAAAAGATTCCAAATAGCCCGTCAAATTGACCGGTGACCTTCGACAGGAAGGGCGTCATGTCGGCGGTCCCGAGCGGGATGCCGGTCGTCTCTACGACCTCGCCGCCCGCTTTCTTGATCTCCTGTGCGTAGGCGTCACGCGTCGACTGGCCCCAGGAGTAATCGGCATAGGCGATGTGCCACTTTTTGCCGAGAGTCTTGATCAGGTAGGGCGCGAACGCGACCGCTTGCGCCGGCGCGTAGTCATGAACGCGGAAGCTGTAGCGATTGCACTTAGTGGTAGTCAGCGTCGTGTCGAGGCAAACGCTGATCATGTTCACGATCTTGGCTTCTTCCCAGACCGGCATGCAGGCCAGACAGATGTTCGACAGGAAGCCGCCGCAATGTGCGTCGATCTGATCTTCATCGACGAGCTTGCTGGTCTTGCGGCGTCCTATATCGGGCTTCGATTCATCGTCCGCGATGATCAATTCGATCGGACGACCGTTCACGCCACCGGCCTTGTTGATACGATCGACAGCCATCTGGACGCCGACCAGCGCTGTTTTGCCGCCGGCGGCAGCCGCACCTGAAAGCGGATTGATGGCCCCGATCTTGTACGGCTTGGCTTGCCCGAAGGCCTCCCGCCATGGCGCCGGAACCAGCATCAGGGCGCCAATCGCGCCGCCGCCCCAGCCAACAATACGGCGGCGAGTCACTTTGCCGCTGTACCAGAAGTCCTGCGCCCACCCCTCCTCTTTCCACTTTTCACTCATCTCATGATCCTCCCTCTGGATCGCGTGCGTGCCGATGAGTTCGCATCTGTGCGACTGTCAAAGGCAAGCTCGCAAGCATTGTGAAAAAACCAATTAGCCCGAATGCCAGCAACGCGGCACACCGCGAGGCGCCGCCATAGCAGCATTTGCACGCCTATGCCGACGGCACGACGCGGCATTGCCATCCTCCCCTGCCGGCCCTTGTTCAGGCTCTATGATGCCATTAGCAAACGCGATCCGGCCGCAACTTTCAACCGATATATTCATATTGATGCAACGCCACTCACATGGTCGTATGCGGCTGCCCGTGAATTAAGCAGGACGCTCGAACGACGCGGCAGCTAATGTTAGGCTCGCCGCAACGGAGAGGTTTATGAGCCTTGCCTCGCAACGCCGAAAAGACCCATCGGAGCCCACCAGCGGGCTTTCGGCGCGCCTTGCAATCAGGGCCGGAACGCATCGCGGTCCTACGGCTGGCCTCGCGCCTGGCAACGTGCAGGGTAACCTTGCCATTTTGCCGCAGGCGCTGGCGGCCGATTTCCTGCACTTCTGCCACCTCAATCCCAAACCATGTCCGCTGATCGGCACCTCCGCCCCGGGCGATCCGCGCGTGCCGGCACTCGGTGACGATCTCGATATCCGAACCGATCTGCCGCGGTACCGCGTCTGGAAAAACGGCGAGCTCGTCGCCGAGCCTGAGGACGTGCGTCAGTTCTGGCGCGACGATCTCGTGGGCTTCGTGATCGGCTGCTCGTTTTCATTCGAGGAGGCGTTGCTGGCCGAAGGAATCGAGCTGCGCCACATCACGCGCGGCTGCAATGTCCCAATGTATCGCACCTCGATTGCAACGAAGGAGGCTGGGCCGTTCCGCGGGCCGATGGTCGTATCGATGCGGCCAATGACGCCGCGCGACGCCATTCGCGCGGTTCAGATCACTACGCGATTTCCATCCGTGCATGGCGCGCCGGTTCACATCGGCAAACCGGAGCTGATTGGGATTAAGGACATCAGCAAACCGGACTATGGCGACGCCGTTGAGGTGCGCAACGATGAGCTGCCTGTATTCTGGGCCTGCGGTGTGACGCCTCAGGCGGTAATCGCAACGGTGAAGCCGGAGTTCTGCATTACGCATTATCCGGGCAGCATGCTGGTGACGGATCGAAAGAATACCGAGTTTGCGATTCTGTGACTGAAGGCGACAGGCCTAAGCCGCGTCTCTTGCATCCTTGTCCAGCAAACCCGCTTCGACCAGCGCCTGACGGATAAGTGCAACCTCGCGCCGCTCAAGCTTGACCAGAGGCGGGCGCACCACGGCGCGGGGCAGCTTACCCAGAAGCACCAATGCCTCCTTCATCCGATTATGCATGTCGACAAACGGATCGGCGTAGAACACGCGCGCGGTCGGTTCGATGCGATCGTTGAGACGCTTCGCTTCTGCAAGATCATTGTTCTGAACCGCACGAAACAATTTCGCCTGCAAATCGGCGATCACGCTGCCAGAGCCTGATAGCAATCCCTTGCAGCCGAGCACGAGAGACGGGAACAGCCACGAACTGTGAGTAGTCAGCACGTTCACCGGACGCGGCATATTTTGCAACGTGCGCACGTGCCACTCATGATGCGGCACGTTGCCGATCCAGTCCTTGATCGCGCGGATCGACGGCACTTCCTCGCACAGTTTCAGCAACGTCTCCTTCGGATAGCCCTGGCCCGTTGCCAGCGGATATTGAAACACGATCAGCGGGAGATCGCTTGCGTCGGCGATGCAAGTGAAGTGCGCAAGCGCCATCGCCGGTGACTGTCCGAGTGTGAATGGCACGGGCGGAAAGACAAGCAGTGCCGAAGCACCGCCCTGCGTCGCCATGCGAGCGATGCGCGCGGCTTCTATACTGCCGTCAGCCCAGATGCCATTGACGAGTGGCAGCCGAGCACCGATCTCGTCCTGCGCGATCTCGAGCACGCGTTTCTGCTCCTCGAAGCTGCACGAGCCGACCTCGGTGGAGTGCGCGTTGACGGTAATCGCAGACAGGCCTTCAACCGATGCTACGTCGCGCAGGTGCTTGCGGAAGTTCGCTTCGTCGATTGCAAAATCGTTGTCGAACGGCAGCAGAACAGCCGGAATCACGCCTTGAGGAACATAGTTCGCGTGGCGTGGCATGTTGTATTTCCTCCCGATCTCAGACAGCTGCCTTGATGTCGCCAGAGTAGCCGAATTCGGCCGAAAGGCGATCGGCAGCAGTCCGTACCTGGCGCGCCCGTTTTTGCAATGCCTCTATGGATAGCCGCCAGATAGGCCCGGAAATGCCAATGGCGCCTATGACCTGCCCGCTGAAATCGCGCACCGGCAGGGCAGCACAGCGGACTTCGGAATCGAATTCACCATCGTCGAAGGCAATGCCCGAGCGACGCACTTCGGCAATCTCGCGGCGAAGCAGTTCCGCAGATGTGATCGACTTCGGCGTGTGCGCCTCAAGCTCGGCGCGCGCAATGAATTGTTCGAAATGCTCCGGTGTCAGGGTGGCGAGCATGATTTTGCCGAGCGCGGTGCAGTGCGCGGGTCGTAGCGCGCCTGCGCGATCGGTGAGCTGAAAGGCGCCCTTCCCGCCAGTGCGGGCGAGCACGACTACGGCGTCGCTCTGGCGCACCGCGAAATGCGCGCTCTCGCCGGTCTCGCGCGAAAGTTCTTCGAGAACAGGCGTTGCCAGACTGACCATTTCCACTTCGTCGAGAGCGCTAGCCGCCAGGGCGAACAGCGGGCGGCCAATGCGATAGCGCTTCGAATCCTTCATCTGCCGCACGTAACCGAGCGACACCATGGTTTTCACGAGATGGAAAGTCGTCGAATTATGTAGTCCGACGCGCTTGCTCAGTTCGGCCAACCCTATGCCGTCGCGATTGCGCGCGATTTCCTCCATGATCGTGAAAGCCCGCGCGAGCGACTGCACGCCGACACGCTGATGGTCCCGGGCGGCGCCACGGATGGCGGTGATGCGCGGCGCGCCTCCTGGTCGGTCGTCAGTTGCTCTCTGTTTGCGTTGCGCTCTCACGAGGTCGTCTCCGTTTGCCTTTCATTTCGCTGGCGCGGCATCGGGCACATAGCGCTTGCCGAACACCGGCTCTTTGTAAGGCGTCGGCGGCAACTGCCAGGCGCCGGTCGATGGCGGCCGCACTTCGGCGTCGACGTGTACGTCGAGAACGAAAGGCTTGTTCGCTTGAACGGCGTGCTCGAGTGCGACCTTAAGATCCTGTGACCTCGTCACGGTTATTGCGTCGACACCGGCTGCACGCGCCCAGGCGGCAAAGTCGGGATTGTACGGTTTGTTATTGGGTCCTTCGTGGAACATCGTACCGTGCTCTCGGCCGCCGAACATTCCGAGCTGGATGTCGCGAATGGAAACCCATCCGAAGTTATTCCAGATCAACCAGACGACAGGAATGTTGTACTCGACCGCCGTGCACAGAACGTGCGGCACCATCGTGAAGCAGCCATCGCCGGTAACCGCAACGACCGGCCTGTCGGGCACCGCCAGCTTCGCCCCAAGCGCGCCCGCCGCTCCGAATCCCATGCCGGAAAACCCCCAGGAGTTGAGCATGGTCTGCGGACGACGCGCCTTCCAGAACTGCATGTACCAGTTGTGATTGACGCCGACATCGCAGCACAGAATAGCGTCTGACGGCAGTACCGCCTGGCAATCGGCGACAACTCTTTCCGGCCTGATCGGCGAAGCGTGTACCTCGAAATTGGGCCTGGTGAATTTTTCCCACTCGGCCTGCCATTTCTGAATGTCCGCGCGCCAGGCCTGAGACGCGTCGCGTCTCGGGTTACGCTTCTCGATCTCGGCCAGCAATTGCCGCAGGAAGGTGCGCGCATGAGCCAGGACGCCAATATCGGGCGGATAGTTGCGGCCAAGCTCGGCCGCATCGACATCCGCATGGATCAGTTTGGTGTGCGGGAAATTCCAGGAATAGCCAGGCATCCAGGAAGATGCCGAACGATCGTCGAACCGCGCGCCGATCGCTATGACCAGATCAGCCCGGCGGCCGGCCTCGTTTGCAGGATAGGCGCCGTTGCGGCCGATGAAACCGAGCGACAACGGATCTGCCATATCGAGCGTGCCCATGCCGTTGGGCGATGAGATCACCGGGATCTGGAGCCTGTGAGCAAATTCCGTGAGTTCGCGCGATGCCTCCGATAACGTGACGCCGTGCCCGACGAAAAGTACCGGCTGCTTCGATTTCAAAATCAGGTCGAGGCAGGCGGTGATTTCGTCCGGCGACGCGCCGCTGCGCTGGGCATTCAGCGGCGGCGACGGCCGCGGCATTTCAATGTCGCCCTCTTCCTGAAAGACGTTAAACGGCACATCAAGATTCACGGGACCCGGTCGACCAGACAACATGGTCGTCGTCGCCTGACGCAAAGCAAGCGGCAGCATATCCACGCGGGTCGGCTGGAAGCTGCGTTTGACCACGGGCCGAATGATGCTCGGAAAATCGGCCTGGAAGTGCCTGTTGATTTCCTGAAACGGACTGCGATTGAACTGTGAGGTCGGAACGTTGGCGGTGATTGCCAGGAGCGCCGAAGAATCGGAAAGGGCTACCGCAAGCGGCATCACGATATTGCATGAACCGGGCCCACAAGACGTCAGCGTTGCCACCGCCTCGTGCCTTACGCGGAAATACGCGTCGGCCATGTGCGCTGCGACCTGCTCATGGCGCGGCGAAATCAATGTGATGCGGTCGCGCGCTTCGTACAGAGTATCAAGGATGCCGACATTCCCGTGGCCACAGAGTCCAAAAACGTATGGGATTTTGCTTTCGATCAGATACTCGGTAATGACATCGGCACCCTTCATGCGCGGCATCGTTGGCGCCCCTTGGAAATCGCTTGCGATAATGCGAGAGCGTTTTTTACCATATCGGCTGGCGCCGACAACGCGGGCGTGCAAAGGCAGCCGCTATCCAAAAAGAGCTCCACAACGCACTCACTTAATCGCCGGTACCTGAGTGAATGGCGGTAATTTTTTGCGTCGGAGAGCCTATTCTTTCCGCGTCTCATCCAGTTTTATCAACAATTTCAAGTGTGTACGCGCCGGGCGGAACTGGTGCCAATAACCATTCCCCAGGGAACTTTCGCTCGATTATCGAATTTAATTGCTGGCGGGCGCTCCATCCTGAATAGGCTGGAGCGGGCGGGAGGCGCAGGTTCTGCCCCAAAATGTCTGGCGAACGCTCATGGTGTTGAGGCTAACCAACGGTGGCTCTTCCATGAGATTCGGACCTTGTCGCCTCAGATCGCCCCCGGTGCATTCGAGTGCGCCGGATGAGGGTGGGTTATTCGGGAGGGGTCGATGGATCAGACTGCAATCACAAATAAGAAGACTGCCAATGGCGTTACAGCAAAAAAACGCGGACGCCCGGGGAATCGTGCTTCCGACCTGACCTCGCCTAGGGAACTGCAAGAACTCCTCCAGTCGTTGCGCGCCATGCGTGCGGGCGATTTTTCCGTAAGAATGGGCGTCGCGCACGAGGGAGTGCTCGGAAAAATCGCCGACACCTTCAACGAGATCGTTGCTTCCAACGAACGAATGGCGCAGCAGCTCGAGCGCGTCGGAGAAGTCGTCGGTCGCGAAGGCAAAACCCGCCACCGCGTCAGATTCGGCGTTTCCCACGGCGCATGGGGCGAAATGGAATCGTCGATCAACACCCTCATCGATGATCTGGTCTGGCCGACGAAGGAAGTCACAACCGCTATCGCGGCGGTTGCTCAAGGCGACCTGCTCAAGACCGTGCGAACTGAGGTCGATGGGAGGCCGCTCAAGGGCGAATTCCTCGAAGCCGCGACAATCGTCAACACGATGATCAAGCAGCTCAGCGTGTTCACTTCGGAGGTGACCCGCGTCGCGCGTGAAGTCGGTACCGAAGGAAAGCTCGGCGGACAGGCACAGGTACGAGAAGTCACCGGTGTTTGGAAAGACCTGACCGAGAATGTGAACTCCATGGCGAATAACCTGACGGCTCAGGTTCGCAATATCGCCGAGGTCACGATCGCGGTGGCCGACGGCGACCTTTCAAAGAAAATCACCGTCGACGTGCGCGGCGAAATTCTTCAGCTGAAGGAAGCCATCAATACGATGGTGGACCAGTTGCGCTCTTTCGCATCGGAAGTGACGCGCGTTGCCCGCGAAGTCGGCACTGATGGGAAGCTCGGCGGGCAAGCCATCGTGCCCGGTGTCGCCGGTACATGGAAGGACCTCACCGACTCGGTGAACGCCATGTGCGGCAATCTGACCGACCAAGTCCGCAACATCGCGCAAGTCACGACCGCCGTGGCACGCGGGGACCTGTCGCGCAAGATCACGGTCGATGTGCGCGGCGAGATTCTCGAGCTGAAAGACACCATCAATACGATGGTGGACCAGCTCAACGGCTTCGCTTCGGAAGTCACGCGCGTGGCCCGCGAAGTCGGCACGGAAGGCAAACTCGGCGGTCAGGCCGCCGTGCCGGGCGTGGCCGGCACATGGAAAGACCTGACCGACAGCGTGAACTTCATGGCCGGCAATTTGACCGCGCAGGTCCGCAACATTGCCGACGTCGCGACCGCCATAGCCGGTGGCGATCTTTCGAAAAAAATCACCGTCAACGTGTCGGGCGAGATCTTGCAGCTGAAGGAAACCGTCAACACGATGGTGGACCAGCTCAACGCCTTCGCCGGCGAAGTGACGCGCGTCGCGCGCGAAGTCGGCACCGAAGGCCGGCTCGGCGGCCAGGCGAACGTGCTCGGAGTGGCCGGCACCTGGAAAGACTTGACTGACTCGGTGAATTCGATGGCGGGGAACCTTACCGCTCAGGTCCGCAATATTGCCGAAGTGACGACCGCCGTGGCACGCGGTGACTTGTCGCGCAAGATCACCGTGGACGTGAAAGGCGAAATCCTCGAACTCAAAAACACCATCAACACGATGGTCGACCAGCTCAACTCGTTCGCGTCGGAAGTCACCCGCGTTGCGCGCGAAGTCGGCACCGAAGGCAAGCTTGGTGGGCAGGCCGAGGTGCCGGAAGTCGCGGGAACCTGGAAGGATTTGACGGACAACGTCAACTTCATGGCCTCCAACCTGACGGCACAGGTCCGCAACATCGCCGAAGTGGCGACCGCCATCGCAAACGGCGACTTGTCGAAAAAAATCACTGTAGACGTGCGCGGTGAGCTGCTCCAGCTTAAGGAAACGCTCAACACGACGACTGACCAGCTGCGCTCATTCGCCGGCGAAGTGACGCGCGTCGCCCGCGAAGTCGGCACCGAAGGCCGCCTGGGCGGTCAGGCCAACGTGCCGGGCGTGGCCGGTACGTGGAAGGACTTGACCGACAACGTCAACCTGCTGGCAGCGAACCTGACAACGCAGGTCCGCAACATCGCCGAAGTGACGACCGCCGTGGCGCGCGGTGACTTGTCGCGCAAGATCACAGTGGACGTGAAAGGCGAAATTCTCGAGCTCAAGAACACCATCAATACGATGGTGGACCAGCTCAACGCCTTTGCCTCGGAAGTGACGCGTGTCGCCCGCGAAGTCGGCACCGAGGGCAAGCTCGGCGGTCAGGCGCAGGTCTCTGGCGTGGCCGGGACCTGGAAGGATCTCACCGACACGGTGAACGTGATGGCGGCGAACCTTAGCGAGCAAGTGCGTGGCATCGTGAAAGTGGTGACCGCCGTCGCAAACGGCGACCTGAAACAGAACCTGGCCGTGAAATCCAAGGGCGAGGTGGCCGCGCTCGCCGAAACGATCAACAACATGACCGACACACTGGCAACCTTCGCCGACCAGGTGACGACGGTTGCGCGCGAGGTGGGCGTCGACGGCCGTCTCGGCGGCCAAGCGAACGTGCCCGGTGCGGCGGGTACCTGGAAGGCTCTTACCGGCAACGTCAACTTGCTGGCGGCAAATCTGACAACGCAAGTGCGCGCCATCGCCGAGGTGGCGACCGCAGTGACCAAGGGCGACCTCACCCGATCGATTCAGGTCGATGCGCGCGGCGAAGTGGCCGAGCTCAAAGACAACATCAACACGATGATCGACAACCTGCGCCTGACCACGGATCGCAACACCGAGCAGGACTGGCTAAAAACCAACCTCGCCAGGTTCACCAACATGTTGCAGGGCCAGCGCGATCTCGCGACGGTCGGTCGCCTGTTGCTGAGCGAACTGACTCCGCTCGTAAATGCGCAGCAGGGCGTTATTTACCAAGTCGAAAGCGAAGAGCTGCACACGCTGCGGCTGCTGTCAGCCTATGCCGACGATGGCGTCAACGGCCATCCGCAGCGGCTGCGCATCGGCGAAGGCCTGATAGGACAATGCGCCGCCGATAAACGGCGCATGCTCATCACCGATATGCCAAAGCGCGCCGTTCCGATCGGTTCGGCATTGTTCAAGGTGGTGCCGAGCAACATCATTGTTTTGCCCGTCCTGTTCGAAAATCAGGTCAAGGCGGTGATCGAACTCGCGTCCGTGACCCAATTCACCGCGCTGCAGACGATGTTTCTTGAGCAGTTGACCGCGAGCATCGGCATCGTGCTCAACTCAATCGAGGCCACGATGCAGACCGAAGGCCTGCTTAAGCAGTCGCAGCAGCTCGCCGCTGAATTGCAGACGCAGCAACGCGAATTGCAGCAAACGAACGAGCAACTTGAGCAGAAAGCTCAACAGCTCGCTGAGCGCAACGTCGAAGTTGAAAGGAAGAACCAGGAAATCGAGCAGGCGCGTCGCGCGCTCGAAGAGAAGGCAGCGGAACTCGCGCTGACTTCCAAATACAAGTCGGAATTCCTGGCCAATATGTCACACGAGCTGCGGACCCCGCTTAACAGCATCCTTATTCTGGGGCAGCAGCTCGCCGACAATCCTGATGGCAATCTTACCAGCAAGCAAACCGAATTCGCCCGCACCATTCATGGTGCCGGTACTGACTTGCTCAACCTCATCAGCGACATCCTCGATCTTTCCAAGATCGAATCCGGAACGGTCACGGTCGAGGCGGAGGAAATCTTCTTCTCCAACCTGCTCGACGCAGTCGCCCGCCCGTTCCGTCACGAGGCAGAAACCAAGCAATTGTCCTTTAACGTCGAGCTCGATCCGGCGCTTGGGCGCAGCCTCACGACCGACTCCAAGCGCCTGCAGCAGGTTCTCAAGAACCTCCTGTCAAATGCCTTCAAGTTCACCGACCGCGGCGGGGTTCAGCTTAAGGTGTCGCTGGCGCCGACCGGGTGGACTTCGACGCACCCAATCCTCAGCCAGGCGCAGAGCGTAGTCTCGTTCGAGGTCGCTGATAGCGGCATTGGTATCCCAGCCGAAAAACAAAAGATCATCTTCGAGGCATTCCAGCAGGCGGATGCCAGCACCAGCCGAAAATACGGGGGCACCGGGCTCGGCCTTGCGATCAGCCGGGAATTGTCAAATCTCCTCGGTGGCGAGATCCAATTGCGCAGTTCACCGTCGGTCGGCAGCACCTTCACCCTCTATCTGCCAACCGCCTATGCGGGACCATCCGTCGCCACTCGACCGGCAAGCATGCCAGGCATTGCAGTAACGCAAGCGCCAAGCGCGCCCATTCTGCCGGAACGGCCGATCGAGCAGATCCCGGACGATCGCCACGAAATTCAGCCTGGCGACTCGATTCTTTTGATCGTGGAAGACGATCCTCGTTACTGCCGCGTACTCATCGATCTCGCTCGCGATAAAGGATTCAAAGTCCTTGCGGCCACACGCGGCGCCGAAGCATTGGAACTAGCTAAGCAATATCAGCCGACGGCCGTGTCACTGGACGTCTTCCTGCCCGACATGCTGGGCTGGAGCGTGCTGACTCAACTCAAGCAAAATCCACTGACGCGGCATATTCCGGTGCAAATCATCACGCTCGATGAGGACAAGCATCACGGGCTGGCCCGAGGCGCATTCTCTTTCGTCACCAAACCGACAACGACCGAGGGGGTCGAGGCCGCGCTACGCCGGATCAAGGAATACGCGACGCCGCGTCGCAAGCGGCTCCTCGTGGTCGAGGACAATGTCGCCGAGCAAATGAGCATCTCAGAACTGCTTGGCTATGACGACGTCGAAATCGAGACCGCCGGCACAGGCCGCGACGCACTCGACTCGCTGCGCCGACAACCGGCTGACTGTGTCGTTCTGGATCTTCGGCTGCCTGACATGTCGGGTTTCGAGGTCCTGGAAGAACTGAGCCAGGATAAGGTGCTGTCAGAGGTCCCCGTTGTGGTTTTCACAGGGCGTGAATTGAGCGCCGACGAGGACGCCCGCCTCCACACCATGGCGCGCAGCATTGTGGTCAAAGGAGTTGAATCGCCCGAGCGTCTGCTCGACGAAACCGCCCTCTTCCTCCATCGAGTGGTAACCGAGCTGCCTGCTGAGAAACAGCGGATGCTCGAGAGACTGACGACCTCTGACGAAGATCTGATCGGTCGTACAGTGCTGCTGGTTGACGATGATGCGCGCAACATCTTTGCGCTCAGTAGCGTGCTGGAGCGGCGCGGCATGAGGGTTCTCACCGCCACAACAGGCAACGAAGCGATTCAGCTGCTCGATTCCAATAACCACATCGCCATCGTGCTCATGGACATCATGATGCCCGAAATGGACGGCTATCAGACTATGGAGCAGATCAGAAAGAACGGAAATTTCCGACGGCTGCCAATCGTCGCGCTCACCGCGAAGGCGATGAAGGGAGACCGCGAGAAATGCCTCGAGGCCGGTGCGTCGGACTACCTGGCAAAGCCGGTTAATACCGAACAGCTGCTGTCCGTACTGCGCAGCTGGCTGCATCGCTGAGTTCGGGGAAACCATGTTGCACGAAAAGGTAAACATTCTTCTTGTCGACGATCAGCCGGCGAAGCTTCTGACGTATCGAACGATTCTCGAGGACGTCGGCGAAAATCTGCTGAGCGCGAACAACGCGACCGAAGCGCTTGAGCTGCTGTTGAAGCATGACGTGGCCGTCGTTCTCATCGACGTCTACATGCCGGATATCGACGGCTTCCAGCTGGCCGCGATGATCCGCAATCATCCTCGCTTCGAGAAAACCGCATTGATTTTTATTTCGGCCATCTTGTTGACCGACGTCGACCGCTTGCGCGGCTACGAGATGGGTGCAGTCGACTACGTTCCCGTGCCGGTTATTCCAGAGGTGTTGCGCGCGAAAGTGAAGGTGTTCGTCGAGCTCTTTCGGAAGACGCGCCAGCTTGAACAGCTGAACAAAGGCCTGGAGGCGCGCGTTGCGGAACGCACTGCGGAGCTGGCGGCGTCGACGTTGCAACTTCGTCAGAGCGAGCGCCTGCGAAGCCTTGCGCTTGCTGCGGGACAAATGGGCAGCTGGGAATGGAACGTGGCGCGAGGCACGACGGTCTGGGATCAGGGTCAATGCGAGATTTTTGGCGTGCCGAGCACTTTCGTGCCCACGCTCGAGGGCGTGCAGCCGCTTATTAACCCGCAGGATTTCGAGCTGTTGGTGCGGGCATTTCGCAAGGCGACCAAGGAATCCAACACATTCCAGACCGAGTTTCGTGTGCTCAGACCGAACGGCGAAGTACGTTGGTGCACCGGCACCGCAGCAGCCAGCTTTGATGAAAGAGGCCGTCTCATCTGGCTCAGCGGCGTTACTGCCGACATCACCGAACGAAAACGGGCCGAAGAGCGGCAAATCCTGCTGGCCGAAGAGGTCGATCATCGTGCGCGCAATGTCGTTGCAGTCGTGCAGTCGATCATGCGACTCACCCGGGCAAATAGCATTGAGGAGTACATCGCGGCGCTGGATGGCCGCATCGGCGCGCTTTCAAACGCCCACAGACTCCTGGCGGGATCGCGCTGGGAGGGCGCAGACCTCAATCGGCTGGTCGAAGAAGAGTTCGCGCCTTATCGCGCGGCCGGCAATGAACGGGTCTCGGCACAAGGGCCGATCATTTCGCTCCCACCAGCCACTGCGCAAACCATTGCGCTGGCGTTGCATGAGCTCGCTACCAATGCGGCGAAATATGGAGCGTTATCGGTCGGCTCTGGGCGCGTCGAACTCACGTGGCGCACCAGAACCGGCCAGCTGGAGTTCGCCTGGGCCGAACAAGGCGGCCCAAAAGTTACCTCTCCCAGCCGGCAAGGCTATGGCAGTCGCGCGATTGTCGCAGGCATCGAGCGGCAGCTCGGCGGAATGGTGAATTTCGACTGGCAGGAGAGCGGCCTTCGTTGCACCTTGTGCGTCCCCTTCGAGGGGAATGAATTGTTGAAGCGACAAACATTCGCGCCGCGGCAGATCGACGGCGTGCCGAGCCAAACTGTCGCATCAGCCATTGATCCAGACGAGAAACGGGTCCTTCTCGTCGAAGACGAACCACTCGTTTCGATGATGTTGGCTGATATGCTGTCCGCTTTCGGTCACAAGGTCGACGGGCCGTACAGCCGCTTCAGCGATGCAATACTCGCCGCAAAAACCAACAATCTGCAGGCGGGTATATTGGACGTAAATCTGGGCGGCGAGAAAACTTACGCAGTCGCCGATATTCTCGCCAACCGAAACATCCCATTTGCATTTGTGACCGGGTATGGCCCCGACAGTATCGTTTCAGCATTCTCCTACGCACCGGTGCTGCAGAAGCCGATAGAAGCGGCAAAGCTCCACGCCTTGCTTCAGCAAATCGTGCGTTAAGGCTTTCCAGAGACACCTTTGCGAGGGCCTAGGCGCCATGGAACCAAGCGCGCCGAACGGCGTTTTTAGGCGTCCACGAAGAAAAAACGTCGATGACCGCAAGACAATTTCTCCTGAGCGAAAGCTCATACTGCCGCCGGCGCGCCGCGAGATGTCCCGATGCATTCCTGGCCGAGGAACTGCGCCGCCTGGCAGAATGCTTCGAGAAAACGGCCAATGCTGTACAACCGGGCAGCATTTCCGCAGATGCAACCGGGGAACAGGATTCCCACTAGCCCCCGGAACTCGCTAAACTCGCGTCGACGCGGAACTTTTTCCATACAGGAGCACCGCATTGCCGCAACGCCACAAAACGGTCGCGGTGAGTATTGGCGGCGTCACGGTCGGCGGCGGAGCGCCGATTGTCGTGCAGTCGATGACCAACACCGACACCGCCGATGTCGAGGCAACGGCGCGGCAGGTTGC